>Ga0213876_10001997_pt1 | contig 12205 bp, 8 predicted proteins | sample BarmaccomBMRX_R9_FD_160113 | JGI IMG/M metagenome (GOLD analysis project Ga0213876, IMG submission 160113) | Root-associated microbial communities from Barbacenia macrantha in rupestrian grasslands, the National Park of Serra do Cipo, Brazil - RX_R9 | ecosystem: Host-associated > Plants > Roots...
GGTGACGATGACGAACTGCGCCAGGTTGATCGCATAGGTGCCCTCGCGCAGGATCGTGCGCTGCGGCCCCTTCTGCCCGCCATTGGCGAGGAAGGCCGCGACGTCGAGGAAATCCGCGGTGGCCGCGTTGCTCGCCAGCGTCTGCGTCGGGCCGAGCGGCGCGCCGTCGCGGGCGAAGATATAGCCGATCTGCCCCTGCGGGATGGTGACCAGCGGCTGGCTGTGGACGCGATACTGGAACGGGATGAAGAAATGATAGCCCCCGCGCAGGACGAGCGGCTGATAGCCGGCTTCGCCGCCGAGCGCGATCAGGCCGGCGCTGATGGAGCCCTTGCGGCTCCACAGTTTCTCGACGACGGCAACGCGGTTGTTGCCGACATAGCGCACGGAGCGCGTGATGGTGAAAAGCACGGCGACGACAAGGCACACGACGGCCGAAGCGCCGAGCACAGTTGAGTCTATCATGTTGGTGAGGTGTCCTTGGGACCTTTAGACGAGCGCAAGATGCGCGCCCGATTCATATTTACGCCTGTTCAATCGGCTCCACCAGCGAAATCGGAATCGCCGTAGCGCAACTCGACATAGCGGGCGACGGTGCGCGCCTCGCTCTCCGCCTGCTCCCGCTGGACCGTCTCCAGCGCGTCCAGGCCCTGTCCGACATGGTCGATCGCCGCGCAGGCAAGATCGGCGATCTCCGCGCGCCCGTCCGCCTTCGCATGGGCGAGCGCGCGGACGGAGCGCTGGACGACCGCATCGAGGTCCGTGGAGAGCGATTGAAAGCGCGGATCGGCGTGGAGCCAGTGCCGCGTCAGCATCCGCTCCAGCGCTGCATCCCCTCCGGCGCCGAACTTGCCTTTGCCAAGCCGGACCGCGGCGGCCACGCGCGCCTCGGACCGCCGCGCCGGCGCCGCCGGATCGGCCGCCTCCCTGCGGGCGCGGCGCCAGAGGAGCAGCCGGTCGAGTCCGGCCGCGGCGAGCGACGCGGCCAGGGTCGCGCCCGCATAGACGAGCAGGAAGCCTCCGGAGAAGGGGAGCAGATCGCCGAGAAAGGCGCGGAACGCCTCCCCACGCAGCTGCCAGTCGACCAAGGCCGCGATCAGATAGGCCGGGATGATGAAATGGAGAAAGCCGCCGGCGACGAGGCGCCAGGGCAGGATCGGGCGTTCCTCGCCCGCCGCCTCGTCCGGATCGACGCTGACCATCGGCGCATTCTGGCACGACGCGGCACGAGGCTGCAATTGCCCGCGGCGCGGCGGACGCGGGATGCCGTCATGACGCCACTCCATGGCCGGCAATTCGTGCTCGCCCGAACGGGCCGCAGTCTTTCACCAAGCGCAGGGGCCAGGCTCATGCCGCGGCGATCAGCGCCCCGATCATCCAGCGGCGCACGTCGTCCGCCTCCTCGTCGCCAAGCCGCAGCACGTCCCTGCACACCACCATCCCCTCGGTGCCGATCACCAGCGCCAGCGCCCTGGCGAGCCGCGTGCGCCGGGCCTCGTCGACTTGCCCTGCCAGCGGCGCCAGCGCCGCCTCGATCAGCGGCACGCGGCGATTCTGGCGGGCAGGCGGCCCGCCAGCAGCGCCGTCGAGCCCCACCTGGAGCGAATGGATCAGCATCGTCCTGACCGCAGCCTCGTTGGCGCGGATCATCGCCTGCACCTCCGCGTCGGCCCGCTGCACCCGCGCCACGGCATCGCCGGACGGATCGCCGTCGAACATGTCCTCGCCGGGAAAGGCGAGGTCGAGCGCCGTCTCGACCAGCAGCGGCTCGATCCCGGCGAAATAGCGATAGGCGGTGGCGCGGGAGACCAGCGCCTCCTCGGCCACCTCCTCGAAGCTCGGGCGGCGGCCCTGCTTCAGCAGCCGCCCCGCCGCTTCGAGCAGGGCCTTGCGGGTGCGGCGGGCCTGGTTGGTGCGCAATGCGCCGGCATCGTCCAACATCAGGCGAGCTGCTGCTGGATCGCGGCGAGGTCGATCCAGACATTCTCGCGGGCGATGTCGCCGGCGTCGCTGAACTCGATCACGTGGAGCAGCCGGAACTCCAGCGGCCGCCCCTGTCCCTCGATCCCGAACGGCCGGCCCGGCGCGCGGCCGCGCCACGTGGAATCGTCGACCATGAAATTGTCGCCATAGAGGCGGCGCCGGCTCTCGACCTTCCCATCGGCGAGGTCGGCGAAGAGCGTTTCGTAGAACGGGCGCACCGCCTCGCGGCCATGAACCGGCCCGGTCGGCCAGCCGACGATGTCGTGCTCCACGCCTTCGGTCAAAGTCGCCATCACGCCTTCGACATTGTCGGCGGCCTCGAAGCCGAAATGCTCGTCCAGCTTCGCATCCATCTGCGCGCGGGTCAGCGCCATCTGCGTCCTCCTCTCTAAAGGTGAGCCCGACATAGATGAGACACTAGTCTCATGTCAAGATAAGTGTCTCATATCCGTGTGTCGCTCGGTCGAGTCCCGTTGCCACTGTGCGCTTGACCTTCTGCTACAAACGTAGCAGCATTCGCTTGGGCTCGTCTTTTGAAGGAAGAGCCGATGTGCGTGTATGACGAGTGCGGCAAACCGCGGCGGCGGGATGTTCTGATCATGGCTGCCGCAGGTGCCGCCGGACTGGCCGCGGGCGGCGCGCGCGCGACGGCGCCGAGCCGGTCTCACGGCACCGAGATCGACTTCCCTTCCCCGGTCGGCGCGGTCCACGCCTATCTCGCCACCCCTACGGGACGTGGCCGCCATCCCGCGATTCTCGTGCTGCACGCGCAGCTCGGCCTGCCGGCCTGGGCGCGCGCGGCGGCGGACGAGCTTGCCGCTGCCGGTTTCGTCGCGCTTGCGCTGTTCGGTTTCTCGCGCAGCCCGGGGCTCACCGAAGAGCAGCTTCGCGCCGACGGGCGCGGCGCGCGCAATTTCCTCTCCGAAAGCTATTTCCGGGAGGGGCAGCAGGAGCTGCACGGCGCGGTCGACTATCTGCACCGCCTGCCAGCGGTCCGGCGCGGTCCGCTCGGCGCGGTCGGCTTTTGCGGCGGCGGCATCCGCGGCGTCCGCTTCGCGATCGCCTCGCCCGCGATCGGCGCAGTGGTGTCCTTCTACGGGCCGCCAGCCCTTCCCGCACCGTACAGGAATGCCGCCGATCCGATGCCGGACCTCGTCGACGTCGCCGCGCAGCTGCGCGCCCCGCTCCAGATCCACTACGGCACCGCCGACTATGTGGTCCACGCGGCCGATGTCGCGCGCCTTGCCGAAATCGTGCGCGCAGCCGGAACGCCGGTCGAGGTCCACGCTTATGAAGGCGCCACGCACGCCTTCTACGGCAGCGCCGATCCAGCCGCCAATGCGGCCGCCACCGCCGCGGCGCGCCCGCGCTACCTGGCCTTCCTCCACGCGCGCCTGGGCTGAGCGAAACGCCGCCCCAGCGCGCCTCGCGGCATGCCGGCTGGCCTTTTCCGGCCGAGCCCCTATCTCGCCCGCCATGGCAGCGCCCGTCCTCGCTTATGAAAATCTCGGCCTCGTCCAGGGCTCCGGCTGGCTGTTCCGTGGCCTCGACCTGTTCGTCGGCGCCCGCGACCGGCTGGCCCTGATCGGCCGCAACGGCGCCGGCAAGACGACCCTGCTCAAATGCCTGGCCGGCCAAATCGAGACCGACGAGGGGCGGCGGACGATCCAGCCGGGCACCAAGGTGGTGCTGCTGGAGCAGGATCCGCCGGTCGCCGACTTCGCCACATTGCGCGATTTCGCGCTGTCCGGCCCCGCTGCGCCCCCGGCGCATCAGGTCGCCGCGATCGCCGACCGGATCGGGCTCGACCTCGACCGGCCGGCGGCGACCGCCTCGGGCGGCGAACGGCGCCGGGCGGCGATCGCCCGCGCGCTTGCCGCCGAGCCGGACGTGCTGCTGCTCGACGAGCCGACCAACCATCTCGATCTCGCCGGCATCGAATGGCTGGAGGATTGGCTCGGCCGCTATACCGGCGCCTTCATCGTGATCAGCCACGACCGCACCTTCCTGAAGCGGCTGACCCGCTCTTCGCTCTGGCTCGACCGCGGCACCCTCAGGCGAGCGGAGGTCGGCTATGGCGGCTTCGAGGCCTGGACCGAGCAGGTCTATGCCGAGGAGGCGCGCGCCGCCGAGAAGCTCGACGCCAGATTGAAGCTGGAGCTGCACTGGCTGCAGCGCGGCGTCACCGCCCGGCGCCGGCGCAACCAGGGCCGGCTCGCCAAATTGCACGAGATGCGCGCGGCCCGGGCGGCGATGCTCGGCCCGGCGGGCACCGCAAAGCTCGGCCTCGAGAATGACGAGGTCCGCACCAAGATGGTGATCGACGCCGAGCACGTGACGAAACTTTATGGGGAGCGCGCGATCGTCAGGGACTTCACCCTGCGCATCCAGCGCGGCGACCGGATCGGCGTGGTCGGCGCCAACGGCACCGGCAAGACCACCCTCCTTAAGCTGCTCACCGGCGAACTCGAACCCGACGAAGGCAAGATCGTCCGCGCAAAGACGCTGACCGGGGTGATGATCGACCAGCAGCGCAAATTGCTCGATCCCGACAAGAACGTCCGCCAGGTGCTTGCCGACGGCGGCGACTGGATCGAGGTCAGGGGGCACAAGAAGCACGTCCAGGGCTATCTGAAGGAATTCCTGTTCGAGCCCGGCCTGGTCGACGCGAAGATCGGCTCGCTCTCCGGCGGCGAGCGCTCGCGGCTGCTGCTCGCGCGCGAGTTCGCGCGGCGCTCCAACCTGCTCGTGCTCGACGAGCCGACCAACGATCTCGACCTGGAGACGCTCGACCTGCTCCAGGAGGTGATCGCCGATTATGAAGGCACGGTGCTGATCGTCAGCCACGACCGCGACTTCCTCGACCGCACGGTGACGATCACGCTCGGGCTGGACGGCTCGGGCAAGGTCGACATCGTCGCCGGCGGCTATGAGGATTGGGAGCGCAAGCGCGCCAGGGCGCCGGTACGTGCTCCCGCGAAAGCGGGAGCCCAGACAAATGCATCCGTGCCTGTGGGCGAGCCGGCGCCGCCGCAGCGCCGCAAGCTCAGCTACAAGGATCAGCGCGACTACGATTTGCTGCCGGGGCGGATCGAGGAACTCGAGGCTGTGATCGCCCGCGACGAGGCGGCGCTCCACGACCCCGACCTCTACGCCCGCGACCCCGGCCGCTTCGCGGCGCTCACCGACGCGATCGCCGCCGCCCGGGCGGAGCGCGACGCCGCCGAGCATCGCTGGCTGGAGCTCGCCGAGGCTGCCGAAGCGCTGCAGGCCTGACGCGCCGCATGCTTCGCCGAGGAGCGCTTGACGCGGCACGGCGCCCGGCGCAGCTAACTCTCCCCGCTGGGGAGAGAGAGCGAAATGCGGAGAGGCTTGCCTGATATGCGAAATTGGACCTGGGGCGCGGCGTTCGCCCTGCTGCTGGCCTCCCCCGGGCCCCTGCTTGCGCAGGCCGTGCCGTCGCCCGCCGCCATGCCGCCCGCTCCGGCAGCCGCGCCGCCGGCGACCGCGCCGATCCCGCCGATCCATTACACCAGCCGCACGCTCGCCAACGGCCTGCGCGTCTATGCGGTGCGCGATCCGGGCAGCTCCAACGTCTCGGTGCAGGTCTGGTACAATGTCGGCTCGCGCGACGATCCGCGCGGCCGCTCCGGCTTCGCCCACCTGTTCGAGCATATGATGTTCAAGGCGAGCCGCAATCTCGTCCCCGAGCAGTTCGATCGGCTGACCGAGGATGTCGGCGGCTACAACAATGCCTCCACCAACGACGATTACACCAATTATTACGAGGTCGTCCCCGCCAACCATCTCGAGCGGCTGCTCTGGGCCGAGGCGGAGCGGATGGGCTCGCTCGTCGTCCAGCAGGATTTCTTCGCCTCCGAGCGCGACGTGGTGAAGGAGGAATATCGCAGCCGCGTCCTCGCCGCGCCCTACGGCAAGATGTTCTACCTCTATTTTCCCGAGATCAGCTACGACGTGCTGCCCTACGGCCGGCCCGGCATCGGCAGCATCGCCGATCTCGACGCGGCAACGATCGAGGACGTGCGCGCCTTCCACGCCACCTATTACCGGCCCGACAATGCGGTGCTGGTCGTCGCCGGCAATTTCGATCCGGCCCAGCTCGATCAGTGGGTCGACCATTATTTCGGCCCGATCGCGCGGCCGGCCGGGCCGATCCCGCGGGTCACCGTCGAGGAGCCGGTGCGCAGCCAGGCGCGGCATTACACCGTCTACGAGGCGAACACGCCGCTGCCCGCTGTCCTCCTCTCCTACCCGGCCCCACCCGCGGGCAGCGCCGACGCTGCGGCGATGGAGGTGCTCGACGGCGTGCTCTCCACCGGCGACAGCTCCCGGCTGCACGACACGATGGTCTATCGCGACCAGGTCGCCACCCAGGCCAGCTCCTATGTCGACACGAAGCGGGGCCGGGGCAATCTCGCCGTCTATGCGATCCTGGCCACCGGCCACACGCCGCATCAGGGCGAGGCCGGCCTGCGCCGCGAGGTCGCGCGGCTGCGCGACACCCTGGTCACTCCGGCCGAGCTGCAGGAGGCGAAGAACGAATTGCTCACCACCGAGCTCGCCCAGCGCGAGACGGCCGACGGCCAGGCCTCGGCGATCGCCGAGGCGGTGGTGCTGCGCGGCGATGCCGAGGCCGCGAACCGCCGCCTCGAGCAGATCGCCGCGGTGACTGCGGAGGACGTGCAGCGCGTCGCCCGGACCTGGCTCCAGGACCAGCGCAGCGCCGCCTTGCTCTATCTGCCCGAGGAGTCCCGCGGCAGCGCCCATGGCGACACGCTCGCGCCGGCGGCGACCCTCGCCGCCGCGCCTTTGGTGCCGCCGGCGAACGTGCCGCTCGTCCAGCCGGCGTCCGAGGCCGAACGCCAGGCGCCGCCGGCGCCGGGCCCGGAAGTCACGCCCGCGATCCCGGCGCCGGTCACCCAGCGTCTCGCCAACGGCCTGACCGTGATGACCCTGCCAAGCCACGGCGTGCCGATCGCCACGGCGATGCTGGTCACGCCGGACGGCGCCGCCGACGATCCGGCCGGGCGCGCCGGCCTTGCCGCGCTGACCGCCTCGGTGATGACCGAGGCGACCGCGTCCCGCTCCTCCACGCAGATCCACGCCGCAGCGGAATCGCTCGGCGCGTCGCTCTCCGGCTCGGCCGGCTGGGACGGCGGCCAGCTCAGCCTCACCGTGCGCAGCCCCGATCTCGCCTCGGCCGTCTCGCTGCTCGCCGACGTCGCCCGGAACGCCACCTTGCCGGCCGAGGAGCTGGAGCGGCAGCGCGCGATCGCCGCCGACGCGGTCCGGGTCGCGATGCGCGATCCCGGCGACGTCGCCGCGCAGACCGCCGCACGCGCGCTCTACGGCGACGCGCCCTACGGCCATCCCGCCGGCGGCACCGAAGCCTCGCTCGCGGCAATCAGCCGCGCCGACGTCCAGGGCGATTATCGTGCCGCCTGGCGGCCGGACAACGTCACCCTGATCCTCACCGGCGACGTCGATCCGGCGCAGGCGCTCGCCATCGCCCAGCGCAATTTCGGCGACTGGCAGCCCCACCAGGTGCCGGTGCACGCGCCCGCCGCCGCGCCGCCGCCGCCGCGGACCGACGTGATCCTCGTCGACATGCCGGGCGCCGGCCAGGCCGCGGTCACGGTGGCGCGCAATACGATCGCGCGCGCCGATCCGCGTTTCTATCCGGCGATCGTCGCCAATGCGGTGCTCGGCGGCGGCTACAGCGCGCGACTCAACCAGGAGATCCGCATCCGCCGCGGCCTCTCCTACGGCTCGGGCAGCAGCCTGGACGCGCGCCGCGCGCCGGGGCCGTTCACCGCCTCGACCCAGACCCGCAACGATGCCGCCGCGCAGGTGCTCGGTCTGATCCTCGCCGAGATGCGCCGATTGGGCGCGGAGCCGGTGCCAGCGGCGGAGCTCGCCGCCCGCCGCGCCTCGCTGACCGGCGAATATGGCCGCAACGTCGAAACCACGTCCGAACTCGCCCAGCTCGTCGCCTCCTACGTCCAGCGCGGCATCGATCCGGCCGAGCTGCAGCGCTACCAGCCGTCGGTGAGCGCGGTGACCCCGGCCCAGGTCCAGGTCGCCGCCGGAGAGCTGCTCGCGCCCGAGGGCGTCACCATCGTCATCGTCGGCGACGCGGCGCAATTCCTGCCGGCCCTGCGGCGCGATCACGCCAACGTGACGGTGATCCCGATCGCCGAGCTAAGGCTGGATCGGGCGAATTTGCGGTAAATCGCGAAGAACAAGAAGAAGACCCTCATCCCAACCTTCTCCCGCGAGCGGGAGAAGGGGTGTGCCGGCGCTTCCCGTCTTACCCTCTCCCGCTCGCGGGAGAGGGCAGGGTGAGGGTCTTGCGAAGCGAAGCTTCGCGCGCTGCATCAGCAGCGCCTCTCTTCAGCTCGCCTGCGCTTGCGCCAGCCTGCGCCTGATGTCCGAATCGCTCGGCGCCCCTCGCGCCGCCTGCTGGAGCAGCATCAGCCCCTCGGCGCGCCGCCCGCTCTTGAACAGCAGCCAGCCGAGCGTGTCGGCGGTGGCCGGATTGTCGCGGTCGAGGGCCCAGGCGTGGCGGGCGAGCGGGATTGCGCGGTCGAGGTCGCCGCTCTCCGAATAGGCCCAGGCGAGATTGTTGAGGATGGTGGCGTCGTTGTTGCCGATCCGCTGCCGCAGGCCCTCGTAAATGTCGATCGCGAACGGCCAGTTCTGCTGCTGCATCGCCCGGCCGCCGAGCAGGATCAGGCCGGGCACGCTGCGCGGATTCTGCTGGACGAACAGGTTGAGGACGGCGTCGGCGGCATCGGCCTGGTTCGAGCGCTGCAAGGCCTCGATCAGCCGCATTGCCACGCCTTCGGTGAAGGCGAGGTTGGCGGCGCGGCGATACTGGTTCGCGGCGCCGGCATAGTCGCCGCCGATCTCGAGCGCGTCGCCGACCAGGACGTGGACGTCGGGCACGCCGGGATTCTCCGCCTGGAGCCGGCGGGCGCGGCCCAGCGCCTGGTCGCGCTGACCCCGGGCGAGCAAGGCGGAGATCAAGCGGATCTGCGCCGGCCCGTCGGCGGGATGCGCTTCGGCGGCCTGGCGGGCGGCGGCGAAATCGGCTTCGCTGAGCGGATCGAGCGCGGCGAGCGCGCCGGGCTGCGGCCGGGCCGCGCGGGCGAGGTAGAGCGAGGCGTTGGCGCTGTCGCCGAGCCGGGCGAGGGCGCGGCCCATCAGGGAGAGGCTGTAGGAATCGGCGTCCGGCATGTCGGCGATCGGCCGCAAGGTGACGACGGCATTGGCGGCGTCGCCCATCCGCCATTGCGCGGCGGCGAGCAGGCGGCGGGCGCGGCGGTTGCCGGGCTGGTCGGCGACGAGACCGGCCAGGCGCCGCGCCGCCTGCTCCTCGTTGCCGGTCTGGAAGTCGATCGCGGCGAGCAGCAGCCGGCCGGCCGGCGTGTCGTCATAGGCGCCGTGGGTACGGTCCATCAGCCGCCGGGCGAGGTCGAAATTGCGGGCGCGCGCGGCAAGCACCGCTTCGAGATAATAAGCGGTGGTGTTGCCGCCGGTCAGCCGGTGCGCCTCGCGGGCGTCGGCGAGCATGTCGCTCATCCGGCCCATGTCGCCATAGGAGATGGCGCGCTCGATCCGCGCGTCGACATTGCCGCCATCGATGTCGAGCGCCCGGTCGAACCAGGCGATTGAGGCGGCGAGGCCATATTGGCCGCGGGTGAGCACGCCGCGCAGCACCAGAGCCTCGACGTTGCGCGGGCTCGCGGCGACGGCGCGGTCGGCCGCCTCGAGCGCGCCGGCGACGTCGCCGTTGAAGCGGCGGAAGCGGGCGACATCGGTCCAGACCGCGCCGTCCTGCGGCGCCAACACCAGCGCGCGGTTGAAGGCGGCGGTCGCATTGCCGCCGTCGCCGAGCGCCATGTAGGCGCGGCCGCTTATGCGGTCGGCATAGGCCTCGTTCGCGGGCGTTGCGCCTGCCGCCTCGGCAAGCGCGGCCCGGTTGTCGCCCTGGAGCAACTTGGCATGGGCGAGCAGGTGCGCGGTGTCGGCCGCCGCGGCGCCGGACTGGCGCGCGCGCATCACCTCCGATTCGGCCGCAACGCCGTCGCCGAGCGCGAGATCGACCCGCGCTTGCATGATCCGGGCGGCGCGGTCGTTGGGGTCGGCCTGCAGCGCGTTCAGGAACTCGACGCGCGCGGTGCGGACGTCGCCGGCCTCGAACGCCGCCATGCCGCGTTCGTAGGGCGTGCCGGACTTTGCCGCGCAGGCGGCGAGCGCCAGGGCGAGAACAATCGGAGTCATCCCGGCGAAGGCCGGGACCCATGAACTCCGATTGCGATAGGCGCGCGATGCCGCCTTCGCCCAATCCGCTGGCACAGTGTTCATGGATCCCGGCCTTCGCCGGGATGACGTGAACGGGACGGGGCGGCGTCGCCTGCTCACGCCTGCAACCCATATTGCTTGAGCAGATCGTAGAGCGTCGGCCGGCTGATCCCGAGCAATTTCGCGGCGCCGGAGATGTTGCCGTCGGTCTGCGCCAGCGCCTTGCGGATCACGGCCCGGTCGGCGGTCTCGCGCGCGGCCTTGAGGTTGACCGGCAGGCCGTCCGCAGCCGGCGCGGCGAGATCGAGATCCTCGGCGGTGATCAGCTTGCCGTCGGCCATGATCACCGCGCGCTTCAGCCGGTTCTCGAGCTCGCGGACGTTGCCGGGCCAGGACCAGTTCTCGATCGCGCTCAATGCGCCCGGCGCGAAGCCCTTGACCTGAGGGTTCATCTCGGCGGCGAAGCGCGCAAGGAAATGCTTGGCGAGCAAAGCCGGATCGCCGTGCCGCTCGGCGAGGCTCGGAATCCGGACCACGATCTCGGCCAGCCGGTAATAGAGGTCCTCGCGGAAGCTGCCGGCGGCGATCATCTCCTCCAGATTCTGGTGGGTCGCGCAGACGATCCTGGTGTCGACCGGGATCGGGCGCCGGCCGCCGATCCGCTCGATCACCCTTTCCTGTAGGAAGCGCAGCAATTTCACCTGCAAGGGCAGCGGGATGTCGCCGACCTCGTCGAGGAACAGGGTGCCGCCATGGGCGAGCTCGATCTTGCCCTCGGTGGTCTTGATCGCGCCGGTGAAGGCGCCCTTCTCGTAGCCGAACAATTCCGCTTCGAGCAGGTTCTCGGGGATCGCTGCGCAGTTGATCGCGACGAAGCCGCCGCCGCGGCGCCGGCTGGTACGGTGGACGCCGCGGGCGAGCAATTCCTTGCCGGTGCCCGAGGCGCCGAGCAGCATCACCGAGACATCGGTATTGGCGACCCGCTCGATCGTCCGCGCGACCTTGGTCATTTCCGGCGCTGCGGTGATCATCGAGCCGAGCACGGTGCGGTCCTCGCCGACCTTGCTCTCCAGCCGCCTGTTCTCGCCCTCCAGCTCGTGCAGCTGGAAGGCACGGCGGACAATCAGGCCGAGCTGGTCGATGTCGACCGGCTTCTGGTAGAAATCATAGGCGCCGGAGGCGATCGCCCTCAGCGCGCTTTCGCGGGCGCCGTGGCCCGAGGCGACGATCACCTTGGTGTCGGGCTTCAGCGTGAGGATCGTCTCCAGCGCGGCGAAGCCCTCGGTGACGCCGTCCGGATCGGGCGGCAGGCCGAGATCGAGCGTGACCACCGCCGGCTCGGCCGAGCGGACCAGGTCCACCGCGGCGTTGCGGTCCGAGGCGACCAGCACCTCGTAATCGTCATAGGCCCAGCGCAGCTGCCGCTGCAGCCCCTCGTCGTCCTCGACGATCAGCAAGCGGGGCTTGGGAAAATGAGCAGGGGCATTCATGCGCGCATCCGTTCGTAATAGGCGGCGGCGCGATCCGCGGCCGCCGGCAGGTAAAGGGTGAATCTGGTGCCCTCGCCTTCGCCGCTCTCGACGTCGAGGCGGCCCCCCATGGCGAGGATCAGGGCCCGCGCCTCATGGGCGCCGATGCCGAAGCCGGTTTCCTTGGTCGAGACGAAGGGCTGGAAGAGGCGGTCGCGGACGAAGGCGACGGACATGCCGTGGCCGCGGTCGATCACCTCGACGGCGACGTCGCCGCCGCTCTCGAAGACGTGGATGTCGACCGGCGCGCCCGCCGGGCTCGCCTCGATCGCATTCTGGACCAGATGGCCGAGCGCCTGCTCCAGCCCCGCCGGATCGACCTTGGCGACCAGAGCGGCGTCGCCGCTGACCCGGACCGGATGCTG
>Ga0213876_10001998_pt1 | contig 12203 bp, 13 predicted proteins | sample BarmaccomBMRX_R9_FD_160113 | JGI IMG/M metagenome (GOLD analysis project Ga0213876, IMG submission 160113) | Root-associated microbial communities from Barbacenia macrantha in rupestrian grasslands, the National Park of Serra do Cipo, Brazil - RX_R9 | ecosystem: Host-associated > Plants > Roots...
TCGTCGGCGCCAAGGGCGGCGTCGGCGCCTCCACGGTGGCGCACAATGTCGCCTGGGCGATCGCGCGCGACATGGCGATGGATTCCGTCGTGATCGATCTCGACCTTGCTTTCGGCACCGCGGGCCTCGACTACAACCAGGACCCGATGCAGAACATCGCCAATGCGATTTTTCAGCCCGATCGGCCCGACACCGCGCTGATGGAGCGGCTGCTCGCAAAGTGCACCGATCGCCTCAGCCTGCTGGCGGCACCGGCGACGCTCGATCGCGTCTACGATTTCGGCGCGGAAGCTTTCGATGCGATCTTCGACACTCTGCGCATGTCGACGCCCTGCATCGTGCTCGACATCCCACACCAATGGTCGGGATGGACGCGGCGCGCCCTGATCGGCGCGGACGAGATCGTCATCGTGGCCGAGCCGGACCTTGCCAACCTGCGCAATGCCAAGAACATCCTGAACGTGCTGAGGGCCGCGCGGCCGAACGACCGGCCGCCGCTTTATTGTCTCAATCAGGTCGGCATGCCGAAGCGGCCCGAGATCGAGGTGAAGGAATTCATCAAGACGATCGAGAGCAAGCCGATCGCCATCATTCCCTGCGATTCCAGGCTGTTCGGCGAAGCAGCCAATAACGGCCAGATGATCGCGGAGGTCTCGGCGTCTCACGCGACCAGCAAGATGTTCGTGCAGATGGCGCAACGCCTGACGGGGCGGGGCGAAACCAGGAAGCCGCGTGGCTCCTTGCTGGGTCCGCTCATGAACAAGTTGCGCGCAAGGGCATAATCGGCATCAGTGGTCGCTGCGGCGACGGCTGGTCCACCCGGAAGACGGATCGAGAGCTATTCTCCGTGCCCGGCGTCGGACATTCGCGCTTCCTTTATCGCGGGCGCACTGACCGGAATCTTCTCCGCCTCAGCGCGGACCTTGTCCTTCCGCGACAGCAGTCCCTTCAGATCGGCGACGCTGGCGGCCGCATCTGCGGCCGGCAGGCCAGCCTTCACGATGCTCTCGGCCTCGGCCGCGCGCCCCTGCAGGCCGACAACGACAGCCAGATTCATTCGCACGCGCGGATCCGAATTGGCATGGCCGTAGGCGCGCCGCAGCGTTTCCTCTGACTTCGCAAGGTCCTTGGAGAGCAAATAGGAGAGGCCGAGATTGGACAGCACCGTGGGGTCATCGGGCGCGATCTTGAGCGCGCTCGCGTAGTATTGCCGTGCCTCGTCGTAGCGGCCGAGTTGATCGAGCACCGCGCCCTGGGCCGACAGGATCCGCCAGTCGGGATCATCGGGGCTGTGCGCGCGGCTCAGCACGTCGAACGCCATCTCGAAATTGCCGTTGTCGGCCAGCGCCCGTCCGTAAGCAGCGAGCAGGGCCTTGTTGCCGGGATTGGAGATGCTCGCCTGCTCGAGCACCGCGACCGCCTGCGACCGTTCACCGGTGGCCCGCAGTGCCTTGCCGTATTGCAGCACCAGTTCGGGGTCTTTGGGATTGGCACGATATCGGTCGCGGTAAAGCTCGACGTCGCGCCACGGATCGGCGGAGGCACTTGCCTCGCCCTGTTCTCCAAGCGAGCCGGTGATATCGGATGTTGCCGTGGTCTGGCAGCTGCACAGCGCCAATACGAGGACTACGGATGCTGCCGCTGACGCGAGCGGCGTCAGGCGGGCTTGTCCGGGCAAACGCGGGAACATGGACTTCGAACTCTGGCCGGCAACGAAAGGTCAGAGACGTTCACCATATTAGCCCTAACTTCCGGTTAAAGCGGCGAACGCGCCACTCTTCGAGACGAGGCAGGTCCTGCTCGTGCTGCGTTGTGTGGACCGGACTGCGGATCTAGTCGACGAACTCGGCGCCGAATTCGCAGCCAATCCGCCACGCGAGGCGGCACTGCCGCGAGTCGCCGGTGGAGAAGATGATGGTGAACTGGGGCGGGATCTCGAGATATTCGGCGACCACCTTGACGCCGCCGCTCGAGATATCGGTGATCGTGCAGTCGCGCGGCAGCGAACCAGCCCCCGACTGGATCTTCGCTATCCTTCTGCACGAACGCCGCTCGGTTTTACGGCGATTGACGAACATGGAGACCTTCACCCCTGACTCGATGACTGTCTTCAAGTACCGGAGAAACGTTGGCATCCGCCTAGCGGGATGTCTCGCAATTTGTCCGTTGCTTTCGGTCTTTGTTTACCGGGTTTGCGACGGCGCACCGGACGTCCGTCTCGCTGGTCCTGCGGACTAGCCCGCTGCGCCGGCGAGTTGCTCGGGCGCGTGATTCGTCCGCTTCGGCTTCATCCTGAACGGGCTGAGCAGGGCGGCGGCCGTCAGCGCCGCCGTGTCGGCGACCGCGGGATCACCCGACACCATGGCGGCCACGATCGCACCGTCCATCAACAGCGCGAGTTGATGCGCGAGCGTCTGCGGCCTGGCCGCGCCCATTTCCGCGGCGAGCTTCTCGATGTGGGTGAGCACGATCTTCTTGTGCCGCATCGCGATGCTGCGCAACTCCCTCTGGTGCTTGTCGTGCTCGCCGACCGCGTTGATGAAGGGGCAGCCGTAGAAGCGCTCTTCGGCGAACCAGCGCTTCAGCGCAGGGAAGATCCGCGACAGTTTTGTCTGCGCATCACCGCCGCCGTCTTCGAGCGAGGCGATGAACCATTCGCGCCATTGCCGCCCTTCGCTCTCCAGCACGGCATGCACCAGATTGGTTTTCGAGCCGAACAGTTTGTAGAGCGTGGTCTTGGCCGTGCCCGCTTCCTCAATGATCGCTTCGATGCCGGTCGCGTTGATGCCGTTCTTGCAGAACAGATACGTCGCTGCGCCGAGCAGGCGGCCGCGTGCCGACTCGTCATCGCCGCCACCGGCGTGAGGCGCGACCGATCTCTTCTTCGCTGATGATTTGGCCATGCGCTTCAACTTAAGCGAACCGCGCCGTCATCATCAAGTCGCATCTTCGCAGCGTCCAAAATAATCGCAAGTGCAGCACCGATTGCATCGGCTTTGTGCACCGCGCGACTGATCAATTCGCGGGCAGGGGGCTAACGCCATCAAAGGTTTCAAGTTTTGAGAATCGCGGTCGCTGGCATGCTTCATGCAGGAAACAGACCGTTCGGTATCCTAGCTCTTGAGGGAGAGAAACTGATGACCGTTGTCGCCCAGAAGACCGCTTTGACGGGCTGTCTTGCCCCGATCGACAGAGGAGGGCTCGAGCAGCTGATCGCCAATGGCAAGGCCAACCCCAAGGTCATCAAGACCTTGAAGTGCAAGACGGTGGCCGAGGGAAAATTCCGTCACGCCAACTACATACGCAACCTGCCGCCCTACATCGTCGACGAGCCGCCGGGGCTTTTGGGCGACGATACCGCACCGAACCCGTCGGAGGCTTCGCTCGCCGCGCTCGGCTCCTGCCTTGCAGTCGGCCTGCACGCCAACGCCGTGCATCGCGGCTGGACCGTCAACAAGCTCGAGCTCGAGCTGGAGGGTGATCTCAACATCACGGCGGTGTGGGGCACCGGTGACGTGAGCGAGAAGCCGGTCGGCTTCACCGACGTGCGCGTCAAGGTGGACATGGAATGCGAGGGTATCCCGCCGGAGGAGATCAGCGCGCTGGTGGCGCATGTGAAGAAATGGTCGCCGGTCGCCAACACGTTCACACGGCCCGTCAATCTCGAGGTCGGCATCTGAGCCGAACGGAAAACGCGAGCCGCGGAGGGCGTCATGGGTTCATGGGCTGCATCGCATCGGATCGTTGACGACACTGTCAGCCGCCCCGTGATGTCCCTTGTGGACGAGGTCGCGTTGATCGCGCGGAACGAGCTGGCTCCGCTGGCTGCTGCAATCGACGCCGGCAGCATCTATCCCGCCGAGGTTCTGCGCAAACTCGGCAGGGTCGGGGCCTGGGGCAGTCACATGCCGCAGGAGGGCCCGGCCGATTTGCGCTGCGCCATCCAGTCGATGGCGGCGATCGGCGAAGTCTGCGGCGCCACTGCCTTCATGGCGTGGTGCCAGAACACGCTGGTCTGGTACGCGGCCAATTCCACCAACCTCAAGCTGGCATCGCGCTTCGGCGACGGCTTTTCGAGCGGACGGCTGCTCGGCGGCACCGGCCTGTCGAACCCGATGAAGAGCTTTTTCGGGATCGAGAAATTGAAACTGAAAGGCCGCAGGGTCGATGGCGGCTATGTCGTGCGCGGCGCGCTACCCTGGGTGTCGAATCTCGGCCAGGATCATTTCTTCGGCACCATCTTCGAGCGCGAGGACGAGCCCTGCAACATCGTGATGTTTCTGGCCGACTGCTCCGATCCCGCGATCACGCTGCAGCCCTGCAAGCCCTTTCTGGCCATGGACGGCACCGGCACCTACGGCGTGCAGTTTCGTGACGTCTTCGTGCCGGACGAACTGATCCTGGCCGATCCCGCCGGTCCCTTCGTCAAGAAGATCCGCGCCGGCTTCATCCTGCTGCAGGCCGGCATGGCGCTCGGCCTGATCAAGGATTGCATCGACATCATGGAGGAGGTCGATGGCTCGCTCGGCCACGTCAACCGCTACCTGCCGCAGCAGCCGCTGCAGTTCAGGGAGTTGCATGCCGAGTTGGAGAAGGAGGCCATGGCGCTGGCGCGCGATCCCTACAATACCGACGACAGTTTTTGGCGCCGAGTGATCGCGCTCCGCCTGCGCGCCGGCGATGCGAGCGTCGCGGCCGCGCATGCGGCGATGCTTCATTGCGGCGCGCGCGGCTACCTGAAAGGCCATCGTGCGCAGCGCCGGCTGCGCGAAGCCTATTTCGTTGCCATCGTCACGCCGGCCACCAAGCAGCTGCGAAAAATGCTGGCGGACGGTTGAATTGTCTTAGGGGATTTTGATCCGCCTGAAACCACCCCCAAACAGGAGAGGCCTGCCATGACGGACGTTCTGATATCTGCCGGCGAACTTGCTGAACTCATCAAAACCGAGCCGTGTGTCATCGTCGACACCCGCAATCCGGACGCCTATGGCGCGGGCCACATCCCCGCTGCCGTCAACGTGCACGACATCTTCACCTATCTCGCGACCTCGACGCCCGAAGGCATGGCCGAGCTGAAAACCAAGTTTGCCGACGCTTTTGGTGCGGCCGGGCTTTCGGGCGAGCAAACCGCAATCGTCTACGAGCAGTCGATGAATTCCGGTTTCGGGCAGTCGTGCCGCGGCTATTACCTGCTGACCATGCTTGGCTATCCCAAGGTCAAGGTGCTGCATGGCGGCTTCGACGCCTGGGCTGCTGCGGGCCTACCTGTGACGAAGGACCTGCCGTCGCCGGTAAAGGCCGCCTTTAGCGTGGTGCCGGAAGCCGGCGACATCCTGATCGATGCCAAGACGATGCTGTCAGCCGTCGGCAAGCCCGGGATCGCGATTTTGGACGTGCGCGACGTCGACGAGTGGATCGGCGAAAGCTCGTCGCCTTACGGAAAGGATTTCTGTCCGCGCAAGGGCCGCATCCCCGGCGCCGTGTGGCTCGAATGGTACCGCATGATGAAGCCGACTGCTGAAGGCCCGCGCTTCAAGTCGAAGGACGAAATCCTAGCGGAATGCGCGACCGTCGGCATCACGCAGACCACGCCGGTCTATCTCTACTGCTTCAAGGGCGCGCGGGCGTCGAACACGTTTTTGGCGCTCAAAAATGCCGGCGTGAAGGACGTGCGGATGTATTTCGGCTCCTGGAACGAATGGTCGCGCGATCCAGCGCTGCCGATCGAGGAGGGGTTACCCACGGCGGCCACCGAGACGAGCAAGGCGGCATAGAACCTGCATGTTCATCGCTGCCTGGCGCGGCCTGCGCCGGGCCGCGAGTTGATGCTGCGGAGTCGCGGTCGTCCGCGTCCCGTTGCGACAAAGGGGCGCACCATGTCCACGTTTGACGATCCGTTCGATCCCGATCGCGCGCTGTCGCGGTCGGGTTGCGTCTGCGGCCAGCATCGGAGTGCCGCAGAACATCAGCAGGCGTTGGCGTTGCGCTGCGAGGAGACGACCAGCGAGGAGAAACGCTACGAGGGGGTTGTGGCCTCGGCCGTCATGCGCGCCGTGTTTCCGCAGGATGCGGCTCGTCGGGCATTCCTGAAGTCGGTCGGCGCATCGACCGCACTCGCGGCACTGTCGCAGTTCTTCCCGCTGAAAACCGCGACCGAAGCCTTCGCCGAGGCCAGTCCCGAGAAGAAGGACCTCAAGGTCGGCTTCATCCCGATCACGTGCGCGACCCCGATCATCATGGCCGCGCCGCTGGGTTTCTACGCCAAGAACGGCCTCAACGTCGAGGTGGTCAAGACGGCCGGCTGGGCGGTGATCCGCGACAAGACCATCAACAAGGAATATGACGCCTCCCACATGCTGGCGCCGATGCCGATCGCGATCTCGCTCGGCCTTGGTGCGCAGCCGATCCCGTTCGCGGTGCCGGCGATCGAGAACATCAACGGTCAGGGGATCACGCTCGCGCTCAAGCACAAGGACAGGCGTGACCCGAAGGATTGGAAAGGCATGAAGTTCGCCATTCCGTTCGACTATTCGATGCACAATTATCTGCTCCGCTACTACCTCGCCGAGCACGGGCTCGATCCCGACACCGACGTGCAGCTGCGCTCCGTCCCGCCGCCGGAAATGGTCGCAAACCTACGCGCCGATAATATCGATGGCTTCCTCGCACCGGATAACATCTGCCAGCGCGCGATCTACGACGGAGCCGGTTTCCTGCACATCCTGTCCAAGGAGATCTGGGACGGGCATCCCTGCTGCAGCTTTGCGGCGAGCCGCGAGTTCATCGCCACTTCGCCCAACAGCTTTGCGGCGCTGACGCGCGCCATCGTCGATGCCACTGCTTACGCAGCGAAGGCGGAGAACCGCAAGCAGATCGCCGAGGCGATCGCCCCGGCCAACTACATCAACGCGCCGGTGACGGTGCTGGAACAGGTGCTCACCGGCACCTATGCCGACGGGCTCGGCGGCATCAAGACCGATGCGAAGCGGGTCGACTTCGATCCGTTTCCCTGGCAGTCGTTCGCAGTATGGATGCTGACGCAGATGAAGCGCTGGGGCCAGATCAAGGGCGATATCGACTACAAGGCGGTTGCCGAGCAAGTCTATCTCGCGACCGAGACGAAGACGGTGATGGCCGAAATGGGGCTCACGCCGCCCGCGACCGCGTACAAGTCGTTTTCGGTGATGGGCAAGACCTTTGACCCCGACAAGCCCGAGGACTACCTCTCCGGCTTCAAGATCAGGAAGGCGTCGTGAGCGCTGCTATCGCTCTGTCTTCACCTCTCCTCGCCAGCGCTGTCTGTGCTCTTTCCGTCATGCCCCGCGCATGCGGGGCATCCAGTAATCACCGGTGTTTACTGGATCCCCGCTTTCGCGGGGATGACGCCCCTTTGCCTTGCATGCCGTGTCGTCCATTTCTTGCCCCCCAAGCCGGGAGAGGGAGATGACCCTCCGTCTCCGTGCTGCAATCCTGTCGGTCGCACTGTTCGCCATCTTCCTGACGGTCTGGCAGATCGCCACGCGCGGCAGCGGGCCCGTCACCAACATGAGCCCGGAATACGCCAAGCTGATGGGCGCGACCGCGACCCAAGGCAAGTCGGCGATGCCCGGGCCTTTGGATGTCGGCGCGAAATTGTGGGAGCACCTCAAGCGGCCGTTCTATGACAACGGACCGAACGACAAGGGGCTCGGCATCCAGCTCTTCCATTCGATTGCGCGTGTCGGCTCAGGCTACCTGATTGCGGTGCTGGTTGCGATTCCGCTCGGTTTCCTGATCGGCATGTCGCCCTTGATCGGCAGGGCGCTTGATCCGTTCATCCAGATCCTGAAGCCGATCTCGCCGCTCGCCTGGATGCCGCTCGCGCTCTACACGATCAAGGACTCCGGAACGTCGGCGATCTTCGTCATCTTCATCTGCTCGGTCTGGCCGATGCTGCTCAACACCGCTTTCGGGGTCGCGAGCGTGCGCAAGGAATGGATCGACGTCGCGCGCACCCTGGAGGTCGGCATAGTCAGGCGTGCCTTCACCGTGATCCTGCCGGCGGCGGCGCCTACAATTCTGACGGGCATGCGCATCTCCATCGGGATCGCCTGGCTCGTCATCGTTGCCGCAGAAATGCTGGTCGGCGGTACCGGCATCGGCTACTTCGTCTGGAACGAGTGGAACAACCTCTCGATCACCAATGTCATCATCGCCATCCTGCTGATTGGCCTGGTCGGCATGTTGCTCGACCAGATCCTGGCGCGCTGCGCGCGCACCGTCACGTTTCCGGAGTAGGGCGGTGTTGACGTGGGGTACGAAGAGTGCGGCAGCTTCACCTCTCCCAGCGTTCGGGGAGAGGTCGGATTGCGCCCATCGGCGCGCAATCCGGGTGAGGGGGGCTCTCCGCACATTGCGCTGGTGGAGACTCCCCCTCACCTCAACCCTCTCCCCGCAAGCGGGGAGAGGGGGCGCAGCGCATTCTCGGAAAGAGCGTGCGCCATGACGGAGAAATTCATCTCCGTCGAAGCCATCGCCAAGCGCTATCCGGACGCGTCGGGCGCAACCACCGTGTTCGAAAATCTCTGGCTGTCGATCAGGCGCGGCGAGTTCGCCTGCGTGATCGGGCATTCCGGCTGTGGCAAGACCACGGTGCTCAACATTCTCGCCGGCCTCGATCGACCGAGTGAGGGCGCCGTCATCGTCGACGGGCAGGCGATTGACGGCACGAGTCTCGATCGCGCGGTGATCTTCCAGAGCCACGCACTGTTGCCCTGGCGCACGGTGCTCGGCAATGTCGCCTTCGCGGTCACCTCGAAATGGCGCAATTGGAACAGGGCGAAGGTGAGGGCGCACGCGCAGAAATTCATCGACCTGGTGGGCCTCACCGGCTCCGAGCACAAGCGGCCATCAGAACTGTCCGGCGGCATGAAGCAGCGCGTCGGCATCGCGCGTGCGCTGTCGATCAGCCCAAAGATCATGCTGATGGACGAGCCGTTCTCGGCATTGGACGCGCTGACCCGCGGCACGCTGCAGGACGAGGTGCGCCGTATCTGTCTCGAAACCGGGCAGACGGCATTCATGATCACCCACGATGTCGACGAGGCGATCTATCTCGCCGACAGGATTTTTCTGATGACCAACGGACCCGGTGCCGTGCTCGCAGAGATCGTGGAGAATCCGCTGCCGAAGGCGCGTGGCCGGACCGACCTGCACCGCCAACCGCTCTATTACGCCTTGCGCAATCACATGGTCGATTTTCTGGTCAGTCGCTCGCGGACGTTTGCATCGGACGTGCGAGATCACGATGCGCGCGACGTGCCGCTCATCAGGATCGGCAAGTCTGCGCTGACCATCGCGTCGATATCGGACACGTCGCAAGACGAAGCAAGACCGGCGTCATGGCCGGGCTTGTCCCGGCCCTCCACGTCTCTGTAAGAGGAAGGTAAGGCGGGGATGCCCGGCAACTTTTTGGATGAAAGACGCGCTTCGCGCCTTTGGCCGGGCGCACGAGATGGAAGAAGGAGATGCTCACATGAAACGATCCGACCTCACCGAAAAACTGCTCGACATCAAGCGTGAGAAGGGCTGGAGCTGGAAACATATCTGCGAAAAAATCGGCGGCTATTCGGAGGTGCTGATCGTCGGCGCCATTCTCGGCCAGATGAAGCTGACCAGGCCGCAGGCGGCAAATGCCGGCGAACTGTTCGGCCTGTCGCAATCGGAGATCGCGATGCTGAATGAAACCCCGATGCGCGGCGAGGGCATTGCGATGCCGCCGACCGATCCCCTGATCTACCGCTTCTACGAGCTCGTGATGATCAACGGGCCGGCCTGGAAGGCGCTGATCGAGGAGGAGTTCGGCGACGGCATCATGTCCGCTATCGATTTCGACATGGTGATGGAACGCCTGCCCAATCCGAAAGGCGATCGCGTCAAGATCACCATGTCGGGAAAATTCCTGCCGTACAAATATTATGGCGCGAGCGGCAACGTGCCGGAATACGGCTACAAGGAGGCGTGATAGAGCGGGCTGTCATTGCGAGCGAAGCAATCAAGCGAGCAAGACGCGGGGATTGCTTCGTCCCCACGCTTCGATGGCGCCTGGGTGTTACAGCCCTGCCTTCACCTGAGCCACGGCCTTCGCCATCAGCTCGTCCATGCGGGCGCGAATCTCTTCCTCGCCAGGGTTAACGCCCTTTGCTGCGAGGTCGCCGTTGACCTTGGCGACGACCGCGTTGTCGCCGCCCTCGTCGAACTCGGCGACGACGACTTGCCTGGCGTAGGAATCGGCTTCCGTTCCGGCGAGCCCGAGCCTTTCGGCTGCCCACAGGCCGAGCAGCCTGTTGCGGCGCGCCGCGGCCTTGAACTTAAGCTCCTCGTCCATGACGAATTGCTTCTCGAAGGCCTCTTCGCGCTTGTCGAAAGTGGTCATGACTGGGGTTCCCCCGGGGGTACCGAAACGGTGATTCCGCCGCGTTGCGGTCACTTGTCTGTGTGCTTAAATAAGCAGCGTACGATACCCTGACAACGGGCCATCCGGCCGCAGGCAATGCGGTAAAACTGACACAACGGAGGTGACGATCGATTGTGCTCGATGGACCAATCAGATAGCCTGCGGTCAGGCTCGGTTCTCGTTCTGTTTCCCTAAACCCGGCCTGCACGGCAGCTCCGTCGTGGTCGTGGTCCCTCGTAATCCGGAGCGCACCAATTCATGGATTTCAACAACTCACGGTACATCCCAATGAGCCGGCGGCGTCGCATATATGAAGGCAAGGCCAAGGTCCTTTATGAAGGTCCGGAGCCCGGAACCCTCATTCAGCACTTCAAGGACGATGCGACAGCGTTCAATGCCAAGAAGCACCAGGTGATCGAGGGCAAGGGCGTTCTCAACAACCGGATCTCGGAGTACCTGTTTCAGCATCTCAACGACATCGGGGTGCCGACCCACTTCATCCGCCGCCTCAACATGCGCGAGCAGCTGATTCGCGAGGTCGAGATCGTGCCTTTGGAAGTCGTGGTTCGTAACGTTGCGGCGGGCTCGCTGTCGCAGCGGCTCGGGATCGAGGAGGGCACCCAGTTGCCGCGCTCGATCATCGAGTTCTACTACAAGAACGACCAGCTCAACGATCCCATGGTCTCCGAGGAGCACATCACCGCCTTCGGCTGGGCGACGCCGCAGGAGATCGACGACATCATGGCGCTGGCGATCCGCGTCAACGACTTCCTCACCGGCCTCTTTCTGGGTATCGGCATTCGGCTGGTCGATTTCAAGATGGAATGCGGGCGGCTGTTCGAGAACGAGATGATGCGAATCATCGTCGCCGACGAGATTTCCCCCGATTCGTGCCGGCTGTGGGACATCAAATCGAATGAGAAGCTCGACAAGGACCGCTTCCGCAGGGATCTTGGCGGCCTGCTCGAGGCCTATACGGAAGTCGCCAAGCGCCTCGGCATTTTGATGGAAAACGAGCGGCCGGCCGGCTCCGGTCCGGTCCTGGTCAAGAGCTGAGGTTTGCGGTGAAGGCACGAGTCACGGTGACGCTGAAGTCCGGCATTCTCGATCCCCAGGGCAAGGCGATCGAGGGGGCGCTGAAATCGCTCGGTGTCCAGGGCGTCGCCAGCGTCCGGCAGGGCAAGGTGTTCGACATCGAGCTCGCCGGTGCCGACCGCAGCAAAGCGGAGGCGGCCTTGAAGGAGGCCGCCGACAAGCTTTTGGCGAACACGGTGATCGAGAATTATCGGGTCGAACTGCTCTGATGAAATCCGCAGTCCTCGTCTTTCCGGGCATCAATCGCGAGCGCGACATGGCGCGCGCGCTCAAACTCATCTCGGGCAAGGCACCGGCGATGGTGTGGCATGCGGAGAGCTCGCTGCCCGATGGCACCGACCTCGTCGTGGTGCCCGGCGGCTTCTCCTATGGCGATTACTTGCGCTGTGGCGCGATTGCGGCTCGGGCACCGGTCATGGATGCGGTGCGCGACCATGCCGCCAAAGGCGGTCTCGTGCTCGGGGTCTGCAACGGCTTTCAGATCCTGTGCGAAGCGGGGCTTCTGCCGGGCGTGCTGATGCGCAACGCGCGGCTCAAATTCATCTGCAAGGACGTGCATCTGCGCGTGGAGCGCTCCGATTCGCCGTTCACCCGCGGCTACAATGCGGGGCAGGTGATCCGAGTCCCCGTTGCGCATGGCGAGGGCAATTACGAAGCCGATGAAGAGACTTTG
>Ga0213876_10001999_pt1 | contig 12203 bp, 8 predicted proteins | sample BarmaccomBMRX_R9_FD_160113 | JGI IMG/M metagenome (GOLD analysis project Ga0213876, IMG submission 160113) | Root-associated microbial communities from Barbacenia macrantha in rupestrian grasslands, the National Park of Serra do Cipo, Brazil - RX_R9 | ecosystem: Host-associated > Plants > Roots...
TGGTGCTGCCCGGTGGTGGTGAGCCGGCCCGGCCCCTGCTCGTGATCCCGCTGGCCAGCCAGCGCTCGGTGCGAACCGCGATGCTGATCTCCACCGACAAGCCACTGCCGGCGATCACCCGCCGCGACGTCGTCACCCTCTCCACCACGCTGTCCCTGGCCCTCGAGGCGGCCGAGCTGTCGGAGAACCTGCACCGGGCCCGCAGCGAGCGCCGCTTCCGCACGCTGGTCGAGAACTCGTCGGACCTCGTCCTCGTGGTCAACGACGACCGCCGCATCACCTTCGTGAGCGCGGCCAGCCAGCGGCTCCTCGGCATGAGCGAGGACGAGCTGATGGACACCGATCCGTTCCGGCTCCTCCACGAGGAGGACCGGCCGATCGCCGAGTCGATCGTCGACCGGCGGGCCGCGGTCGACTTCATCGACCCGATCGAGGTCCGCGTGTGCCACGCCGACGGCGCCTACCGCTGGTTCGAGCTGGTCGCCCGCGACCTGCGCGACGACGAGGACATCGACGGCATCGTGATCAACTGCCGCGAGATCAGTGACCGCAAGGACGCCGAGCTGCAGCTGTTCCGCAGCGAGGCGCGGTTCCGTGCGCTGGTCCAAGGCGTGAGCGATGTCGTCGCGATCATCGACGGCACCGGCCGGTTCACCTTCGTCAGCCCCGCGGTCACGCCGATGCTCGGGTTCCGGCCCGAGGAGCTCGTCGGCAGCCGCTGGACCGAGCTGCTGAGCGGCGACGAGCTCGATGCCGTCCGCGTGCAGCAGCCGGGCCTCGTGGAGAACAACCCGACCGGCACGCTCCCGCCGCAGAGCCTCGAGGTGCGCCTCCGCGCCGCGGCGGGCGACTGGCACACCGTCGACGTCACCATCACCGACCTGCGCGACGAACCCGCGGTGCAGGGCATCGTGCTCAACGCCCGTGACGTCACCCTGCGCAAGGAGCTCGAGCACAACCTGCGGCACCAGGCGCTGCACGACGCGCTGACCGGCCTGGCCAACCGCACGATGTTCGCCGAGCTCGTCAACGAGTCGGTCATGCTGCGCACCGGGGTCGCCGGGGTGCTCTTCATCGACCTCGACGACTTCAAGACGGTCAACGACAGCCTCGGCCACGCGGTCGGCGACGAGCTCCTCATCGGGGTGGCCGAGCGCCTCGGCCAGGCGCTGCCCAGCGACGCGGTGCCGGCCCGGCTCGGCGGCGACGAGTTCGCGGTGCTGGTCGAGGACAGCGGTGACGAGGTGGGCCCGGTCGGTCTCGCGCTGCGCCTCCTCAACGACCTGCGTCGCCCGTTCCGCATCAACGGCCGCGAGATCGTGATCACCGCGAGCATCGGCATCGCCGCGGTGAACGACCGCGCGACGTCGGCCGAGGTCGTGCTGCGCAACGCCGACATGGCGATGTACCTGGCCAAGGAGAAGGGCAAGGACCGCGTCGAGCTGTTCGAGGAGCAGATGCACGCGAGCGCCTTCGAGCGCCTCGAGCTCAAGGCCGACCTCGCCCGCGGCATCGAGGCGGGCCAGCTGCGGCTCGTCTACCAGCCGATCGTGTCGCTGCAGACCGGCCGCATCACCGGCGTCGAGGCGCTGGTCCGCTGGGACCACCCCCAGCGGGGCCGCCTCTCACCGGACGCGTTCATCCCTCTCGCCGAGGACACCGGCCTCATCGTGCCGCTCGGTCAGTGGGTCATGGAAGAGGCCTGCCAGCAGCTGCGGGCCTGGCAGCTCAGCCTGCCCACCAGCGCGACCGTGTCGATGGCGATCAACCTGTCGGTCCGCCAGCTCGAGCGCGAGACCATCGTCGACGAGGTGGCGGCGGTCGTGGCCCGGTTCGGTCTCGACCCGGCGACCATCACCCTCGAGATCACCGAGACGATGGTCATGCAGGACACCGAGCTCAGCAAGCGGCGGCTGGCCGACCTGCAGCGGGTCGGCGTGCAGCTCGCGGTCGACGACTTCGGCACCGGCTACTCGTCGCTCGGCTACATGGAGCAGTTCCCCGTCGACAAGCTGAAGATCGACCGCAGCTTCGTGCAGTCGCTCGGCGTGCGGCAGGCCACCCCAGTGCTCCAGTCGATCATCGAGCTCGCCCAGCGGCTCGGCGTGCACATCGTCGCCGAGGGCATCGAGCGGCGCGAGCAGCTCGAGGCCCTGCAGCAGCTCGGCTGCGACCTCGGTCAGGGCTACTTCTTCTCGGGCCCGGTCGAGGCCGACCAGCTCGGTGACCTGCTGGCCGCCAGCCTCATCGACGGCCGCCGCTTCCTCTTCCAGCAGGGCGGCTCCGGGCTCGCCTAGTTCACCTGAACTTGGGGATCACCTCCTCGCCCATCAGCTGGATCGTGCGCATGACCGCGTCGTGCGGGATCTTGAGCGGGTTGACCAGGCAGAGCAGCAGGTCGACGCCGGCCTCCTCGTAGCGCTTGCACATCTCGAGGCACTCGTCGGGCGTGCCGAGCACGCAGGCGCCGCTCTCGGCCAGGTAGTCGAGGCTCAGCAGGTCGAGCAGGCCACCCTCGTCGGTCTTCAGCATGTCCGCGGCGTAGCCGTAGTTGCCGAGTTCCTCCTGCTTCTCGGCCATCCACTCGGCCACCGACGCGATGAGGCGGGCACCGGCCTTCGGGTACCACTCGAAGGACTCGCGGGCGAGCGACCACGCCTCGTCCTTCGTGGGCGCGCAGCACGTCATCGTGAACGTCGCCGCGCTGTTGTTCACGAACTTGCCGACCGGGTCGGTGCACGCCTGCACCGCCTCGCGGTACACGTCGATCTTCCGCTTCACCTCCTCGGGCGGCACGCCGACCGCGAACGAGCACAGGCCGAGACCCATGCCGCCGACCTGACGGTGGCCGTCCTCGCTCGACGTCGCGCCGTAGATCGGCGGGTGCGGATCCTGCAGCGGCTTGGGCTGCACGCGGCGCTTCGGCATCTGCCAGTGCTCACCGTTCAGCTCGACCTCGTCCTCGGTCCAGCACGCGACGATGTGCTCGATCGCCTCGGCCCACATCTCCCGGGTCTGGTGCGGATCGACGCCGAAGCCCTCGAGCTCGAGCCGGGTGGACGAGCGACCGGTGCCGAAGTCGACCCGGCCCTGGGAGATGAGGTCGAGCACGGCCGCCGACTCGGCCGAGCGGACCGGGTGGTTGTACGGCTTCGGCATCAGCCGCACGCCGTAGCCGAGCCGGATGCGCTCGGTCTTCGCGGCGATCGCGCCGTAGAGCACCTCGGGGTTGGAGCAGTGCGAGTACTCCTGCAGGAAGTGGTGCTCGACGGTCCAGAAGGCGTCCCAGCCGTACTTCTCGCCAGCCACCGCCTCCTCGATCGTCTCGTGGTAGGCGCGTAGCTCGCTCTCCTTGTCCCAGGGCTTGGCGACGGGGATCTCGTAGAACAGCGCGAACTTCACAGGGAAGCCTCCTGGTCGTGCGGCGTCACGGTGCGAGGCCGCGGATGATGTGGGAACCGACGAACGTGCGGACGGACTGGTCGTCGTCGAGGTCGATGACGATCGAGGGCATGACGGCGAAGGTGACGAGCGAGCGCACGATCCACTCGCCGGCGACGCGACGGTCGAGGCCCGGCCGCACCTCACCACGCTTCTCGGCCGCCGCGAGGAGCGGCTCCCAGAACGCGACCCACGCCTCGAGCAGGGGCTCCGCCCGCATGCTCAGGAGCACGGCGAGCAGGTGCTCGTCGACGTCGGGATCACCGATCGCGAAGCGGCGGTCGTCGGTGTGCCGGTGGATGAACACCGCAGCCTCACCGACCTGTCCGGCCAGTGTGCGGCGGCGCATGACGTCGACCCGGCTGGCCGCCACGAACTGGTCGGCCAGTCCCACCAGCACCGCGTCGACCAACCGGCCTCGGTCCCCGAAGTGGTTGTAGACGGTGCCGCGCGACAGCCCTGCGGCCGCGGCGACGTCGGCCATCGAGAAGCGCCGCAGGCCGACGCGACTCGCGCAGCGGACGGCTGCGTCGACGATGCGCTCCTCGACCTCGGTGGTCACCGTGACAGCCAACCGTCCCCTTGTACGACTGAACAATCTGTATCAATCTGTTCAAGCCGACGCAACAGGGGGAAGCGCATGCAGGGTCTGGACCGCAGGACCGTCATCGTCACCGGTGCGGCGTCGGGCATCGGGGCCGCCACCGCCCGTCGGCTGCTCGCGGAAGGCGCCTCGGTCACCGCGGTCGACCTCGCCGCACCGCAGCTCGACGGTGACGACCGGCTGCTCGGTCTGGCGGCCGACATCACCGACGCCGAGGCGGTCGGCGCGGTCGTGGCCGCCGCGGTGGAGCGGTTCGGCCGGCTCGACGGCGTGGTCCACGCCGCTGGTGTCGCGGGCGGCGGCCCGGTCCACCTGCTCGACGACGCCGAATGGGCGCGGGTCATCGGCATCAACCTCACCGGCACCTTCGTCGTCGCCCGCGCCGCGATCGCGCGGATGCTCGAGCAGGAGCCGATCGACGGCGAGCGGGGCTCGATCGTGACGCTGGCCAGCATCGAGGGCCTCGAAGGCACGGCCGGCGGCAGCGCGTACAACGCCTCGAAGGGTGGCGTCGTCCTGCTCACCAAGAACCTGGCGATCGACTACGGCCGGCAGGGCATCCGGGTCAACGCGATCTGCCCGGGGTTCATCGACACCCCGATGCTGGCCGGCGTGTTCGGCAGCGAGGGCATGGAAGGCGTCGCCGCGCACCTCACCGAGGAGCACAAGCTGCGGCGCCGCGGCGCGCCCGAGGAGATCGCCGCGGTGGCCGCGTTCCTGGTGTCGGCCGACGCCTCCTTCGTGACCGGCGCAGCCATCCCGGTCGACGGTGGCTACACCGCCGGTCGCGACCACGGCGTCACCGAGCTGATGGGCTTGTAGTCCTAACGTCGGGGGGTGCCGCCCTCGCCGATCTACGTGTCGCGCCTGACGCGGCTGCCGCTGGTGGCGGCGGACGGCACGCCGCTCGGCAGCGTCGACGACGTGGTCATCGTGCCGGTCGGCACGGACCCGGCCCGGGTGCTCGGCTTCGTCGCCACGGTCCAGCGCCGGCGCATCTTCGTGAACGCCGCACGCGTCGGCTCGATCGACCCCGGCGGCGTGCGCATGCGGAGCGGGACGATCGACGTCCTCGCGTTCCGGCAGCGGCCGGGCGAGCAGCTGCTCAAGCAGGACGTCTTCGCTCTGCGCATCGGCGGCGACGAGGTCATCGACGTGGCCATCGAGCTCGACCGCGACACCGGCACCTACTACGCGATGTCGGTCGCCCTCGGCGGCCACGGACCGCTGCGCCGCCGCCGGACCCGCCGCATCGCGCCGTGGCGCGAGGTCGCCGTGCGCTTCGAGTCCAACCCGGACCTCGAGGAGGTGGCCGAGCTGCGCCAGATGCACGCAGCCGACGTCGCCTCCCGCATCGTCGCCCTCCCGGCGGCCCGCCGCCGCGAGCTGGCCGAGCTCATGGAGGACGAGCGCCTGGCCGACCTGCTCGAGGAGCTCCCCGAGGAGGACCAGATCCGCATCATCGCCGGACTCGACCTCGAGCGAGCCGCCCACGTGCTCGAGGAGATGGAGCCCGACGACGCGGTCGACCTGCTCGGGGAGATGACCGAGAGCGACCGCCAGCGGCTGCTCGAGGCGATGATCCCGGAGGAGAGCCGGCCGCTGCGCCAGCTCCTCGCCTACGACGACGACACCGCCGGTGGCCTGATGACCCCCGAGCCGGTGATCCTGCCGTTCTCGGCCACGGTGGCCGAGGCCCTCGCGGTCGTGCGCGAAGCCGACCTGCCGGTCGAGCTGGCCGCCCAGGTGTTCGTCGTCCAGCCCCCGATGTCGACGCCGACCGGCTCCTACCTCGGCATCGTCCCCTTCCAGCGGCTCCTGCGGGAGGCGCCGAGCACGTCCCTCGAGCACTGCGTGATGGCCGAGCCCGAGCCGGTGCCGCCGGACCTCCCCCTCCGGGACGTGGCCGAGCGCCTCGCTGCCTACGACGCGCTCGCGATCCCGGTGTGCGACCGCGGCAAGCGGTTGATCGGCGCGGTCACCGTCGACGACGTCCTCGACCACGTGCTCCCGGCCGACTGGCGCCGGTCGGCGGGGCGCTGAGGAGCCGGCCGTGGTGCGACGTCGCGAAGATCTGTCCCGGCCCCGGGAAGGGTTCCGCATCGGGATCCACTACGACCCCGACGCGTTCGGTCGCTTCTCGGAGGCGATCGCGCGCTTCCTCGGCACCGGCCGCTTCCTCATGGGCCAGACGATCATCGTGGCGGTCTGGATCGTCGTCAACGCGTCGGCCGCCGCCCTGCGCTGGGATCCGTACCCGTTCATCCTCCTCAACCTCGCGTTCTCGACGCAGGCCGCGTACGCCGCGCCGTTGATCCTCCTCGCGCAGAACCGCCAGGACGATCGCGACCGCGCGCAGGCCGAGATCGACCGCGACGTCAACGCCCGCACCCAGGCCGACACCGAGTACCTCGCCCGCGAGCTCGCGTCGGTGCGCCTCGCGCTGGCCGACGTCGTCACCTCCGAGGACCTGCGCAACGCGGTCGACCGCGTGGGACGGGCGCTCGAGGGCCTGACCGAACGACTCGACCGCATCGACCCTGCCGCCCCGTCGTGATCCGCCGGGCGGCACTGGCGGTCGCCGCCGTGGTGCTGCTCGGCGCATGCGGGCTCGACCTCCCCGACCCGGCCACCACGACGACCACGACCGCGCCACCGTCGTCGACCACCACGGCGCCGGCGACGACCAACGCCTCGCCTGGGCCACCGGAGATCCACTGGACGTCCTGCGGTGACGTCGCGCAGTGCGCGCTGGTGCGCGTGCCCCTCGACCACGACCGCCCCGACGGGCCGTCCACGCCCCTGGCCGTCGAGCGGGTCCCGGCCCGCAAGCCCGACGAGCGCATCGGCGCGCTGTTCGTGAACCCCGGCGGACCGGGCGGCTCGGCCACCGAGCTGGCCGTGGGTCTGGCCGCCGCGGTGCCCGACGACATCCGCGACCGCTTCGACATCGTCGGCTTCGACCCCCGCGGGGTCGGACGCTCGGCCGGCCTGTCCTGCCGGGACGGGGTGCAGGCGATGTACCACGCCGATCCGACCATCGACGACCGGGCCGACCGCCAGCAGCTCCTCCGGACCAGCCGGACCTTCGTCGACCGCTGCACAGCCGGGCACACCGCGCTGCTCGGGCACGCCGGTACCGAGGATGCCGCGCAGGACATGGATCTGCTGCGCCAGGCCATGGGCGACGACCAGCTGTCCTATCTCGGCTACTCCTACGGGACCGCCATCGGGCAGGTGTACGCCGACCGCTTCCCGCAGCACGTGCGGGCGATGGTGCTCGACGGCGTCGTCGACCTGACCAAGCCGGGCATCGCCGGGGCCGAGGAGCAGGCGCGCGGCTTCGAGCAGGCGCTGCGCCGGTTCGCCGCGGCGTGCCGCCGCCAGCGCTCGTGCCCGATCGCCGCGGACCCGATCGGCGTGGTCGACCGGGTCACCGCGACGGCCGAGCAGCAGCCGATCCCGGCCCCGCACGAGGACCGGGCCGCCGGTCCCGGTGAGATCGCGCTGGGGCTCGCGCAGGCGCTGTACAGCCGGAGCGAGTGGGACCGGCTGGCCGGCGCGATCGACGACGCGCGCCACGGCGACGGCAACGGGCTCGTCGCGCTGGCCGACGAGTACCTCGGCGTCGCCGACTTCGGCACCTACTTCGCGGTCAACTGCCTCGACGCCCGCTGGCCCGATGTCGACGGCGTGCTGGCGGCCGCGAAGCGGGCCGGCCGGGCGAGCGCGCACTTCGGCGAGGCGGTGGTCGACGACTACGTGCGCTGCAGCCTGTGGCCCGTACCGCCGGACCCGGTGCCACCGCCGTCACGGGGCGAGCACCTGGCGCCGGTGCTGGTGGTCAGCACCGTCGGCGACCCGGCCACGCCGTACGAGTCCGGCGTGGCCGTCGCCCACCACCTCGCCCACGGGGTGCTGCTGACCTACGAGGGCGACGGGCACACGATTACGTTCAGCGGCAGCTCGTGCATCGACGAGAAGGTCGTCCGCTACCTGGTCGAGCGCACGCCGCCCGCGGACGGCACCCTCTGCCCGGCGTGACGGTCAGCCCGCGAGCTCTCCGGCGACGAGCGGCTCCAGCGTGAGGTCGGGCTGCTCGTCGACGAGGCGGTCGAGCCAGTAGCGGCTCTCGAAGATGGCGAGCATCGTGCCGTCGGCCCGCGACAAGACGTCGACGCCGCGCATGGCGCGCAGCGTCGGCGCGCTCGCCTGATCCGTGCGCCGGGCGACCGTGTAGCCGGTGGTGCTGAGCTCGGTCGGCGCGCCGAACTCGTGCTCGAGCCGGTGGATCGCGACGTCGAACTGCATCGGTCCGACCGCCGCGAGCATCGGCGCCTGGTCGCCGAGGTCGGGATCGCGCAGCACCTGCACCACCCCCTCCTCGTCGAGCTGCGCGATGCCCCGGCGGAACTGCTTGAAGCGGCCGGTGTCGCGCACGCGGGCCACCGCGAAGTGCTCGGGGGCGAAGCTCGGGATCGTCGGGTACCTGACGTGCTCGCCCTCGTAGAGCGTGTCGCCGACGCGCACGTCGGTCGCGTTCACGAGGCCCACCACGTCACCGGGCCATGCCTCCTCGACCGTCTCGCGAGACTGCCCGAACACCGAGTGGGCGTACTTCGTCGCGAACGGCTTGTCGGTCGGTTCGTGGGTGACCACCATCCCTCGCTCGAAGCGCCCCGAGCACACCCGCAGGTAGGCGATGCGATCACGGTGCGAGCGGTCCATGTTCGCCTGCACCTTGAACACGAACCCGGAGAACGAACGGTCGAGCGGCACCGGCTTGCCGCTCTCGTCCTCGTGGGCCGACGGTGAGGGAGCGAGGTCGATGACCGCGTCGAGCAGCAGACGCACCCCGAAGTTGGTGAGCGCGGAGCCGAAGAAGGTGGGCGACAGCTCGCCGCCGAGGAAGAGCTCCTCGTCGTAGTCGGCGCCGACCCCTTCGAGCAGCGCGAGCTCCTCGGTGGCCTGGCCCCACGCCTGGCCCTCCTCGTCGGCCGCGCGCGCCGGTTCGACGATCTCCTCGGGAGCCTCCGTCGCGCCGCGCGCGACGCGGGTGAAGCGCACGAAGTCGCCGGAGCGTCGGTCGACGACACCGCGGAAGTCGCCCGCGATCCCGACCGGCCACGTGACCGGGCCCGGCGTCACGCCGATCTGCGCCTCGATCTCGTCGAGCAGCTCGAGCGCGTCGCGACCCGGCCGGTCCCACTTGTTGATGAACGTGAGCAACGGCAGGCCGCGGGCCCGGCAGACCTCGAACAGCTTGAGCGTCTGGGGCTCGATGCCCTTGGCTGCGTCGAGGACCATGACCGCCGCGTCGGCGGCCGCGAGCACCCGGTAGGTGTCCTCGGAGAAGTCGCGGTGCCCGGGCGTGTCGAGCAGGTTCACCACGCAGTCCCGGTAGGGGAACTGCAGGACCGTCGAGGTGATCGAGATGCCCCGCTGCTGCTCGAGCTCCATCCAGTCCGACGTCGCCGAGCGGCGGCCCTCGCGAGCCTTGACCGAACCGGCGCCGGCGGTGAGCGCACCCCCGTAGAGCAGGAACTTCTCGGTCAAGGTGGTCTTGCCGGCGTCGGGGTGCGAGATGATCGCGAACGTGCGGCGCCGGGCCGCCTCCTCGATCACGTCCATGACGGCTGGAGCGTATCGAGAGGCGTTGTCGTAACGTCCTCGCAACACGTTCGACTCCACTTCGCCCCGTCGCGTCCGACGGGAAATGACCGATTCGCACAGAAGGACCAGCAGCACCCCCATGCAGTTCCCATCGACACGGCCGTTCCCTCCGAAGCGGCCGTTCCCCCCGACGTCCGGTCTCTCCCGCCGGTCGTTCCTGCTCACCGGGTCGGCCGCAGTGGGCCTCCCGCTCCTCGGCGTCAAGCTCCCGTCGCTCACCCCGCTCGCCGACGGACCGCCGCAGAGCCGGGCCTTCGGGTACCCCGACCCCGACCTGACCTCGAAGATCACCCGGGACATCACCTTCCCGGTCGAGGGCACCGTCTCCTGGAGCGACACCTACGGCGCGTGCCGCGACGGCTGCACCCGCTACCACGAGGGTCAGGACCTCATGGGGACGAAGCTGCAGCACCTCATCGCCTGCCGCGACGGGGTGGTCGTGTCGCTCAACCACGAGTCGAGCGGGAACAGCCTGTACCTCCAGGACGCCGACGGCTGGTACTACGCGTACCTCCACATCAACAACGACGACCCCGGCACCGACGACGGCGCGAACCCGATCCAGTGGGCCTTCGCACCCGGCGTGCAGGAGGGCACCCGCGTGTACCGGGGCCAGTTCATCGCCTACCTCGGTGACAGCGGCAACGCGGAGTCGGCCGGTTCGCACTGCCACTTCGAGATCCGCAAGCCCACCTCGCAGGGCGTCTGGCACTCGCAGGCCATCAATCCGAAGTACAGCCTGCAGGCCGCCAAGCCGCCGCCGGCCAAGGTCCCGCCCGAGACGTTCTCGCCGTGGGACAACGCGCACGACTTCGTGGTCCAGCAGTACGCGGACTTCTTCGGCGCCGCGCCCGACGACCACTCGCTCGACTACTACGAGACCGTCCTCGACGCGGGGGTCCACAACCCCGACTGGCTCGTCCAGGTGCTGCTCCAGGCGGACGGCTGCCAGAACGAGGCCGGCGCGGTCGCCCGTCTCTACAACGCGTACTTCGGGCGCTACCCGGACTCCTCGGGGTTCGCGTACTGGGTGAAGAGCGTGCGCAACGGACGCCGGTTGTCGGAGGTCGCGCAGCACTTCGCGTCCTCGACCGAGTTCGTGCGCGACTTCGGCGCCCTCAGCAACGAGGAGTTCGTCGACACCGTCTACCTGAACGTGCTCGGCCGGCGGGCCGACTCGGGCGGCAAGGCCTACTGGGTGGGCCGCCTCGACGACGCGTCGCTCGGCCGCGGCCGGCTGATGATCGACTTCTCCGAGTCGAACGAGAACCGCACCCGCTTGCGCATCCCGGTGAACGTGGTGCTGATCTACGGCCTGATGGTCGGGCGCATCCCGTCACGCGACGAGATCAGCCAGGCCGTCATGTCGATCGCCACGCAGACGACGACCCACCAGGACCTGATCCGCTCGCTCCGCCTCAGCGACGAGTACGCCGCGCGATTTTGACTCGAGCTCGGGCGCTCGCTGACGCTCGCTACTCGCTCCCGCTTCGCGGATCCGGGTCTCATCGTCCCGCTGCTCCGCCTGGCGGACTTCGCAGCCTCGCTGACGCGCCCTACTTCACGCCGACGAGGAGCTTCAGACCGAGGATCGCGGCGACGAGGACGAAGCCGGCGAACACCCAGCCGGCCCGCTCGCCCGCAACCGTGCCGAAGCGGGCGACCGCGCGCCGGTAGAGCCCACCGAGCGCGAGGAACGCGCCCAGCTCGAGCAGCACCAGCGACGTCCACGACTGGACGCTCGTCGAGACCACCGTCTGCGCCCGCCAGTCGCCGATGCCGAACAGGTCCCACCCGCGGGCCAGCGGGTCGGTGGCCTGCAGCAGGAAGACGCGCGTGTCGTTGAGCATCGTGCCGATCTCGTGCGCCGTCGCGTAGCCCGCGGCCAGCGCGGCCGTCGGTGCGGCCAGGCGCAACCCGAACCGCACGTCGTGCTCGGCGACGATGCCGGCCAGCTTGGCGACGGCGATCCACACGATCGCCGCGCTCACGACCAGCCACACCAGCCCGAGCGTGTTGAACATCGTGTAGCCGTTCAACGAGCGGACACCGAGCAGGTCGGCCCACCACTGCGTGAACGAGACCGCATCGAAGAGCGCGATGCCGAAGAGGACGGCCAGCACCGCGCCCTCGCGCAGCTCGAGCGTGCGCTGGCCGATCGACCGCACGGGGTTCCGGAGGCGGGGGCCGCGCCCGCTCCAGTCGATCGGGCTCACCGTCGCGATGAGGCCGAACGCGACTGCGAAGGCCTCGTGGCGCCGCACCCACTCCCGGCCGAACGCGGCACCGCCCAGGACCATCACCGCGGTGTAGCCGGCCAGCCAGAGCCCGATCGACCGGGGCCGCAGGCCGTCGGGCCAGGCCAGCCACAGCCACCCGAAGCTGGTCAGCAGGATCGGGGGCAGCCACCAGGTGTCCGGCCCGGTCCCCCGGCGACCGGTGAGCTGCGCGAGGACCCCTGCGATGTGGTCGAACGGGTCGACCA
>Ga0213876_10002000_pt1 | contig 12197 bp, 7 predicted proteins | sample BarmaccomBMRX_R9_FD_160113 | JGI IMG/M metagenome (GOLD analysis project Ga0213876, IMG submission 160113) | Root-associated microbial communities from Barbacenia macrantha in rupestrian grasslands, the National Park of Serra do Cipo, Brazil - RX_R9 | ecosystem: Host-associated > Plants > Roots...
GGAATAGTCGCGCGCTCGGGTACCAGGGGCTGTCGGTCCGCTCGAGGAGCCAGCGCCAATCGGGCGCGAATGGCAACAGGATGAATGCCGGTTTGCCCATCGCGGCCGCGAGATGCGCGATCGCCGTGTCGACCGTCACCACGACATCCGTGAGATCGATGATGCTCATTGTGTCGAGGAAATCGGTGACTTCGGCGCCGAGATTGAACAAGGGCGCGCGTCCGTAATATTCGGCGATCGCTTTCTGCCCCTCTCCCTTTTGCAATGAGAGTAGGGCAACCCGGTCGAGCGCTGCGATCGGGGCAAATTCGCGAAGCCGCATCGAGCGGTTGAGATCGTTGTTGTGCGTCGACCTGCCGGCCCAGGCAATCCCGACGCGACGAAAGCCCGAAGGCACGAGGTCGTCGAGGCGCGCCCGCCAGGCCGCGGTTCGGCTATCGTCGCCATGAAGATAGGCAAGCTCGCGCGGAATCGTGTCGAGCCTCGTGCCAAAGACGCGCGGCAAGCTCGACAAGGGAGAGTAGGCCACATATTCCGGGCATCCTTGCCAACGATCCACGAGAGCGACCTCGGGACTGACCTGGCGGATGATTGGATGAAGCAAGGGGTCGGCGACCACGGCGACGTTCGAGCAGCGCTCGAGCACCTTCGGAATGTAGCGGGAAAATTGGATCGAATCGCCAAAGCCTTGATCCGCGATCAGGAGCAATTTGGCCTCGCCTATCGGCGCCCCATCCCATTGTGGCCGATCGGTGGGAGGCATGAGCGGCGGGGCGCCGGGAATCTTGAAGCGCCATTCATATTCTTCCCACCCCTGCGCGAAATCGCCTCGCAATAAAAGGGCCTCGGCCAATTGAAAGTGAGGTCCGGCCGCTGTGGGATCGAGCGTGAGCGCTCGCCGCGCACAGGCGATGCTCTCATCGAGCTCGAGGCGCCGATAATGCACGACGGCGAGGTTGTGGAGGGTTTGCAGATCGTCTCCGTCGATGTCGAGCGATTCGCAGCCGATCCTCACCGCGTCGTCATAGCGACCGAGACGTTCATAGATCGGGCAGAGGCTGCGCCTGAAATTGATCGCGCCAGGCGACAGCTTGATGGCACGTTCCACCGTTTCGGCTGCGGCTTGGTGATGGCCGGTCCGAAAAAGCACGACACCCTTCTGGTGCAGAGCCAAGGGCGATTCCGGGACCGCGGAGATGATGTGGTCGAGCAATTTTTCTGCTTCCGGCAAACGCCCGGATTCGATGAATTCGTTGGCGATCGTCAAAGCTTCATCGAGCGGCACCGGGACGCGGGGCATTGGGCTTGCGGCAGGTTCAATCATGGGTAAACGGGTCACGCTCATCGGGGCCGCTGCGGAAGTCTCGAGCTTCTTCAACGCATCAGGGCTCTTGGCCGGTTCCGTAGATCCGAGACGGTTGGGACAGCGGCTTTGCGCGGGGTCTTTGAGCGGCTTCGAAGATGGAAACGCGAGAGCTGAAAGCGGCAGGCTCGGACCGACTGATTGTGCAGCGGCGGCGTCTCCCGTGGGAAATGCCGCATTGAGCCACTGTCCGAAGACGGGCGCGGCTTCGCGTGCGACGGCGCCTCCTCGTAAAGCGGTCGGACCCTCTCGCTTCATCTTTCGCGCAGGACTTCTTGCTTGTAGCGCATAAGCGGCGAGAGCAGATAGGTGATGATTCGCCGCGACCCCGTTTTGATCTCGACCGTGACCGCCATCCCGGGCTCGAGTTGGGCCATCCTCCCTTCCACTTGCATCTGCGTGCGATCAAGCGCCACTCGTGCCACATAGGCGGGTCCAGTCTCCTTCGTCTCGTCGGACGGGGCTTGAGCGGTGTCCTTCTCGCGTGAATTCTCGGCATTCTTGTCGCGGCTCACCGCATCTCCCGAGACGCTCAGAACGCGCCCGTGCAAGAGGCCGTAACGAGTGAAGTTGAACGTATCCACCTTGATCTCGGCTTCCTGGCCGCGGGAAACGAAGCCGATGTCGCGGTTCGAGACCATCGCTTCGATCTCCAGCTCGGCATCGAGGGGCACGACGACCGCGAGTGCCTGGGCGGGTGTGACGACGCCGCCGACCGTATGCACGGCAAGTTGCTGGACGATGCCGTCAACGGGCGCGGCGAGGAGCTGCAAGCCGGCCCGGCGTTCGGCCTTGATGGCGTCTTGGGAGAGTCCCGCGACCTTTTGCTCTGCCTTCGCGAGGTCGTCGAACAAGCCACGCTGATATTCGGCTTCGGCTTTGGCACGCGTCTCCTTGAGCACCGACACCGCGACATCGACCTCGTGGCGCTTGCTTTTTTGCACCAGGAGCTCGTTTTGCTGGCCGATGAGGTCTTGCAGCTCGTTGAGATAGGCGATCTTCGATCCGAGGTCCCGGTCGAAGAGGTTCTTGCGCATGGTCGTGCGCTCTTGGAGCGGAGGAATGATGGCTTGGAGCTTCGCCATGGTGGCGGAAATCGTCTCGCCTTCAGCCTCTTTCTGCGCGAGCTCCCGATCGATCTCCGCAAGCTTGGCGTTGTGCTCGCTCGTCTGGGTGAGAAGAAACCGCCGGTACGTTTCCACGAGCGTTGCGGCCGCATCGGGCGGCGGGGCGAAGTCGTTGAGGGGCGTCGCGCCGCCCGCAAGGGCTGCCTTGAGGCGAGCGACGTCGAGCTTGGCGGCAAGGAGGTCGCTCTTCACATGCTCGACCTCGGCGGCGTTGATCGTGGGATCGAGGTCGATCAAGACGTCGCCTGCTTTCACCGCGTCACCGTCGCGCACGTGAATCGAGCGCACCACTCCGGTTTCGAAGGGCTGGATCAATTTGGTGCGACCATTCGGTATGATGCGCCCCGGTGCGCTCGCCACGATGTCGACCGTGCCGATCGAGGCCCAGGCGAGCGCGATGCAGAAGAAGGCGATGATCGTGGCGATGATGGCGCGACCGATCGGGGAGGGCGGCGTCTCGACGACCTCGAGGGCGGCCGGGAGGAAGGCCGTCTCGTAATCGCGCCGCCGCGCCGGTCTCTCCGGAAACTTGATGATGTTCCTAGCGGTTGTCATTGATCCCCGCTTGCAGGAAGTGCAGGTTGGCATAGCGGCCGTTCGACCGAATAAGGTCGTCATGCGTGCCGTCTTCCACGATGCGTCCGCGATCGATCGCGATGATCCGGTCCGCTCGGCGCACCATCGAGAGGCGATGCGCGATGATGAACACCGTGCGGCGCTCGGCCATGCGCCGCATATTGTCCTGGATGATGCGCTCGCTTTCGTAATCGAGAGCGCTCGTTGCCTCGTCGAAGATCAGGATGCGCGGGTCGGTGACCAGCGCGCGCGCAATCGCGATCCGCTGGCGCTGGCCACCCGAGAGGGTGCCGCCGCGTTCGCCGATGATCGTGTCATAGCCTTCCGGCAGCTCGAGGATGAAGTCGTGGGCGCCGGCGAGCTCCGCCGCCTGGATCACGTTCTCGATCGGCATCGCTGGATCGGCAAGCGCGATGTTGTCGCGCACCGAGCGGTTGAACAGCACATCCTCCTGCAGAACCACGCCGATCTGTCGGCGCAGCCAGGCCGCATCGATCATCGCAAGATCGACACCGTCGACGAGCACGCGCCCCGTCTCGGGCACATAGAGGCGCTGCATGAGCTTGGCGATCGTGCTCTTGCCCGAGCCGGACGAGCCGACGAGCCCGACGACCTGGCCGGCGCTTATCTCGAAGCTCACATCGCGCAGGATCTCCGGTCCGTCGATGCGGTAGCGAAAGCCTACATGCTCGAAGATCACGTCGCCGCGAATTGGGGGAAGCGCGGCGCGACCCGACGAAAGCGTCGGCTCGGGACGTGCGTTGAGGATGTCGCCGAGCCGATCGACGGAGATGCGGGCCTGGTGAAAATCCTGCCACATCTGCGCGAGGCGCAGGACGGGCGCGCTCACGCGGCTCGCGAGCATGTTGAACGCGACAAGCTCTCCGACGGTGAGGCTCCCCTCGATGACCAGTTTCGCCCCGAAGAAAAGCACGGCGGCCGTGACGATCTTGCTGACTAGTTGAATGGACTGGCTTGCGATATTGCCGAGGCTGAGCACGCGGAAGCTTGCGGCCACGTAGGCGGCCAGCTGCTCCTCCCAGCGGCGATGCATCTGGGGTTCGACGGCGAGCGCCTTCAACGTCTCCACACCCGTGATGCTCTCGACCAGGAAGGCCTGATTTTCGGCGCCTCGGCGAAATTTCTCGTCAAGTCGCCTGCGGAAGAGTGGTGTCGCGCCCGCCGAGATGCCGATGTAGACGGGGAACGCGCCGATGACGATTAAGGTGAGCCAGGGCGAGTAGGCGAGCATGACGGCGAGGAAAACGACCGTGAAGACGAGATCGATGACGAGCGTCAGCGCCGAGCTGGTCAGGAAGTTGCGGATATTTTCGAGCTCGCGGACACGAGCCACCGAGTCGCCCACGCGGCGCGATTGGAAATAGCTGAGCGGCAGCGACAACAAATGGCGAAACAGCCGCGCGCCCAGCTCGACATCGATGCGGTTCGTGGTGTGAGCAAAAAGATATGTGCGCAACGTGCCGAGAATCGCCTCGAAGACGGCGATCGCCGCGAGACCCACGACCAAGACTTCGAGCGTGCTCAAGCCGCGATGCACCAAAACCTTGTCGATCACCACCTGGAAGAACAACGGGCTCAAGAGCGCGAAGAGCTGGAGGAAAAGCGATGCCGCGAGCACCTCGCCGAGAAGCCTGCGGTATTTGTGAACCGCGCCGAGGAACCAGGTGATGTCGAAACGGCGCGAGAGATCCGAAAGCGAGGCGCGCCGTGCCATCAAGACGATGCCGCCGTTCCACAGCGCCTCGAAATCGGCGCGCGAGAGCACTTCCGGACGGGGCACCGAAGTGCGCTGAACCAGAACCTGCTCATCGCTTACCTTGCCGAGGATGAGAAAGCCGCCATCGGCGAGCGCCGCGATGGCGGGCAGCGGCGTGCGCGCGAGCCGGTGCCATCTGGTCTTGAACGCGCGCGCCTTGAGCCCGAGCTCCTTGGCGCAGCGGAGCATTTCCGTCACGCCGATACTTCCCGAGCCGCAGCGGTGCGCGATCTGGCCGGCCTCCGCCGCAACCCCATGAAGCTGCAGCAGCATGACGAGGACGGTGAGCCCCGGATCCCTCTCGATCGTCATCACGAGATCCTGCACGCCGAGCGTGGAGAGCCAGGCGGACGACCTGATGCGGAAGCGTTCGTTGAGGACCACGACAGGGTCACGCCAATCCTCGCCCTTCTGATGCGGGGTAAAAAGGTTCCGAACGCCTTACGCTCACTTTGCCTTCGGCCAGCAACTACACGCTGTAGCCGAGGCGATCCATGACTGGTTCAAGTATCGGAATTACGGGTTCAAGATGCTTCAGATAGTGCCGATAGCGGTAGCGGGACCGGTCGTACACTTTCTCCGTTACTTGCGCATAGCTCGGCGTGTGCGGCACCCTGCGGTTTTCTTGAAAGTTGACACAGCGTTCATCGAAAGGCTCGCCGACAAAATCGAGGATGCGGTGCAAATTGCCGGCGACGTCGTCGACCATGTCCTCGTAACGAACCGGCAAATAGCGAAGCGCCATCTGCGCGCGGTAATGATGGACGAGATCCATCACGAGCACATAGTGTCGCGCGATCGTCTCGAGCTCGAAGGCGCAGAAATATCCGTGCGTCAGATGATGCGAGTAGACGGAAAGAACGACATCGAGGGGATGTCGCAACAAGTGAATGAGCGGCGATCGCGGGAACATGCAAGCGATCAGTCCAAGATGCGTCTCGTTGAGGGGCATCTTGTCCGTGAAATGGGCACTTCCCGGCTCGACGATCCCGCGCAACTGCGCCTTGCGAAGGTAGATGTCCCGCAGCTCCTCGAGCCCTTGCCGGTTGTCGCCCATCCACAGCTCGGCCAGGGCCTCCGGATAGGAAAGCGGACTGCCGAACCAGCGCCCGATCGAATCCGCGCACTCATTGATGAAGGGAAGCTCGTCTCCGGCCGAAATCCTCGGATGGCTGGAGAGCGCCTGTTCCATCAACGTCGTTCCCGAGCGCGGAAAGCCGAGGATGAAAATGGGTTGCGGGCGGTCCTCGCGCGGGGTGCAAGGAGCAAAAAGGCGAAGCCGCTCTCCGACGAAGAAGTTCCGCAGCCGGTCGGCCATGTCGCGTGCTTCACGTTCGAGATAGCTCTTGCCCGTGAGCGCGCGCGCTTGGCTTTTCGCCGCATCGAAACAGGCGAAAGCCTCATCGTAACGGGCGAGCTTGTCCAGTATTCGCCCTTTCTCGAGAAGCATGTTGGAGTCGAGGCCAGCATCCGTGCCGGTTTCAAGCGCGCAAAGGGCGTCGGCAAGCTTGCCCTGGCGCGCCAGAAGCGTGGCGCGCGCGACCTTCAAGCCCGGATCGTCGGGACGGAGCTTTGCGGCGCGATCGAATTTTTCGCGGGCCTCGGCAAAGTTGCCATCCGCCTCCTCGAGCTGTCCCCAGCCGAAAAGCGTCTGGAAAACCTCGGGAGCGGCTTGGGTGGACTGGACATAGAGCTGGCGTGCCTCGGCTATCCGCCCCTGGCATTTGAGGTTCCAGGCCAGGTTGGCAAGCAGTATCGGATCGCGGTCGCCCGAGAGCTCGAGCACGCGGCGATAGTGATGTTCTCCGATGTGCGGGCGTTGGGCTTCAGTGAGAATCATGCCCATCAGATTGTGCGAGCGTGGATGGCTCGGCGCGAGCCTGATCGCGTTTCGCGCTTGGTGCTCGGCGGCCGAAAGATCACCCTTTTGGAAAAGGAGCATCGCCAATTCCTGGGTGGCTTCGATATTGTTGGGCTCGAGCTCGACCACGCGTTGCAGCAAGGTGAGCGCCGCCTGATCGGCGCCGCCGTGCCGCCGCACTTGGTAGAGGATCGCGAGAGCGGCGCAAAGGCGAGGGGCCTTTTCCAGCGCTTCGAGGGACTGCCTCTCCGCCATCGCGAAATGGCCATTGGCGAGGGCTTTCCCCGCTTTTTTGGCCAGTCGCTCCGCCGCGTCCCTGGCTTCGGGTGGCGCGACATAGCTCGGCTCGAGATCGCAACAACGGCGCGCCCGCAGGCCGCTGCCGCAGGCACAGAAGTTGGGGGCTGGCGGGCTTGTCGCGGCGGCCGGTTCGATCCGTTCCGCCTCGACGTGCATGTCCATCATGTCATGAAACCGGTCTCGCGACGCACTAGCCCCAGGGCCAACCGTTCGCGCCACCATGCGATGGTCCGCTCCAATCCCTCACGCAGGTCGATTCTGGGGCGCCATCCCGTATCCTGACTGAGACGCCGGCTGTCGGCGAGGAGCGCGCGTACTTCGGACCCCGCGGGTCGCATCCGGTTTGCATCCTGCACCACGGGGCGTTGGCATCGCGTGGCCTCGAGAACGAGATCGATGATGTCCTTGACGCTCACCGCCTTGCCGCTTCCCGCATTGTAGGGCCGCCCGTATTGGATGTCGCGCGCAATTCCGAGCGCCAGGAAGGCTTCCGCCGTGTCCTCGACGAACGTGAAGTCACGCAACGGCGAGGTGTCGCCCGTGCGTATGGCGTTGCAGGAGGGATCGAGCGCCTGGCGTATGATGGTCGGAATGATGGCGCGTTCGCTTTGGCGCGGGCCGAAGGTGTTGAAAGGCCGCAAGATGGCAACCGGTAGCTCGAAGGAGCGGGCGAAGGCCTCCGCCATCATGTCCGCGCCGATCTTGGATGCCGAATATGGGGATTGCCCCTGGAGCGGATGGCTCTCGTCGATGGGCATGGTGAGCGCGGTTCCATAAACCTCGCTCGTAGAGGTGTGCACCACCCGAAGGGCCCTGTGCTCTCGCGCCGCCTCGAGAACGTTGAGCGTGCCGAGCACGTTGGTTTCGGCATAACTTTGCGCCGCCGTATAGGAATACGGGATGGCGATGAGAGCGGCGAGATGAAAGATGATTTCCTGCCCCTCCGCAAGGCGGCGCACAAAGGCAGCATCGCGAATATCGCCGCGCACGAGCTTCAGTTTGCCGCGCGTCTCATCCGGCAGATCATCGAGCCACCCATGCTGGTCGAACGAGTTGTACAAGCAAAGCGCCGTCACCTTGGCGCCGCGTCGCACGAGCTTCTCGGTCAGATGCGAACCGATGAAACCGTCCGCGCCGGTCACGAGAACCTTCAGACCTTCATACTCCACGCTTCATTCCCCCGGCTGCATGATCTGTTCGGACGTCAAAGAGGGCTGCACCCCTTGTTGCCAATTCCAGCCACCGCGGCTTTCATTCAGCGTGCGCTGCAGATCCTCGTTCGACAGGGTGCGCCAGCCCAGCACCGCGAGGAGCCCGCGAACGACCCAGCCGATATCCGACGCCAAGGTGCGATGCGGGAAATAGGCGAGATCGATGTTGGCTTTTAGCGGAAAAAGATATTCGCAGTAAAATTTCTCTGGGTCATAGTTGTCCGGAAAGATTGAGCTTTCGTTCCGAAACAACACTTGATTTGGCCCAAACAGGCCCGGCCTGTATTGCAGGACGCGCATGTAAATGCCGCTGAAGCAATGGGCGAGTTCGAGACTTTCCGGGCGCGGTCCGACGATCGACATATCGCCCCTGAGGATGTTCCAAAGCTGCGGCAACTCGTCGAGCTTGGTCTTCCCAAGGAAGCGGCCGAGGCGCGTGAAGCGCGGATCATTGTCCACAGTGACCGGTCCAGACGCCCCCCCGCAACGGTTGTGGAACTTCTGGAACTTGTAGATTCGGAAATGGCGTCCCCTGAGCCCCAGCCGAATTTGCGAGAAGAAGATCGGTCGGCTGCCGCTCATCCAGATCGCCGCGATGATGATCATCATGGCCGGGCCGAAGACAATGAGCGCGATGAGCGCGGCCGTGACGTCCAGAAGACGCCTGATGACATCGGGCGTTCTCGGCGCGCGGCCCTCCGAGGCGGCCGCGAACTGCATGAGCGTCATGACACGGCTTCCAAGAGGGCACGATCGAGTGCCTTGGCCATGGCCGACACCACTTTCTCGATATGGTGCTCCTCCATGCGCGGGTGGAGCGGCAAAGTCAGCTCGCGGCGCGCGAACTCTTCGGTGAGCGGCAACGGCGCGCAGGGGAAATTCTCACGGTAGAAGGTGGTCTCGTGAATCGGCGGGTAGTGAATGGTGGTTTGGATTTGCGCATCCCGCAACTCATCCACGACACGCTGCCGATCGACGCTTTCAGGCAAAACGACCGGCATGATGTGGTGCGACGCCAAGTGATTGGACGCCATGTGCCAGGCCGCGAACGGAAGGCAAAGCTCTGGGCACTGCGCGCCAAGCGAGCGCATATATTCCTGGGTGAGGTCGCGACGCTTGGCGTTCCACTCGCTCAGGCGCTTTAGCTGCAAGATGCCGATCGCGGCGCGAAGCTCATCCATGCGGTAATTGTATCCGAGCATGGTGACGTCGTAAGTCGAGATCCGACTCGAGCGCCGTTGGAACGTGCCGCTCGTCATGCCGTGGCCGCGCATTTGACGAATCTTTTCGAGGACATCCTCGTTGCCGGCCAACACCACCCCACCCTCGGCCGTCGTCATGTTTTTGTTGCCGTAGAAACTGAAGGCCGCGGCGTCTCCGAAGGTGCCGGCCTGCTCGGCACCGGCCGCATGCGCGGCATCCTCGATGAGCAAGAGACCTCGCGAAGTCGCAAAATCACGCCAAGCGGCGCGATCGACCGTGTAACCGGCATAGTGCATCAGGATCACGGCTTTCGTGCGCGGCGTGCATTTCGCGGCCGCGTCCGAAAGCGACATGACGGGCAGGTCGAGGCTTTCGATGTCCACGAATACCGGCGTGGCTCCCGCGTAAAGAACACTATTGGCGGTCGCGACGAACGAAAGGGACGGCACGAGCACCTCATCACCGCGGCCGACACCCAGACCTTCGAGAATGAGGTGGAGCGCGGCGGTGCAGGAATTCACCGCGACGCAGTCCGAAGTGTTGTGCTGCTCGGCAAAAGCGCATTCGAAGGCGCGAACGCGATCCCCCATGGTGATCCAGCCGCTGTCGACGACCTCGCAGAGTGCTGCTTTTTCTTCCTCTCCCAATATTGGTTCCGCGACCATCAACATCGAATCACTCCTTGAACCCTCGAGGTGAGGCTAAAGCGCACCGGACTTACGACCCGCGGCGCAACGGCCAAATACCGACAGTCTCGCCGTATTCGGGTGATCCGCACCCGACGAGTGGTTCGTTCCCTAGGCAGCAGCCACGATTTGAAAGGCGGGTGGCTGATCGTCCCAGTTGAGTTCCTGCGCTTGCTGGAAGTCCTGGACGCGCCCGACATCCAGCCACAGCCCGTTGTGCTCGAAGGTATGGACGGGCACGCCGGCATCCATCACGCAGAGCATGAGATCGTCGAAACCGAACGGCACTCCAGAGGGGATGTAGTCGAGCACCTGCGGGTCCATGCAGTAGACCCCCATGCTGACCATCTGCGAGAGAATGGGTTTTTCCCGAAATTTCGTCACGCGACCGTTTTCGCCCTCGATCACGCCGTAATCCATCTTCACGGTTCGCGTCGCGGTGGCGATCGTGAGCGCGCTGCGCCGCTGGCGATGATAGGTCGTAAAGGCGTTGAAGTTGAGGTCGGTCAACACGTCGCCGTTGATCACGAGGAACGTGCTGTCCAATTGTTCGCGAATCAGGCTCAACGGGCCGATCGTGCCGAGCGGTTCTGGCTCGTCGGTGTAGTTGATGTGGAGGTCCCATTGCCTGCCGTCGCCGCAAACGGCCTTGATCAAACCACCGAGATATCCGGTGGTGATGAACACATCTCGAGTGCCGTTTCTGCGAAGCCATTTGAGCAAGAGCTCGAGAACGGGCTTGGAGCCGACGGGCATGAGTGGCTTTGGCAGGACCATCGTGTAGGGCCGAAGACGCGTACCCTTGCCGCCACACTGGATGACCACTTTCATGTCGTTCTCCTGACCGCTTTATTTGCGGAATCGAGCACTCCAGCCTCGCCATTCAAGTCGGTCCGCAATATGCGTTCTGAGCGGCTCGAATTGACGAACCCCCGCATGAGTAAAAAGGGGAGTTCGGTCGAGTTTCAGTTTCTCTGATTCGCGAGCGAGGCAACACGACAACGCTATATCGCGGCGGGTCATTTGCGAGGTGATAAAATGCATTACTACCACCTGCTAGAAGTGTTACGAGTGATACTCACTTATAGGTAGGGTTTTCCGAGGGCGGAAAAGCCCTCACCCGGCGCGGTCGAATTTTCGCGTCTTAGCGTTGAGCGCACACCTGCCCGTGCTGAATGTCGGATCCGGTTTTCAGCGGCCATCGTCATCGACGCACGCGCGGTCATGCTCCTCCCGATTGAGAGCGTGAAGAGAGCGTGCGAGCTCGACAACCTCGCGAGAAAACAAGGTGATGGGAACGTTCAGCTGGCCGCGTCACGCCCTTCGAGCGAGCGCTTGTCGCGGGTAAGAAACTTCTTCACCAATCACGAGCCCGTCCTTCGCGCGATGGTGCCGGTCGAAGGCGGGCTTGGCCTTCCTCCCCCTCGGTTCTTCGGCGGGCTCGTCATTCGGCTGGCCTGCCCCTTTTGGATATGGGCAACGGAAAAACACACCGGACGCGCACAAGTAAAAAAGGCCCATACGATGAAGCAGCGATTCGGTGCGCTCCCGGCCGCGAATCACCGATCGCCGCCGCCTCCTCCGAGCGTTGCTCTTTGAGCATGCGCGGAGGCGGGCAGTCCGATCGCTGCTGCATGCGCCGTGCCGCTGCTCTGGCCGGTCGGATCGGCGGCGAGAAAGCCTCGTCCGCCATGGGTTTCCGCGATATCCGCCATCATCGGGACGAGACCCAACGGATGGATGAACTCTTCGCGAAAGCAGGGAAAGCGTCGCGCGTCGAACAATCTGCGCAGCCAGTCGACGACAACCATGTGGCGCTCGGAATTGCGAATATAGGGATGGTAGGTCATCCAAATCTCAAGCGAGTGGATGATCCCGATGTCCACGGGGATGAAACGGCCGCCGAACACCAGAGCGTAAGAGGGAAGCCAGCCGATGCCGGCGTCGCGCTCGATGGCGTAAAGCACGGCCGAGCTCGTGTTGGTGCGTAGCGCCACCATGCCGTCGAGACTTTCGACGCCCAGCAGACGCTCGTAGGCGCCTTCGGGCAGGAGCGGCGATACCTGCTGCACGAAACGATGCTGCCGCGCCTC
>Ga0213876_10002001_pt1 | contig 12197 bp, 11 predicted proteins | sample BarmaccomBMRX_R9_FD_160113 | JGI IMG/M metagenome (GOLD analysis project Ga0213876, IMG submission 160113) | Root-associated microbial communities from Barbacenia macrantha in rupestrian grasslands, the National Park of Serra do Cipo, Brazil - RX_R9 | ecosystem: Host-associated > Plants > Roots...
CAGCGCAAGCTTTTGCTTAATGAAGTGCCGCTTACTTATGCTGGTTTGTTTACCAGTTATGAGTATTTCTATAAATCACTTTTGCTGATTGTTATATTCTGGATAAGTCTTTTTGCTATTGCAGGTGCTTATAATGATCCCCCATATAAAAAATCAAGATTAAAAGAGTTAACTGTATCAATCATTCAATGTTTAATTGGCGCTGTATTGCTATTGTTCATTATTTTTTTTAATGACAATGAACAACACTATACTTATTTGTACACTATTTTTTTCATGCTTGTTTTATTGCAAACTTTTTTAATAATTACAGGAAGATTTTTGTTAATTACTATTGCGAAGAATGACATTTATAAAAACCCCCAACTCTTTAATACAATAATAATTGGTAATGGCACAAAGGCTTCTGCAGCATATAATGAAATAAAAAGAAGCCATCATACCGCAGGTTATAATTTGATCGGCTTTATTGAAGATGATAAATTCTTAAAGAACGGCATATCAAAAAATTTACCCTGTCTTGGGCCATTGGAGCAAACACATAATATTATTCAACAAAAAAATATAAGCCAGGTTGTAATTGCATTAGAAAAATCAGAACAAAAAGTTACTGAAACGCTGATCAGTAATTTAAGCATGAATAATGTTGAAATCAAGATTGTGCCCGATATGCTGGAAATTTTATCCGGCTCGGTGAAAGTGAATAATGTTCCGGGCACAGTTTTAATTGATATTGATACGACACTCATTGCTGCATGGCAAAATAACATTAAGCGATTGATCGACGTGATTGCATCTTTAACAGGTTTAATTGTTTTATCACCGCTAATGTTATATATAGCTTTACGCACAAAGTATTCATCTGCAGGAAAGATTATTTATAGCCAGGAAAGAGTTGGTTATAAAAGCAAGCTATTTCGCATATATAAGTTTAGGTCGATGTATGCGGATGCGGAAAAAAATGGACCTGCACTTTCAAGTGAAACTGATGTGCGTATAACTAAATGGGGAAAGATCATGCGTAAATGGCGACTGGATGAATTGCCGCAATTGTGGAATATTCTAAAAGGTGAAATGAGTTTTGTCGGCCCGCGACCTGAACGAAAATTTTATATCAACGAAATAAATAAACGTACGCCGTATTTTCAGTATTTACTAAAAGCCAAACCGGGCTTAACTTCCTGGGGAATGGTTCAATTTGGTTACGCATCCAGTGTTGAGGAAATGATTGAACGAATGAAGTATGACCTGGTTTATGTTGAAAACATTTCTTTATTACTTGACTTTAAAATTATGCTCTATACTTTACGTACAATATTTTTGGGAAAAGGAAAATAAGATTCTTCTTTAAGAAGATATTACTATAACATGCATTTACAACTTCTGCCTTCATTTCAAATTGATAAAGAAAAATGGAACGATTGCCTTGCGAACAGTGCCAGCCCCCTTATATATTCTTCGGCTTCTTACCTCGATCAAATGACTGATAACTGGGATGGGATTGTAGGTGATGATTATGATGTTATCATGCCTGTTCCGTGGCGAAAAAAAGCCGGTATAAAATATTGTTATGATGTGCCTTTTATTCAGCAACTTGGTGTGTTTGGCAAATCTGTTCAGCAACAAGATATAGAGATTTGTATAAAATTGCTGACGCGTGCTTATAAGTATGGTGACTACCCACTTAACTTTATGAATAATTACGGCATAGGAAAATCATCAAATAATTATATGCTGTCGCTGGCATCAAACTACAGGTCAACTTCCTCTTTTTATTCTGATAATTTAAAAGTAAATCTTGCAAAAGCAGAAAAGCACTCTTTTAAATATGTTGATGCATCAGCAGAGGAAGCCATAAGCATATTTCAAAACTTATATGCTGGTAAATTTCCCCATGTTACCAAAAATGTTTATCTAAACTTTTATAAGTTGTGTACAGCGAAAGCGAAAGAAAATAATCTGATAGTCCGGAAAGCAACTTTGAACGAAGATGTAATGGCAATTAATTTATTGTTGAAAGATAAATTCAGATTATACAATTTAATGCCTTCAACAACAGCAGAAGGGAAAAAGATTTCCGCAGGTCATTTTTTGCTGGATAATATTATAAAAGAATTTTCGCAAACGGGTTTAATACTGGATTTTGAAGGTTCAGATATTAAAGGAATAGAACGTTTTTATAAAAGCTTTGGCGCCATCAATCAACCTTATTATAAAATACATTTTAATCGCCTGCCTCTTTTATTACGCTTGTTTAAGCGCTAACCGTTCTTCTAAAATTCTTTCTGCTATCATCATATCAATTGGCCGCGTAATTTTTATATTGTCATATTCACCTTCGGTTAAAAAAACTTCCGTGCCATTTGCTTCAACAACGGTTGCCTCATCCGTAAAGTCATCTGTATATTCCTGCCGAAATGCCGGCAAAATAATATTGCTTAAAAATGTTTGCGGTGTTTGAATAATACGTACCTGCGTTCTGTCGGCAACCTGGTGATGTGTATGATTTAAAATGCGAATACTATCGGTAGCGGCAACTGCAGGAATAGCGCTTCCTTTTTCAAGTGCTGTTTTGTAACAACGCTGGATAAGCGGAACTGAAACAAGACAACGCACCGCATCGTGCACAAAAACAACAGCATCGCCTTTTACTTCTTTTAAACCGCTTTGCACTGAGTGAAACCTGGTATCGCCGCCACAAACTATTTTTATACGATCGCCTTCTTTAAAAGATGAAACAATAGCATTGCCTTTTTGTACATGCCGTTCTGGTAATACAAGAATAATTATTACATCATTGTAGGCGCGTAAAAAAGTATCGATCGTATACCACAAAACAGCTTTCCCCTTTAGTAATAAAAATTGCTTTGGAATAATATTTCCCATTCTTTTACCTGAACCACCAGCAACTATTACCGCATATTTTTTCATCAGGTAAATTTAAAAAGATGTAAGATGTAAGAAATAGATATGTGATTTACGCGGTTGTTAAAAAATGTTATTCTAAAGTTGGGCTTTTCTCGCCGCTCGTTGAAAAGGGATGAGGTGAGGTTTTATTGTTTAGTAAATGTATAAGGATCGTACTCAAGAAAATCATTCACTTTAATATCAATTGAAATAACCTTACCGCCGTCGTTTACAAACTTTGCCGGGAAAATTCCATACGCAGGATTATCATAAGTAAGCAACCATTCATTATTGTCCATATACTGCAGTTTTGCCGTTACTTTATGCTGGTTGAACCTGATATGTAAATCGCCTCCGCTTGCTGTAACAACCATATATCCAAATACAGAATTATTATAAGTACCTGCATAAGCACTTAAAGAAAGTGGCGGCTTTTTGTTTTTAACTCTTGCTTTTAATGAATCAAGCTGTGTGAGTTTTTGATTTCGGTCATCCATAAAATTGTCTAAGCCAAGCACACTATAATTTCTATATGGCAATCCAAGATATGCATCGAGAATTTGATAACGCAGCAACTCAAAAAAATCCTGGTTATCATTGTTTGTAAAAATAGCGATGCCTAAATTTTCTTCAGGCACAAAACAGGTATTGGTTACAAAACCATCTGCGCCGCCTGTATGTTCAAATGTTTGTTTGCCGCCATAATCGCTCATAAAAACACCTAAACCATAACCGTAATAATGATAAGGGAGAAACGGATTTTTACGGCTGCTGATTATGGTATTCATATCTCTTGTTCTGCGAATGGCCTGCCATGGGATAATTTGTTTGCCATTAGCTTTTCCGCTATCTAATTGCATCAGTAACCATTTTGAAATATCGCTTACACAACTTACGATTGCACCAGCCGGAGCGAGGTTGTCAACATTATCATAAGGTAATAATTGCAGATCATGCGAGAAGGCATTTGTGTATGGTGTTGCGGCACCCGGCATTTGTTCCATATTGTTACCAAGTGTATGTGTGTTTGTCATGCCAAGCGGTTCAACTATGCTATCGTACACATAAACTTCCCAGGGTTTCCCGGTAACTTTTTCTATCACTTGCCCGGCAGTTAAAAAACAAGTGTTGCAATAACCCCACTGTTGGCGGAAGTTGCCAATCGGTTTGAGCAATCTCATTTTATACATCAAAGAATCTCTTGAATACAATGAATTCCAGAATGTAAAATCTCCCTGGAAAGTTTTAGTGCCGAGATGATGAGATAACATATCTCTTATTGTTATGAGTTCTGTTGTTGTGCTGTCATAAGTTCTGTACCACGGAAAATATTTTGTGATCTTGTCATCCAGAGACAGTTTTTTATCATATTCCAATTGTGCAAGTGATGTTGCTGTAAATAATTTACTATTGCTGGCAATCATGAAAAGCGTATTCTCGTCAACAGGTTCTTTTGTTTGAAGATTACGAACGCCATAGCCTTTCATAACAACCACTTTCCCATCTTTAACAATTACGATGGCAAGGCCGGGAATATTCCAGTCTTTCAAACCTTTGCTGATGTAATTATCTAAACTATCTTTTACAAACGAAGGCTGCGCATCTATATAATAAAAAAATAAAAATGAAAAAGCAATAAGCAATAATCTTTTCATGGCAAACATTTAGGCGTGAAAGATAAGCATTAGATTGAATAGAAGTTTACTTCCACCATTAAGGATATGATTAAATAAGATCAATTAATATTCACCAAATATTTTCCTTAATTCATCGGCCACTTCACCCAGTGTACAGAAGTTTTCAACAGCATCAATTACGGCAGGCATTATGTTTTCTCCTGAAACTGTTTTATAATGCAAGGATTGTAAACAAGCTTTTACTTTATCATTATCTCTTTTTTCTTTTAAGGATTTTAGTTTTTGTATTTGCAGTTTCCTGATGCTGTCATCAATTTTTAAAAGCGGAATTTTTTCTTCTTTATCCATTTGAAATTTATTTACACCAACAATAATCTTTTCATTGCGCTCAATTTTTTGTTGGTATTCATAAGCGCTGCGTGCAATTTCATTCTGCATAAATCCTTGTTCGATAGCAGCAATGCCTCCGCCCATTCCATCTACCTGTTCAATTAATTTCCATGCTGCTTCTTCAACTTCATCAGTAAGCGATTCAATAAAAAAACTTCCGCCTAAAGGATCAACTGTATCTGCAACACCGCTTTCATAAGCAGTTATTTGTTGTGTACGTAATGCAATACGTGCTGCTTCCTCCGTTGGTAAGCTCAATGCTTCATCATAACCATTCGTATGCAAACTTTGTGTACCGCCCAACACTGCTGCCAGCGTTTGAATAGTTACTCTTGAAATATTATTCAAAGGTTGTTGTGCTGTTAATGTACTGCCGCCTGTTTGTGTATGAAAGCGCAACATCATTGCTTTATCATCTGTTGCGCCAAGCTGTTTCATCATCTTTGCCCACATTCTTCTTGCTGCACGAAACTTGGCTATTTCTTCAAACAAATTATTATGCGCATTAAAAAAGAAGGAGAGACGTTTGCCGAAAACATTTATATCCAAGCCTTTTTCAAGCGCTGCTTTTACATAAGCTTTTCCATTGCTTAACGTGAATGCAATTTCCTGCACAGCCGTGCTGCCTGCTTCGCGGATATGATAACCTGAAATTGAAATTGTATTCCACTTTGGCAACTCTTTACTGCACCATTCAAAAATATCTGTAATGATGCGCATGGAAGGTTTGGGCGGATAAATGTATGTGCCTCTGGCGGCGTATTCTTTTAAAATATCATTCTGAATAGTGCCTGAAATTTTATTAAGATCGGCGCCTTGCTGCTTTGCTAATGCAACATAAAAACTTAATAAAATAAAACCGGTTGCATTAATCGTCATTGAAGTTGTAATGTCTTGCAGCTTTATTCCATCAAATAAAGTTTGCATGTCTTCAATGCTGTCAATAGCAACACCAACTTTTCCAACTTCACCTTCTGCTAAATCGTGGTCACTATCATAACCAATTTGTGTTGGCAAATCAAAAGCAACACTTAAACCATTTACACCTTGTGATAATAAATAATGATAACGTTTGTTGCTTTCTTCAGCAGTTGAAAATCCTGCGTATTGCCGCATTGTCCACAATTTGCCGCGATACATATCAGGCTGAATTCCTCTTGTGAATGGGAAGCTTCCGGCGGCCTCTCTCAAACCTTCTCTAAAGGAGCGGGTTTTTGCAACATCACTATTAGTGTAAACAGTTTTTATTTCAATGCCACTGTCAGTGAAGCATTTTTTTTCATCTGGCATGCAGCAAAACTAATTGCAAATAATTGAAACAGTATGTAAATATGAAAACAGATAATGTCGAAAATGAAATTTATTCCATCAACTTTTTTGCTTCATAGCTTAATACTTCACTTACAACTTCATGCAGTGTACCTTTCTTATCACTCATTAAAAATTCAAGCAACAATTTATTAAGGTCTAATCCTGTGGCATGTGGTGGTAACACATTTGCCAACTGGTTTATGATAAGCAGGTTTTGTTCTTTAAGATTTTTTACAGCGTTCCATGCTTCGGCAGTTACATATATCTGCTGCGTGATATTATAATCAAATTCTGAGCGAATGTTTTGCGTAAGCAGCAGTTGCATTTCTCTTGCAGTGGCAGTTGGCTGGTTCACTCTTGTTATTACATGCGGCAATGCGATCCTGTCAACCAAAATAATCAGCCTTTCATAAGCCTGCAGTTGCATTGATTTATTAGCGGCCGAATCTTTTGGAAAAGGATTGTCTTCGCTAACCGTTTTTAAACGATGCGTGAGAATATACATAATGCTTGCTGTAACCAAAACCGTAACGGCAACTGTAAAAATGATAGAGCTTGTGTCCAAGTTTTAAGTTTTATGTGAGATAAGATTTTAAATATTAAATTAAAAACGCTTGTTTGTACAGAATCTTACTTGATTCAAATTTATTATTTTTAAAACAAAGTTGATTTAAGGGTTTGAATTTCTTTGCTGAGAGTCACTCTAAAAAATTTCCTGTTTACCTTTGCGCCGAATTATGAGTGAAACGAGCGAAAAAAAGTATTTCAATATTTCTGTTTTAAAGCGTGTGTTCACCTTTGTAAAGCCCTATCGCTGGCGGTTCATTATAAGCCTTATTCTTGCAGTCTTGCTTTCACTTTTTACACCTGTTCGCCCATATTTGATACAGCTAACAGTTGATAAAGCAACCGGTAAAAATGTACATGTTCCGTGGTATATTCATCTTTTATTTCCACATACACAATTAAGTGACGCATGGCAATTTGTAATCTCCGTTACCATTTTCCAGATCGTATTTATTTTTATTGAAACGGCTGCACGTTTTTATTTCAGCTTTATTACATCATGGCTTGGGCAGGCTGTTGTGCGAGACATGCGGACCAGCATTTATAAAAAAATTCTCGGGCTTAATCTTAAACAGTTCGATACAACACCAATCGGAACACTTACTACAAGAACCATCAATGATATTGAAAGCATTAATGATATTTTTTCCGATGGATTAGTTCCCATCTTCGCCGATTTACTTTCTATTATTGTTGTGTTGGTAACAATGTTTGTTACAGACTGGCGGCTTACGCTAATTGCTTTAATTCCATTTCCGTTTTTAATTATTGCCACTTATTATTTTAAAGAAAGTGTGAATAAAAGTTTTATACAGGTGCGCAATGCGGTGGCTGCTTTAAATGCTTTTGTACAGGAACGTATAACCGGTATGCAGATAGTGCAGGCTTTTGCGGCAGAAGACAGGGAACTGGAAAAGTTTAACAAGATCAACAAGCATCACCGCAACGCAAACATCCGTTCCATATTTGCGTATTCAATTTTTTTCCCGATAGTTGAAATTGTGCTGGCCATTTCAACCGGCTTGCTGGTTTGGTATCTTGCAGGACAAGCTGCTTCGAACCCGATTGCAAATAAAGATCTTGCCGGAGAACTGGTTGCTTTTATTCTTTATCTAAACCAGATTTTTCGCCCACTTCGTGTAATTGCTGATAAGTTTAACGTGATACAAATGGGTGTAATTGCTGCAGACCGTGTGTTTAAAGTTATGGATAATCCTGATGCATTGCCGCCTTCACCTGCAGATGCTTTTGCGCCGAAAGAACGATTGGAAGGTAAAGTTGAATTTGATCATGTTTGGTTTGCATACAATGAAGAAGATTATGTGTTGAAAGATATTTCATTTAAAGTTGAAGCCGGGGAAACAGTTGCAATTGTTGGTCACACCGGAAGCGGAAAAACATCTATCATCAGTTTATTAAACCGGTTATATCATATACGAAAAGGTGGGATAAAATTAGATAATGTAAATATTGAGAAGTATGATCTTGACGTATTGAGAAAAAATATTGCTGTTGTATTGCAGGATGTATTTCTTTTTTCGGGTTCGGTGATGGATAATATAACCCTGCATAACGGTGAAATAAAACGCGAAGAAGTAATTGAAGCTGCAAAAATTATTGGCGTGCACGATTTCATTATGCAACTGCCCGGCAATTATGATTATAGTGTAATGGAACGAGGCAATACTTTAAGTCTTGGCCAGCGGCAATTGATCTCGTTCATCCGCGCTATACTTTCTAACCCTGCAGTATTGATTTTAGATGAAGCGACATCTTCTATTGATTCAGAAAGCGAATTGTTAATTCAAAATGCTATTGATACTTTAATAACAGGGAGAACAGCAATTGTAATTGCGCATCGTTTGTCAACCATTCGCAAAGCGGATAAAATTATTGTATTGGATAAAGGCGAAATAAAAGAAATCGGATCGCACGAAGAATTGCTTGCTTTGGATGGTTTTTATGCAAAGTTGCATCAAATGCAGTTTGAGAAAAGTAAAGTAACGGTTGTGCAGAAGGAGTTTGGAATAAGTGATTAGTAATTTGAAAGAAATCCTTATTCGAAATTTACCAATCATAATTGCGAAACCTATTCTAAATAAATCTTCAGCAATCCATCCGGCAAATTAACATGCACTTCTTTTTTCTTCCTGTCAATTTTTTTTAAGGTTGATTCGTTTACAGGAATTAATACTTCTTTATTTTTAATTGTAATTTGCAATAAAACCTGTTGCGGCTGTTCAATTACTGATTCAACAATACCGAGTTTTTCTTTGTTATCATAAACAATAAAATCAATAAGATTAACAGGTGCTGTTTTGCTTACCAATTTTTCAAAATCGGTTTTAGTAAGCCAAACTTTTTTTTGCAATAAAACAGATGCCGCTTCTTTTGAATTAATTCCTTCAAGCTTTATAATAGTTTCTTCATCATTTTTTACAAAGCTTTGTTCATGAAAGTAGGGGAGTTGTTCATGTTTTATTTTTTCAATAAATATAGCTTCTGCATTTTTGAAATCTGTTTTTTTGCCAAGCGAATGTTTTATAATAAGCTCGCCTTTTAAACCATGCGTTGCTACTAATTTTCCTATATGAATGTAACTGCTCAAATTTTTGAATTAATAATATAATGAATTTAGATATGAACCCGCAGTTGCTAAACTTGCTGCAGCACAAGTGATGCAACGCAACGAAGATGCCATAAAAACCTGTTGCAGGTAACCAAAATAAAAACTAAAAAAAATTTTTATGCACATAAATTTTATTCATGGCATGATAATTAATAGAAAATCGAAAATTTATTTTATCAACTTAAAAAAGAAAATACATTTGTCGCCGTTTACAATTAATTAAAACATAACTATTATGAACAAAGCTGAATTAGTTTCTAAAATTGCTGACGATGCAGGCCTTAGCAAATCCCAGGCGAACAGTGCCCTCGATTCTTTTATTGATGCTGTAACAAAAGCGCTTAAATCAGGCGATAAGGTTACGCTTGTTGGATTTGGTACTTTCAATGTGTCTAAGCGTAATGCACGCACCGGACGCAATCCCCAAACCGGCGAAACTATAAAAATCAAAGCTAAAAAGGTTGCCCGCTTTAAGGCAGGTAAAGAACTGGCAGCTAAATTATAATGGCTGTTAAATAAAATTTGAAAATTTGAAGATGTCTTAATTAGAAAATATAAACCTAAAAAAATTTTAATCCATTTTCAAATTTTCAAATTCTAAACTTGCAAATTACGAGTAGATACTTCCGACATTTAAAAACACAGTTTTCAAATTTTCAAATTAATAACATGGGCAGAGGCGATAAAAAAACGAAAAGAGGAAAGATTTCAAAAGGTTCTTTTGGAAAAAGCAGGCTTGCTAAACCAGCAAGAGCTAAAAAACAAAAAGAAGCAAAAGAAAAATCTGAATAATTTTGTATTGGTTTACGGAGCCAAACGCTCAACCTTCCAACTCCCTTCTGCGGTTTTGGTATATTGAATGCGGTCGTGTAAACGGTTACTGCGTCCCTGCCAGAACTCAATTTTAAAAGGCATTACCCGGTAACCACCCCAGTGTGGCGGCCGGGGAATGCTGTTTTTAAATTCTTTTGTATATCGTTCAACATTGGTTTCAAGCAGTTGCCTGTTTTTAATAACAGTGCTTTGTGGTGAAGCCCATGCGCCAATGCGGCTGCCTTCTGGTCTTGATAAAAAATAAGCATCACTTTCATCAGCAGAAACTTTTTCAACTTTACCTTCAATTCTTACTTGTCTTTCAATTTCTTTCCAGAAAAAAACTAAGGCCACATAAGGGTTTTCAGCAAGTTCATTTCCTTTATGGCTGTTATAATTTGTATAGAAAACAAAACCATTTTTTTCTAATCCTTTTAATAAAACAATTCTTGCAGATGGTTTGCCATCTTTGGTTGAGGTGGCCAGCGTCATTGCATTGGGTTCTGTTAATTCGCTGTTCAATGCTTCATTCCACCAGCGTGCAAATTGATCAATTGGATCTGCTGCAACATCTTCTTCATTTAATGAATGAAGTAAATAATCTTTTCTTATATCAGCGATGGATTTGTTCAATCAGGTGCTAAGTTTTGTGTTCTATGTTTTAAGTTGTGGGTTTTCAATTGTATTATTGGTCTGCCGCTTTTAAAGCGTCAAACCATGTAAACGATTTATAACTTCCCTTTAGGGAATTTGAGATTTAATTCACCAGCGTTCCTACGCTTACACCTTCCACCACTTTTAAAAGATTGCCGGGCTTATTCATATCAAATACAATAATGGGCAGGTTATTTTCCATACACAATGTAAATGCTGTCATATCCATTACTTTCAGATTTTTTAAAATACATTCCTGGTAAGTAATGGTTTCATACTTCACGGCAGTAATATCCCGTTCGGGATCAGCGGTATAAATGCCATCAACACGGGTACCTTTTAAGATTACATCTGCTTTAATTTCCAATGCTCTCAATGAACCTGCAGTATCTGTTGTAAAATATGGATTGCCGGTACCGGCTGCAAAAATTACAACGCGTCCTTTTTCCAAATGCCTGATAGCGCGGCGGCGAATATATGGTTCAGCAACCTGTTCCATTTTAATAGCACTTAACAATCGTGTATCAACGCCAATGCGTTCCAACATTGCCTGCATTGCCATGCCATTTATACTTGTAGCAAGCATGCCCATATAATCACCGTGAGCACGTTCAATACCTGTTTCAACTTCATTGGCACCACGATAAATATTTCCGCCGCCAATCACCAATGCCACCTGAACGCCAAGTTCTGATATGATTTTAATATCGTTCGCATACTGCTCAATAACAGTTGCATTAAAAGGTTCAAATCCATCCTCGCTATTTCCCATTAAAGATTCACCTGAAAGTTTTAGTACGATGCGCTTGTATCTTGGTAACATGCTTATGATTTAATTTGACGGCTGCAAATTAAGATAAAGTCAAAAGCCAAAAATCAAAATTCAAAAAACATTACATCCATTTTTACTTTTTACTTTTGATGCTTCAACTTAATTGTTTTGCTTATGAATTCATCTATGTATTATAGTGATTATTTACAGCTTAATAAAATTCTCGGCAGCCAGGAACCTGTAAGTTTTAAAGAAGGAAATGAACCTGCGCATGATGAAATGTTGTTTATAATCATTCATCAATCTTATGAATTATGGTTTAAGCAAATCTTGTTTGAACTTGGGTATGTGCTGAAAATTTTTAATAAAGAAAAGATAAACGACAATTCGGAAGATCTAAACCTGGTATTGCACCGCTTAAGAAGAACAATGCGGATTTTTGAATTGCTGAACCAACAGGTAAGCATTTTAGATACGATGACGCCGCTGGACTTTTTAGAGTTTCGTAATTTATTAA
>Ga0213876_10002002_pt1 | contig 12196 bp, 9 predicted proteins | sample BarmaccomBMRX_R9_FD_160113 | JGI IMG/M metagenome (GOLD analysis project Ga0213876, IMG submission 160113) | Root-associated microbial communities from Barbacenia macrantha in rupestrian grasslands, the National Park of Serra do Cipo, Brazil - RX_R9 | ecosystem: Host-associated > Plants > Roots...
GTCAAGGAGGATAAGAGCGATCTGACCATAGAAGATCTAGACAAGGATTTGGTCTTTCTCGGGCTGGTCGGCATTATCGACCCTCCGCGTCCGGAAGCGATCGAGGCGATCGCGGCCTGCAAACAGGCGGGCATTCGAGTCAAGATGATCACGGGCGATCACGCCGGCACTGCGACTGCCATTGGCTGGGAGATGGGTATTACGGAAAACCCCAAGGCAATCACTGGTGCTGAACTCGAGGCGGCCTCGGACGAGGACCTGCGCCAAATCGTTCCAGACACCGATATTTTCGCCCGGACCAGCCCCGAACATAAGCTGCGACTGGTTCAGGCGTTACAGGCCAACAACGAGGTTGTGGCCATGACCGGCGATGGCATGAATGACGCGCCGGCTCTTAAGCGCGCTGACGTTGGTGTTGCCATGGGCATTAAAGGCACTGAGGCAACCAAAGAGGCGGCCGACATCGTCCTGGCCGATGACAATTTTGCCTCGATTGAGCGCGCCGTGGAAGAGGGCCGCACTATCTACGACAATCTGCAGAAGGCGATCCTTTTTATCTTGCCAACCAATGGCGCGCAGGCGCTCGTGATCCTGGTTGCGGTGCTTTTGGGATTGGATCTGCCCCTAGCGCCCGTGCAAATTCTGTGGGCCAACATGGTTACCGCGGTAACCCTATCCCTGGCGCTGGCTTACGAACCCGCTGAACCGGAATTAATGCGACGCCCGCCGCGCAGGCCGGGCGCGCCGATTCTGGGAGAATTTGCTCTTTGGCGGATTGCTTTTGTCTCGGTATTGATCGGCGGCGCGACACTCACCGTTTTTCGGTTCGAAGAGCACCGCGGTGACTCGACCGCAGTGGCCCAAACAATGGCAGTGAATACTCTGGTGCTTGGCCAGCTGTTTTATTTGTTCAATGCCAGGTTCATTCGCGAATCGAGCTTGCGGTTCGGTTTGCTGTTCACCAACCGGGTGGTTTGGATTTCTATCGGCGTGCTGATTGTACTGCAACTGTTGTTCGTTTATGTGCCATTGCTGAACCTGTTGTTTTACTCCGCTCCGATCAGCGCCCGTGACTGGTTTTTACCGATCGGCATTGGTGTTTTTATTTTCCTGGCAGTCGAGGCCGAGAAAGCGGTGATCCGGAAATTGAATCCGGACAGGTCCGGGCCACGACTTGGGTAGAGCGAAGCTTCCTAAGCCTGAGCGACAAGATGTCGCCGGTGCCTTGGGACTCATTTGTTTGTGCGACGAATCGCCTTATTAATTTTCAATTCAGAAAATTCTCAAATTAAAAGGCTAAGAGCTCCAGACGCTGGTTCGCTTTTGGTTGCCGCGCCGACGGGCCGGTAACCAGCAGCACCTGCTGGCAACGCAGGCCCAGTGCCGAGAGCAGACCCCTCGTATACTCGCGCCAATCGACAGGTTCCTCGGCCAGATCCACCGGGTGCACTCCGTAAGAGAAAGCCAACCCTTGCAGGGCGGAAGGTTCACGGCCTGCCGCTATTATCCAGACCGGTGCTCTCCAACGTGCCACAGCCCGCGCTGTAGTCCCCCCAAGGCTGGGCACCAACACCGCGTCACAGGGCGCGACCTCCAGGGCACGTTCAACCAGCATTGCTTTTGGGTTGACCACGAGATCACCCATCTCCCGCTGGAATGCCAACGACGAACGTGGCCGGTGCGTCTCCGTGAACGCGGCTATCTTCGCCAGCATCGTTACAGATTCATGCGGAAACTTACCCGTTGCCGATTCGCCGGACAGCATGACACAATCCGTTCCATCCAAAATCGCATTCGCCACATCGGTAGCCTCAGCCCGAGTTGGCAACCGACTCGAAGTCATAGACTCCAGCATCTGAGTGGCGGTAATGACCGGTTTGCCGGCCGCATTCGCTTTAGCGATCAGCTGCTTTTGCAGAATCGCTATCTCCTCAATCGGCACCTCCACACCAAGATCTCCACGCGCAATCATAATACCGTCGGCAGCCCGTAAAATTTCTTCGAAACGCTGGACGGATTCGTAACGTTCAATCTTGGCAATGAGGAATGGGCTTTTGTTGAGGGCGGCAGCTGCGTTTCGCACCGCCTCGATATCGGCGCTGCTTTCGACGAACGACTGGCCGACGGCATCGACCCCGCAGCCCAGAGCAAACTCAAGACATTTGCGGTCGTGATTTGTAAAGGCGGAGATGCCGAGATTTATGCGCGGAAGATTCAAGCCCTTGCGCGAACGAAGCTCGCCGCCGACAGCGACCGTGCAGTGGACCTCATTACCTTCCACCCGATCGACGAGAAGCTGGACTAATCCATCGTTCAAAAACAGGCGATCGCCAGGCTTCACCACGCGGGGAAGCGGCTCGAAACTCATCGACACCCGTCGAGCGTTGCCGGTGACCGGTTCGCAGGTCAGGGTAAAGCAATCACCAGACGTGAGGTGGATCGGATCGGGCTCGATGGTTCCCACTCTCATTTTTGGCCCTGGGAGGTCGGCCATGATCGCGACCCGGCGCCCTGTGGTCTTAGCAGCGGTACGGATACGGGTGACCACCTCCGCATGCTGGTCGAAAGTCCCATGCGAAAAGTTCAGTCGCGCGATATTCATGCCAGCACGGATAAGGCTTTCCAGCATTTCCTGCGAGTTCGACGCCGGACCGATCGTCGCCACGATTTTCGTTTTGTGGTTAGGTAATGTCATAGCCGTCTTCGCGCGTGCAACTCTAACAATAACATCACGCCTAGCTCGGCGCTCGTGATTACTCTCGCTCCAATAGACGCGCGCATCCGAAGTGCGTCAGTCGCTAACATCCTCATTGATCAAGCTGAAGACTAATCAACCAAGGCGATCATGGAGTTTTTTGGACCCGGGTGAGGAAGCGGCTTGGCAAAATAACGTGCAAAAGACGTGAGAGCTAGCTGCAAGACAATCCCTCAACCTGTGAGCAAAGCTAACCAAGAAAACGTGGAACATCCCCGACGGTTAAGCATAGATCTAGAAACGCGGCACAAAAACAATCCTATGAGAAGTGTTTATTTGTGCTTGCTAGTCGGCTAGGGGTGTCGTTTATTAGCCGACCCCTAACTGTTATGAACAGAAGAGCAGTAGTTCTAGCGGGGTTAGCGAGCCTCGCCGCGGCAGTTGCGGCTCCCCCTGTTGTACAATCGCAGACGTCCGACGAAACCGAGATTCCTGAGTTAGAACCCCTTCGCGCGCTGCTCAAAGCGCTCGATGTGGCCTTTAGCAATCAGGACCTCGCTGGAGTCATGGCTACGCTGTCCGATAATGCGGCAATCATGGGCAGCGGTCCCGGAGAAATCTGGTCTGGTACTGATGAAATCAAAGCGGCGTATCAACACTTTTTTGAGGGATTCGATAGTGGGCAACAAAGTTTTGATTACGAATTCAGTCTCGGCAAAATTGGAGCAGACTCCGGTTGGATGATGACTTCCGGAAACGTCAGCGGGACGAAGGATGGAAAAGAATTCACTTTTCCAGTTAACATCTCGCTAGTTGCCACCAAGGATGGAGGGAAGTGGCTGATCGCAGCGATGCATTTTTCGACCCTGACGGGCGACACTGAGGAGAGGGAGGAAGACTAACCTCGCTTCTATATTTATGGATAATGAACCATCCTCTCAGTTAGATAGCTCCAAGCAGGAACAGGATTCGGTGAATAGGCGTCTGTTTCTGCGGAGTGTCGGGAAATGGTCGGCTGCAGCGATTGCTGCGGTTGGCTTGTGCGGTGCCTGGTTGGCAACTGAGTCTAAGGCCGGCGTTTGGATCAACCGCTGGGGACCGCGTCGTCGTGGCCGGTGGATCAATCGTTGGGGCCCGCGCGGCCGATGGATCAATCGCTGGGGGCCTCGTCGCGGTGGGTGGGTGAATTGGTGGTAACGGACGCAGCCCGGCGAAGCCGTAACGAAAAATCAAGCGCTGTAAACGGCGTACCGGTGTCTGGGTGTATCGCCGTAAACCGAGCTTAATTTCCCTCTAGGATTTTCGCAAAAATCGAAGATTTGCGGACAGAGGAGGAGTGGATCTATGCGCGTGTCTGAGGAAGCTTACCCTTCTTTGAGGATTATGCCTTCTGCGCTGGCAGAAACACAAGAGGAGTTGCCCTTCGTCGTTATCGTTCGGAATCGAGCCGAATTTTTTCGCTGGTTACGGAAGCCACCTCGCGCTTTGAGGTGGCTTCAGGTGGAAGGAATGTTGGCGGACTCCGAAGCTTGGGCGGAGGCGGCCCACAACGCTTCTCACGTTCCTTTGGATGTGATGCTTTTCGATCCGGCTTCAGAATTTTCCGATCTTTACAGATTGGTAGATGTATGTGCAGCTCGGGAAGTCCGGGTGACCGTGCCCGCCGCGCCAGGTTTAGCGAAAGTGGTCAGGCTGGCGGCGGCCCTGCGACTCCCGATTCGGGTGTTGCCGGGGCAGCCGGCAGCTGAGGCGCTGGAAGAGCTGCACGACGCTCTGGAGTTCTATCTTCACGAGCCGATGGTTGAAACCCCCGTGGAGTTCTTTCACTCCTTGCTCGCAGCCATGTCCGGCGGCGATGCGAACTCGCTGTGGATGATACTCGAGGAGGACGCGGAGGCTTTCCAGCTTTTTGATGCCGACGGGCAGCCAAGATTGCCACGAGCAGCCGATTCAGACAAGGTCATGACGGCTAGCGCGGCATTTGTTGAGACTCATCTGAACCGTCTGATAGCGGAAGGCGCCGAATGCGCCACATGTCCATGGCAACAGCAATGCCGAGGATATTTCAAATGGCCCGATCCCCTTTACTCGTGTGAGGGTATTAAGCAGCTCTTTTCCAGTATTCAGGTGGCCGGGAACGAGATTAGGAAAGAATTGGCCGATATCGCCACAGCGGATGCGGAAAGTATCTCAAGTCCCGGAGGGGATGCCATATGAGCGAACGAGTCTTCAGCGTTATTCTTCTTCCTACTTCGGACTGCAATGTAGCCTGTGACTACTGTTTTGAACACAAAGAACCGCATCGGCTTTCGCCAGCCTTGCTCCCGTTGCTGACGAAGCGCTTGCTCGATCATCTTGAGAACGAAGACATAGAAGAATGCGAAATCTATTGGCAGGGCGGAGAGGCTATGGTCATGGGTCCCGCTTGGTTCGAGAATGCCGGCGAGGTAATGAACCGCGCAGCGGCCCAGCGAGGACGGCAGTTTGTACACTACTTACAAACCAATCTGATCGGTTACTCACAAGCTTGGAATGGCGTGATTCACAAAATGTTCGACGGTTCGCTGGGGACCTCGATGGACTACCCGAATCTGTACCGAAAACTTTTCAAAGGCGGGGCCGCGGCATACACCGAACTCTGGACCAGGAAACTTCGTGAGGCGAAAGCTGCGGGCATTGGAGTGGGCGTGATCGCCGTGCTGCATCAAGGGAGTCTCGAAGCCGGTCCGGAAAGGTTCTATCGATATTTTACGGGGGACCTCGGGCTAACCGACTTCCAGGTTAACACGCCGTTTCCGGGTGGTCCCGCAAAGGAGGTTGAGGGCGGTTTCCAGCTGGATTCTAGCGAATTAGCTGACTTTATGGTTGGGCTCTTCGATATCTGGATGGCCGAAGGGTACTCGTCCGGGGTGTCGGTGGGTCCATTTGATGCCTTGATTGATCACTTCACCGGCAAACAAGCGCGCTTACCCTGTATCTGGAAAGAGAACTGCTCCAACCAGTTCATCTCGGTTGACGCAAAAGGGACAGTCGCTCAATGCGACTGCTGGGTTACCAGTTACCCGGAGTATTTCTTCGGAAATATTTTCCAGGACGCCGACCTGACGCGAATGCTTAAAACAAGTCGGGCACGGCGCGATTTTGTCGAACGCCCGAAGCGTCTAGTTGAGGATGAAGATTGCCTTTCCTGCCGCTACCTTTCGATCTGCCATGGCGGGTGCCCGGTGCGGACCTACAGCGCCCTAGGTACAATGATGGCAAAGGATCCCTATTGCGAAGTTTACAAGGCGGTTTTCGCCTGCGCCGAAACGCATGCCCGCGAGATTCTGCGCGCTCGTGCCGCCCCGATCGTAGCGCCTAGACAGCGTCATGAAGTAGTCTTGAACCATGGCCCTCGACAAACTGAGCGGACGGCATCGGGATCATAAGCAAAGTGAGCAACTGGATGTCGCGCCTGCCAATACTTCGGGCGGGCGATCACACGTGCAAAGCGGGCCTATAAAGCCGTGAAGAGCAAAGCGGTGAGCAGTGTGCGTCCAGCGTTTGCACAGGTTTTCGTTATTGATCTCGCGGGCGAACTCACGTCGTCGACTGATGCCGAGCTGCTAAATGCCTACCAACAGGTGAGCAAGGATGGCGCTCGTGTAGTGATCCTGAATTTCAGTCACCTGGCCTACAAGAACAGCAGTGGGGTTAATGCGCTGGTCGCGCTCCTCACGCGCGCCAAGGCGGCGGGGCAGCGTCTCTTTGCTGCGGAGATGAACGCCGGCTACCGAAACATTTTCCAGGTGACCCAACTTGACCAAGGCATCCCCGTCTACACCACTGAAGCTGACGCCTTGCAAGCTGCGCACGAGTTGCTGGACGTCCCGGGCCCAGCACCAACGGTTCCGACTGACGGTGTCGAGATCGCCCAACGCAGGGTGAGCACGCGCTCCACCGAAAGCTGGGCTAAGCCGATCGATCGACTCAGCATCGCGGAAATACCTAGCGACGGGCTGAGGCTGAACGTCCAGGGTCGGCGGCTATTCGGGCCGCTGCAGGGGTTTGGCCAAATGTGGCAGAAAACATATCGCATCGCTCTGCGCAAACGTGAGCTGACGCCGCAGCAGGTCATTGCAACCTGGAAAGAGAATGTGCCAAGGCTCAAGCCGCCACAAAAGCGCTTTTATCCAAGCTCCCTCGGTATCGCGCCTAACGAACTGGTGCTGATTGACGCCCAGACGGTGGGTGGCCCGATCTCAACCGGAGTGATGGTATTGTACGCGGGCGCTGAATCGTTCACCTTGATGACGCCGGCCGGGCATCCAGAAGCAGGGTGGGTGACTTTTAGCTCCTACGTTGAGGACGGGTACACCTTTGCCCAGGTTCAGGTCTTAGCTCGTGCTAGCGATCCGTTGTATGAACTGGGCTTTCGGCTTGCCGGTTCCAAACTGCAGGATCAGATATGGACGCATGTGCTCAGAGAGCTGGCGGCGCTGCTTGGCACCAGTGGCGATGTGCAAATCCACAAGACTCTGTTGGATCCGAAGCTCCAGTGGAAACGCGCCACGAATATTTGGTACAATGCCCAGCTGCGAACCTTACTGTACAGCCCGCTCGCGTTGATTCGTTGGATCAGTGCATCGTTTAGGCCGAAGAGCAACCGACCCTGAGCACGATGGACCTTACAATTGAGGTCGAGTCTTAACAGTCTGTTGCCCCATTCAATTCGCATGAGACGGAAAGGCTACCAAGACAGAGAAATCCCACGCAAAGCCGCAAAGCAGACTTCGCCCCATCTCCCCTTTAGCTACGTCGGCCAAGGACGCAAAGGTTTAAGACAAAGCGGATTCAATATAGTTAGTCGGACTAACATTCTCGCGGAAGCTATTTCGATCCTCATTTCTTTGTACTTTGTAGCTCCCGTTTGGCTGTTGTAAAAATCCGTCTTCTCGTTCCGTCCTTGGCCTACGTCGCTAAAGGGGGAGATGGGGTAAAGTCTGCTTGGCGGCTTTGCGTGAGATTTTTCTTGTCTGCATCATCTCTGACATCGGCTCACTCCGCCGCGTCGTCGACGGAGCCGGTCCGTAAAGGCCCGCTGGGCCTATAGGTGCTGATGATGACGCCCGAAGACACCGCCTTTGTGCTGACCAGCGCGAGTTCACGTGGCGGAGTTCCATCCGAAAAGAAACGTTTGCCTGTTCCTAACAGGACCGGAAAGACGAGCAGCAAGACCTCATCCGCAAGTCCGTGTTCGAGGAGCACCGGTGTCAGTGTCGAGCTGCCCCAGACGATCAGGTCCGGTCCGCCTTTTGACTTGATGCGGCGAATGCCCTCGACGATGTCCGGTCCAAGGTCTTCGACCGGCCCCCATTCAAGACTGTCCGGTCTGTGGGTCGCGACGTACTTCGTCGCTGCGTTCAGACTGTCCGCCATCGGACTCTTGTCGGCTTTTGGCCAATAGCCGCCAAAGATATCGTAGGTTCGGCGGCCCAGCAGCAGATCGAAAGTCTCGCCTTGCGCCGCGACGATGGCCTCTCCCGCAGCGGGGTCGGCATGCGGCGCCGTCCATCCACCGTAAAGATAGCCGTCTTCGTTTGGCCCGCCCGGCCCCTGGATCACGCCGTCCAGCGAAATGTGTTCGATGATTCTGATCGTTCTCATGGTGGGTTATCTTTTTTAGGTGCTTTCAAATAGTCGACGAACGAGCGGGCCGTGGTTAGACAAGAATTCCGAAATTTGTCTTGCTCGATTCTCCTAACCAATTCCGGTCGCGCCGGCCAGCTGGATTTGAAGAACCCGAAGAATGATCTGCCAAGACCGAACATCTGTTTTGGAAGAGTGGCCGAGGCTTTTGAAACTCAGCCACTTTTTTGGTTTCATGCCTGGATTGTTTTGACTATGCGTGAGCCGGCGTCTGAAATGCGAAGGTCGTGAAAATAATTTTGTATTTACGACGCGTGACTTGTTTGCGGGTCGACGCCACCGGCCCGGTGATCATGTCTTTTAGCGATTCAAGACGCGAAAGCGGCAGACCGAGCATAAAGAACCGGTGTCCGGAATTCAGGGTTCTATTATTCGCAATTTTATGAATAAGCTCAGCGGAAAAGTAGCAGTGATCACTGGCGGAAATAGCGGCATGGGACTTGCCACTGCCCGGCTGTTCGCGCAAGAAGGCGCCAAGGTCATCATTACCGGCCGTCGAAAAAAAGAACTGCAAGAAGCCGTCGCGTCAGTGGGCCAGAATATCGAAGGAGTTCAGGGAGATGTCTCGATTCTTAGCGATCTCGACCGGTTAGCTGCGCACATAAAGACCAATTACGGAAAAGTCGACATCATTTTTGCTAACGCGGGTATAGGAAAAGTGACCCCATTGGACCAGGTCAGCGAGGCGGAGTTCGACCAGATTTTTGGGATCAACGCGAAGGGCCTCTTTTTTACGGTCCAAAAGCTTTTGCCTTTGGTCCCCGATGGAGGCTCGATTATTCTGAACGCTTCAATTGCCGCCAGCATGGGCTTGGGGGGCTTTAGCGTCTACTCTGCCACGAAAGCCGCTGTGCGGTCTTTCTCCCGCTCATGGACCGACGAACTGAAGGAGCGAAAGATCCGCGTCAATACTCTCAGCCCTGGACTGATCGACACACCCATCATCGGTAAAGGAGGAATGACCGAAGAACAGATTATAGAGTTTAAGACAACAATGACCGCGCGAATTCCGCTTGGTCGGATAGGTGAATCCGACGAAATCGCGAAAGCCGTCCTCTTTCTAGCTTCAGACGACAGCTCTTTTGTAACCGGAATTGAGCTCACGGTTGACGGCGGTCACAATCAAGTCTGAGGCATCGGGGATATAAGGAAGCCGGCGAACGGCAGCGCGTTCCGCGTGATGTTAGTGGAGGCGTTCAACTTAGCTTGAGAGCAGCCCGAAGAGCAGCTTGGGCCTGACGGTTCTCTGCTGGTAACCCGATGGTGATGCGAGCCCAATTGGTGTAAGGAGGATGTGCGCGACCGATATCAACGCCTCGTTCACGCATGGCCGCGGCTAATATTGGCTGTGGCCGTCCGGCGTCAAAAAACACAAAGTTAGCCTGCGCATCGGTATGAGTCAGTTTAAGTTCGCTTAATACCGAAAGCCAAAGCTCCCGTTCTTTAGCGACTGCTTTCCGGGTATTCTCGACTTGGGCGCTATCGGCAAGGGCGGCTGATGCCCCCACCAGATTGAGGCGGCCCAGATCCTCGGCTGCACCCACACCCTGTTTGCGGAGTTCATCAGCCAGTGTCCGGGGAGCCAGTGCGTAACCGATCGGCATACCAGCAAGGCCGTAGATTTTGTCGAAGGTACGGAAGACGACGACGTTAGCCCCTTCACGAACAAGAGAAACCGCAGATCGCGCGGCAAAATCAGAGGTGTACTCGAGATAAGCTTCATCAACGATTACGACGGCTTGCCGTCCGCCTTCGCGTAGGAAGCTTTTAAACTCCTGGTCGTCACTGATCGTTCCCGTGGGATTATGCGGGTTAATGAGATAAATGGCGCGGGTCTTCGCGTTTATCTTTGATTTGAGCGTGGTGAGATCATTCTGGTACTGTGCGTTTAAAGGTACAGGAACACCTATGCCACCTGCAGAAGCCGCTGCATCGATAAGCGCAAGATATCCAGGAGTGGAGTAGATAAACTCGCTCCCAGGACCGCTTGACCTGCCGAGATAGAGCCCCAATACGTCAAGAATCTCGCCAAGCACGACCTGGTCCACTGAAACCTGCTCATAAGCTGCAACCTGCTCGGCAAACCGCCGGCTTAGCGTCTCGTCAGCGTAGCGGTTTAGTCTGCCCAGCTCTGATTGTACGGTTCGAACGACATCGGGTGACGGACCATATGGATTCTCGTTTAGAGAAAGTCGTACTGAAGAGTCGGGCCTCGTTGACTGTCCTTCCGGAGAAGTTGCTCCAAACAGAAGCTTGGGTGCAAGCGCGCGCGTCCCGAAAACGATGCCACAACGTTTCAGCAGCTCACGCCGCGATAAATAGTGTGCCATAAAATTAAATCCCTTTGTCTCCGTGATAGCGATATTGAACAGCCTCGGAACGTAGAATGAGTTTGCTCATTTCAACGTTGACCAACTGGGCACGACTTCAGGATGCACAGGCAAAAGCCCACCCACTGGATCATTCCTTTTTGGTGGCAATCGCATAGACCGCGTTGGTGGGCAACCTGTCTATTCCGTGATCGCGAATAAACGCCAGATTAGCCTCTCTAACGGCGGTTCGCTCAGGTAAACTGAGTCGTTCGATCGTCCCCCGATATCCAGTCCCCATAATGATTGTCCACCAGTCGTCTGGAGATCGAAGCGAATGCCATCGATTCTCCGTGATGACCTCATCCGGTTCTACGCCGCCGTGGTTCAACATTTGCCGGAGATGCTCGGGGTCGGTGATCTGGTCCCAAGGATGAAATGCCCTGTGTAGCTCAGGCCGTGTCTTCCCGATTGCCTGCCAAAACGCGCTATTCGCCGGCTCAAATACATCGGATCCCCAGGTCGTGATCGCCAGCTTGCCACCGGGACGGACGAAACGCCACAGTTCCTGAACTGCGCTCGACATGTCCGGAACAAAGAAAATTCCGAAAACACAGATGACAGCGTCAAAACTTTCGTCCGGATAAGGAAGGGCCAGCATATCCGACTTATGGAAAAGAATATTTTTCAAAAGACGGCGCTCTGCCTTTGCCCGGGCCAGGTCGAGAAGATTATCGGCCAAATCAATCCCTACGACTAGTCCTGATGGGCCGACTGCTTTGGCAGCGGGAATCGCTGACGCGCCCGAACCGCAACAAACGTCCAAAACGTGCGCGCCGGTTTGCAGAGATAGTTGATCAACGGTCTTTCTTCCAAAGTAATCCCAAAAACCCAGCGCTGAATGGTCGAAGTTGTCGGCAGCGGTATTAAAGACCGACGCCGTCCGTGCCTTGGTCTCCTCAGGAGTCGGCGTACTCATTTGTCGTTCCGTTTTGATGTATGGGCTGACGCGCCCACCCGCGTCGAATCACGATTGGCGGTTGGCTCAGGCACGCGCCGACTCAGATCAAACAAATTCTTCGATGACATATTGTTATTATGTAGCTGCATGAGTTACATACGAAGAAGGCTAAGCGCCAAATCCGCTGACTCGGCGTTTTTGTCTCAGTGGCCGTAATTGGTGTCACAAACGGCCGGCGCGATGCTCAACCCATTGCGACTGTCGGCAGGGACGAGCTCCCACTCGTCCGAGGCTAATCGAAGCACAGCGCTGGGGGACGAACTAACGCGGACGAGCGGGAGCTCGTCCCTGCCGCTTTCATGCTCCGTGAGCCAATTTGCCACCGACGAAATTGATCCGTTTCCAGGGCCTACTTGCCTTGGATTAGCAAGCCGAGCGGCCTGAGCGGCGTGACCGGCATCAGCTCATAGGTCATCAGGTCGGCGGCTACCAGCGGTAGCGTAGCCAGCTCCGCCTTTGCCCGCTCGAGAGATTCGACGTTCA
>Ga0213876_10002003_pt1 | contig 12193 bp, 6 predicted proteins | sample BarmaccomBMRX_R9_FD_160113 | JGI IMG/M metagenome (GOLD analysis project Ga0213876, IMG submission 160113) | Root-associated microbial communities from Barbacenia macrantha in rupestrian grasslands, the National Park of Serra do Cipo, Brazil - RX_R9 | ecosystem: Host-associated > Plants > Roots...
CAATATCCCGACATATTGGGCCGCATCGGCGACCTCTCCGAGCTGGCGGAGCGCTGTCACGCCGCCGGCGCCTTGCTCGTCGCGGTGGTGACGGAGCCGGTGGCGCTCGGCCTTATCCGCGCGCCGGGAGAAATGGGAGCGGACATCGTCGTCGGCGAAGGTCAGTCGATCGGCGTCGGGCTCAATTTCGGGGGCCCTTATGTCGGCCTGTTCGCGACCCGCGACAAATATGTCCGGCAGATGCCCGGACGCCTCGCCGGCGAGACGGTGGATGCCGAAGGGAAGCGGGGCTTCGTCCTTACATTGTCGACGCGCGAGCAGCATATCCGCCGCGAGAAGGCGACGTCGAACATCTGCACCAATTCCGGGCTGTGCGCGCTGGCCTTCTCGATCCACATGACCCTGCTCGGCGAGACGGGGCTGCGGCGGCTGGCGGAGGTCAACCATGCCAAAGCGAGCGCCGCCGCGGACCGGCTGGCGCGGCTGGCGGGCGTGGCGCTGGTCAACGAGACCTTCTTCAACGAATTCACGCTGCGCCTGCCCAGGGAGGCGCGGCCGGTCGTCCGCGCGATGGCCGAGAAGGGGGTGCTCGGGGGCGTCTCGCTGGGCCGGCTCTATCCGGGCGTCGAGGCGCTGGAGAACGGACTGGTGGTCGCCGTCACCGAGACCGGCACGGAGGAGGATGTCGAGGCGCTCGCCGTCGCGCTCGAGGAGGCTTTGGCATGAGCATGAACCGGGAGGGGCGGCCGACGCGGCCGGAAGAGGCGGCGGGCCCCGAGGGACACACCTGGACCGGTAACCGCGCGCTGATGCTCGAGGAACCGCTCATCTTCGAGATGGACGAGGCGGAGGGCTGCGGCATCGATTTCGAATCCTTTCCCTCTCCCTCCAGGGGAGAGGGTAATGCGAGCGAAGCGAGCGAGGGTGAGGGCACGGCGGCTGCAGGCCCTCACCCTGGCGCTGCGCGCCTGTCCCTCTCCCCTACAGGGAGAGGGAAGAACCTCCTCCGCAACCGCCCGATCGGGCTGCCGGGTCTCTCCGAGCCGCAGACGGTGCGGCATTATACCCGGCTCAGCCGGCAGAATTACGCGATCGACCTCGGCCTGTTTCCGCTCGGCTCGTGCACGATGAAGCACAATCCGCGGCTGTGCGAGAAAGTGGCGCGGCTGCCGGGCTTCGCCGACGTGCATCCGCTGCAGCCGGTCGACACGGTGCAGGGCGCGCTGGAGGTGATCGCCGAGCTCGGCACATGGCTGGTGAAATTGACCGGCATGCACTCGGTGGCGATGAGCCCCAAAGCCGGCGCGCACGGCGAATTGTGCGGGCTGCTCGCGATCCGCGCCGCGCTCGAGGCGCGAGGCGATGCCCGCCAGGTCGTGCTCGTGCCCGAAAGCGCGCACGGCACCAATCCGGCGACCGCCGCCTTCGTCGGCTACCGCGTCGAGAGCATCCCGGCCGACGACCGGGGCCGCGTCGATCTGGACGCGCTGACGAGCCGGCTCGGCGCGGACGTGGCGGCGGTGATGATCACCAACCCCAATACGTGCGGCCTGTTCGAGCCGGACATGATCGCCATTTCCGAGGCGGTCCACGCCGCGGGCGGCCTCGTCTATTGCGACGGCGCCAACTTCAACGCGATCGTCGGCCGCGTACGCCCGGGCGACCTTGGCATCGACGCCATGCACATCAACCTCCACAAGACCTTCTCGACGCCCCATGGCGGCGGCGGGCCGGGCTCCGGCCCGGTGGTCTTCTCGGAGGCGCTGACGCCCTTCGCGCCGCTGCCCTTCGTCGAGAAGCGGGGCGACCATTACGTCCTCGTGGAAGAGGAGACGGCTGGCGAGCATCACGGCCAGAGCTTCGGCCGGATGACGGCCTTTCACGGCCAGATGGGCATGTTCAGCCGCGCGCTCGCCTACATCCTCAGCCACGGCGCCGACGGCCTGCGGCAGGTGTCGGGCGACGCGGTGCTCAACGCGAATTACATCCTGCGCTCGCTCGACGGCGTGCTCGACGCGCCGTTCGGCGCGAGTGGGCCGTGCATGCACGAGGCTTTGTTCAGCGACAAAGGCTTCGCCGAGGGTCTGACCACGCTCGACCTCGCCAAGGGGCTGATCGACGAGGGCTATCACCCGATGACGATGTATTTCCCGCTCGTCGTCCACGGCGCGATGCTGGTCGAGCCGACCGAGACGGAGTCGAAGGCGACGCTCGACCAGTTCATCGGCGCGCTGCGCTCGGTGGCGGAGCGGGCCAAGGCGGGCGACCAGAGCCTCAAGGCGGCGCCCGTCCACGCGCCGCGGCGGCGGCTCGACGAGACCCAGGCGGCACGGCGACCGGTGCTCGTCTGGCAGCCGCCCAAGCAGGCCGAAGCGGCGGAATAGGAGCAGGAGCATGCAGGGATCGGCAGGGGCGCCCAAGCCGCTGGTCACCTATGTGATCATGGCTGTGGTGCTGGTGATCGTCCTCGGCCTGCGCATGCGCAGCGTGGGACGCGAGCGCCCGCTCAAGGTCGGCCGGCTGTGGATCATCCCCGCAATCTACCTCGCGGTCGCGGTTGCCTTCTTCGTCATGACGCCGCCGGCGCGGCCGCTGGAGTGGGGGCTCAGCCTGATCGCGCTGGCCCTCGGCGCCGCGGTCGGCTGGCAGCGCGGGCGGCTGATCCACATCGCCGTCGATCCCGCGACCGAGGCGGTACGGATGAAGCAGTCGATGCTGGGCTTCCTGTTCATCGTCGTGCTCGTCGCGCTGAAGATGGGCATGCGATCGATGCCGGGCTTCGGCAATAACGGCCTCCTGCACATGTCGCCGCAGGGGCTCACCGACATCCTGGTTGCGCTGATGCTCGGCCTGCTCGGCATGCAGCGCGTCGAGATGTTCCTGCGCGCCCGGCGGTTGCTGGCGGAGGCGCGGCAGAGTTGAGCGCCCCCGAGCCGTTCGTGTTCGAGGGCGGCGGCGCCGCGCGGCGCACGGCGCCGCATGTGGCCCGCAACGCCGGGCCGATCGCGGAGGTGCTCGGGAAGGTGCTGCCGCCGCGGGGCCTGGTCCTCGAAGTGGCGAGCGGCACCGGCGAGCATGCGGTCTCCTTCGCGCGCGCCTTTCCTGGGTTGATCTGGCAGCCGAGCGATCCGGATCCGCTGGCGCTCGGCTCGATCGCTGCGTGGCGCGAAGAGGCGGCGCTTCCCAATCTGCTGCCTCCGCTCCGCCTTGACGCCGTTGCGGACGGCTGGCCGGTCGCGACCGCGGATGCGATCGTCTGCATCAACATGGTGCACATCAGCCCGTGGGCCGCGACCGAGGGGCTGATGCGCGGCGCCGGCCGGCTGCTCGCGGCGGGCGCGCCGCTGGTCCTCTACGGCCCCTATCGCCGCGCGGGCGTGTCGACCGCGCCGAGCAACGAGGCGTTCGACGCATCGCTCAGGGCGCGCAATCCGGCATGGGGCTTGCGCGCGCTGGAGGCGGTGCAAGCCGAGGCGGAGCGGAACGGGCTCCTGTTCGAGCGGCTGTGGGAGATGCCCGCGAACAACGTGACGGTGGCGTTGCGGAAGCAGTGAACCCTCGCTCCTCCCCGTTCCGGGAAGGAGCTTCGAGTCACGTCTCGTTGAAGCGCGGGGCATTCACCTGCTCGGGCTCTGGTCGATGCCCGCGCGGTCGCGCCGTTCCCGCGGCCAGCCGCACGAGGAGCAGCGTCCAGGCGGCGCCGAAGGCCCAGCCGCCGATCACGTCGCTCGGCCAGTGAACGTGGAGGACGAGTCGGGTGAGGCCCACCGCGAAGGCGAGGAGGAGGGCGGCGGCGACCGCGAGCGTGCGGCGCGCCGGCGGCGCGAGCAGCAGCGCCAGGGCGAGCCAGGTCATCATCGAATAGGCCGCGTGCGCGCTCGGGAAGGAGAGGCTGGAGACGTGGACCAGCCGCCCCGCCGCGTCGGGCCGGGCGCGGGCGAGCTCGATCTTCTGCAGCTCGACGAGGAGGCGCCCGCTGAGGACGATGGCGGCAAACAGGAGCGCACGGCGGGCCGACGCGGCGAAGCACAAGGCGGCGGCCCCGACGGCGGTGAGCGGCAGCAGCACGGGCCAGTCGCCGAGGCGGGTGAGCAGCCGCGCCGCCGGCACGAGCGCCTCCCCGCGGAAGAGGCCGGCGAGTGCGGCATCGGCGGCGCCGTGCGGGCCGCCGAACAGCATCATGCCGAGCCACAAAGCGAACAGGATCGCCGGCAGGGCGAAGCTCGGGCGGGGGAGGGCCATGGGCTGCGTAGTGCGTTGGACGGGCGCCGGCTGTCCATCCGAATCGGACCCATTCGCCTGACCGTTCCGGACGTGCGACGAATCGGCATCGACTCGTTCAAAATCCATGTTAGCTATGGCGTCCGGGAGCGGGGAATTCTGATGGAATCCAATCAGCGCTATTTCGCCCGGCGGGCGCGCGAAGAACTTCACGCAGCGGCCCGGGCGATTACCCCGGAAGCGCGGGCGCGGCGCCGCGCCCTCGCCGAAAGCTTTGCGATCAAAGCCAAAATGATGCTTCCCGAGGAAAGTCGCGAGCTGATCCTCGGCTGAATCCCCGCATGAGGCGCCGCGATTTCATGGCCGGCGCCGCCGCGGCCGTCGCCCTTCAACCGATTCGCACCCGCAACGAGCACGCCCGCTTCGCGCCCTCCTGGGAGTCGCTTGCCGGGGGCTGGACCGCGCCCGACTGGTTCCGCGACGCCAAGTTCGGCATCTGGGCGCATTGGGGCCCGCAATGCGTGCCCGAAGCCGGCGACTGGTATGCGCGGCTCATGTACCTGCAGGGCCACCCGCTCTACGAGCACCACCGCGCCCATTATGGCCACCCCGCCGACACGGGATTCGTCGACGTGATCGGCCGCTGGAAGGCGGAAGTGTGGGACCCGGACGCGCTCGTCGCCTTCTACAAGGAGAATGGCGCGCGCTATTTCGTCGCGCTCGCCAACCATCACGACAATTTCGACTGCTACGCCTCGTCCCATCATGGCTGGAACAGCCTGCGCGTGGGGCCGCGGAGAGACGTGATCGGCGGCTGGGCGCGCGCGGCGCGGCGGGCGGGGCTGCGCTTCGGGGTCAGCAACCATTCGGCGCATGCGTGGCACTGGTACCAGACTGCCTATGGCTACGATCCGGTGGGGCCGCGCAAGGGCGAGCGGTACGACGCCTTCCGCCTGCGGCCCGCCGACGGGCGCGGCCGCTGGTGGCAGGGACTCGACCCGCAGGACCTGTATGGGGGCCCGGCGATGGTGGCGCCGGACGGCATCGGCAGCGTCGCCGCGATGAATGCCTGGCACGATGCGCATGACGGCCAGTGGCTCGAGACGGTGCCGCCCGGCCATGCCGCGTTCGCGGCGCGGTGGCTGGCGCGCTGTACGGACCTCACCGACCGCTACGACCCGGACCTGCTCTATTTCGACGATACCGGACTGCCGCTCGGACCTTACGGGCTGCAGGCGACGGCGCATTTCTACAACCGCAACCTCGCCCGCCGGGGCCGACTGGAGGCGGTGGTCACGGGCAAGCAGCTGACCGGGCCGCAGCGGGGTGCCATCGTCGAGGATGTCGAGCGGGGCTTCAGCGACCGGCTGCGCGCGGAAGCGTGGCAGACGGACACCTGCCTCGGCGACTGGCATTACAATCGCGCCCGCTTCGAGCGGCACGATTATGTGCCGGCGAGGACGGTCATCCAGCGGCTTGCCGACACGGTGGCGAAGAACGGCAACCTGCTGCTCAGCGTACCGGTACGCGGCGACGGGACGATCGACGCGGACGAGCGCCGCATCGTCGCCGACATCGGCGCCTGGCTGCGGCGGAACGGCGAGGCGATCTACGGCTCGCGCCCGTGGCGCCGCTTCGGCGAGGGACCGACCAACCCTGCCGCCGGGATGATGAACGAGGGGGCGGCGAAGCCGTTCACGTCGGCGGACATACGCTTCACCACCCGCGCCGGCGCCCTTTACGCGATCGTGCTCGACACCCCGCCGGACGGGCGGGTGCGCATCGCCAGCCTCGGTCGCGACGAGGCCGGCCCGGTCGAGCGGGTGGAACTGGTCGGCGGCGGGCCGCTGGCTTTTCGGCAGGAGCCGGTGGCGCTTGTCGTCGAAGGCGTTGACGCCGCGACCGCCGGCGCCGTCGTGCTGAAGGTCCAAGGCGGCACAGTGAACTAACCCAAGTTAATCTTCTGCCGCGTTGACCGGTGCGGAAGCAATCACTTACACGCCATCCTTCAGACCAGGGAACAGGCTACGGGTGGCAGACGCGGGGACGGATCGCCTGACGATCGACTATGTGCAGCCGGACCCGCGACTGACGCCCTACGTATCCGGCTATCATCGCTATGCGCTCCGGCTCGATCCGGGCGAGCGGCACGGTGACGTCTTCTTCCCCGGCTGGATCAACCTGCGGTTCAGCCTCGAGGCGGAGCCGTGGCAGGTCCGGCTCGGCCGCCGCGCTTTCCCGGTCCCGGAGGCCGCTCTGTTCGGCCCGAGCCGCCATGCCGGCTATGTGGACGCGGGGCGCGGCACCCTCCTCGGCGCGGGGCTTACGCCGCTCGGGTGGGCGCGACTGTTCGGCGGCGACGTCTCGCTTCACGCCGACCGGATCGCGCCCCTCGACCGGCTTCTGGGTCCCGACACGGAGACGCTCGCGGCGCGGCTCGGCGCGGGGGAGCCCTTCGCCGACGTTCTCGACTCCTATTTCCTTGCGCGTCTCGCCGCGACGCCGACGGAGCCGCCGGAGGTGGCGGCGCTCTTCTCGGCGCTCGGCGGCGTTGCGGCGGACAGCGTGATCGACCTGGGACGGCTGATCGGCACGTCGCCGCGGACGCTCAACCGCGTCAGCCGAACCGCGTTCGGCTTCACGCCCAAAGTGCTGCTCCGCCGCGCGCGCTTCATGCGGGCCTTGCTCGCGGCGCTGGCGGTCGAGCGTGGCGGCTGGGCGGAGGCGATCGCCGCTGCCGGCTATTACGACCATTCGCATTTCCTGCGCGACTGCCGGCTGTTCCTCGACATGCCGCTCGGCGAATTCGCGGCCCTGCCCAAGCCGCTCGCCGAGCGCAGCCTCCGGCTCCGTGCCGCGGCGCTGGGCGCGCCGGCCCAGGCTCTGCATCGGGACGCGTAGCTTTCGTTTCGTCGCAGTTGTAAGAAATTACACCTGTCTGCGAGCCATGTATCTCCATATGTTGCGACGCCGCGAGGGGAGAAAGGGCTAACAGCCTCTCCAACAACGAAGAATATTGCCCGGCTGTCGCCATGCGGGAACCCTCGCACGCGCGTCTCGCCGGGTCCAAAGGGAGCGTCCAATGACCGTCGGCACCGAAGGCAACGACCAGTTGAGCAACGACACGAGCAAGCTGGCGGAGACGGTCCAGGCACTCGGCGGTGACGACACGATCACCATCAACCCGCCGCCCCCCGGCCAGGCGACGATCTTCGTCGACGGCGGCAACGGCTACGACAAGCTGATCATCGACGCCGGCTCCGGCACGTTCAACGACATGTCGCTGGTGAACGGCTTCGCGCGCATCCAGGTTCGCGTCAGCAGCCTCAACAATTACGTCGTGTCGCAAGCGAATATCGAGGAGATCGACCTCACCGGACGGCTCTTCTCGCCGAGCTTTCCCTACCAGCTCGGGGGCGAGATCGACATCGTCCACCTCACCGCCGGCAACGCCGGCAATTACCTCATCCAGACCAACGGCGGCGCCGACCAGATCTTCTGGACGGCGACGAACCTCGGGGTCAACGTCACCATCGACGCCGGCGCGGGGGATGACCTCATCGACTTCACCGGCTCTGTGCTCGGCGCGCGCATCGGCCAGGGCGGCGACGGCAACGACACGCTGATCGGCGGCAGCGACGTCGACCGGCTTGAGGGCGGGCTCGGTAACGATGTCCTCGACGGCAGAGGGGGCGCCGACACGATGCTCGGCGGCGCCGGCGACGACATCTATTTTGTCGACAATGCCGGCGACGTCGTCACCGAGAATGCGGGCGAGGGGAATGACGAGGTGCGTACGGCCCTCGCGTCCTACACGCTCGGCGCGAATGTCGAGAACCTGACCGGCACCTCCTCGGGCGGGCAGACGCTGAACGGCAATGGCGGCGACAACCACCTGACCGGCGGCAGCGGCGGCGACACGCTGAACGGCGGCGGCGGCAACGACGTGCTCGACGGGGGCGCCGGCGCCGACACGATGACCGGCGGCACCGGCGACGACGTCTATTATGTCGACGATGCCGGCGACACGGTGAACGAAAATCCGGGCGAGGGGACGGACGAGGTCCGCACCTCGCTGGCGAGCTACACGCTCGGCGCCAACGTCGAGAACCTGACCGGCCTCGTCGCCGGCCAGACGCTGAACGGCAACGGCGACGCGAACGTCATCACCGCCGCGCCCGGCAATGCGACGTTGCACGGCGGCGCCGGCGACGACGTGCTGAAGGTGACGAATCCCGGCTTCGCGCAGGCGTTCGGCGACACCGGCAACGACACCCTGGTCGCCGATCTGAGCGGCGCGACGGGCGGCGTCGGCACGCTCGGCGGGCCTTCCGCCGGCAACCCCGACGGGAACTACGTCGTCTATGCGGGCGGCGGCGTGCGGGTCGACGCGGACGGCATCGAGAATTTCAACATCAAGACCGGCTCGGGCGACGACTTCATCGTCATGGGCGCCGGCAACGACGTCGCCGATCTCGGCGCCGGCGATGACGTGCTGTTCGCCCGCGCCGGCACCATCGTCGCGGACGGCGGCGCCGGTACCGACGGCATCAATGTCGATTTCTCGACCAGCACGAGCGCGATCGCGATCGACCTCGGCGCCGGCACGCTGACCGGCGCGCCCGGCAGCAGCATCGTCAACTTCGAATATTTCCAGGTGTATGGCGCGACGCCGGGCCTCGCCACCGGCTCGGGCGACGACGTCGTCGTCACCACCGCCGTCGCGAAGGGCGACAACATCGCCACCGGCGCCGGCAACGACCAGGTCACCGTCTACAACGGCAACGACAGCGTCAACATGGGGACCGGCACCGACACTTTGATCGTCGACTGGCGAGGCTCGACCACCGGCGTCGGCACCCAGGGCTTCAGCACCAACACGACCGACGGCGGCTCCGACATCGTCCTCATGGACCAGAGCGGCCGCCGCGTCGACGGCTTCTCGGTCGAGAAGCTGGTCGTCACGACCGGCAGCGGCGACGACAATTTCTTCACGCCGAACGGCGACGACGTCGTCAATCCGGGTTCCGGCAACGACAATGTCAACACGCAGGGCGGCAACGACCGGATCATCATCGACGCGGCGGGCGCGAAGAATGTGCAGGGCGGCACCGGCACCGACACCCTCGTCATCGACTATGGCAGCGCCACGCAGAGCGTCTATGCGAACATCGGGCCGAACGCGAACGGGACCCAGGGCGGCTGGGACGGCGAATATTACAACAACACCGACAATAGCCGCGTCGACTACACCTCGATCGAGCGATTCGACATCACCACCGGCAGCGGCAGCGATACGATCGTCACCAAGGACGGTGACGACGTGGTCCACGCCGGCGGCGGCGACGATGTCGTCGATGTCGGCACCGGCGGCGACGTCGCCGACGGCGGCAGCGGCATCGACGGCATCTCGGCCAACATGCTCGACACGACGGGCGCGGTCGTCTGGAACCTCCAGACCAACAGCTTCTCCAACCCCGGCGGTCCGGACAGCTTCACCAATTTCGAATATGTCGGCACGGTCACGACCGCGGGCGGCGACGACGTCATCACCACGGCGTCCGGCGGCCATAACGAGACGATCAACACCGGCGGCGGCAACGACACCGTCACGGTGGTGGACGGCGCCGACCGCTTCAACGCGGGTATCGGCAGCGACACGCTCGTCATCGCCTACGGTTCGGCGACCCAGAGCGTCTACGCCAACATCGGTCCGAACGCGAACGGCACCCAGGGCGGCTGGGACGGCGAATATTACAACAACACCGACAACAGCCGCGTCGACTACACGTCGGTCGAACGGTTCGACATCACCACCGGCAGCGGCAACGACACCATCGTCACCAAGGACGGCGACGACGTCGTCCACGCCGGCGCCGGCGACGATGTCGTCGATGTCGGTACGGGCGGCGACACGGCCGACGGCGGCAGCGGCATCGACGGCATCTCGGCGGACATCCGCGATACGACGAGCGCGGTGATCTGGAACCTGCAGACCAACAGCTTCTCGAACACGGGCGGCCCGGACAGCTTCACCAATTTCGAATATCTCGGCACGGTCACCACCGCCGGCGGCGACGACGTCATCACCACCGCCGCGGGCGGTCACAACGAAACGGTCAACACCGGCGGCGGCAACGACACGGTGACTGTGGTGGACGGCGCGGACCGGTTCAACGCCGGCGTCGGCACCGACACCCTCATCGTCGACTATCACACCGCCACGCAGAGCGTTTCCGCCAATATCGGCCCGAACGCGAATGCCGTCGACGGCGGCTGGGACGGCGAATTCTACAACAACACCGACAACAGCCGCGTCGACTACAATTCGGTCGAGAATTTCCGCATCACCACCGGCAGCGGCAACGACACTATCGTCACCAAGGACGGCAATGACGTGGTGACGCTGAACGGCGGCGACGACTTCGTCGACGTCGGCACCGGCACCGATCGCGCCGACGGCGGCGCGGGCATCGACGGCATCTCGGCCGACCTCACCGACGCCGAGGGCCCGGTCGTCTGGAACCTCCAGACCAACAGCTTTGCGGGCGGGCCGGACAGCTTCACCAATTTCGAATATCTCGGGACGATCACCACCGCCGGCGGCAACGACGCGATCACCACCGCCTCCGGCGGCCACAATGAGACGATCAACACCGGCGGCGGCGACGACGCGGTGACCGTGGTCGACGGCGCCGATCGCGTCAACGCCGGCACCGGCACCGACACCCTCGTCGTCGACTATTCCGCCGCGACGCAGTCGGTGATCACCAATATCGGTCCGAACGCGAATGCCACCAACGGCGGCTGGGACGGCGAGTTCTACAACAACACCGACAACAGCCGTGTCGACTACACGTCCGTCGAGCGGTTCGTCATCACGACCGGCAGCGGCAACGACACCATCGTCACCAAGGACGGCGACGACGTCGTGTCGCTCGGCAATGGCGACGACTTCGTCGACGTGGGCACCGGCCGTGACACCGCCGACGGCGGCGCCGGCATCGACGGCATCTCGGCCGACCTCGGCGATGCCACCACGGCCGTGACCTGGGACCTCAAGTCCAACAGCTTCAGCGGCACCACGGACAGCTTCGTCAACTTCGAATATTTCGGCACGATCACCACCGGCTCGGGCTGGGACGTCATCACCACAACGGCGGGCGGCCATAACGAGAGGATCAACACCGGCGCCGGCAACGACAGGATCAAGGTGGTCGACGGCGCCGACCAGGTGAATGCCGGCACCGGTACCGATACCTTGATCATCGACTACAGCGCGGCGACCCAGGCGGTGCAGACGATCAACGGCCCGAGCGCCAATGCGATCGACGGCGGCTGGAACGGCCAATATTGGAACACCACCGACAACAGCCATGTCGACTATACCTCGGTCGACCGGTTCCAGATCCTCACCGGCAGCGGCAACGACGACATCACCACCGCCGACGGTGGCGACCTCATCCTGACCGGCGCCGGCGACGACAATGTCCATGCGGGCGGAGGCGACGACTGGGTTGACGGCGGGGCGGGCAACGACACGCTCGACGGCGGCAGCGGCATCGACATGCTCTCCTACCAGTCGGCCACGTCGGCGGTCACGGTCGACCTGTCGAAGACGGCCCAGCAGGACACGATCGGCGCCGGCCTCGATACGATCAGCAATTTCGAAAACCTCACCGGGTCCGCGTACGACGATCACCTGACCGGCAATGCGTCCGACAATCTGATCGACGGCGGCGCCGGCGCGGACGCGATGGCCGGCGGGGCGGGCAACGACGTCTACATCGTCGACGACGCCGGCGATACGATCAGCGAGGCCGCCAACGCGGGCATTGACGAGGTCAGGACGGCGCTCAATTCCTACAATTACTTCGCGACCGCCAATCTCGAGAACCTGACCTTCACCGGGACGGGCAACTTCGTCGGCATCGGCAACGGGGGCGACAACGTGATCACCGCCGGTGCGGGT
>Ga0213876_10002004_pt1 | contig 12190 bp, 10 predicted proteins | sample BarmaccomBMRX_R9_FD_160113 | JGI IMG/M metagenome (GOLD analysis project Ga0213876, IMG submission 160113) | Root-associated microbial communities from Barbacenia macrantha in rupestrian grasslands, the National Park of Serra do Cipo, Brazil - RX_R9 | ecosystem: Host-associated > Plants > Roots...
CTTCCGCAAAACGTCATAAGCCTCGGCGATCAGCTGCATGTCGCCTTACTCGATCCCGTTGTGCACCATCTTCACGTAATGGCCCGCGCCGTCGGGGCCGACGTGCGTGACGCACGGCCCCGAGTCGCTCTTCGCCGCGATGGCCTCGAAGATCTCGCGGATCGCTTCCCACGAATGCTCCGAGCCGCCGGGCATGAGCGACGGACCGTGACGCGCGCCGTCTTCGCCGCCGGAGACGCCGGAGCCGACGAAGTGGATGCCGTTTGCCTCGACGCGACGCGTGCGGTCCTGCGTGTCTTTGAACCAGGAGTTGCCGCCGTCGATGATCACGTCGCCTTCCTCGACGAGCGGCGCGAGCTTCTCCAGCATCTCGTCGACGGGCGCGCCGGCCTTGATCATCATCATGATCCGGCGCGGCTTTTCGAGCGACGCTACGAGCTCTTCGAGCGTGTGCGCGGCGACGAAATTCTTGCCGGCGTTCTCGGCCATGAACGAGTCGGTGATCGCCGGCTCGCGATTCCAAACCGCGACGCGATAGCCGTGCTCCTCCACGTTCAGCGCGAGATTGCGCCCCATCACCGCGAGACCAATCATCGCGAACTGCGCTTTGTCGGCCATGGTCAGACCTTCGCTCCGCGCGCGTTCTTCACCACCTCGGCGAGCTTTTGCAGGCCGCGTTCGACGTCTTCGCCGAGGTTGATGCTGACCGCTCGGCGATGGCGCGTGGCGAGGGACTCGAAGTCGCCGATCGCCTGGGCGCGGGAGAGCGTCTCGAAGCCGAACGGCTCGCCGGGCAACGACACGTCATCGACGCCGCCGCCGGTGAGCTGCAGGAACACGCCGTTGTCCGCGCCGCCTTTGTGCAGCTGGCCCGTGGAGTGGAGGAAGCGCGGGCCGTAGCCGGACGTCGTCGCGACCTGCAGTCCGTGGCCGAGCTCCGCGCGGATCTCCGCCAGCACTTTGTCGCGCGACGGCAGCTCGGCGAAGTACTCGGTGAGCGCCACGTAATCGCCGGCCTTCACCTTCGCCAGCAGTGCCGGAACTTCGTCGCTGTCGACGCTCACCTGCTGATTGTTTGTCGTCATCTTGCCCGTCGAGCGGAACTCCTCGAGCAGGCGCTTCGTGTTGTCCTTCGACTCCTGCACGTTCGGCTGATCGAACGCGTCGATGCCGAGGAAGGCGCCGGCGACGGCGGTCGCGAACTCGAACGTGAAGAAGACTTCGCCGAGGCTGTTTTTGTCTTCGAGGACGTAGTCGATGACCGGGTGGCCGGCGTCGGCGAGCTCGCGCAGACGCGCGGTGTCGCCGGAGCCTTCGATGCGCACGCTGACGAAGAGGCGGTCGTTGCCGTAGTCGCGCGCGTCGAGCTGCGGCTCGCCGGCGATCGGCACGATGCCCTTCCCTTCCTTGCCGGTGCTCTCCGCCACGAGCTGCTCGATCCAGAGGCCGAGCGTGTCGAGCGGCGCGGGCGTGATGAGCGTCAGCTTGTCGCGGCCCTTCAGCGCCAACGCGCCGATCGCGGCGCCGAGCGTCGCGGGCGGATTCTTGCGCGCGCTGGGCACGCGTGCGACGTGCTCCGTGTGGACGGCGCGTTCGAGAATCGCCGCGACGTCGTAGCCGGCGATCGCGGCGGGCAACATGCCGAAGTACGAGAGCGCGGAGTAGCGGCCGCCGATGTCCGCCATGTTGAGGAAGATCTTGCGGAAGCCGTCGCGCTCCGCGTCGCGCACGAGCTGCGTATCGGGATCGGTGATGGCGACGAAGTTCTCGCCCGCGCGATCGCCCTTGAGCGCCTTCACGCGGTCGTAGAAGTAGCGGTGGAACATCTGCGGCTCGGTCGTGCCACCGGACTTCGACGCGACGAGGAACAGCGTCCGCTCCAGGTTCAGTCGCCCCTCGAGAATCCGCACGGCTTCGGGCACGGTGGAGTCGAGGACGCCGAGGCGCGGGTAGCCTTGCATCTCGCCGAAGACGCGGCGCGTGACTTCGGAGCAGAGCGAAGAGCCGCCCATCCCGAGAACGATCACGTCCTCGAATTCGCCCTTTACCGACTCCGCGAATTGCGTCAGCTCGTCGACGCGCTTCTGCATCGTCTCGGCGACGGTGAGCCAGCCGAGGGAGTTGTCGATGATCTTCTTGTGCTCGGGTGCGTCCTTCCAGAGCGTCGCGTCTTTCTTCCAGATGCGCTCGACGAACTTCTCCTTGTCGGCGCGTTGCACCGCGGCGTCGCAATCGGCCTGGTACGCGCCGAGGTGCATGGAGATGCGCTCGCCGAGGCGATGGATGGCGTCGTCGCGGCGCGCCTCGATGGTCGACATCAGCGACGCAAACGAGGCCTCGAACGAGTCGACGCCTTCTTCGGTCAGCTGCGTCGTGATCTTCTCCAGGCTGTGGCCGCGCTCTTCGAACTCGCGCAGCACGCGTTCGGCGCCGGCGAGATCGTCTTCGATCGCGACCGCCACCTTGCCGTGATCCTTGAAAGCGTCGTACGTTGCGGGCGGCACGGTGTTGACGGTGTCGGGGCCGATGAGCGTCTCGAGGTACAGCACGTCGCTGTACGCCTTGTTCTTCGTTCCCGTCGAAGCCCACAGCGGCCGCTGCACGCGCGCGCCTTTGTCCGCGAGCTTCTTGAAGCGCTCGCTGGAGAAGACTCTCTTGAAGAGCTGGTACGCCATCTTCGCGTTCGCGATGGCGATCTTGCCCTGCAGTTCCGGCGCGTCTTTCAGCTCCGCGTCGGCCTTCGAGTCGATGCGGCTGACGAAGAAGCTGGCGACGGACGCGATGTCGCCGATCGGCAGGTTCTGTTCGACGCGGCGCTCGAGCCCGCGCAGATACGCCTCGATGACCTGCGCGTAAACATCGTTCGAGAAGATGAGCGTGATGTTGATGTTGATGCCGGCGGCGAGCGCCTCTTCGATGGCCGGGATGCCTTCCGGCGTCGCGGGAATCTTCACCATCACATTGGGGCGCCCGAGACGGGCGAAGATGCGCTTCGCTTCGGCGAGCGTGCCGGCGGTGTCGCGCGCGAGGAGCGGGCTGACTTCGATGGAGACGAAGCCGTCGCCGCCCTGCGTCTTGTCGTAGACGGAGCGAAAAACGTCCGCCGCGTTCGCGATGTCTTCGAGCACGAGCTCGTCGTAGATGTCGTCGGCCGATTTGCTTTGTGAGGCGAGCTCGCGCAGCTGGTTGTCGTAGTCTTCGCTCCCGCCGATCGCCTTCTCGAAGATCGTGGGGTTGGACGTGAGACCGCGCAGATCGTCTTCATCGATCATGCGCTGCAGACCGCCGCTGGTGAGGAGCTTGCGCTCCATCTGATCGAACCAGACGCTCTGGCCGGTCTTCGCGAGCTCAACGAGGGGATTGCTCATCAGGAACCTCCGTAGGGAGGCTAAGCATATCGCTCGCCGAGAAAAACGTAGGGCCGGCTCTCCAGCCGGCCCAGCCGTCGATCGGAGACCGGCTGGAGAGCCGGTCCTACATTCCTTCGTGCGCGGTGAGGACATCGCCAATGCCGGCGAGTACACCAACCGCTCGTGAAGGCTTGGCCAGGAAGCGCCGCGGGCGGTGCCTGCTCACTCGTGCGCGGTGAGGAACCGGACTTTCGGGTTTTCTTTCTCCGCGTACTCGAGCTCCCACGACGAGGAGAAGAGGACGACCGGATTGCCCTTGCGGTCGACGGCGAGGCGTGACTTGCTGGGGATGGTCATGCGCGCGGCGTCGTCGAGCGGGACGTCGACCCAGCGCGCCATCTTGTAGGACATCGGCTGCACGGTCGTCTCCACGTTGTACTCGTTCTCCAGCCGCGACTGCAGCACGTCGAACTGCAGCTCGCCGACGACGGCGAGGATCGGCTCGCTGCGCAGGCCTTCGTGCAGCGTCAGCACCTGCATGACGCCTTCTTCCTCGAGCTGCTCGAGACCCTTCTGGAACTGTTTCGCGCGCGTCACCTGCTTCGCGCGCAGCGTCGCGAAATGCTCGGGTGCGAAGCGCGGGATCGGATCGAACTCGACCGGCTCCCCTTCGGCCACGGCGTCGCCGATCTGGAAAAGGCCGGGATTCACGAAGCCGATCACGTCGCCCGGATAGGCCTTGTCGATCGTCTCGCGGTCGCGGGCGAAAAGCCGATGGGGACGCGTCATCCGCACTTCGCGGCCGAGGCGGGAGTGATGGACGAGCATGTCCTTCTCGAAGATGCCGGAAGTGACGCGCAGAAACGCCAGGCGGTCGCGATGGCGTTTGTCCATGTTCGCCTGAATCTTGAAGACGAAGCCGGTGAAGCCGTCGAACTGCGGATCGAGCGCGAAGTCATCGCCGCTCTTGCCGTGCGCGTGGCGCGGCGAAGGTGGCGGTGCGAACTCGAGCACGGCGCGAAGGAACGGCTCGACCCCGAAGTTATTGATCGCGCTGCCGAAGAAGACCGGGATCAGGCGGCCGGCGAGGAACTCATCGCGGTCGAATGCGGCGCCGGCGCCTTCGAGCAGCTCGGCCGCCTCGCGCAATTCCTGCCACGCGGTCGGGCCGATCTCGTCTTCGAGCTTCGGATCGTCGAGCCCGCCGACGGTGACCGGCGCGATCGACGCGCCGTGCTGGGTGCGCGCGAAACGGAGCACCTGCTGGTTGCGCAGGTCGAACACGCCCTGGAACGTCGGGCCGTTGCCGATCGGCCAGTTCATCGGGACCGCGGCGACGCGCAGCTCGCGCTCGATCTCGCTGATCAGCTCGAACGGGTCGCGGCCCGGGTGGTCGAGCTTGTTGATGAAGCAGATGATCGGGATGTGCCGCATGCGGCAGACCTCGAAGAGCTTGCGCGTCTGCGGCTCGATGCCTTTCGCGCTGTCGAGGACCATGACCGCGCTGTCCGTCGCGGCGAGCGTGCGGTAGGTGTCTTCCGAGAAGTCCTGGTGGCCGGGGGTGTCGAGGAGGTTGAGGCAGTGGCCGTCGTACTCGAACTGGAGGACGGTCGAGGTGATGGAGATGCCGCGGGTCTGCTCCATCGCCAGCCAGTCCGAGGTCGCGTGGCGCTGGTCTTTGCGGGAACGGACGGCCCCCGCCACCTCGATCGCGCCGCCGTAGAGGAGGAGCTTTTCGGTGAGCGTGGTCTTGCCCGCGTCGGGGTGGGAAATGATCGCGAAGGTGCGCCGGCGGGCGACCTCGCGGCCGAGCTCGGTCGCGTTCGATTCGGTAACTGCCGTCATGCGAAGCACTTCCAACAGCGCCGGCCGCTCAAGATTTCCCCTCTACGATCTGATTGGAATAGACGCATATCTTTCTGAGTTCGTGATGGCGATTTGAGCGCATCAACATCAGATAAGGAGCGAATGATGACTTTTCTGACCCGCCGCAATGATCCCTTCCGCATGCTCGAGCCGTTCTTCAACCGCTTCCAGTTCGTGGAAGACGCGCCGGCCAGCGCCAGCTGGGCTCCGCCGGTCGACGTCGCCGAAGAGGGCGACAAGATCCTCGTGAAGGTCGAGGTTCCGGGTGTCGACCAGAAGGACCTGAAGGTGAACTTCGAGGACACCACGCTCACCGTGAGCGGCGAGCGCGTGTTCGAGAAGAAGGACGACCGCAACTACCACCGCATCGAACGGACGTACGGCAGCTTCGTGCGGACGTTCACGCTCCCGCGCAGCATCGACGCGAGCGCGATCGTGGCGAACTATCGCAACGGCGTGCTCGAGATCGAGATCCCGAAGCGCGAGGAAGCGAAGCCGAAGCAGATCGCCATCAACGTGAACGCCTAAAAACGTGACACGTAGGGCCGGTTCTCCAACCGGCCCAATGTGCGTTTCGACGGGGCCCGGCTGGAGAGCCGGCCCTACGTTCGTTCCGGGGGCGGGCTGAAGTCCGCCCCCACACGTTTCGTTTTACATGTTGCGCTTCCGGAACATGTCCAGCTCCACGCGGTACCGCCGCTTCTCCGGCGACAGCCGCAGCGCCTGTTGGTAGTAGTCGCGCGCGGCGTTCGGGTCGCCGAGCGCCTCGCAAACGGCCGCGAGGTTGTAGCGCAGCGCGGCCGATTGCGGATGCGTCTTCAGCGCGCCTTCCCACAGCGTGCGCACGTCGCCCAGGCGTTCGGCATCGATCAAGGCCAGCGCGTCGTCCACGAGCGGCGCCTCGTCATCCAACTCCACCGACTCCCGGATCCGGCGCGGCGTCACCTGCTCCGCGGCCTGGATCGCCGCATAGCGCGCGGCCTGGTCCAGCGCGATCTCCCGTTCCTCGTTCGTCAGCTCCGAGACGCGGGGCGACGTCCCCTCTCCTTTCACGGAAAACGAGAGCCGCCGCTTCTCCGCCTCGCGTTCGATCACGTCCACGCGCGCCCGGCAGACGGCATCGACCCATAGCTGCTTGCGCTTCACGCGCTCGCCATCGACGTCGCGAGAGCTTCCCTCGCCATTGCGTTCGATGCTCGTGCAGGTGAATTGGTTGATACCGAGGTAGAGGTCGGCGGGATGCTCGCGGACGATGCGGCGGCGGGCGGCGTCATCGGGGCGTTCGCCGATCACGTGATGGCCGTGCTTCGTCGCGTCCTCCACCCGCATCCGGCTCGTCCGGTTCGTGTGATCGATGAAGATGTCGAGGAAAACTGCGATCTTTTCGCTGTCGCTCACCGAGTAGAGCACGACGACGCGGCTGGCGTTGCCGAGGTCGTAAAGCGCGGGAACGGTGCGCGTCCAGGAGATGCGGGGCCCGCCGAACAGCGGAGCGGACGCTAGCACGGCGAGGATCAGCAGAGTGCGTCTCATTGAAGCCCGGGTGCCAAACATCATACGCCCCGGATAGAATCCGCCGCGCATGCGACTCAACGTGACGAGTGAGATCGGGAAGCTGAAGAGCGTCCTGGTCCACCTCCCCGGCCGCGAGATCGACGTCATGGTTCCGCCCATGATGGCCCAGTTGCTCTTCGACGACATCCTGTTCGGACAGGTCGCCCGCGAGGAGCACCGCAGATTTCAGCAGCTCATCCGCTTCATCGCCGACGACGTCTACGACATCCAGGATCTGCTCGAGGAAGTGCTCGAGGACGACGACACCAAGCGTCTCATCGTCCGCGACCTGGCCAAGCGCAACCGCCTCGGTCGCCGCCTCGCCGCGGAGCTCCTGGAGCACAAGCCGGCGGCGCTGGCCGAGATCCTGATCGGCGGCATCCCGAACGAGAAGGAAAGCTCCGGCGAGCTGCCGAAGTTCGACCTCTTCCCCGTCCCGAACTACTTCTTCATGCGCGACCCGCAAGTCGTCCTCGGCGACCGCGTCGTGGTGTCGTCCATGGCGACCCAGGCGCGGCGGCGCGAGGCGCTGCTCTCGCGCTACGTGTTCACGTTCCACAAGGCGTTCCGCGAGCAGAACATTTTCTGGGTCGATTTGATGAAGGACGAGCCGGAGCGGCCGATGCGCCGCAACACGCCGACGCTCGAAGGCGGCGACGTGCTCGTACCTCGGCGCGATCTGCTGCTCGTCGGCGTCAGCGAACGAACGAATCGAGCCGGCATCGAGGCACTCGCCGAGTCGCTGAAGGCGTCGAAGGCCGGCGTGCGGTCGATGATCGTCGTCGAGCTGCCGCGCGCGCGGTCGTTCATGCACCTCGACACGGTCTTCACGTTCATCAATCGCCACGAGTGCCTCGTGTATCCGCCGGTGATCCTGCCGGACGGCAGCCAGGCGGCGAAGGTCACGACGGTCGATCTCACGAAGCGCGAGATTCATTACTCGGAGCAGAAGTCGCTGCTCTCCGCGCTGAAGAAGAAAGGCTTCGACCTGAAGCCGATCCAGTGCGGCGGCCCGCGCGCGGTCGATCAGCAACGCGAGCAGTGGACGGACGGCGCGAATGCGTTCGCGCTCGCGCCGGGCATCATCCTGCTGTACGAGCGCAACGTGAAGACGGCCGAGGAGCTCGACCGGAACGGCTACAACGTCGTCTATGAAGACGACCTCCTTCTCGGCCGAACGGAGCTCGAGCTCTGGACGAACAAGAAGTATGCGTTGCAGCTTCAGGGGCACGAGCTGTCGCGTGCGCGCGGCGGGCCGCGTTGCATGACGATGCCGCTCGAGCGCGAGGACGTGTGAGCAAGAAGCTGGCGGTCGTCGCATTCGGCGGCAACGCGCTGCTCCGGCCGGAGGATCGCGGGACGCAGGAAGAGCAGATCGCGCGGGCGAAACAGGCCGCGCGCTGGCTCGCGGAGATCGTGCGCCACGACTATCGATTGATTGTCGTGCACGGCAACGGGCCGCAGGTCGGGAACATCCTCGTGCAGGCGGAAGAGGCGTCGACGAAGATTCCGCCGCAGTCGCTCGACGTCGCCGTCGCCCAGACCGAGGGATCGATGGGGTTCATGCTCCAACAGGCGATCCGGAATCGGCTCGAGGCGATCGGCCATCCGGGCGAAGTCGTGACCGTGTTGACGGAGGTCGAAGTCGATGCGGGCGATCCGGCGTTCAAACGGCCGACGAAGCCGATCGGGCCGTTCTTCACCCGCTATCGCGCCGAGGCGCTGGAACGCGACCTCGGGTGGACCATGCGCGAGGATTCGGGACGCGGTTGGCGCCACGTGGTGCCTTCGCCGCGGCCGCTGCACATCCTCAACATCCGGACCGTGGAACGGATGCTCGACGCCGCGCCGGTCGTGATCGCGTGCGGCGGCGGCGGGATTCCCGTCGTACGCGGACGCGATGGCCAGTGGCGCGGCATCGAAGCGGTGATCGACAAGGATTTCGCGTCGGCGCTGCTCGCGTCGGAGCTGAAGGCCGACCTGTACATCATCCTGACCGGCGTGGCGAAAGTGGCGCTCGATTACGGGAAGCCGACGCAGCGCGACGTCGACCGCATGACGCTCGAAGAGGCGGAGAAACATCTCGCCGAGGGCCAGTTCCCGCCAGGCTCGATGGGTCCGAAGATCGAGGCCGCGATCCAGTTCGCGCGGAAGAGCGGCCAGGACGTGCTGATCACGGACGTGGAGCACCTGCGCGAGGCGCTGGACGGGCGGGAGGGGACGCTACTCGTTCACGCGTGAAATGTAGGGCCGGTTCTCCAACCGGTCCAATATCGATGCTGGGCCGGCTGGAGAGCCGGCCCTACGTCTTGGAGCGGCACTCTTCACACGGACAGACTGCCCGCAGCCGATCGAACGTCCAGATCCCGTAAGTGTGGCCGTCGGCCCAGTTCGGCTGCAGCGCGTAGTTGCCGATCGCCTCGATGTTGCGCAGCTCGAACGACGACGGGCCGTACGTCTGCTTCGGGCCGTAGGCCATGCGGCCGAAGAGGTCCGGCTCGCCGCTGCAAACAGCGCAGGGACACGCGCGACGGAGCTGTTCGAGCGGATAGTATGATTCGTGGCCGTCGTCCCAGACGACGACGAGAAGATCTCCGAGGATTTGGTAAGACGCGGGGCGCATGCCGACTTTCAAGCTCACGATCGAATACGAGGGGACTCGCTACTCCGGTTGGCAGGCGCAGGGTAACACGCAGAAAACCGTGCAAGGCCACCTCCTCCGCGCCGCGACGCAAGTCCTGGGCGAGGTCGACATCGGCGGCGCGGGGCGCACCGACGCCGGCGTGCACGCATCCGGACAGGTCGCGCATCTGCGCGCGCGCAAAACCGTCGAGCCGCTGATCCTGATGCGCAAGATCAACGACCTCCTGCCGCACGACATCCACATCCTGCGCGCGGAGAAAGCGCCCGACCGCTTCCATGCGCGGCACGACGCCACCTCGCGCGTGTACCTCTACCAGATCTCGCGGCGGCGCAGCGCGTTCGCGAAGCCGTTCGTGTGGTGGATCAAGGACAAGCTCGATTCCAAGGCGATGGCGCGCGCCGCGGCGCAGCTCGCGGGGCGCCACGACTTCACGGCGTTCACCGACAAACGGCTCGACGAGAACGAGTCGCGCATCGTGGTCGTGGAGCGTTGTGAAGTCGGCGTCGCCGACGATCTGATCCTGATGCGCATCGCCGCGTCGCACTATCTCTGGAAGATGGTGCGCAAGCTCGTCGGCGTGCTCGCGGACGTCGGGCGCGGAACGGTTCGCGAACAGGCGATCCCGGAGATGCTGCGCCCAGATGCGCCACTCGTGCAGCCGACGGCGCCGCCGTCCGGCTTGTTCCTCGAGGCGGTGACGTACAAAGGCGAGACGTTCGATCGGCCGCTCGTGCCGATCGTTCCGGTGAAGTCGTGAGCGAGGCGGAGATCGTCGCGAAGCTGCGCGCGCTGTTTCCGCGCGTGGGCGACGACGCGGCGGTCGTCGGCGAGCAGGTCATCACGACCGACATGCTGCTCGAAGACGTCGATTTCACGCGCGCGATCGAGACGCGCTTCCTCGCGCGCAAGAGCCTCGCCGTGAATCTCTCCGATCTCGCGGCGATGGGCGCCAAACCGCTGCACGCTGTCATCGCGCTCGGCGTGCCGCCATGGCTCGACGTCGACGCGTTCTTCGACGCGTTGAAGGAAGCAGCCGTTGAATGGCGCATCGAGATCGTGGGCGGCGATCTCTCCCGCGCCGACAAGTTGATCATCAGCGTGACGGCGGTCGGCGAGGCGAAGCAACCGCTGTTGCGCAGCGGCGCGAAGCCGGGCGATCGTTTGTACGTGAGCCGCCCGATCGGCGGCTCCGCGGCGGGCTTGCAGTTCCTGCAGAAGCCGCCGCAAACGCCGCTCTTCACGCAACGCGAGGTCGTCGAGTCGGCGATCCGCCGTCACGTCGATCCCGAACCGGAGCTCGACCTCGGACAGAAACTCGTCGCGATCGCGACGGCTTGCATCGACATCTCCGACGGCCTCTCGACAGACGTTCATCATCTCTGCGAAGCGTCGGGCGTCGGCGCAGCGATCGAACGCGCGCGCATCCCGGTCTTTCCCGGCCTCGGCGAAGCTCGGCTCGGCATCGACGTGCGCCAGGCGGTGCTGCACGGCGGCGAGGAGTACGCGCTGCTGTTCACGTCCGCGCTGCGCGAAGCGGAGCTGAGCGCGAAGGTGCGCCGACCCGTGTACGCGATCGGTCGGATCACGCGCGAACGCGAGGTGCTGCTCGATGGAGCGAAGCTGGCACCGGGCGGGTGGGATCACTTCGCGCCCGTGTCATCCTGAGGCGGGCACGGCCCGCTGCGTTTGTTGGCCAAGCCTTCGCCAGGTTTCGCGTTTTCGCCGGCCCTGGCGAAGCAACGATATCTGACCTTGTCATCCTGAGGCGCGAAGACGCCGAAGGATCTCCTGATGCGAGCGGGAAGCGCACGTGCCGGGAGATCCTTCGCCCTCTTCGGGGCTCAGGATGACACCGTGACGACTTGCTCGGGAGGTTTCGAACCACCGCGCACAAGAACGCCCCGACGCCGCGTCATCCTGAGGCGCGAAGACGCCGAAGGATCTCCTGATGCGGGCGGGAAACGCACGCGCCGGGAGATCCTTCGCCCTCTTCGGGGCTCAGGATGACACCGTGACGACTTGCTCGTCAGGTTCGAACCACCGCACACCCGAATGCCCCGACGCCGTGTCATCCTGAGGCGCGAAGACGCCGAAGGATCTCCTGATGCGGGCGGGAAACGCACGTGCCGGGAGATCCTTCGCCCTCTTCGGGGCTCAGGATGACACCGTTACGATTTGCTCGTGAGGTTTCGAACCACCGCGCACAAGAACGCCCCGACGCCGTGTCATCCTGAAGCGCGAAGACGCCGAAGGATCTCCTGATGCGAGCGGGAAGCGCACGTGCCGGGAGATCCTTCGCCCTCTTCGGGGCTCAGGATGACACCGCTTCCGACTTGCTCGTCAGGTTCGACACCACCGCGCACAAGAACGCCCCGACGCCGTGTCATCCTGAGGCGCGAAGACGCCGAAGGATCTCCTGATGCGGGCGGGAAGCGCACGTGCCGGGAGATCCTTCGCCCTCTTCGGGGCTCAGGATGACACCGTAACGACTTGCTCGTCAGGTTCGAAACCACCGCGCACAAGAAAGCCCGACGCCATGTCATCCTGAGGCGCGAAGACGCCGAGGATCTCCTGATGCGGGCGGGAAGCGCACGTGCCGGGAGATCCTTCGCCCTCTTCGGGGCTCAGGATGACACCGTGACGATTTGCTCGTGAGGTTTCGAACCCCCGCGCATACGAACGCCCCGACGCCGTGTCATCCTGAGGCGCGAAGACGCCGAAGGATCTCCTGATGCGGGCGGGAAGCGCACGTGCCGGGAGATCCTTCGCCCTCTTC
>Ga0213876_10002005_pt1 | contig 12189 bp, 8 predicted proteins | sample BarmaccomBMRX_R9_FD_160113 | JGI IMG/M metagenome (GOLD analysis project Ga0213876, IMG submission 160113) | Root-associated microbial communities from Barbacenia macrantha in rupestrian grasslands, the National Park of Serra do Cipo, Brazil - RX_R9 | ecosystem: Host-associated > Plants > Roots...
CCGCCCGGCGTCGGCCAGCGTCAGGGCCAGGCCGAGCAGGCACTCGGCCATGCCACGATAGTCCGCCTGGGCGTTGAACAGGTCCAGCGCCTCGCGAAACTGGCGCACCGCTTCGGGCTGCTGCTGGCGGTGGGCGGCGAGGTAGCCAAGGTTCTGCAGCACGCTCGGCAAGCTGGCCCGCGCTTCCTGCTGACGGAGCAGCGCCAGGCTTCGCGAATACAGATCGAAGGCGCGATCGTACGCCCCGTCACCGCGGGCCAGGTCGCCCAGGGTGTTCAGCGTGTGGGCGGTAAACCAGGCATCGTTCACGCGCTCCCACAACTCCAGAGCCCGTTCCAGATTGCGCTGGCCACGTTCGCGCTTGCCTTCACCGAGGGCGATCTGGCCGGCCGCGAGCAGCGCCCGCGCGGTGCCCCAGTCATCGCCGACCCCGCGGAAGAACTGAAGCGCCTCGTCCAGGAGCCGGGCGCGTCGAGCGCCGGCTGTGGCATCGCCATGCGGCGCCAGCACGAAGGCGAGATGGAGCGACGCAACGGCCAGGGTTGGGCCATCCTCGTCTTCGCGCGCAACCGATACCGCGTCTTCGAGCCAGCGGCGTGCGCTGCGGTGGTCGCCTTGCACCCAAGCCAGGTGGCCGGCCGTTTGCAAGGCTTTGGCCCGCGCCGTGGCGGCCTCGTGAGCAGTTGGCATCTCCAGGCAGCGCTGGACCCATCGGCGACCCTCGCTGACGCGCTCGTCGAATTGCCAGAACAGGCACAGTGCGCCAACCAGCCGGCAGGCTTCGGCCGTGGCGCCCCGCTCGACGAGCCAGGTCAGCGCGGCGCGCAGGTTCTCGTACTCGAGATCGAGCTGGCGCAAGCTGTCGTCCCGGGCGGCGCTGGCCAGCTTCGGCTCGGCGGCCTCGGCGAGCGCCAGGAAGACGTGCGCGTGCCGCTGGCGAGCATCGTCATGGTCGCCTGTCTCGAACAAACGTTCGAGTGCATATTCGTGGACGGTGTCGAGCAGGTCGAACCGCGAGTCGCCGTCGGCGTCCTGGCGGACCCGCAGCAGACTCTGATCTACCAGGGCCGACAGGCCGTCGAGCACCTCCTCAGGGGCGAGCTCACGGCAGACCGCTTGCGCCGCAGCGGCCGAGAATCCGCCGGCGAAAACGGCCAGTTGCCGAAACAGGGCCTGCTCGGCCGGACGCAACAGCGCGTAACTCCAATCCAGCGCCCCGCGCAGGGTGCGCAATCGTGGCGGCAACTCGCGCGCGCCGTTGGTGAGCAGGGCCAGGCGACGATCGAGGCGAGCCAGGATCGCGGCTGGCGAAAGCAGCTTGATGCGCACGGCGGCGAGCTCGATGGCCAGCGGCAGTCCGTCGAGGTGCCGACAGATGGCGGCCACGGCCGCGGCGTTGTGATCCGACAGGACGAAATCGGGTCGAGCGGCGCGGGCGCGGGCGACGAACAGCGCCACCGATGGGACGTTTGCAAGATCAGCCGTGCCGTATTCGCCGGACGCTCGCGGGAGCTCCAGCGGGTCGACGACGAACTCGTGTTCCCAGCGCACGCGCAGCGGTGCACGGCTCGTGGCCAGGACCTTCAATCTGGGGCACTCGGACAGTAGTTCGGCGATCTGGGGTGCGGCACCAACGACGTGCTCGAAGTTGTCGAGCACCAGCAGCACCTGGTGGTCGAGGATGAAGCGAGCCACCCGATCCAGGCGCGCGCGGGTACCGAGATCACGTAGCCCCAGGCTGCGGGCAATGGTCGGCACCACCTCGGTCGCCGCCGTCGCCGCGCTCAGGTCGGTGAAGACGACGCCGTAGGCGAAGGTGGGGGCGACGGTCTCGGCGACGGCCACCGCGAGCCGCGTCTTCCCGGCGCCGCCCGGCCCGACCAACGTGACGAGCCGGACGTGGGCGCCCAGCAGCAACTCGCGCACGCCCTCCACCTCGCGGTGCCGACCGACCAGCGGGGTGGGCTGGGCTGGGAGCACGACTGTCTTGCCGTCCGGCGCCATCACGTCATCCCGGGGCTCGGATCAGCAGCCTGGCCCGGCTGAACGATCCCGCACTCGTAGGCGAAGACGACCGCCTGGACGCGGTCCCGCAGGCCCAACTTGGAGAGGATGCGCGCGACGTGGGTCTTGACGGTGCCTGGGCTCACCGACAGCGTGCTGCCAATCTCGGCGTTCGAGAGCCCTCGGGCGACCTGTGCCAGCACCTGGCGCTCCCGATCCGTGAGCTCGTCGAGCACCGGCGGCGACGTGTTCGGGCGTGCACCCGCGACGAACCTGGCGATCAAGCGGCGGGTAATCTCCGGCGCCAGGAGCGCTTCTCCGCCAGCAACCACGTGCACGGCCTCGATGAGCCGCGGCGGCGATTCCGTCTTCAGCAGGAAGCCAGCCGCACCCGCTTTGAGCGCCTCGTAGACGTATTCGTCCAATCCGTACGTGGTCAGCACGAGCACCCGCACCCGTGCGCCCCTGTCGCACAGGCGTCGCGTTGCTTCGATCCCGTCGAGCAACGGCATCCGAATGTCCATGAGCACGACATCCGGATCGAGGCTGGACACGAGGCGCAGCGCTTCCTGACCGGCGACCGCTTCGAGGGCGACCGTCTCGCGCTCTCGTCTGAGCGATTCTGCCTCCGCTTCGAGCGCTCGGGTCCGCGCCTGGCGCTGGCGCATCCCGAGGCCGACCAGAAAGGTCAGCCCCAACAGGATCGCGTTCCAGATCGCATCGCCGAAGGCGGCAATCTCGGGGTCGCGCACATCGTGCACGGCGACGCCAGCGGCGATCAACGCCAGGGCGACGGGCAGCTCGGCGTTGGAGACGTGCGCCGCGGCCGAAAATACGGCCACGACGTTGATGAACACCGCGGTCGATGTCTCGGAGCCACCAAACGCGAGTGACAGCGCCGCGAGACCGCCCATGACGCTCGCGAGCACGATCAACGGCCGGCGCTGCCGCCACGCCAGTGACAAGGCCATGGCCGGCACCACGATCGCATTGACAGCCGGCGGTCCGCGCCAACCGCCGTGTAGGGCATCCGCGACCCCCAAGACAGCGAGCGCGACGGCCACCGCGAGGTCCACGCTGGGGACTCCCAGCGCTTCGGGTATACGCGCCTTCAACGACACGAACCCCATGCCCGCGAACAATACTCCCCTGCTGGCGTTGCCTACATCTGCCGCGCGGCAGATCGGCCGTCGGCCACCAGAGGGACACGCATTCGGCTCCGCGGGTGACGACGGCCGCCCAACGGAGGGCTACGTTCGAGTGCGAAATCCAAAGCGGGGGTATTCGATGCTCTCTGACTCGCGTCAGTTCTTCAAGCATGTCGTCACGTTCAGCTTGTTCGCATCGCCACTGTTGCTGCTCACCTCGGCGCTCATCGTGCCGGCGTTCAATGGCGACGAAGCGGAGCAACTCGCAGCCATCGCCCAAGCCCCTGATCGGTACTACTTGTTCACGCTCTTGAGCTTTCTGAGCAGCGCACTGCTCGTACCGGTCGTGCTCGGGCTCATGTACATGCTGCGCCATCGAGCGCCAACGCTCGGCAACGTGGGGGGCAGCCTGGCACTGGTCGGAACGCTTGTCAGCGTCGGCGACGCGATCAGTCAGTTGTTCATCTGGCAGATGGTCGCGCCCGGTGCTGATCAGGCGCAGATGACCGCGTTACTCGTGCGGTTCGACGACGCCCCCGGAGCAGCCCTGATCTTCAAGATCGGCGGCCCGAGTTTTGTCATCGGGATGGTGCTCCTCGGCATCGGCCTGTATCGGGCTCGGGTGGTCCCGGCGTGGACAGCGGCCGGGCTGCCGATCGGCGCGTTCTTGAACATCGCTGGGTTCGTCGTAGGCAGCAACGTGCTGGTCGCCATCAGCTGCGCGGTGTTGCTGGTCTCGCTCGGCTGGATCGGTCGCCGCGCGCTCGTCGCCGCAGACACGATGCCGCTGTGCATCATGAGTGGGCACGGCAGTCACCCCGCCCGAGATGCGGCTTTGCATCATACGCTGGCCGGGCACGACCATTAGGCCACCACGGCGAGCAGCGCGTCATGAAGCTCGTCCGTGAAGGCGTCGGCGGGTAGCCGTTCGGGTCCGATCCAGATTGCGGCCAGAGCGGCTTGCACGTCTTGTCGACCGGCCCGCGAGGCCTCGTAAAAGCGAGCACGCCGAGCGCGACCGGCTGCTGAAAAGCACGTCATCAGGCCCGCGAACGTGGTGGACACTCTGCGCATGCGCCGCAGTCGCTCCGCACGCTGCTCGCCATACGGACGCAGTGCGTCGGCTGTCCAGTCATCTGAGTTCACCAGCAGCTCGCTGAGGTGGCGGACATCGCTCATCGCCAGTGACAGCCCTTGCCCGTCTACCGGGTTGTCGTAGCCGCCCGCGTCCCCGATCAGCACCGTCCCATCGGCGTACGGGGTCGCGCACCACGTCTGCTCGGCACTGAACGTAGCGCATGGCCCGGCCGGCGTCAGCGTGTCCAGACGCATCTCATCCGGGATCGCGCGCAGCTGGGCAAAGGTATCGAGCATTCGCTGCGCTCCACCTGGTCCCGCCCATCGCTTTGCCTGGGCGTTGGCGTGGCACGTGTAGAGGCGCACACGACCAGTTCCCTGCGGGAACACATAGAACATCAGGTCTCCTTCGACGCCGATGGTGTAGAAGTCCTCGGGCCACGAGGATGCGCCGTCAGCCAGCAACCCCGTGACCTGGTGCGTCGGCGGGCAGGTGTTCAAGGTGATGCCCGACTGCGTGCGCACCGTGGACGCTCGCCCGTCGGCGCCGATGACCAGTCGTGGCCGCACGGTTGCCTGCTGACCGTTGCGGAAACGGATCGTCGGACGCGGCCCGGTCTGCAGGCGCACGTCGGCAACGCCGCGCACGAGTTTCACGCCTAGCCGCACAGCCTCTTCGCTGAGCGCCGCGCAGCTCTTCGGATGAGAAGCGCACAGAGGGCCAGCCACGTCTGGGAGGAACCTCGAGTTGTCGCGCCTGGCGCCTGCTGCCATGCTGGGGTCGATCAGTTCGTCGAAGGTCGCCGAGTAGCGTCCGTCGACGGGGTGCGTGGAGCGGAGCACGTCTTCCAGCCCGAGGGCTCGTGTTTCCAGCACACCCCAGGGCGCCATGTACTCGCCACGTACACGATCGCGATACGTGGGCTGACGCTCGAGTAGCAAGACGTCGATGCCAGCTCGGCCGAGAACGATGGCCATCGAGGCTCCGGCGATTCCAGCGCCGACAACGACGACGTCGGGATGGCTAGTTGACATGGCACCTGTTCCGATCTGTAGGGAAGGTGCCCTCAGTCCAGCACGTGGGCGGCGACGCGGCATCCCGCAGACGAGCCATCGCGCGATGGCCGAATCAGGCCATTCGCCTCACACCGGTGAGGTCAGAGCAGCCCGGTCCGAGCCGCGCGAGCGGCCGCTGCGGCACGCGTCGGGAGCCGCAGCTTCGTCAGGATGTTCGCCACGTGCCGATGCACGGTGTGCGGGCTGATCACGAGGCGCTCGCCGATCTCTGCGTCGCTGAGCCCCTCGGCCACGAGTCCGAGCACCTCGCGCTCGCGCTGACTGAGCTCAGCCACCACGTGGTCAGCGGGTTCGTGCGCGGGCGCGGGTGGTGCCGCGATGCCGAGGAAGGGGCAGATCACGCGCAAGACAGCGTCACCGTCGCCGTGCCATGGCAGGTGCGCGTCACCCGGCAGCGTCACGAACTCAGCGTCAGGAAGCAGCGCGGCGAGCTCGCGCCCGCCGCTCACGTGCATGGCGCGATCACGCTCCCGATGCACGACCAGCGCGGGCGCACGCACCCGTGGCAGTTCATCGCGCACGTCTGTCGCGTAGATGAGCTCGAGCAAACGTGCGGCCATCTCAGCGGACGCCGAGGAGCGCTGGCTCGTGGTGAAGGTGAGGCGCGTCTCGGGCGACCAGCTCGGTCCAAACACGTCCGCCAGCAGGCGGCTGCCCAAGCCCCAGTGGGAGCGTACGAGGTCCACCATGCCCCGCCGCGCCTCGGGTGGCCCAAGCGCCTGTCCGTTGGCGTAGCTGCCGTACAGCACGAGACGATCGACGCGCTCAGGCCAGCTCGCGGCAAAGCTCACCGCGGGCGAGCCGCCGCACGAGATGCCCATCAGGGTCAGGCGGTCGAGCCCCAGCTCGTCCAGGACCGCGCACAGCGTGGCGACCTCGAACTCGGGGGTGAACGTATGCCGCGGCCGTTCCCGGTCGGACAGGCCGGTGCCCACGCGGTCATAACGCACAACCATTCGCCCGGCGGCCAGGGTCTCCAGAAAGCGACGCAACGGCTCGAACTGCCAATCCTCGACGACATTCGACACCCACCACGCCGGCATCACGATGGCTGGCCCGCTCCCGACTGCCGCAAAGGCGATGCGCCGGCCATCCGGCGTCCGCGCGAAGCCGGTTGTCTGTCGCATGCGGCAACGATAGCTCGCGCCGAGCGAGCGTGCCACTTTGCATCATACGTGCACACCGAAGGCGCGGCCATAAGAAGCAGCTTTGCAGCATAAGCCGGCCGGGACTTGCATCATAGTGCTGCGCTTGGTCGGGTTTGTTACATCAAAAATTAGCGGCTACTTATAGGCGATTCCGACACTGGACGGACCGACCAGGGGCAGCACCTCGACAGACCTGAAGCCCGCCTCGGCGCACCAGCCCCGAAACTCTGCGGGCGTGTACTCGGAGCCCTGGCCGTGATCGAGCATGAGGCTGAGCGAGATGAGCAGCGCGAAGACCTTGTGGCGGCGTTCGTCGTCGATCATGTGCTGCAATCCGCGGCTCCCCTCGCAGATGCCCGTGGACATTCGTCGTCAACAGCGTGGACAGGTGGTTCCGCACTAATTGCGCGTTTGGACAAAATAGTGAGACTGGCCGTGGCGGTTGTGCGCCCACCGTTTACACCTCGCGGAGGAGCGAGGCCGGCCGTCGCCGGATCACCCATCAAGGGCACGTTCGGTATCGAGGCGCTGAGCAGGGCTGAGCATCCCCCGCGCGGCTCGCACCGCGCTCGCCGTCGAGTGGAGGTGCCAGGCGCACAGGAAGGTCAGGCGTCCCAACCGCTGCTCCAGGGCCGATCTCAGGGCCGCGAGCTCGGCGTAGCTGTCCGGCTCGTAGGCGCGATGGATCCAGGCGTATCTGGTGAGTAGCCGGTCAGCAGCACCAAGCAGTGCCGCGGCTTCAGCGTCCAACCCGTCGCGCTCACCAATCCTGGCGATCTGGATGAGATAGTCGGCGACCGCTTCGGTATGGCCAAGCTGCCAGCACAGGTCGATACCCTCCAGCGCCAATGCGCGCGCCACTGGCAGGTTGTTCTGCCGCAAGCCGATGCGGACTGCTGGGATCAGCCAGTTGGCCAAGCTCAGCTGGTTGTTCAAGCGGCGACACAGCTCGACGGCCTGCCCGACGGCTGCCTCAGCTTCCGCGTCCTCTCCCCGTGCATAGGCCAGGCGACCGAGGTTGCCAATGACCGTGGGCAGCAGATCCTGGTCGCCACACTCCCGCAGCAAGCGGGCGCTGGCGCCGTAGCGCGCTTCTGCCGTCTCCAAGTGGCCCCCGGCGCGCAGTCGGTCGCCGATCAATGCCAGCGTCTCGGCCTCCAACCAGACTTCGCCAGCGTCGTGCGCAAGGTTGAGCGCGGCTTCCAGCAGGCCCATGGCGGCATGCGCATCGCCCACGGCGTAGCTCTGTGCGATCCGCGCCCAGGCCTGATATTCGCGGTCACCGAGGCGATCCACGAGCGCACTACCAGCCTGCAGCCAGCGCTGGTACGCCTCGACGTCGTTGATCCGCCCGGCTAGGGCGCAGAGGCCGACGAGGGCACGTCCCCTGAGGCCGGCCTCTCGCTCACCCTCCGCGAGATCGCCGACCTCGTCCAGCACCCTCTTGCCCCAGGCCACGCCTTCGGCCCAGTAGCCGCGCCAGAACCAGAAGAACCACAACCCACCAATGAGTTCCAGCGCGCGGGTGCGATCGTGCGCCTGAGCCATGATCTCGAGCGCGTGCCGCACGTTGTCCAACTCGCCTTCAAGCAGTATGTACCAGCGTTGCTGCTCGGCCCCGCGCAAGCCAACGTTGGCGCGTGCAACGAAGGACCGGTAGTAGTCCAGATAGCGCTCGGTTGTGCGGGCGGCGTCCGGACGGACGGCCAGACGGTGATGGGCGTACTCGCGCACGGGTTCCAGCAGGCGAAACCGGCGTTCCTCCGGGTGATCGTCCACGGTGAGCAGCGAGTGATCGAGCAACGACGTGAGGAGCTCCAGCAAGTCGGGAGTGGTCAGCACCGCCTGCGCCGCGTCCAAGCCGAAGTACCCGCGAAAAGGCGACAGTTGCTCAAAGGCCGCCTGCTCAGCTGGCGAGAGAAGCTCGTAGCTGAAGTCGATGGTGGAACGCAGCGTGTCATGGCGGTGCCTGCCCGGGGCGCCTGATGCGGTCCGCCATGCCAGGTGATCATGCACGCGGTCAGCAATTTGTCGGACCGAGAGCGCTCGCGTCTGGGCGGCGGCCAACTCGATCGCCAGCGGCAGGCCATCCAGTCGGCGACAAATCTCAGCGACTGCTTGCGCGTTCGTATCACTCAGGGCGAAGCCCGGGCAGACGGCTGAGGCGCGCACGACGAACAGGCCAACAGCGTCATAGCGCGCCAGCTCCTCCACCGGTGGGCCGCCCTGAGGCACGCGCAGCGGCGGAACGACCCAGCTCGCGCCGCCGGTCACGCCGAGCGCCCGACGGCTGGTCGAAAGCACGCGCAACTCTGGCGCCGCCCGCAGCAATGACTCCGCCAGCGCAGCACACGCGCCGGCTAGCCACTCGCAGTTGTCCAGAATCAACAGCGCGCGCCTGGTCGCCAGGTAACTGGCCAGATCGGCGGAAGGTACGAGCCCTAACACAGCAGCGACCCTGGCCTGCAGCAACGACGCGTCACGTACCCCGGCGAGGTCCACGAACCAGACGCCGCCGTCCGCTGCCGTGTCTGTGCGCGAGCCGACCTCCTGCGCAAGGCGCGTCTTGCCGACACCACCTGCTCCGAGCAGTGTGACCAGTCGGTGCTCGCGAAGCAGCGCCTGGACGGTGGCAACCTCCGATTCTCGACCGACGAAGCTCGTCAATGGCGCGGGAAGCGTGGTCCGCGTCCGGCTAGTCGCCGCCCGCGCCTGAGCGTGCTGCGCCAGCGCCAGCAATCGCTCGGCAGTTGCGAGGTCATGCTCGAGGCCCAGCACAGGAATGAACAGCGCGCGCAGCGCGAGCGGGTCGGCCGTGCGCTGGTTGCGCTCGAGTTTGGTGATCTGCTCGCGGCTATACCCAACCGCCTGACCGAGCTCCTGCTGTGTCAGGCCTGCGCGTCGGCGCAGCAAGCGCAAGAACTCGCCAAGAGTCTGAATACCGCCCAGCGCGGTCAGCGACGCGACCGTCGGGTGAGCGTGGTCGGCCACAGTGGGCGCGGTTGTACCAAATTGCCTCCTTTGGCGCCCGACACGAGCGCACGCTGGTCCTTGACAACGCTAAGGAGGACTAGCCGATGACATCCGCCAATTCGCCCCGCCTGGGCACGCTCCGCAGGGAGGAGCATGGCAGCGGACCTGAGCACATCCTGCTGATTCACGGCTTCATCAGCTCACCCCGTTGGTGGCAGCACATGACCGCGCAGCTCGTGCCTGAACGTATCCATGCCCATGCCGTGGAGCTACGGGCCGCCGCGGGCCAGGAGGGTGCGCCCTCAGACTTCACGGTCGAGCGGGCTGCCGAAGATCTCGCGGCGTACGTCGCTTGGCGCAACATGTCGAAGTGCGTGGTGGTTGGCCATTCACTCGGGGCCGCGGTGGCCACCCGGTTTGCACTGTCCTACCCGCAGGCCGTGCGTGGCCTGGTGCTGATCTCGCCGCTTCCGCAAGACGGGGTGCCACTGCCTGAGCCCGCGCAGCAATGGATGCTCATGCAGCAAGGTGAGCCGGCCGGGCTGCGCCAGCTGCTGCATGGGGTTTTTGCGGTCGCGCCTGAGGCGCAGTTGATGGAGACGCTGACCCAGGACGCGGCGCAGTGGACGAGAGCGGCGTTTGCGACCAGCATCGACGAGATGACGAAGTTCCGCGCGCGCGGACGCCTGGCCGAGCTCAGTGCACCAGCTCTGATTGTGGCCGGCGACCGGGACACACAGGTGCCCGTGGCGGCTGCGGTCGAGACCTGGGGCAGCCTGCCGCACGCCGGCCTGGAGGTGTGGCATGGAGTCGGCCACTCGCCGCACGTTGAAGCCCCCGAGCGGTTCGGTGCGCTGCTGATGCGATTCCTCGACGAGCTCGCACCTGTGGTGACTCAAAAGTAGCTTCAACTTGAGCGGCGCGGCGGGCGGCGAAGGATTGGGTGCGCGCCGCCCACGCGCGGCACGTGGCACACTCTTGAGCCGTGTACGCCGAGCGCGCGTCCGTGGTTCAGCGGGCCGAAGTCATCGCTGCGCTCTCGTTGGCGCTCGACCTTGGTACTGCTGAACCGCTGGAGTCGGCGCTGCGCACGTGCATCGTCGCGCTGCGCCTGGGCGAGCGTCTCGGTCTGTCTCAGGCCGACATGCACGCGACCTATTACGTGGCTCTGCTGCGACACCTTGGCTGTACGGCCCAGGCGCCGCTCGCCGCAGAGGTCTTCGGCGACGAGATGGCGGCGCAGTCGGCACTCAATCCGTATTACCTGGAGAGCCGGCCGGACTTTTTCTGGGAGCTCCTGCGGTCGATCGGCCGCAGACGTCCACCGCTCGGTCGCGCGACGGAGGTCGCACGCGTCATCAGCGGCCTCCCCAGGCTCCAGGGCGGGGCCGCCGCTTCCTGCGAGGTGGCCGAGATGCTGGCCCTCCGACTCGGCTTCGATCCACCGATCGCCGCAATCCTCCGACACGCATACGAGCGTTGGGACGGCAAAGGCGAGCCGGGTCTGGTCAGCGGCGAAGCCGTCGCGCTGCCAATGCGCATCGTGCAGGTGGCGCAGGACGGCTGCGCGTTCTTTCGGATGGGCGGAGTCGAGGCGGCTATCGCCATGGCCCGCCGCCGCACCGGGCACGGGCTGGACCCGCGTATTGCGGAGCTTTTCGGAAGCGAGGCCACGCACATCCTGGAAGACCTGAACGACCTCCCGCTCTGGGAAACCGTGGTCGCGCTGGAGCCGCACGTGGACCGAGCTTCCTCAAAGCTCGACCTCGAGAGCGCCGTTCACGCCATGGCAGGCTTCGTCGACCTGAAATCGCCCTACCTTGTCGGTCATTCGAGCGGGGTGGCCGCAGTGGCTGCCCGAGCGGCGGAACGCCTGGGCATGCCGCCTGATGACGTTGAGCGGCTGCGCCATGCAGCCCTGCTGCACGACCTTGGCCGCGTCGGAGTGTCCAGCACGGTTTGGGCTGCGCCGCGCGCGCTTGGCGTATCGGAGTGGGAGGCGGTGCGCATGCACACCTACTACGGCGAGCGCATTTTGAGTTGCGCGCCGGCCCTCGCCCGGCTCGGCAACCTGGTCGGACTGCATCACGAGCGACTTGACGGATCAGGCTATCACCGGGCCGCCGTGGCTTCTCACATGCCGCTCGCTGCGCGAGTATTGGCCGCGGCCGACGTCTTTCAGGCGCTGCGTGAGCCGCGGCCGCATCGTGCGGCGCACACCGTCGAAGCTGCCGCCGACGTGTTGCGGCGTGAAGTGCAGGCCGGACGGCTCGACGTGGACGCGGCGAATGCCATCCTCGAAGACGCTGGAGCGCCATTAGTACGGCTGCGCAGGACCTGGCCGTGCGGTCTCAGCGATCGCGAAGTGGAGGTGCTCCAGTTGTTGGCGCGAGGCTGCTCGAACAAGCAGATCGCGGCGCGGCTAATCATCTCCCCTAAAACAGCCGGGCACCATGTGCAACACATCTACGACAAGCTCGGGGTTTCGACACGTGCGGCGGCCACGCTGTTCGCGATGCAGCATGATCTGCTGGACAGGGGCGCTTCGGGAGTGGGCTCCGAATAGGGCGAACGCCCGATGCCTCAGCCAACGCCTCTGCTGGATGCTCGATCCATCTCTTCCAGAGAAGGAGATCCAGGACAGATGGGACACGCACGAACGCTTGTTGATCGCTACTGGGCGATGGTGGAGAGCGGCGACTGGGACGGCTTGCGCCAGATCCATGCGCCGGACACTGAGTTGATCCTGCCTGGGCCCGGGG
>Ga0213876_10002006_pt1 | contig 12184 bp, 9 predicted proteins | sample BarmaccomBMRX_R9_FD_160113 | JGI IMG/M metagenome (GOLD analysis project Ga0213876, IMG submission 160113) | Root-associated microbial communities from Barbacenia macrantha in rupestrian grasslands, the National Park of Serra do Cipo, Brazil - RX_R9 | ecosystem: Host-associated > Plants > Roots...
GGCCCCTGCTGGGCGCCGTGGAAGTCGATCGCGCGGAACTGCATGTGGAAGGAGTGCGGCTCGCCGCCCACCGCCGCGTTGTACGCCGGCCGGCGATAGGTGGAGGTCATCGTGATGGCGTAGCCCAGGCGGTCGCGCAGCGCATCGAGCACGACGATCGTCCGCACGATGTTGGGCCACAGGCTCTCCTCGGGCCGCGCGTTGGTCACGCCGCCGACGGTGCGCGACCAGTACGGCGTGAACTCGGCGCCGGTGAAGTGCCGCAGGCCGAGTCGGTCGATGAACTCCTCGAGCTCCTGGTCGGTGGCCATGACGAGGCGTGGGCGATGGAAGGGATGAGGGCGTCTACGAGATAGAAGGCCGGCGCCGGAGACTTTCCCACCGGACGCGCGCGTACGCAAGCGCGTCGGGCGCCGGCGGCACCGCGGATGTTCTCCGCGGCCCACCGGCGCCCGACGAGACGGCGCCTGGCTTCAGCGAGCTACGTCAGCGCGTCACGATGTCCTTCAGCGCTTCCTTCGCGCGCGGGTCGTCCGAGCTCGCGAGCGCGGAGATGGCGCGGCGCCGCACGTTGACGTTGGTCTCGCCCGTCACGATCGCGATCAGCTTGTCGAGCGCCGCGCGGTCGCCGCTGCGTGCGAACGTGTTGACGAGCGCTTCCTTGAGCCCGTAGTCGCTCACGCCGTCGTAGAGCTTCACGAGGTCGCCGACCGGAGCGCCGGCGCGCGCCGCCTGCTCGACCGCCTTACGCCGTTGGGCGCTGATCTCGCTCTCGTTGCGCGCGAGGTCGAGCAGCCAGCGCACGTTCTCGGCGCCGCCCACCTCGGCGATCGCGGCGAACGCGGCGTCGCGCGCGCGCTCGGAGCGCAGCCGCGGATAGATCGACCGCAGTAGCGCGGCGTCCTGCGGCGTGGCGAACTGCTGGCCGAGCGCGCGGATGGCGATCGCCAGCGGCTCGTCGCCGAGGTCGTCGCGCTTGACGGCGGAGCGGAGGAAGTCGCGCGCCCGCGGATCGCCGGAGCTGGCGAGCGTCGACATCCCTTCCCGCGCGAGCCACGCGCTGCTCGTCTGGCGTGCGAGGTCCATGAGCGGCGGGATCCCGGCGCCGTGGGCGAGGCTGCCTAACGTGCGCACCGCCTGGCGCCGCACCTCGATGTTGTCCGCCTCGTCGCGCGCCACGGCGAGGATCGCGTCGACGACGCGCGGGGGGATGGTGGGCAGACGGTCGGCGCGGCCGGCGGCCGAGAGGGCCCGCGCGCGCGTGTCGCGCGGGAGCGCCTGGTTGCGCGCGATGGCGATGAGCGGCTCGAGCGTGCTCGCGCTGTCGGCGAGCGTCGCCGGGAAGATCGCGTCGCGCCCCACGCGCCCGTCCGACTTCGCGGCGAGGCCCAACAGGTAGTCCGCCGCCTGCTGCGCCGACACGATGCCGAGGTCCGTCACGCCGGGCAGCTCCTGCGGCGGCCCGACGAACGTCTGCACGGCGATGACCTGCCGGTCCGCGCGGTCGAGCAGCACGCGCGCGGGGCCGGGCTGGCACGGCTCGAGGCGCATCGTCTCGTCGATCGACGAGGAGAAGGTGCCGTTGAAGTTGCCGGGCGACGTCTGGATGTAGGTGCGCCCGTTGCCGCACACGCCGGGGCGCACGGCGAACTGGAAGGCGACGTGCCCCGGCGGCGCGGACTCGATGCGCGCGGCGAGCGCCTGGCCCGACGCGCGGGTGGAGGGGATCGCGAGCGCGATCGCGGCAGTCAGGACGGCAGTCTGGAAGCGCATCATGCCTCTCCTCCGAGGATGTCGGCGAGCGCCTTGCGGACCTTCGGGTCGTCGCGGCGCGCGGGCTGGCCGAGGTAGCGGATGGCCGACGCGCGCACCTCCGGATCGGTGCCGCGCTTCGCGATGTCGATCAGTCGGTCGGTGGCCTCGGGCTCCTTGCGCGCGGCGAGCCCGCTCACGACCGATTGCCGCATGGCGCGCGTGTCCGCGGTCTCGAACAGCTTGTAGAGGTCCGGGATCGGCGCCGACTGCGCGACGCGGCCGATGGCGAGCCCGCGCACCGACGACGACTCGTTGGCGTTGCGCGCGACGCCGAGCAGGAACTGCGCGCCGTCGTCGGTGTTGCGGTTCACGGCGACGATGATGGCGCGCCGCAGGTCGTCGCTCTCCACCTTGCCGTAGAGCGAGCGCCAGTAGTCGGTGGTGACGTTGCCCTGCGCGGCGATGGAGCTGATCACCGAGATGCGCAGCCGCTCCGCCACATCCTTGCGCTCCGCCAGCGCGCGCACCGTTCCCTGGGCGCGCGGGCTGTCGCTGCGCGTCATGGCGCGCGCCGCGGCGAACTGCACGCGCTCGTCGGTCGACGTGCGCAGCAGATCGTCGATCGCGGCGAACGCGCCGTCGTTGGCCAGGCGGCCCAACGCCTCGACGGCGGCGACCTGCGTGTCGTAGTCGGGATCGTTCTTCGCGGAGCGCGCGAGCATCGCGATCGAGCCGGCGTCGGTGCTGCGGGCGACGAGCTGCAGCGCCTCGCGGCGGACGGGCGCCGAGCAGTCGTCGCGCGTCGCGAGCACGGTGTTGAGCACCGTCTTCGCGCCGTCGGGGTCCATCTGGGCGAGCGCGCTCAGCGCCTGGATCTTCACGTTGCGCTCCTCGCGGTCGCACACGCGCTGCCCCTGGCTCGCGGCGCGCCGCACGCGCTCGGCCGCGTCCGCGTCGCCGAGGCGCGCGAGCACGCCGTCGACGCGGGCGAGCAGCTCGGGCACGTCCTCGCGACGCGACGCCTCGGTGCAGCGCGCGCCCATGCCGTCGAGCACGCGGTAGGCGGTGCGCAGATCGTTAGGCGTGCCGAGCCGATAGCGGGCGAACGCCTCGTAGTACGCCGCGTCGCAGAAGTAGCGCGTGGTGGGGAACTTCGCGCGCACGTCGTTGAAGCGCTCGGCGGCCGTGCGATACTCCTGCCGCGCGAAGAGCTGGTAGGCGGCGCGGTACGACGAGTCCGCGGGGTCGCCCTGGTACCACGCCTGCCGGCCGCCGTCGTAGAAGCCGGCCTTCCACTTGCCGTTCGCGACGGCGAAGTCGAAGCGCTTCGGCCCCTCGCCGGGTTCGAACAGCGGCTTCGACACCAGCGGATCGACCGGCGCGAGCTTGACGAGCGGCGGCAGCGGCTGCGCGGCGAGAGTGCCTAACGGCAGCACCAGCGCGACGGCGCACAGGATGGAGCGAGGCTTCATGGCAGGAGTTCTCCAGAGGGCTGCTGCAGTGCGTGCCTACCGCGCCGCGCGCGGAGGCCTAACGATGGTGGATCAGTCGCCGGCGTTGTCGGCCACCGCGTCGCGGAGACGCGGCAGCACGTCGCGCTGCTCGAGCGCCTGGTTCAGGAAGTCGACGCGCGTCGGGTCGCGGTCGGCCTTCAGGCGGACGACCTGCGCGAGCACGATCTCGAGGTCGTCGAACAGCGAGCGGAGCGTCGGGTCGGCGGCGGCGGGGGAGTCGAGCAGGAGGCGCGTCTGCAGCAGCAGCGCGTCGGCGCGCGACAGGTAGGCGGGGTCGGCGCGGCGTGCCTGCAGCTCGGCGGGGAGCGTGGCGAGCAGCGCCTGCGTGCGGCCGAGGTACTCGTTCGTCGCCACGGCGTCGGCGCCGGGGAGCGCGCTGGTCGACGTCGTGTCGGACGTGGTCGCGCGAGTGGCGGACGCGGTGGTGCGGGTCGCCGCGCGGCCGAGGTCGAGCCGCGTCGAGGCGCGGCCGAGGGCGACGCCGAGGAGCAGCACGGCGGCGGCGCGCAGCCACGGGCTCGCCCACCGCGACCGGTTAGGCACGACGTCGCCGCGGATGTCGTCGCGCACGACGGCGAGCCGGGGCCGCAGGGGCATCGCGTCCGCGGGCGGCAGCGCGCGCTCGATCTCGGCCCACAGCGCCTCGTTGGCGGGGAAATCGGGTGGCCGGTTGTACGTGCGCGCGGCGTCGCGCAGCAGCGCATCGAGCCGGGCGTCGGACAGCGGATCGGACAGCGGATCGAATGGGTCGTCGGTCATCCGTGGATCTCTCCTTCCAGATCGCGCAGCGCCGTGCGCAGCTGGGCGCGGGCGATGAAGAGTCGGCTCTTGCAGGTGCCCACGGCGACGCCGAGGGCGGCTGCGATCTCGACGTGCGAATAGCCTTCCAGCTCGTGCATGATGAGCGTCGTGCGGTAGATCTCGGGGAGCGCGTCGATCGCGCGGTGCAAGCGGTCGCGGACGATCGGGTCCACCCCGTCGCTCGCGTCGTGTCCGACGATCAGCGCCGCGTCCTCGATCGGCGTCTCGCGGCCGCGCTGCCGCTTGACGCGGCGCATGGCGTTGAGGGCTGCGGTGACGGTGATGCGGTGCAACCAGGTGGTGAACGCGGAGGCGCCGCGGAACTGGTCGAGGTGCGTGAGCGCCTTCACGAACGTGTCCTGCGTGACCTCGTGCGCGAGCTGCGCATCCCCCGTCAGCCGATAGGCGAGCCGCTGAACCCGGCCGACGTGCGCGTCGTACAGCGCGCGGGCGGCGAGCCGGTCTCCGGCGACGACCCGAGCGATGAGATCGGGTTCGTTCACCCGTTGGGGGCTGGGGAGGGCGAGGGCGGATCGAGTCACGTCGCGGGGTTAGACGCCGGGTGCGGCGGAAGGGTTCGGCGGGGGATGGGCGCGCCTCGACGCCCCGATCGGGGGAGACCGCGATCCTCTGGCGGGGTCGGGAGGCGAATTGTAGAGTGGCGCCACGAGGGCGTCCGCGAGGAATCCGCAGACCGCCGTCCCTCTATCTGTAGGTCCCCCTGTAGGTCCCCCGCTCCGCCATGGCCGGCGCCGACGCTGGCGGCCAGCCTCGGTCTTCGTCGAACCGGTGGTGGGTGTGTGCACCCCCCGCCGTTTGCGCTTCGGACTGCGCGGACCGCTCCCGCGGCGTCGCAGCGATCGTCGTCGACGTTCGTCCCTCCCGCGAAGACGCCACGTGACTGCCCAGCCGCCCAGCGACGCCGACCTCGATCTGCTGCTCTCCGTCATCAAGACCGGCGAGGTGATTCCGGTCGTTGGCCCCGACCTGGTGACTGCGCCGGACTCGAACGGCATACCGATGCCGCTCGATCAATATCTGGCGCCGCTGCTCGCGGAACGCCTGGGGCTCAAGGTGACGCTCGCCCCCGACGCGACGATCAGCGACGTCGCAATCCAGGCGAGGAAGGCGGTTCCCCCGCTGTCGAAGAACGTACCGTTGAACATCGCCGGTCTGCTCGAGGAGCTTCGTATCCCGACGCCCGAGCCGCTGCGCAACCTCGCGCGCATCCGGCCATTCCGGTTCTTCGTGAGCCTTACGTTCGACGGACTGCTCGCCCACGCCATCAAGGAAGTGCGTGGCGGTCAGGCCGAGCCGGTCGACGAGCGCGCGTACTCGCGCAAGCGCGCGCCCAAGGAGGTCGACCTCGCCGTCGACTTCGACTGGCAGAAGAAGCGCTCGACCGTCGTGTTCCACCTGTTCGGCCGCGTGTCGAGCGAGTTCCCACACCTGCGCGACTACGTGATCACCGAGGAAGACCGACTGGAGTGGGTGCACGCGCTGCAGTCGCCGGAGCAGCAGCCCGACCGTCTGTTCGAGCAGCTGCACACGAAGAACCTGCTGTTCGTCGGATGCCGGTTTCCGGACTGGCTCGCGCGCTTCGCGATTCGCGCGGCGAAAGGGGTCGAGTTCTCGGTCGCTCGCGACGACGTGATGGAGTTCGTCGCCGACGCGAGCGCGACGGGAGAGCCAAGCTTCACCATGTTCGTCGATCAGTTCAGCGAAAGCATGCAGGTCTTCCGCGGATCTGCGAGCGCCTTCGTCGACGCGTTGGCGAGGCGATGGTGCGAACAACACCCCGACGCTCCGGGCACGACACCGGCCCCGACGCCGAAGTCAGTCAGACCACGCCCGACCACGATGCGGTCGGGATTCGTGTTCATCAGCTACGCGAGCGAGCATCGGGAGGAAGCCATCGAGCTCCGGGCCACGCTGGAGAAGGATCTGGAGGTCTGGCTGGATGTCGACCAACTGGGCGCTGGCGCGGATTGGGAGGATGAGATCCGACGCGGCATCGCGAAGTGCGCCGTCTTCGTGCCGCTCATATCCCATACTGCGGCCAGGCAGCAGAACGGCGATGAGTACTTCCGACGCGAATGGGCGGCGGCGCTCGACCGGCTGCCCTTCTTCACCGGAATCGATCGGCCATTCATCGTGCCGGTGGCGCTGGATGACGTCGACCAGCAGACCTCCGGCATCCCGGCGAAGTTCTGGACGAAGCACTTCGGGCGCCTCGATCGGCTGGATAGCGATGAGGCGATGGGCGTGCTCAAGACGCGCCTGATCTCGATCGTCGAGAAGTTCCACGAGCAGCAGCGGGGCCACCCGTGAGTGCACTCGGCCTGCAGCTCCCCGAGGAGCTCGTTTCGGCGCATCCGGTGAGCGAGGAGCGGCCGTGGCCCGGCCTCTCTCCGTTCACCGAGCAGGGCAGCGCCTTCTTCCACGGCCGATCGCGAGACACGGAGGGCCTCGCCCGCGTGGTGCGCCGTGCGCCATTCACCGTGCTGTACGGGCAGTCGGGTCTCGGGAAGAGCTCCTTGCTCATGGCGGGCTTGTTCCCGCTCATGTGGCGCGAGGACTTCCTCCCCGTCTACGTTCGCCTGGTCCACGAGCCCGGCGGCCCATCGTTAGGCGAGCAGCTCTTCTACTGGCTGATGCTCGAGTGTGAGCGCCGACGTGTCAGCGCGCCGGTGCCCGAGCCCGGCGCGAGCCTCTGGAGCTATCTGCACCGCACGGACCTGAAGTTCTGGGGCCCCAAGCACCGGTTGTACACGCCGCTGTTCGTGATCGATCAGTTCGAGGAGCTGTTCACCCTGGGGGCACGCGTCCCCTCGGTGCAGCAGCGGAAGATGACCGAGCTGGCCGAGCTGGTGGACAATCGGCCGCCGGCCGGGCTGATGGCCGCACTGCCGAGCGGCAAGACGCTGCCGGACGTCTACGACCTGGAGGCCCGTCGGTACAAGCTGGTGCTCGCCATGCGCGAGGATCATCTCGCCTCCCTCGACGAGCTGAAACGCCACATGCGCGTCGGCATGCACACGCGTGCCATGGTCCGACTGGATCCAATGGGTGTGGAGCAGGCGCTCGAGGCCGTGCAGACCACGGGCGGCGGTCTCGTCGAAGACGAGGCGGCGGGCAAGATCGTCGACGCTCTGGCGCGTGGGCAGAGCGAGTCGGGCGTCGACGGGACGCGCGCGCTGCGACAGGGGGAGGTCGACCCCGCGCTCCTCAGCATGATGTGCTTCGAGCTCAACGAGAAACGCCTCGAGCGGGGCGACGCGCGCATCGAGGCCGATCTGCTCAAGGAGCTCGAGCCGCGGAAGATTCTCGCCAACTTCTATCACCGCAGCTTCGACGGGCTCCTGGACGAAGCACCGCGATTGCGCTGGTTCGTGGAGGAGCGGCTGATCACCGAAGCGGGCGGGCTGCGCGAGTCGCGATCGCTCGACGAGGCTGGACGGACGGAAGGTGTCACCCTCGCGGCGCTCGGCGAATTGGTCAAGCGGCGCCTCCTGCGTGCTGATCAGCGCGCAGGCGTCCAGCGGGTCGAGCTGGCGCACGACGTCCTGACGGAGGTGGTGAAGGAGAACCGCGACAAGCGGCGAGTCGAGGAGGAGGAGCGGAGGCAGCGCGACACGATCGTCGCGCGCGAACGCGAGGCACGGGAACAGGCGATCAAGGCACGGCTCCAGGCGGAGGAGGAGCGGAAGCGTGCAGAGGTGGAGCGGCAGCGCGCGGAAGTCGCGAAGCGCCTCGAGGAGGAGGCGCGAGCCAACGAGGCGAAGGCGCGGGAGAGCGAGGCCAGAGCACGGGACAGCGAGGCGAAGGCCGTCGGCAGCCAGCGGCGCGCCCGCATCGGGGCACTCATCGCCCTCGCTCTGGCCGTCGTCGCGTTCTTCGCATTCCTGAGCGCGTCGCGTGCCCAGGCCCACGCTCGGCAGGCGCAGCGACAAGCGGACAGCCTGGCGAAGCAGGCGATCGCCAGTGCCGACCAGGCGCGTGCGAGCGACTCCACGACGCAGACCCTGAACGGCGCCCTGCAGGACACCGTGAAGAAGCTTCAGAAGGCGCAGGCGGACCTCGGTGTGCAGCGGCGGGAGGCCACGCTCCAGCAGGAGCTCGGCGCGCAGTACCTCGGCATGAGCGGCGACATCGTGCGCCTGAGCCTCGCCCAGCGGGAGGCATTCGAACGGAACGTCAAAGTGATGTACGACAGCGCCGCCGTCGTGCTCGACACCGTCACGAGGGCGCGCCGAGACCTCGATGACCTGCGGCGGGCCAATACGGATCTGCAGCGATCCAACGATGAACTGAAGCGGGGCACTGCGGCGCTCAAGGACTCCCTGGATCTGTTCGGAAAGTTCTGGCAGACGGTGGAGCGGACCGTCTGCGAGGCCGACGCCGACGACCACGACGTCCAGAGGCTCCGCCGACAGATGCGCGACTTCAAGCCGAGCCCCGTCCGCGCGCTAGACTGCGACGAGCTGCGCCGGAACGAGTCACGCCGGACGAGCCCGTGACGCGCAGCTCGGCCGTCAACCTGCCCGGTCGCCGACGTCGACCGCGGCGCGCAGTCGCCACTGCGTTAGGCATCGCACTGCTCGCGGCACCGCCTCTGGCGCTGCCGGCTGCGGCGCAGACCGTCCCCACATTCCCCGAGTGCGCCGACCGGAGCACGGCCCGCGGGTGCCTAACGCGAGCCCTCGACTACGCCATCGGGGTCGTGGCCCGTATGGGCGGGCAGGAGAGCGCGACTGCGGTATCGGCCGATCGAGAGCGCGCAGCGAGGCTCCTGGTCATGGCCTGCGACCTGGGCGAGACGGATGGGTGCGCTCTTGCCGGACAGTTGTTCGCCGCATCCCAGGCGGCGGATCCCGCGCACTTCGGCACCGCGAACGGGTCCAATCCTTTCGTGGCGCAGGCGCTGGGGGCGTTCCGGGTCACGTGCTACCACCGGCGCTCCCCGAACAAGGACGCGTGCAACAGCCTCGCCGAGGCGTACCTGCATCATCTCGGAACGTCGGGTGCCCTCGATTCGGCGCTGATGGCCGCGCGCCGCGGCTGCGATCTGGGGAGCGCGACCGCGTGCGCGCACGCTGGAATGCTCGTGCGCGACCGACGCGACCTCGGCCCCGAGCGGCAGCAGGCCGCCCGCGAGCTGCTCCAGCGCGCCGCCGACTCGGGCAGCGTCTACGGGCGCGGCCGGCTGGCCTTCGTGCTGGACCGCGCGCGGCTGGAAGAGGAGGAAGCGAGCGAGCATGGCGCGGCGGCCGTGAGCGGCGACAGCATCCTCGGTCTCTGGGACGCGAGCTGTCGTGTGGGCGAGTGGCTGTCGTGCAACGACCTCGGCGAGGCGAAGGAGTCCACGCGTTACGCGACGCGTGCGCAACCCGCGTCCGCACGCCACCTCTACGAGATGGCGTGCGCCGGCAGCGCCACCGGAAGGCCGAGCCGGGCCAGCTCGTCGGCCCGGGGCGGCCGGCGCGACACGCTGCCGCGGTGGTCAGGCAACGGCAACGGGTGCCGCAACCTCGGCCGCATGTACCTCGATGCACCGGCGGGGAGCGGTATCGCGCAGCCCGATACGATCATGGCGGTGCAGTACTTCCGCATCGGCTGCGAGCTGTTCGAGCCGAGTTCGTGCGGCTGGCAGGCGCGCTACGGGCTCTTGCTCCACCGCGCCGATGCCACGCGCCGCGAGGCGGTCATGCCCTTCGTCGCCTTCATGCTGGCGGCGACCGCCTGCGTCCAACGGAGCGCCGACGGCTGACGTGCCGCCGCCTGGATCCGCCAGCAGCGCGAGCTCCGCGATCCGAGGGTGGCGCTGCACTTCTACGCGCAGGCGTGCGCGCTCGAGGACCGTGACGGCTGCTACGAGGCCGGCATCGTCGCCGGAACGCTGTTGGGCCCCAATGGCGCTCCGTCGACGGACATCAAGTATTTCCGCCTCGCCTGCCGTCTACGCTCGGCGCGCGGCTGCAACCGGCTCTCCGAGTTGGTCGACGCGGCCGATGCCGATACCGTCGTGATCGAGCTCCAGCGCCGCGCGTGCAGCCTGGGTAGCGCGGAAGGGTGCTGGAACGCGCAGCAGAGCTATGCCGCGATGGGACGCGAGCGCGAGGCCGCTGCCGTCTACGCGCGGGCATGCCGGCTGGCACGCGCATACTGCAAGCGCGAGAAGAGTTGACACCACCAGCGGCATTCCCATGAACACGCGACGTCACTTGACCGCAGCCGCCCTTCTGTGGGCCCTCCTCGGGGGAGTGTCGGCCGGGCACGCGCAGCCGCCGGGCACGCCGATCATCCGGGCCGGGGAGACGGGGTCCGGCGCGCTCACCGCGGCCGACCCGCGCAGTCCGGCCACCGGCAACCGTCCGTTCCGGCTCTACCGGCTCGACGCCGACTCCGGGCGGCAGTACACGATCTCGCTGCGCTCCAAGGACTTCGACGCGCTGGTGCGCGTCATGTCGACGACGGGCGGCCTAACGTCCTTGCTCGCCTCGAACGACGACGGGGGAGACGGACACGACGCTCTGCTGCGATATACGCCCCGGACGTCGGGTCCGCTCTTGATCGTCGTCACGGCGTCGGTCGGTACCGGCACCGGCGCGTACGAGCTGGTCGTGAACGAGGTCGTGCCGCGCCCGCTCGTCGTGCACCCGCTCGCGATCGGTGATTCGGTGCCGGGTACCCTGGGCGATTCCAGCGCGACGACCGAGGAGGGGACCCGGTACGACGTCTATCAGTTTCGCGCCACGCGCGGTCGTCGCCTCGTGATGTCGGTGTCGAGCGTGGCGCTCTCCGCGGCCGGACGCGACAGCGTGAGCGACAGCACGCGTCCACCGCGGCTCTCGTTCGGCCGGATCGTGAACGGCGCGTTCGCCGCGATCTCGGCGGTGTCGACGGCGAGGCGAGGGGACACGACCGCGGTGCGGCCGCGTGAGGGCGCTGCGCTCGTTCGCGGGCGATCGGATCAGCTGGACGTGCCGGACGACGGGATGTATGCCATCCGCGTGGCCGCCTCGACGGACCGGCCGAGCCGCTACCTGCTCCGCGTCACGGTGGTGCCACCAGCGCCGCCGCTGACCACCGGCCCGCGCATCGCACGCGTCGGGAGCGTGCTCGCCGCCACCCTCCGGGACGGCGACCCCGAGGACGACGACGGCGACAAGTACCACGAATGGACGTACACCGCCTCGAAGACGCAGCAGCTCACCATCAGCATGCAATCGGAGGAGTTCGACACCTACCTCGAGCTCGGGCAGGGACGGGGCCGTTCGTTCGAGGCAATCGCGGAGAACGACGACGCCGGCGACAACACCAACTCGAAGCTGGTCTATCGGCTCCCGGGCGCGGGCACGTACATCATCCGCGCGCGGGCCCTCACGCCGGAGGACTCGGGCTACTACACGCTGCAGGTCGACACCGCGGCGGCCGACGCCCGTCTGGCGCGTGCCAGGCGGATCCGCGCCGGCGCGCTGGAGCACGGTGTGCTCGAGGAGAACGACGCGACGCTGGAAGACGGCTCCTGGTACGACGAGTGGCAATATGATGCCGTCGCGGGTGAGTCCATCGCGATCACCATGCAGGCGGTCGACGCGGGGCCGACCAACGCCCCGTTCGCCGCGCGGGCAGCTACCGATCCGTTCTCCATGCGGGCCGCCAGAGGGCAAGCGAGCACGTTCGACACGTTCCTCATCGTGGGTCGCATGGAGCGCGGGCGCTTCGTGGAGCTGGCGATCAACGATGACGCCGTCGACCCCGACGGCAGCACGGAACCGGATCGGTCGCGCGTCGTCCTGACTCCCGCGCGCTCCGGCCCGCTCGTGATCCGGGCCAACACCTTCGGGCCGGGCCAGGGCGGCGCGTATACCTTGCAGCTGGAGCGGGGGGCGCGCACGGCGGATATGGCGACGCGCGAACGTTAGGCGGGCTCCCGCGACCGGCTTGATGCTGCTCACATGGCGCGCCGAACTCCTCGAACCGCTCGACCTTCCGCGTTGCGCATGCCCTCGCTCTCCCGTCGCGACTTCCTCCGCCACGCCGCCCTCGGCGCCGTCGCGCTCACGCGGCCGTGGCGCGCCGCGGCCCCCCAGCGGATCCTCGTCGTCGGC
>Ga0213876_10002007_pt1 | contig 12182 bp, 14 predicted proteins | sample BarmaccomBMRX_R9_FD_160113 | JGI IMG/M metagenome (GOLD analysis project Ga0213876, IMG submission 160113) | Root-associated microbial communities from Barbacenia macrantha in rupestrian grasslands, the National Park of Serra do Cipo, Brazil - RX_R9 | ecosystem: Host-associated > Plants > Roots...
CGGTGCTTCCCCGGGCATCGGCGCCGAGTTGGCGCGTGTCTTTGCGGCCAACGGTCATCGCGTTGCGATCAGCGGCCGGCGTGAGGACCGCCTGGCGGCTTTGGCCAATGAAATCACCGCATCCGGCAAAGCGGCGCCGATCGTCATTCCCTGCGATCTCGAACAAGCCGGCGCGACCGACCAGGTCGCGGCCGCCCTGTCGGCGGCGGGCGTCGAGGTCGAGTATATCGTCAACAACGCCGGCTTCGGCCTGTTCGGCCCGTCGAACAAGCTCGATCGTGCCGCCCAGCTCGGCATGATCGCCGTCAACGTGCAGGCCCTAACCGATCTGTCGCTTCGCTTCTCCGACAGCGTGATTCGCCACCGCGGCGGCATCCTCAATGTTGCGTCGGTGGCCGGCTTCCTGCCCGGGCCGGGAATGGCGGTGTATTACGCCTCCAAGGCCTATGTGCTGTCGTTCACGGAGGCTCTGCGCGGGGAGCTCGCGCCGTACGGCGTGCGGGTGACGGCGCTCTGTCCCGGACCCGTCCCCTCCGAGTTTCAGACCCGGGCCGGGATCAAGCCCGGCATCGACTCGGCGGTCCTGAATGTCTCGCCCGTCGATGTCGCCAAGGAGGCCTATCGCGGCCTGATGGCCAACCGACGCGCCGTGCTGCCGGGTTTCGGGGTCAAGATGGTACCATTCCTGCTGCGATTTTTTCCACGCGGCTTCATCCTCGCGGCAGTTGGCCGTCTCCAGCTCGGCAAGCGCTGATCGGGCCACTGCCCCATCTCAGGGCGCGGTCGGCGATGGCGACATTCGAATGTCGTGTGGCGTCGATGCAAGCGGTTTGGCCCCATCCTTGCTTTTCATCAAGGCGGCCAACACACGCGATGTTAACCTTTGCTTAGCTATGATTGCCATGCGATGACAATGCAACTGCCCAGGATGTCCAGTCGCGCAGGCGCGGTGGACCCCGCGCCGCGGCGGTCGGTCGGCGAGCCTGCGGCCCTGCTGCCGGTTCTCATGGTCCTGCACCAGGAAACATCGAGCCCCGGCCGCGTCGGCAATGCCTTGCGCGCGCTCGGGCACGATCTCGACATCCGCCGTCCGCGCTTCGGCGATTCGCTTCCCGAGACGCTCGAAGGGCACGCCGGTGCCGTCATTTTCGGCGGACCGATGAGCGCCAATGATGCCGACGATTACATCCACCGGGAGATCGACTGGATCGAGGTGCCGCTCAGGGAGCAGCGGCCCTTTCTCGGCATCTGCCTGGGTGCCCAGATGCTTGCCAAGCAGCTTGGCGCCATCGTCGCCCCACATCCGCAAGGCCGCGCTGAGATCGGCTATTACCCGATCCGCCCGACCGCGGCGGGGCTAAAACTGTGTCCGGATTGGCCCGGGCATGTCTATCATTGGCATCGCGAAGGCTTCGCGTGCCCTGTGGGTTGCGAGCTGCTCGCCGAAGGCGACGACTTTCCGGTGCAGGCCGTGCGCGTCGGCAATGCCTTCGGCCTGCAGTTCCACCCCGACGTCACCTACTTGATGATGCATCGCTGGACCACCCGCGGCCATGACCGGCTGGATAGCCCGGGCGCATGTTCGCGCGATCGCCACTTTGCCGATCGCGCGGTGCACGATGCCGCGGAGCGGGCGTGGCTGAAGCATTTCGTCGAGGGCTGGCTGAAGCTCGCGCCGACGGTGCGGTTTGCGCAGGCGGCGGAGTAAGTTATGGTAATGCGGGAACCCCGGTCAAAGGCGCCCGAGCGCCAAGCAACAAGCGCTTCTTTGCAAAGGCGCGGCCTGAATGTAACTTGAGATATTTTTCGAATTCGAGCGCTTTGTACTTGTCTGGAAAGGCGCAATACCAGACCAACTTCCAGGGCTTGAACTTGGCGGTATGGCTTGATTTTCCAGAGTTGTGGTCCGGTATTCGCTGCTTCAAATTCTCAGTCGCGCCGACGTATTCCTGGTCAGGGAAGTCAATGCTGCGGATGATATAGACTACCACATCTGCAATTACGCCCGTCTTCGCCCTGCGGGCTTCGCCGGGCACGCCCCCACCCTTCGGGCAACGCGCGGCTGCGCCACGCGTAGCCCGAAGGGCGGAGCGTGGTGGAGCCAGGCGGGATCGAACCGCCGACCTCATCATTGCGAACGATGCGCTCTCCCAGCTGAGCTATGGCCCCATCGCGGCTGCCTCATGGGCAAACGGCAGCCGACAACCGGCGCCATTTAAGTCCGGCCCAAGTCCAAGTCAAGCAAGGCCAAGTCAAGAATGGCGGGAAACCATGGGCGTTTCGTTAGGGATGGCGCCTGAGTTCCCTTGTTTGGACCGGGGGGAACCGATATTTAGCTCTGGCTCCCTCGCCGCTTAAGGCTTGCGTCGGACACGGAGCGCCCATGGTGAAATCCGCGATCCGGAGCAGAGCCGTCAGTCATGCGTGCCGTCCTCGACATCATCATCATCATCCTCGATCTCTACACCTGGCTGCTGATCGCCTCGGCCATCCTGTCCTGGCTGATCGCCTTCAACGTCGTGAACACTCGCAACCAGTTCGTCGCTGCGGTGGCCGAGTTCCTCTACCGAATCACCGAGCCCGTGCTGGCGCCGGTCCGTTCCGTGCTGCCCAATCTCGGCGGGCTCGACATCTCGCCGATCATCGTGATCCTGCTCATCATGTTCATCGAACGGGTGATCGCATACTACATCTATCCCGTCGTCTTCTGATCCTTAGATGGATGGCTCCCTGGCGCATCTCTGATACCGGCCTTACGCTCGCACTCAGGGTGACGCCGCGCGGCGGCCGTGACGCGATCGATGGCGTCGACACGCTCTCCGATGGCCGCAGCGTGCTGAAGCTTCGCGTCCGCGCCGTTGCCGATGGCGGCGAGGCCAACCGCGCCGTGACGGAGCTTCTGGCGAAATCGCTCGGCGTGCCGAAGGCATGCGTACGGCTGGTATCCGGGTCGGCATCGCGCTTGAAGCAGGTCGCGGTCGACGGCGACGGCGCAACGCTCGCGAACGCGCTGCAGGCGCTGACATCGGCGAACACCCGTTCATGACAGATGAAGGATCAAGATGACGGCCCGGATCATCGATGGAAAAGCCCTAGCCGCGGAACTGCGCAATCGCGTCGCCGCCGAAGTCATCCGCATCAAGCGCGATCACGAGCTGACGCCGGGACTGGCGGTGGTGCTGGTCGGCAATGATCCGGCGAGCGAGCTCTATGTTCGCAGCAAGCACAGGCAGACCCAGGACGCGGGCATGGCCTCGTTCGAGCACAGGCTGCCCGCCGATGTCGCGCAGGATGATCTGCTGGCCTTGATTGCGCAGCTCAACCGCGACCCGGCCGTGCACGGCATTCTGGTGCAGCTGCCGCTGCCGAAGGCGCTCAACACCGAAGCGGTCATCAACGCGATTGATCCGGCGAAGGACGTCGACGGCCTGCATCCGCACAATGCGGGCCGGCTCGCGGCCGGGTTTGCCGCGCTGTCGCCCTGTACGCCGCTCGGCTGCATCATTCTGAGCAAGACCGTGCATGCCTCGCTCGAAGGCATGAACGCGCTCGTCATCGGCCGCTCCAATTTGGTCGGCCGCCCGCTGCTGCAGCTGCTGCTCAACGAGAATGCGACGGTGACGATCGCGCATTCGCGCTCGCGGGATCTGCCAAACCTCTGCCGTCAGGCTGACCTGGTCTACGCCGCGGTGGGGAAGCCCGAGATGGTGCGCGGCGACTGGATCAAGCCGGGCGCGACCGTGATCGACGTCGGCATCAACCGCATTCCCGCTGATGGCGGCAAGACGCGGCTGGTCGGCGACGTCGCCTTCAAGGAAGCGGCGGAGGTCGCGGGTGCAATCACGCCGGTGCCGGGCGGCGTCGGGCCGATGACGGTGGTCTGTCTGCTGGTGAACACGCTGCGCGCGGCCTGCGCGATTGCGGGGCTGCCGAGGCCTGCGGTGTGAGTTCTCCGTTGTCTGGGTGGGATTCAAAGCACACACCCATGTCATCCCCGCGAAAAGCGGGGATCCAGTACGCTGCGGCCCATCGGCTCGAGCACGGGCGCCTCTGGAATACTGGATCGCCCGGTCAAGCCGGGCGATGACAGCTAAACACGAGGCTCGCGCTGCCGCGGAACGACGGAAAGCTATTTCCTCGCGCGCGCGATGCCTTCCTCGATAAGCTTGAAAGCGTCTTCGGCCGAGCCCCAGCGCAGCACCTTCACCCATTTGCCGGCTTCGAGATCCTTGTAGTGCTCGAAGAAGTGCTGGATCTGCTGCAGCGTGATCTCGGGCAGGTCATTGTAGCTCTGCACCTTGCTATAGCGCTTGGTCAGTTTTGACGAGGGCACCGCGATGATCTTCTCGTCGCCGCCCGCTTCGTCTTCCATCAGCAGCACGCCGACCGGACGCACGCTCATCACCGCTCCCGGAACGATCGCGCGCGTGTTGGCGATCAGCACGTCGCAGGGATCGCCGTCACCCGAAAGTGTGTGCGGGATGAAGCCGTAATTGCCCGGATAGCGCATCGCCGTATAGAGGAAGCGGTCGACGACCAGCGTGCCGGCTTCCTTGTCCATCTCGTATTTGATCGGCTCGCCGCCGACCGGCACTTCGATGATGACGTTCACTTCCCGTGGCGGGTCGACCCCGATCGGGATCGCGTCGATGCGCATGAATGGCTCCGTAAGGATTTTATTGGGGCGATCGATTGCGCCTCCCGCTCCCATCCGGCAAGGGATCGAGACTGCGTCAAGCACCGGACCGTATGATTGCGGGCCGGTTGTGCGCTCGATCGCGCGGCGAATCAATGGGATCTGGAAAGAAACGCCGCCGTCGGTAAACGGCCGGCAGTTCGGAGCCTTAGTTGGTCCAGGCGAAAGCCACCTTGTCCAGCGACTTCGGTCCGAACCGCTCGGAGGAGCGGGCGACCATGCGGCCGCCGAGCGTGCGGTAGAATTCGGTCGCGGGCTCGTTGTCGGACAGCGCCCACACCACCATGCTCTTCAGCCCGCTCTGCACCAGGTCGCGGCGCGCCGCGGTGAACAGGCGGCGTCCGAAGCCGAGACCCTGGAATTCCGGGCGCAGATACAGCTCGTAGATCTCGCCGTCGAAATGTAGGCTGCGGGCGCGATTGCGGCCGTAATTGGCGTAACCCGCGATCTTGTCGCCGAACACCAATACGCTGACGCGGCTGCCCTTGCGGATCGCGCTGTCCCACCAATGCGGACCGCGCCGGTTGATCAGCTTCTCCAGCTCGGCGCCAGGAATGATGCCCTGATAGGCTGCGCGCCAGGCTTCGTCATGAGTAGACGCCACCGCGGCTGCATCCGCAGCTTTGGCCGGCCGTACCTCGATCAGCGTTGTGCTCATGTCTCCAATCAAAGCAAGTCGCCGGGCTCCCTTCAAGGTCTATCGTTAAAGATCGGTTAACCTGTGGATTTTCTGCATCAGTTTGGCGGCTGCAATTGTGCCGAAAAGGGACAGAAGCGTGCCCGTGCCGCCATTTGAGGTGTTTGAGGGGGCTGGTTGCACATTCAACCGGCCGGTTGAGTAACTCCGCTGTCATAAACCGCGCTGGATTTGAACCATGAGCAGGTAGTCTTCCCATCGCGAAACCACCTGTGCTTAGGGACGATGATGCGGTCGTGGATAATCGGTTTGGCCTCGCTCGTAATCGGGCTGTTTCCGATGCAGATGGCGCTGCCGCAACCTGTCTATGGACCTGCGGGCAGCGAAGGCGCGCTGTTTCGCGAGCAGGCCTGGCTCGTTCCGTCGCCCGATCCCGCCATCGCGGCCCATGCGGTGCTTTATCGCCCGCCCGGCGACGGGCCGTTTCGCCTTGCCGTCATCGCGCACGCCTCGACCGAGAACGTGCTGCGACGCGCGCAAATGCCCCAGCCGGAATATCGCGCGCTCGCCGAACAGCTCGTTGCGCGCAGCTTTGCCGTGCTGGTGCCCGAACGTCTCGGGCACGGGGCGACTCGGGGGACCTATCTGGAAGACCAGGGCGGTTGTGACGAGGCGGACTACGCCCGGTCCGGGCGGGCCACCGCCGACCAGATTGCCCTGGCATTGCAGTTCCTGCGCGGGCAGCCGTTCATCCGAAAGGAGCCGGCCGTCATCATCGGCCATTCCGCCGGCGGCTGGGGGGCGCTTGCGCTTGCAGGCGATGATCCGAAGGCGGTCTCGGTGATCATCGTCTTTGCCGCCGGCCGCGGCGGCCATGCCAATGACGTCCCGGGCAAGCTCTGTGCGCCGCACACCTTGATGTCAGCTGCGAAAGCGTTCGGCAAGGGGGCGCGCATTCCGGTGACCTGGCTGGTTGCGGCCAATGACAGCTATTTTCCACCTAGCTTTTCGCGCGAGCTCGCTGGAGCCTTTCGTGCCGGCGGCGGCACGGTCGAGCTCAGGATGCTGCCGGCTTCGGGAAGCGAGGGGCACTGGGTGGTCGAGAGCGAAAGCGGCGTCAAACTGGCCAGGGCGGAGCTCGACCGCGCGCTGGGGATCACCTTGGGCCCTGGCGGACAAAGGCCGGTGCGCAAGCGATGACGCTGTATTTTTTGGTCAGGTATCTGCACGTACTCGGCGCGATCGTCATTCTCGGGACGGGAAGCGGCATCGCTTTCTTCATGCTGATGGCGCATCTGAGCCGCGAGGCCGCCTTCATCGCGCGCACGGCGGCGACCGTCGTGGTCGCCGACATGCTGTTCACGCTGACCGCGGTGATCCTGCAGCCGCTCACCGGCGGCCTGTTGATGATGCTGTCGGACGTGCCGGTCACGGAGCATTGGCTGGTCGCTTCGCTGACGCTTTACTGATGGACATGAGCATCGGCGTGCTGATCGCATTCCATAGGACCGCGGCCCTTGGCCTGGCCGCGGGCATCGCGATGTCGCTTGGTTACATGGCCGGAACCGCGCTGCTCACGCCGGATTTATGGATCGAGCCGCTGGGCGCACTGGTCAAGACCGGGCCTGCGATCGTATTGATGGGCGTGGGGCTTGCGATGCTGGACAATCGATGACGAATACTCGATGAGGAACAATTGGCCCGACGACGATGTGATCCTGTTCGATGGCGTGTGCGTGTTCTGCTCGCGCTGGGTCCATTTCGTCTCCACGCGCGACATCGACAAGCGCTTTCACTTCACGACCATCCAGTCGCCTTACGGCGCGCGGCTCGCGCGAACCTTGGGCATCGATCCCGGCGATCCCGACACCAATGCCGTGATCCACGGCGGCAAGGCGCATCTGCAGTCGGACGCCGCGCTGACTGTGCTGTCGACCCTGCCGCGCTGGCGCTGGGTGCGCGCCCTGTTCTGGGTGCCAAAACCGCTGCGGGATGCGGTCTATCGCCTCATCGCGCGCAACCGCTACAGGATTTTTGGCAAATACGATGCGTGCATGGTGCCGGATGCCGATTTGCGCGCCCGGGTGATCGAGTAGAACGGCACCGTCATTCCGGGGCGGTCCGAAGCACCGAAACCGGAATCTCGAGATTCCGGGTTCGCCTCTTCGAGGCGTCCCGGAATGGCGACGCAAAAGAACCTACCCCTCAGCAATCGCAGCGAGAACCTCCCGCGCCGCCCGCTCGCCACTGTCATGCGCACCATGGGCGGTGGAGAAAAAGTTCGGTGAGGTAGCCTCTCCCGCGAAGAACAGCCGACCGTCGATGGGCGCGGCCAGCACGGCGCGCTTGTCGGCGTGGCCGGGGAGCGCATGCGAATAGGCGCCGCGCGCGTAGGGATCGTGCGCCCAGCGCGATTCGCAAAGCGGGCTCAGCTTGCGGCGAAAATCATTGCCGAGGAACCCCGCGATCTCGTCCATTGCAGCGGCCGCGAACGCGCCCTCGCCGGCGTCTTCCAGCGCCTTGGCATGGCGGCCGCCGAAAAAGCCTTCGATGCAGGGCTGGCCGAACGGGCGGAGGTGATAGGTCCCCATGTCCGTTCGGAAGGTCAGCCCACGCAAATTGCCATCCTTCGGCAGCGCTTCGGGCTCGGACAGAGCCAGCATCACCTTGTCATCCACCCCGAGCGGCAGACCGGCCGCCGCATCGACCTTGGTCGGCAGTCCCGGGACGAAGCGGATGGCTTCGTCCGCGATCAGATTGGTGGGCACCGTGACAATGACCTGGTCGGCGGTCAGCGCGCCCAGCGATGTTTCGATGCGCAGGCGCCGTGCCGAATGGTCGATCAGGGTGACATTGCAATTGAAGACGAGCGGCAGCGACGCGCCATAGGCTGCCATCAGCGCGCCATAACCGCGTCGCACCCGCCAGTTGATGCCGGTGTCGTGATAGGCCTCGATATCCAGGATCGAGACCTGGTCGAGTTCACAGCCGTTCACATAGGTCGAGATTGCGTCGATCATTGGATTCCAGCGGTTGCCGGGCTCGAGATAGAGATTGGCCGCGCAGTCCTCGCCGCGCAGCGCGGCTTGTTCGACACGATCGTAGAACGCGTCGATGGCGTGAAAGAATTTTGCGCGTTCGGCTTCCGGAAACACGTCGCCAAAGCCGCGGTCGCGCCAGGGCGGGATCGCCTTGTCGACCTCGAAGCCGAGCTGTTCGGCAATCGGAACGAAGGAGTTTTGGTCGGCCGAGTGCAGCCAGCCGCAGCCGACATCGAAGATGACATCAGGTGCGGCCTGCACGGTGTAGCCGCGCCCGCCGACGCGATTGCGCGCCTCCAGGACGATCACGGAGAGGCCGGAATCTTTTAGCGCATGGGCCGCGCCGAGGCCGGCCGCGCCGGCGCCGATGATGGCAACATCGACGGAAGAGGGGAGGGTACTCATCGCCCGGCTCTAGCACGTTCGTTGCCGGGCATGAAGTCAGCCAAAAAGCGCAGCTGTCATCATCCGCGAAAGCGGATGATCCAGTATTCCAGAGACGGCAGTGCTCGAGCCGATGGGCCGCGGCGTACTGGATGCCCCGCTTGCCGCCTTCGCTAAAGCTCCGGCGCGCCCTTGAGCTCGCGGCCGCGCCGAAGCCTTGGCGTAGGCGGGAAGCGGGGCATGACAGCGGAGTTAAGCGACCGCTTCCCGGGCCTTTTCGGCGCGCTTGCGCTCGTTCGGATCCAAGAACTTCTTGCGCAGGCGGATCGATTTCGGCGTCACCTCGACGAGTTCGTCGTCCTCAATATAGGCGAGCGCCTTTTCCAGGGTCATGCGGATCGGCGGCGTCAGCCGCACCGCTTCGTCCTTCGAGGTGGTGCGGATGTTGGTGAGCTGCTTGCCCTTGAGCACGTTGATCTCGAGATCGTTGTCACGGGTGTGCTCGCCGACGATCATGCCGCGATAGACCTTCCAGCCCGGCTCGATCATCATCGGGCCGCGGTCTTCCAGCTTGAACATGGCATAGGCTACCGCCTCGCCCTGGTCGTTGGAGATCAGGACGCCGTTGCGGCGGCCCTGGATATCGCCCTTGAACGGCGCATAGCCGTGGAACAGGCGGTTCATGATCGCGGTGCCGCGGGTGTCGGTGAGCAGTTCGCCCTGATAGCCGATCAGGCCGCGCGTCGGCGCGTAAAACACCAGGCGCAGGCGGTTGCCGCCGGACGGGCGCATTTCGATCAATTCCGCTTTTCGTTCGCTCATCTTCTGTACAACGACGCCGGAATGCTCCTCGTCGACGTCGATCACGACTTCCTCGATCGGCTCCTGCAGCGCGCCGGTGGCTTCATCCTTCTTGAACACCACGCGGGGCCGCGACACCGAGAGCTCAAAGCCCTCGCGCCGCATGGTCTCGATCAGGATCGCGAGCTGCAATTCGCCGCGGCCGGCGACCTCCATGGAATCCTTGTCGGCCGATTCGGTCACGCGGAGCGCGACATTGCCCTCCGCCTCCCGCAGCAACCGGTCGCGGATCATGCGGCTCGTCACCTTGTCGCCCTCGGTGCCGGCGAGCGGCGAGTTGTTGACGATGAACGACATCGACACGGTCGGCGGATCGATCGGCTGCGCCGGCAGCGGCGTCTCGATCGCAGGATCGCAGAACGTATCGGCGACGGTGCCCTTGGTGAGGCCGGCGATGGCGACGATATCGCCGGCTTCGGCCTCATCGAGCGGGGTGCGCTCGATGCCGCGGAAGGCGAGAATTTTCGTGAGCCGGCCCTGCTCGATCACCTTGCCGTCGGCCGACAGCACCTTGACCTGCTGGTTCGGCTTGATCAGGCCGGAGGTGATGCGGCCGGTGATGATGCGCCCGAGATAGGGATTGGCCTCCAGAATGGTGCCGATCATCCGGAACGGGCCCGGCTCGATCTGCGGCGCCGGGACGTGGCGCAGGATCAGGTCGAACAGCGGCTGCATGCCCTGCTCTTTCGGGCCATCCGGGCTCTCCGCCATCCAGCCCTGCTTGGCCGAGCCGTAAAGGATTGGGAAATCGAGCTGCTCCTCGCTGGCATCGAGCGCCGCGAACAAATCGAACACCTCGTTGATGACCTCGGTCGGCCGCGCATCGGGGCGGTCGACCTTGTTGATGACCACGATCGGCTTCAGACCGACTTTCAGCGCCTTGGAGACGACGAATTTGGTCTGCGGCAGGGGGCCCTCGGCGGCATCCACCAGCACCAGCGCGCCGTCGACCATGTTAAGGATGCGCTCGACCTCGCCGCCGAAATCGGCATGGCCCGGCGTATCGACAATGTTGATGCGGGTGTCCTTCCAGGCGACCGAAGCGGCCTTGGCCAGAATGGTGATGCCGCGCTCCCGCTCCAGGTCATTGGAGTCCATGGCGCGTTCGGCGACCTTCTGGTTCTCGCGAAAAGTTCCGGACTGCTGCAGCAGGCGGTCGACCAGCGTGGTCTTGCCGTGGTCGACGTGGGCGATGATGGCAACGTTGCGAAGGTTCATGGCGGCTTCTTTATCGGTCGTGCAAATAGATCACGCGCTCCGGCTATCCCTACACCGGGACCTCGTCTTGCGGATGACGCTTGGCGGAAACCAGCAGGACCACCTGGTCCCAAAAAGGAAGCCCGGCCGACCGGACCGGGCATACCCTACACGCTGCGGCGCAATATAGTCGGGAAACGCTAAAAAACAATGGGTTGTTTTGGGTCGATCGACCGGATTCCTCAGACGCCGCCCAGCTCGGCAGTCGGGTAAACCCCGCGCAGGACCTCCTCGAAATGACTTTTGACCGATTCGTTGCAGAGGCAGGCCCGCGCCTGCAGGGCGACGCGGTCACGCACCAGGATCGCGCCCCGGCGGGTCTCCAAAATGCCTTCGGCCTTGAGGGTCTGGAGCACCCGGCTGGCATAGGAGCGGCCGACCCCGAGCAGGGTCGCCAGCTGCTCATGGGTCAGCGGCACCGTCGCCTCATTGTCCGTGCGGTCCATGGCGGAGACGATCCATTTCGCGGCGCGCTGCTCGATGGAGTGAATCGCGTTGCAGGCGGTCGACTGAAACATCTGCGCGAGCATGCAGTCGGCGTAGCGGGCGAAGACGTTGCGCAGCGTCAGGGACTTCATTTTTGCGGCTTCGAGCCTGGCAACCGGCAGCTTGGCGAACGGCCCGCCAAACTTGACGATGATGCGCGTATAGGCCGGAAGGTATCCGTGACTGACGATCCCGCCGACCGCGCCCTCCCGGCCGACCAGGATGGTCTCGACGTCGCGGCCGTCCTCATTGGCGACCAGATAGGTGGCGAGGGCCGGGCCGCAGGGAAAGTGGACGGTATCGACGTCGTCCCCGGGGTTGTAGAGCAGATCGTTGGCCGCGGCATCGTGCGGGGACAAATATGGGTCCAGCAGCGCAAAGTCGGATCGATTGAGGCGGCGCAGCAGGTTGTTGTACGGGCGGTCGTTGACCTCGGCCGCCGCGTCGCGTCGGGTAAGCATAAGGGCGTTCCTCCCTCCCTGGACCCATATCAACCATGCAGGCGGTGAATGGGTTCCGGGGAAAATGTCGACAAGTGAACAGACGGCGGTGCGCGGAATGTGCTGACCTTGGCTCGGAACCCGTCGATGTGCTTGCGAGGAGGCGTCGGCAGCGGGCCGTCTGATGCCTAAGAACCCGCTGACACACAATGACCAGCCTCCCCAATGACGTGCTGATCGTCGAGGACGATCCGTTCATCGCGCTCGATCTCGAGGAGACGGTTCTCCGTCTCGGTGTGAAGAGCGCGCGCACCACGTCAACCGTTGCGCGCGCCCTGGAAATGATCGCCGAACGTGCGCCGGACCTTGCGCTGCTCGAC
>Ga0213876_10002008_pt1 | contig 12179 bp, 10 predicted proteins | sample BarmaccomBMRX_R9_FD_160113 | JGI IMG/M metagenome (GOLD analysis project Ga0213876, IMG submission 160113) | Root-associated microbial communities from Barbacenia macrantha in rupestrian grasslands, the National Park of Serra do Cipo, Brazil - RX_R9 | ecosystem: Host-associated > Plants > Roots...
AAGCTGTCGGTGGTGAGTGGTAGGATTCGAACATGCATTCGGACAGGGACTCGATCGTGGAGGCGTTCGATGCGCTTGATGCCGCGGTCTCTGCTGTGTGCGGGTTGTCGTTTGACGTCTTGACCACTCCGGAGCGGTTGCGGGCACTCGAGCGCCTGGAACGGGTGGCGCGTCGGCTGCCAGTACCCGGGCATGTGTTGATCACGGGGCTCCTTGAGCAGGCCAGTGAGGAGGAGTTGGGTGGCAAGCTGCGCGCGGTGTTGGCCGACCGGCTGCGTATCACCTCCGCTGAGGCCGGCCGGCGCATCGGTGAAGCCGAAGAGCTCGGAGCGCGCCGGGCGATGAGCGGGGAGCCCTTGGCCCCGCAGCTGGCCGCGACCGCGGCCGCTCAGCGCGACGGGCTGATCGGGCAGGGGCACCTGAAGGTGATCCGTGGCTTTTTTACCCAGGTGCCCGCCGAGGTGGATGTGTTGACTCGGGCGGCCGCTGAGGCCGACCTGGCCGGCAAGGCCAGCAGATACCGGCCTGATGAGTTGGCCAAATACGCCAACAAGCTGATGGATTGCCTCAACCCGGATGGCAATTTCACCGACGAGGACCGCGCGCGTCGGCGCGGCCTGCTACTCGGTGAGCAGGGATACGACGGGATGTCGCGGCTTAGTGGCTATGTGAACCCCGAACTCCGGGCCACCATCGAGGCGGTACTGGCCACATTGGCCGCCCCGGGTATGGCCAACCCCGAAGACGACGTGCCGGTGATCGACGGGGCTCCCTCAGAGGACACAGCGCGCCGGGATCTGCGCAGTCAACCCCAACGCAATCACGACGGCCTGCTGGCCGGACTGCGCGCCCTGCTGGCCTCCGGCCAGCTCGGCCAACACCACGGCCTGCCGACCACCCTCATCGTCACCACCACCCTCAAGGAGCTGCAAGCCGCCGCGGGTAGAGGGCTAAGCGCCGGGGGCACCGTGGTGCCCATGAGTGATCTGCTCCGCCTGGCCGGCCACGCCCACCACTACCTGGCCGTTTTTGAAGGCGCCAAACCGCTGGCCCTGTACCACACCAAACGACTCGCCACCCCCGCCCAGCGAATCATGCTGCTGGCCAAGGATCGCGGGTGCAGCAAACCCGGTTGTGATGTGCCCGGCTACTGGACCCGGGTCCACCACGTCCAAGGCTGGGCACGCACCCGCCGCACCCACATCAACGAACTCACCCTGGCCTGCGGCCCCCACAACCGACTCGCCGACAAAGGCTGGACCACCCGCACCAACACCAAAGGCGACACCGAATGGATCCCCCCACCCCACCTCGACCACGGCCAACCCCGCACCAACACCCTCCACCACCCCGAAAAACTACTCAGGCAAGACGAAGACGACGAACCATAGCTGCGGCGCTCTTTGGCGACACCGACCCAATGCGTAGTTCAGGCGAACCAATGTCGTCGGGCAAGTGGTGGGTGGCCACCACGACCGTTCTGTCGCCGCTGATCAGCCGGGAGCCCAGCAGATCACGCAGTACGCGGTCGGCGTCGACCGCGTCCAGGTGCTCGGTGGGCTCGTCCAGCAGCACGATCCGGGCGGGGGAGAGCACCGCCCGAGCCAGCAGTAGCCGCCTACGCTGACCCGCCGAGACCGCTTGCGCGCCACCGATTAACACTGTCGACAGTCGTTGCGGCAGGCTGTCCAGCCAGGCACTCAGGCCCACCGCGTCGAGGGCCACGATCAGTTCGTCGTCAGCGCAGTCACCGCGCGCCACCAGCAGGTTATCCCGAATGGTGGTCGCAAAGATGTGCGCGTCCTCAGCGAAAAAGGCTACAGCGCGCGGCAATTCGCGCTCATCGAAGCGGCCAAGGTCGGTTCCGTCCAGCGTCACCTGTCCGCGCAGCGGCGGAAGTAGCCCGGTGAGTGTCATCAGCAGCGTCGTCTTGCCCGAGCCGCTGGGCCCGGTGACCGCTAGCCGAGCACCCGGCGGGAGGTCAATGGTGACCGGCGTGGACCGCAAATGCTGGTAACCCGAGGTTGCGTCGGCGGTGAGTCGCCCGGTGGCTACCGGCACCGGCAGGGTTCGCGCCCTTTCGGTGCGGTCCGCGGGAACCAAGTCGAGCAGTCGGCGCGCGGCCATCTGCGATCGGGCGAGTTGGATCGCGGCGGCAGGCAGCGCGGTCGTCGCCTCGAATGCGGACAGCGGCAACAACATCAGCACGGCCAGCGTGGTGGGCGCGACCGTGGGCGCTATCCAACTCCCGGTCACCACCGCGCCCAGCACACTCATCCCTATCGCCGCGGTCGGCATCGCCTCGGCGACAGCGGCGGGTCTGGCCGCCGCGTCAAGGGCATTGCCCCAGGCGCGCTGCTGGCGCCGCGACTCAACGATGATGTGGGGCAAGGCACCGGCCACGCGAAGCTCGGGCGCGTGTTCGAGCGCGATCATAGCGGAGGTGTCGCGTTCCGAATGATACTGTCGTGCAACGGCTTCCTGTGCCACCGCGGCCCGGGCGGCCAGCCAGGGTGCGACGACACCGGCCAGCACCAGGCAGATCGCCAACACCGTCGCGGCAGGCGGTGAAATAGTGGCGACCACCCCGGTGGCCGCCAGCGCCAGCAACGCCGCGACACCGATCGGCACCACAGCGCGTACCAGCACGTTGGCCAGTTCGTCGACGTCGGCACCCACGCGCGCCACCAGTTCACCGCTATGCAGCCGTACGGCGGCCGCCGGCGGACCGTGCGCAAGCCGGTGATAGATCCGCGCGCGGGCCGTGCTTGCCGCGCGTAAGGCGGTGTCGTGCGAGGCCAATCGCTCGCAATAGTGCAGTACGCCACGCGAAATCGCGAACGTTCGCACCGCCACGACCGCCACGGACAGATCGAGCACGGGCGGCATCTGCGACGCGCGGGTGATCAACCATGCCGACAGACCGGCCAGCGCCAGGGCGCTACCCAACGACAGGACCCCAAGGACGATTGCGAGCAGAATGCGGGGCGCTCGGGGACGCAGCAGAATCGAGGCTGCCCGCAGCGGATCAGACCGCCGCATAATGCGACACCTCCATGACCCGGTCGCCGATCGCCAGGACCGCATCGCGATGCCCGACGACAACCACGGTGGCGCCCGAACGGGCACGCTCGACGATGGCCCGCAACACCCGTGCTTCGGTGTCAGCGTCCAGGTGAGCGGTGGGCTCGTCGAGCAGCAACACCGGGGCGGCGGATCCCAACGCCCGCGCCAGGCCGAGGCGTTGGCGCTGCCCCAATGACAGCCCGACGCCGCCGCGGCCGAGCACGGTGTCCAACCCTTGCGGCAGCTCGGCCACAACAGCGTCGAATCCGGCAGCCTTACAGGCGCTTTCGAGGTCGTCCAGATTGCCCAGCAGCAGGAGGTTGTCCCGGACCGTCCCCGGGATCAGCACCGGGCGTTGGGGCAGCCAGGACAACTGCCGCCACCACGCGTTCGGTTCCAACTCGGCGACGTCGACTCCGGCCACGGTGACCCGGCCGGATGACGGCACGGTGAGCCCGGCGATCGCCTGCAGCGTCGTGCTCTTGCCCGCACCGTTTCGTCCGGTCAGCACCGAGACGGCGCCGGGCTCGAGCACCGCGCTGAGATCGTCCGGGGCGCGACCGTCTCGGCCTGCGACGCTCAGGTTTACCAGCCGGATCTGGGCTCCGCGCGCGCTGACGAGCTGGTGCCGGGCCGTGGTTGTGCTCGGCTCGCCGATGAGCGCGAAAGCTTTGTCAGCGGCGGCCCTACCGTCCTGGGCGGCATGGAATTCCACGCCGATTCGGCGCAGCGGCCAGTACACGTCGGGCGCTAACAACAGCACCGTCAAACCGGTGACCAGGGTCATCTCGCCGAACACCAGACGCAGGCCAATCCCGACCGCGATCAGGGCCACACCTAGCGTGGCCAACAGTTCCAGCACCAGGGCCGACAGGAACGCGATCCGCAGTGTCGCCATGGTCGAGCGTCGGTGGGCGGCACCGAGTTCCGCGATGCGGTGTTCGGGTCCAGAGGCGCGGCCCAGCGCCCGCAACGTGGGGATGCCGGCGATCAGATCCAGCAGATGAGTCTGCAGGGTGGTCATGGCATCCAGAGCCGCGGCCGAGCGCTCTGCGGTCGTCAGCCCGATCAGCACCATGAAAATCGGGATCAACGGCAGCGTGATCGCCGCGATCAGAGTCGATTTCAGGTCGTAACAGCCGATCACCACGACGGTGGCCGGGGTCAGGATCGCGGCAAGCAATAGCGCGGGAAGGTAACCCGTGAAGTAGGGACGCAAGCCGTCCAGGCCGCGCGTCACTACGACCGCGGCGGCGTCCCGCTGTGTTGCCAGTTCGTTGGGTTGCCGCCCGGTGACTGCGGCCAGGACCTGACCGGAAAGATCGGCGATCAGCGCGCTCGCGCCCCGCTGGCCCAGCCGCGCCTGCAGCCAGCGCGCCACCGCGCGGGTTGCCCACAGCGCCAACAAGATTGACAACGGTCCAAGCAAACGGCGCGGATCACGCACCCAATGGTCGCTGACGACGCGCGCAACGATGTTCGCCAGCACGACCGCTGAGCCGATCGCACAACCCGAGATCACCACTCCGGAAGCCACAGTGGCGACCAGGTAGCGCCGTAACGCGGCCGAAGCCCGCCACAGCCGCGGATCAACGGGTCCGCTAGAGCTTTTGGTGCTCAGGAGTCCTGCCTCTGGTTAGGCCGATCGGCGCAGGTATCCGCTCTGCCGAGATCCGTTGCCGGAAAACCCAGTACGTCCACGCCTGGTACACCACCGTCAAGGGCGCGAAGAACGCCGTCACCCACGTCATGATCTTGAGTGTGTAAGCGGTCGACGAGGCGTTGTAGATCGTCAGGCTCCATTGCTTGTTCAGCGTGGAGGGCACCAGATTTGGGTACAGGCAGCCGAACAGCAAGGTCACGACGGCAGCTACCACCAGGGCCGTGCATACGAACGCCCATCCGTCGGACATCCGCCGCCACACCAACAGCACCGCTGTCAACAGCGCGGTCACCGCGATGCCCAGCAGCACCCAGGTCCAATCCTTGCCGTGGCCAAGCTGCGTCCAAACCCCAAATCCCGCAACCAGTCCCGTCGCCGGAAGCGACAACCGCACTGCAAACCGATGGGCGTCGTCGCGGATGGGGCCGGAGGTCTTCAACGCGACGAACACCGCGCCGTAGAACAAAAACAATCCGGCCGTGGCCAGACCGCCCAGCAGCGTATAGGCGTTGAGGACGTTGGTGATCGACAGATGCACGTGAGCGCGGGCGTCCACCGGCAGTCCGCGGACGAGGATGGCGAAGGCCACACCCCAGAGCACCGCGGGCAACCAGGATCCCGCGGCGATACCGAAATCGGCCCAGGTGCGCCACTTTGTGTCGTCGATCTTGCCGCGCCATTCGATGGCGACCGCGCGCACGATCATGCCGAAAAGGATCGCCAGCAGCGGTAGGTAGAGCGTCGAGAACACGGCGGCGTACCAGCCCGGGAATGCGGCGAACATCCCTGCGCCGGCGGTGATCAGCCAGACCTCGTTGCCGTCCCAAACGGGACCGATGGTGTTCAGTGCGGCGCGCCGGTGCGTTTCCCGGTCACCCGTGCCGCGTTTTAGGGCAGTGCGGGCGAACGGCTCCATCAACATACCCACCCCGAAGTCGAAACCCTCGAGGATGAAAAACGCTAGGAACAGCACCGCGATGATGCCGAACCACAACTCGTGGAGATCCACCGCTCAGCTCCTTCCCGGGGTCAATACGCAAACGACAGCGGCGCTACTTCGTCATCGCTAGGAGCTTGCGGCGCAGTGGGTTCCGCATCGTGTTCCAGCGGACCCTCGACGATGTAACGCTTCAGCAAAAAGAACCAGCCGACCGCGAGCACCGCGTATACCAGGGTCAGCGTCACCAGCGAAGTGACGACCATCCCCGAGGCGTGGTGGGAGACGCCCGCGGCGACAGTCAGTCGAACTTGTTGATCACCGGTCGGGTTAGGAACGACGATCCATGGCTGACGCCCCATCTCGGTGAACACCCAGCCGGCGCTGTTGGCCAGGAACGGGGTGGGGATGGTCAACACGGCCAGCCGGGAGAACCAACGCTGGTTGGGAATCCGCCCGCCGCGGGTGAGCCACAACGTCATTAGCGCGAACAGCACCGGAACCGTCATGAACCCGATCATCGCGCGGAACGACCAATAGGTGACAAAAAGGTTGGGCCGGTAGTCGTTTGGCCCGAATCGCTGTTGGTAGTCCAGCTGCAGATTGCGGACACCCTGCAACGTGACATCGCTCGTCCGGCTTTGGGCGAGGAACGGCAACACATAGGGCACCTGGATGACACGAGTCAGGTTGTCACAATTGTTCTGCCTGCCCACCGTGAGGATGGAGAAGTCCGGATCGGTCTCGGTATCGCACAGCGATTCTGCCGACGCCATTTTCATCGGTTGCTGCACGAACATCAGCTTCCCCTGGTGGTCGCCGGTGAAGAACAAACCGACCGTCGCAATCAGCGCGACCCAACATCCCAGAATGGCTGCCGGACGAAACATGTCGCGCGTGCCGGGCCCTGTAGTGATGGTGTTCGACCGGACTAGCCACCAGGCGCTGACTGCAGCCACGAAAGTCCCCGCGGTCAGCAAAGCGCCGGCGACGGTGTGGGCAAACGCCGCTCGCGCAGTGTTATTGGTCAGCAGCGCGACGATGCTACTCAACTCGGCGCGCCCCGTCGCAGGGTTGTAGTGCGCGCCAACTGGGTGCTGCATAAAGGAATTCGCGACGATGATGAAAAACGCGGAAGCGTTGACCGACACCGCGACAATCCAGATGCAGCCCAGGTGCACCAGTCGGGACAGTCTGCTCCAGCCGAAGATCCACAGTCCGAGGAAGGTGGATTCGAAGAAGAAGGCCATCAGACCCTCCATCGCCAGTGGCGCCCCGAAGATGTCGCCGACGAACCGGGAATACTCGCTCCAATTCATCCCGAATTGGAATTCCTGCACTATTCCGGTTGCCACGCCGATGGCGAAGTTGATCAAGAAGAGTTTGCCGAAGAACTTCGTCAGGCGATACCACGCGGTCTTGCCGGTAACTACCCACACTGTCTGCATGATGGCGATCAGTGGGGCCAGGCCAATGGTCAGCGGTACGAAAATGAAGTGGTAGACGGTGGTGATACCGAACTGCCACCGCGAAATGTCGACGACATTCATCTGTCATCTCCCGGTGCTACGGGCTGGTTCGTAAACTACGACATAGTGTAGTAGATGCGCGCGATCAACGCTAGGGCGGGTTTGTCGAATGCCGGATTTACCCGCCGAGCGTGTTGGACGCCTTGCGGATTCCGAACGACGAGACGATCTCGAAAACTCCGATGACGATCAGCCAGATCCCGACCACCTCGGCCAGCAGCAGGATGGTGCCGAATGGCGAGCCCAGCATGATCATGCCCGCCAGCAGGCTCATGATCCCGACGAAGATCTCCCAGGCCCGGCCGGGCAGCTGGGGGTCACTGATGGCCGAGACCGTCGTTGCCACCCCGCGGAAGATGAAACCAATGCCAATCCAGATCGCCAGCAGGTAAACGGCGGTCGCTTCTTCTTTGCCGAAATGACGAAAAGCCATCATCGCCAGGATCAATGACGCTGCGCCGCTGATGAATAACAGGATTCGGCTGCCCGCGGTGACGTGCAGGCTGAACGCGAACACGACCTGCGCGATGCCGGTGATCAACAGATAGACGCCGAATGCGACTGCGGCGGCCAGAACCGTTTTACTTGGCCAGGCCAGGATCGCGACGCCTACGATCAGCGACAGAATTCCGGATATCAGCGTCGATTTCCACAAATGCGGCAACAATCTTGGAACTTGTATCGTCGCGGGAGTTGTTTCCATGGGCGCAGTGTGACACATCAGCCGGGCCTGGCATAGGCCCTCAACGACACCGGTTTGGGTGGCCGAAAGTCACACGCGGGCGGCGCGTGATTCCGTGCTCGTCTGATCGGCGTCCAGATCGAAAGATGCCGGGGTTGTTTCCTGAGTTGCCTTGCGCCCGACCAGATACCAGGTGCGCATGATGCCCTTGCCCTTGACGTCTATCAGGCCGCGTTCCTGGAGCACAAAGTTAGCCTTCAGGCGCTCGTAGGTAATCTCCGGCACTTGGATCCGTCCCACCGAATCGGTGGTTTCCATCCGGGATGCGACGTTGACCGCGTCGCCCCACACGTCGTAGAAGAACCTGCGTGAACCCACCACTCCTGCGACCACGGGCCCGCAGGCCATACCGATGCGCAGTGGGACGGATTGGCCATGCGGGTCTTTCAATTCGGCAGCGACTTCGGCCATTTCGATCGCGAAGTCTGCCAGCGCTTCGGCGTGGTCGGGCCGGGGGCGGGGCACGCCGCTGACCACCATGTAGGAGTCGCCGCTGACCTTGATCTTCTCCAGCTCGTGCTTGTCGACCAGCGCGTCGAACGCGCTGTAGAGCGTGTCGAGGAACCGCACCAGGTCGGCGGGTGCCGTACTGCTGGCGCGCTCGGTGAAGCCGACGATGTCGGCGAACAGCACCGATGCCTCGTCGTACTTGTCAGCGATGACGTCGCGCTCGGGTTCTTTGAGGCGCTCGGCGATGCTGACCGGCAATATGTTGGCGAGCAGGACTTCTGAGCGCTGGTACTCGGCCTCCATGACCGCTTCGGCGCGTTCGGTATCGCGCAGCGCGAACCACACCGACACGAATGCCATCAGGAAGGCGGCGCTGGTCGTGACCGCGAAGCTGATCGACATTGCCATCGCGGGCTCGACGCCGGTCGAGCGCGGAACGAACATCTGCAACGTGATCGCCAGCCCGGCGCCCATTGCCGCCAACAGCAAGGCCAACCGGATGCGTTCGATGCCCAACTGCAGCACCACCAGGCTGGCGCCGGTCAGCAGAAAATACTGCACGCCGGAACCGGTACCCAGGTCCCAGCAGATGGCGAAGACCACGACATACGCAGACAAGATGAAGGTAAGTGGCGCAATGAGGCCGCCGAAGCGCTGCAGGAACGGGACCATCGCGAAAATGATGCCCGCGGCGAAGTTGATCAACTGGGTCCGCCACACCGGGGGGCCGGGCCAGAAGCCGAGGAACGCGAAGCAGATGCACACCCAGACCGCCATGACGGCGGTGATATTGAGCACTCGGACACGTCGGGCGGCGCTGTCGGCATAGTGCTCGGTTCGCGCGCGGGTCTCGGCCTGCACGGCCGCTACGCAATTTGGTCGTCGCGTCGAGCCAACCGATGTGCCCGGTGCGGCGCGGCATTTCTTGGTCGCCACCTTGAAAGCGTAACCGCTGAGCTTGTGGTTTATCGAGATCCGGCCTGGTGCCCTCGGTGAGATTCGAACTCACACTGGACGGGTTTTGAATCCGTTTCCTCTGCCAGTTGGGATACGAGGGCTTATTCCGGAGTTCCACCTTAGATGAACCCCCGACGTCGCAAGTCGCACCCGTTCACGACAGAATGTCCGTCATGACGGGCCCCACGACCGACGCAGACGCCGCGGTGCGGCGCCGCGTCCTCATCGCTGAAGACGAAGCGCTGATCCGCCTGGACCTGGCAGAGATGCTGCGAGAGGAGGGTTACGACATCGTCGGCGAGGCTGGTGACGGTCAGGAGGCCGTCGAGCTGGCCGAGCGGCATAAGCCCGACCTGGTGATCATGGACGTGAAGATGCCCCGGCGCGACGGAATCGACGCGGCGTCGGAGATAGCTAGCAAACGCATCGCCCCGATCGTGGTGCTGACCGCGTTCAGCCAGCGCGATCTCGTCGAACGCGCCCGCGACGCCGGCGCGATGGCCTACCTCGTCAAGCCCTTCACGATCAGCGACCTGATCCCCGCCATCGAATTGGCCGTCAGCCGCTTCGCCGAGATCGCCGAGCTGGAGCGCGAGGTGGCGACGTTGTCGGACCGGCTGGAGACCCGCAAGCTCGTCGAGCGCGCCAAAGGCTTGTTACAGGCGAAGCAGGGCATGAGCGAGCCCGAGGCTTTCAAGTGGATTCAGCGCGCCGCGATGGACCGTCGGACCACCATGAAGCGGGTGGCCGAGGTGGTCCTGGAAACCCTCGACACGGGCGAGTAAGCGGCCGAGCAGACGCGAAAGCCCCGAAATCGGGCCGATTTCGGTGCTTTCGCGTCTGCTCGGCACCCCTTAGCGCGCGACAATCACCGACGAGCCGTGCCCGAACAAGCCCTGGTTGGCGGTGACGCCGACGGTGGCGTTCTCGACTTGACGGCCAGTCGCGTGACCACGCAGTTGCCAGGTCAACTCGCAGACCTGGGCGATCGCTTGCGCGGGAATGGCCTCGCCGAAGCAGGCCAGCCCGCCAGACGGGTTGACCGGGACCCTGCCGCCAAGAGTCGTCGCGCCGCTGCGCAGCAGCTCCTCGGCTTCGCCCTTGGCGCACAGCCCCAGGTGTTCGTACCAGTCGAGTTCCAGCGCGGTGGACAGGTCATAGACCTCGGCCAGGCTCACGTCCTCGGGTCCGATGCCCGCTTCGGCGTAAGCCGCGTCGAGGATCTGATCCTTGAACACCCGGTCCGGCGCCGGCACCGCGGCAGTGGAATCCGTTGCGATGTCGGGCAATTCAGGCAAGTGCTGCGGGTAGCGGGGGGTCACCGCGCTCACCGCGCGCACCGAAGGAACGCCGTCGAGCGAGCCGAGGTGCTTACGGGCGAAGTCGGCGCTGGCCACGATCAGCGCCGCCGCGCCGTCGGAGGTGGCGCAGATGTCGAGTTGCCGCAACGGGTCGGCCACCACGGGGCTGGCGAACACGTCGTCCACCGACGACTCCTTGCGGTAGCGGGCATTCGGGTTCTGCAGGCCGTGTCGCGAGTTCTTCACCTTGACCTGCGCGAAGTCCTCGGGCGTCGCGCCGTAAAGGTCCATCCGGCGACGTGCCAGCAGCGCGAAATACACCGGGTTCATCGCGCCGATGAGGTGGAACCGCTGCCAGTCGGGGTCGTTCTTGCGTTCCCCGCCGACCGGCGCGAACGCACCCTTCGGGGTGGTGTCGGCGCCGATCACCAGCGCGACGTCACAGAAACCGGCCAGGATCTGCGCGCGCGCGCTCTGCAGCGCCTGGGAGCCGCTGGCGCATGCGGCGTAGCTGGAGCTGACCGGGACGCCGTTCCAGCCCAGCTTCTGCGCGAACGTCGACCCGGCGATGAAGCCGGGGTAGCCGTTGCGGATGGTATCGGCACCGGCGACGAGCTGGATCTGCCGCCAGTCCAGGCCGGCCTCGCTCAGTGCGGCCCGCGCCGCGACCACACCGTATTCGCTGAAGTCTCGGCCCCACTTGCCCCAGGGGTGCATTCCGACGCCGAGGATGTAGAGCGGATCGGGAGTGCTCATTCGGCGCACCTCCACGCGTGCACCATGCGCTCCACACCATGGTCATCGGTGTACAGCGGCATGGTGGTCAGCTCCATGTCCATCCCGACCTTGAGGTCGGTGGCCAGCGTGCCCTCGACCACCTTGCCCAGCACGATCAGTCCCTCGTCGGCCAGCTCGACGGCGGCGATGGCGAACGGTTCGAAGGGGTCTGGGGCGGGATATGGCGCCGGTGGGGGATAACGGTTTTCGGTGTAGCTCCACAACTTTCCGCGCCTGGACAGGGCAACGGGCGCTAGTGTGTCGCTGTCGCAGGCCGGGTTTGGGCAGTTGTTCTCGCGCGGCGGGAAGACGTAGGTGCCGCACAGGGGGCACTTACCGCCGATCAGATGCGGGTTTCCGGCGTCATCGGTGGCGAACCATCCCGCGATTGCGGGTTCTTGGCTGGTGAGCTCTGGCACCTGGCAAGAGTACCCAGCCAGGACACGGAACTGAAACGTGTTGCAATTCCGCCGGCCTCAGAACCCGTCAGACCCGGTGCTTAAAGTGAAAGCCGTGCCCGCTCCCCCTGTTAAGACCACCGAGGCTGAGCCCAAGCCGACGTTGATGCTGCTCGACGGCAACTCCCTGGCGTTCCGGGCGTTCTATGCGCTGCCCGCGGAGAATTTCAAGACCCGGGGCGGGCTGACCACCAACGCCGTCTACGGCTTCACCGCCATGCTGATCAACCTGCTGCGCGACGAGGCGCCGACGCACATCGCCGCCGCCTTCGACGTGTCGCGGCAGACGTTCAGATCCG
>Ga0213876_10002009_pt1 | contig 12178 bp, 11 predicted proteins | sample BarmaccomBMRX_R9_FD_160113 | JGI IMG/M metagenome (GOLD analysis project Ga0213876, IMG submission 160113) | Root-associated microbial communities from Barbacenia macrantha in rupestrian grasslands, the National Park of Serra do Cipo, Brazil - RX_R9 | ecosystem: Host-associated > Plants > Roots...
CCCCGACAAGAGCTAATCCCGCCCCGGAGCCCCTGCCCGCGCCGACGGGTCGGCGACTGCCTCGATCTTGGTCACGAGAGGGCCGCGGATGCTCAGCACGATCACCGCGAACAGCCGCCGGTCGGCGAAGGCCAGCACCGCCGGCTGCCCGGCGGGACCGCTGACCAGCGTCACCTCCGGCCCCAGGTAGCGCAGCAAGTTGGTGGCCACGGCGTCGGGACCGTGGTTGACCTGCGGCGGCGGCGCGGGGTCGATGAGGATCGTGCCCACTCCCCAGACCGCCGGATCGAGGACGGCGGTCAACGCGGCGATGTCGCCGTTGGCGCACGCGGTGATGAATCTCTCGGTGACCAGCTGGTGTTCGGCCGTGGCCACTTCGTTCAACTTCGGTTGCGCTGCATTGAATTTGGCGCGCGCGCGCCGCGCAAGCTGACGGCAGGTGCCGACCGGACGGCCCACGGTCTCGGCGATCGTTTCGAACGGAACCGAGAACACGTCGTGCAGTACGAACGCCACTCGTTCGCCGGGGCTGAGCCTGCGCAGGACCTCGAACAGCGCGTTGCGGACCTCATCGTCGAGGGTGACCCGGTCGGCCGGGTCCGGGCGGCGCGATACGGGCTCCCGCTCCTCGAGATCGCCGGTTCCGGGCCGTTCGTGGCGGGCTCGGGCCGACCGCACCTGGTCGAGGCAAAGCCGGCTCGCCACCACCGTCAGCCAGGCGCGGACATCGTCGATCGCATCCAGATCGGCACGGGAGAGCCGCAGGAATGCTTCTTGCGCAACGTCTTCGGCGTCACCGACGTCCCCGAGCATCTGATAGGCGAGGTTGACCAGATAGGGGCGGTGATGGCGCCACGCCTCGGTGAGCTGGTCGGTCGGGGAGTGCGACTGGGTCATGAAACTTCGACGATTCGGGACTGCGAAAAGTTACGCGTCGCCCGTGTAACTTTCCCGCCGCCGGCGCCGTCCTTGGCTGTAAAACTCACGGAAGGACCATCTCATGACGATCGTCGTAACCGGAGCGACCGGCAACGTCGGACACCCGCTCGTTGCCGAACTTGTCGCCGCGGGCGCGTGGGTACGGGCGGTCACCCGCACACCGAAGGGCGCCGGGTTTCCCTCGCGCGTCGAGGTGGTCGACTCGGCCGCCGACGCGCTGACGGGTGCCTCGGCGGTATTCCTCAATTCCCGCGCGCTGGGTGAGCGGCTGGCCGAACTGGTGGACCAGTGCGTGCACGCCGGGGTCACCAGGCTGGTTGCGCTGTCGGCGATCAACGCCGACGACGACTTCTCGCGTCAGCCATCGCGTTTTCGCGGGGACCGCAATAAGGAGGTCGAGCAGCTCGCCGTCGAATCCGGCCTGGAGTGGGTGAGCCTGCGGCCCAGCGTGTTCGCGACGAACTTCGCCGGGATGTGGTCGGCGCAGATCCGCGCCGGCGACGTGGTGGCCGGGCCCTACGCCGCCGCGTCCTCGGCGCCGATCGTCGAAAGCGACATCTCCGCGGTCGCGGCGCGGGCGCTGCTCACCGATGACCTTGTCGGCCAGCGCATCCCGCTGACAGGTCCGCAGGCGTTCACCAACTCGGAGCTGGTCGAGGTCATCGGCGGTGTCCTCGGTCGACCGCTGCGATACCTCGAAGTGCCGAATGACGTGGTGCGGCAACGGTTCATCGGCCTCGGCTTCTCTGCCGACTTCGCCGACGCCTACATGTCCATGCTCGCCGAAACCCTCGACAAACCCGCGCTCGTCACTCACGACGTCGAGAAGATCCTCGGCCGGCCCGCAAGCACGTTCGCGCAATGGGTTTCGGAGCACCGCAACCTGTTCGCCCGACCCGAAGGAGCCTGACATGTCGCAGCCACGCCCCCCGCGCTACCTCAAACCCATGAACAAGGTGATGATGGCCGCCCAGCGGCTGGGCTTACCGACCGGCCCCGCGATGGTGCTGACCGTGCCCGGCCGCAAAACCGGTCAACCGCGCAGCACCCCGATGACGCCGTTCGAGTTCCGCGGCGGCCTGTACGTCGTGGCCGGTTACCCCGGCGCGGACTGGGCGGCGAACGCCCGGGCGGCGGGCACCGGCACACTGAGCCGGGGCAGGCGATCACGTGAGGTCAAGATCGTCGAACTGGACGCCGACGAGGCGCGCCCGGTGCTGCGAGAGTTCTCGGTGAAGGTGCCGGTCGGCGTGGCGTTCGCCAAGCGCTCCGGCATGGTGCGCGACGGCACGGCCGACGAATTCGAGGCGCTGGCGGGCCGGGTCGCCGTCTTCCGGTTCGAGCCCAACGCCACCTGACAGTAGAGCTGGCGAGCCGTCCGATATTTCGGAAAGGGCCGGCGCACCACCGGCGGGGGAGACCCGTCAGAGGACTTGCTCGCCGGGCTGCGGGTCGTCGGCTTGCCGGTCGCTCGACTCGTCGCGGGTGCTTTCTTCTTGGCTTGTAAGCGAAGGAGGAACACCCGCCGTCCCGCCACCGGCCGATGTGAACTGGCCGATCGAACTCAGCGGGGCGGTGCCCGCGCCCAGCACCGTTGACGCGGCGTTCGCGGTCGCGGGCACCGTGGCGGCCGGATTCGACGCCGCGACGCCTCCCAAAGGATTTGCCATCAGCGGTGTGCGGGCAGCCAGGCCACCGGCACCCGCTGCTGTCTCCGCGTTGAGCAGTCCCGCGGCGGCGGTCGCCGGGGTTCCACCCGCGGACGCTTGGCCGGCGAATTGGGCGCCGGCCGCCGCCAAAGTCGCGGCCGCGTCGCCGTCGACCTGCGAATACATGCGAGCGATTTCGGTCACCGCAAAGCCCGCCCGGGCCAGCTCCTCTTGGGCGGTGGTATTGGCAGCCAGCATCGTGGAGGCCTCTGCCGCGAAAGCCATCACTGCCTGTAGCGAGACCTCTTCTGCCCCGGCGGGTGCCAACCCGGTCAACAACGGCGCCGCGGCCGCACCGGAGGTCAGGGCGCGAGTGGCGACATCGACCAATTGCGATCCGATCGCGGCGGCGGCCGGATCGATTGACATCGATTCCATGTGCAGACTGCTCCTATGCGCCATCCCGAGGTTGTCACCGGGGTCCGGCCGCGTTGAAAGTCAGACCTGATTCTAGTGGGCGATGAGATCCATAGCGGACTCAATGAAGGGCCCGGTGTGCGATACAGTCGCATCAGTTGGTTTCGATCGTCTTCACTCCCAAGTGTTCGCTTCGCCGCAACCTTGCTGCAATGTATGGCATAGCGTGCGCGCGCCAGGTGGTGAATGCTGTTGCGTAGCCGAAACATCGTGCGCCGGGGCTGTTCTGAGCGTTGAAAGGCTCGCTCCACCGTGCACGGGATCGGTGCACAGGATTCGCGAGCGTGAAGGGAACACCGAGGTGTCTTGGCTTAACGGTGCGTCAGATCTGATCACGGTGACAAAGAGTTTCCAAACCGGCGGAAGCGCCATTCAAAACAAGGACTGGGCCACCCTCGGTGCGAGCGCGGGCACCATCGTGGGCAAGGGGCTGATCTACGCGAGCAAGCAATGGACGAAGCTTGTCGACGTTTTGAAGACCGACGCGGTAAAGAAGGCGCTGCCGACCCCGACGGCCATCGTCGATGCTGCGGCGCTGGCGGTCACTTTGGTGGACTTCCTCAACGGATTCGGTTCCCCGAACTCGGGCTCCGCCGTGTCCACCGCCGCAAAGGATCTCGACCTGTTCGTAACCAGCTTGGACCCCGGGTGCGTTCCCGATCCCCGAGACTGGGCCGGGCCCGCCGCGGCGGCCTACATCGCGCAGAACGCCGACTTGAAGCGTTACACGCAGGACTTGAAGCTCCTGGACGACAAGCTGAAAAATTTCATCGCGGAACAGGCCGGTAACACCAAAGAGGCGCACATGTGCTGCGCGGTCAACGTGGCCGTGCTGACCGCCGCCGCGGGTGTCGCCCTTCTCCTGTACTTGATTCCGGTCACGGGACCGGCGTGGTCGCAGGCGTGGCAAATCATTGCCGCCTTCGCGTGCTGCGCGGCGGTCCTGGTCGTCGAGCTGCTCGAGGTGGCGAGATCGATGACCCTCAACAACCAGGTGGCCACATTGGCCAAGGACTACGTCACGCTCGGCGAGAACGTGCAGAAGGCGCTCGAGGGCAGCTTCGGGAAGATCGAGGGGAAGGTGGCGGCGGAGGCCTCATCCAAGCTGTCCAGCTTCAGGGGGATCTCCGACGGCCTGACAAAGTTCTCCTTCGCGCCGAGCATCAACGACTTGGCCAACCAGGCCGGCGACCGTGTTACGCGGGAACAACGCGAGTTCCTCGACGCGAACAGACAACAGCAGGGGCTTGCCGCGAAGAGCCCGGCCGGCTCTGAAGCGCCGCGAGCGCCGCAAGCGACGCCGGCGGCGGTGCCCGCGGCAGCGGCTGCGGCCGCAACTCCGGCCACAGCTGCGGCCGCAACTCCGGCCGCAGCTCCGGCGGCAACTTCTGCGGCCGCCGCAGGGTACGCCCCGCCCACCCTGGCGCAGATGGCTGCGATGTCGGCCCAGATATCGCAGATGTCCCAGCCCGTCAGCCAGCTCGGCCAGACGGTCAACCAGGGTGTGAGCCAGATTCAGCAGGCGGCCCAATCCGGGAAGGGCCCGGGTGATCCGGCCCCGCCGCCCGCCGACGCGGCGGGCGATGGCCAGGACGCGGAGGCCGGTGCGGCCGCGGGCAGCGAGGGCGCCGAGCGGGCGCCGGTCGATGCCGCGACGAGCGGCGACAAGCCCACCGGGGCGGGTCGCGAGCGCGTCCTTTGATTCCACTCGCGCGTCTAATCCGTTGCGAGCCAAAGCAATAGCGTGACAAGCAAACGTCAAGGAGAACGACAATGGCAGATCTACTCCTCAACCCGGCAACCCTGACGGCGCTGGCAAACAGCCAGGAGGCCGCGGCCAAGTACGCCGAATCGGCCGCCAACGGCCTGGACGGGACGGCCGCCGACTGCCGGATCACCCACGGCGCCATCGGCTGCCCCTTGGCCGCCGGCGGCTTGGATTCCATCGAGGGGATCCGAAAAGCCGCCGTTCAGGCCCTGGCTGACGGCAGCAAGCACCTCTCCGCGAAGCTGCGCGCCGCCAGGGAGGCATATCAGGGCGTTGACGGTGAGTTGGCCGGGAACCTCAACAAGCAAATGCTTGACAGGTAGCCATGGCCGGTCATCTCGCTGCCTCTCGCGCCGGGCTCGTCGACGACGTCGTCGGCGTCGAGGTGACCATCGACGGCATGCTGGTGATCGCCGACCGCTTGCAGTTGATCGAATTCCCTGTGGCGCTTGGGATCCGGCAGAACATTCCACTCGAGGACGTGCGCCAGCGCGTCTGGGACCAGGTACGGCACGACCTCACCGTGCAAGGGGTGCTCGACCCTTCGGGCCATCCCCACCCGACGGTCGCGCAGATGGTCGACACGCTCAGCAGGCCGGACCGGACCCTGGAAGGCCGCTGGTGGCGGCGCGATGCCGGGGATGTGATGGTGCGTTTCGCCGTGTGCCGAAAGGGCGACCGGCACGTCATCGCCGCGCGCAACGGTGAACTGATCGCGCTGCAACTGGTCGCGCCGCAGGTGGGTCTGGCCGGCATGGTGACCACCGTGCTGGGCCCGGGGACTCCGGCCAGCGTCGAACCGATGACCGGTATCGCGGCCGAACTGGCCGAGTGCACCACCGCCGCAGACTTGATCAGTCAAGGCGTCCCGCCGGCCACGGCCCGCATCTACGCCGAGATCGTCAGCAACCCGAGTGGCTGGGTGGAGATCATCGCCGGCCAGCGCCACGCCGGCGGCACCTTCTCGCACACCGATGTCGCCGCCGGCGTCCTCGATTCACCGCTGGGCAGAGTGGTATCGCTGCCCCGTCGCGTCCACGGCGAGTTGTATGGCAGCTTCCTGTGCGGCACGCACCAGAATCTGCAGCGCACCCTGGACGGACTCCTGGAGTTTCTCCCGGCGGGCGCCTGGTTCGACGCCACTCCGGAAGACGATTCTGCTCACGCCTCCGATCACACCCAGGCCGCCTACCGAGGCTGATTCCGCCGCTACCCAATTTCAGAAAGAGGAATTCCCATGCCCGAGCACGACGAGCACGACGACCTCGCCGCCCTGGACTTTTCTTCCCCTCAGTCGGAATCGGACGACGACGGCAACGGGGAATCCGACGCCCTCGACTTCTCCGCTGCCGCCGACGACACCGACGAGGAGTCGGACGTGGAGGCGCTGTCCGGGTTTGCGCCGACCGCCGAGCCCGAGGAGGCCGCAAACGAGCTGGATGCCATCGCCGCGGCGACCGAGGCGTCGGACGCCTCCGAGGAAGAGGAAGAAGAGGTCGCCCAGGAGTTCACGGTCACCAACCCCGCCGGGACGGTGTCGGTGTCGGCGCTCATGGACGGCAGGATTCAACGCGTCAAGCTGTCGCCTACAGTGACCAGGATGACCGAATCGGAACTGGCAGAAGAGATTACGGTCCTCGCCGGCCTGGCCCGAAAACAGGGTCTCGCCGGTACGCACACCTATCTGTTCGAGAACGAATCCCAAGTGGAGGGGCTGCAAGACCTCGCCGAGCTCGGGATAGACGGCAGCCAGGTATTCCGTGACTTCGTGGAGGTCGGCATGCGGTTGCCGACCCCGGAGCAGGCCGACGCGGAACAGGCCGAAGTCTTCGCGGCCCGATACACCGACGATAAATGACCGATCATCTGGCCGGTCTGTTCGAGAGTGCGGTCGGCATGCTGCCCGTCTCGGAGGCGCGCGCCCTTGACCTCTTCACCGAGATAACGAATTACGACGAGTCCGCCTGCGACGCATGGGTTGGCCGCATCCGGTGTGGCGACAACGACCGGGTGACGGTGTTCCGAGCCTGGTATTCGCGCACCCACTTCGGACGGCTGGCCGGGTCCGCTCAAATCTCGATGAACGCCGTGGGCGCCAGAATTCCGATCGGCGGCCTCTACGGCGACATCACGTACCCGGTCAACTCGCCGTTGGCGCTCACCCTCGGTTTCGCGGTGAACGAAGCGTCGCAGGGCAACTACGCGGATGCCATGGAAGCCATCGAGGGCCTCGAGGGCCTTGGGGGCAGTCCCAACACCGGAGCCGAACACCTGGTGTCGTGGACCAAGGCGGTGATCTACGGCGCGGCCGGGCGATGGACAGAGGTGATCGACGAAGTGCGGGCGGCAGGCAAGTGGCCGGACACGTTCCTGGCTGCCGCCGCGAGCGTCGCACACGGGGTGGCGGCGGCCAACCTCGGTTTGTTCACCGAAGCCGAACGCCGGCTCACCGAGGCGAACTCCTCGCCTGCCGGCGAGGCGTGCGCCCAGTCCATCGCCTGGTACTTGGCGATGACGCGCCGCGGCCAGGGGAATGAAGAATCGGCCGTGGCGCTTCTCGAGTGGCTGCAGACCACGCACCCGAGCGCCAAAGTCACTGCCGCGCTTAAGGATCCGTCTTACCGCCTGGCGACCACCAGCGCCGAACAGATCGCCGCCCGGACCGACCCCTGGGACGCGGCCAGCGTCGTGGCCGACACCTCGGGGCGCGAAAAGCTGCTCGCCGAGGCGGAGGCCGAGCTACAACGACAGATCGGCCTCGCCCGCGTCAAGGACCAGATCGAGCGATACCGGGCCGCGACCCAGATGGCGAGGGTCCGCGCCGCGCGTGGCATGAAGGTCGCGCAACCGAGCAAGCACATGATCTTCACGGGGCCGCCCGGTACCGGCAAGACCACGATCGCGCGGGTCGTCGCCAACATTCTGGCCGGCCTGGGCGTCATCGGAGAACCGAAGCTGATAGAGACCGCGCGCAAGGACTTCGTCGCCGAATACGAGGGGCAGTCGGCGGTCAAGACCACCAAGACGATCGACCGTGCCATGGGCGGCGTCCTGTTCATCGACGAGGCCTACGCGCTGGTACAGGAACGCGACGGCCGCACGGATCCGTTCGGGCAGGAGGCGCTTGACACCCTGCTCGCCAGGATGGAGAACGACCGCGACCGACTCGTGGTGATCATCGCGGGCTACAGCGCCGACATCGACCGGTTGCTGGAAACCAACGAAGGCTTGCGGTCGCGGTTCGCCACCCGGATCGAGTTCGACTCCTACGCCCCCGAGGAGATCCTCGAGATCGCGAAAGTCATTGCGGCGGCTAATGACTCAACGTTGAGCCTGGAGGCGGCCGACAACCTGCTGGAGGCGGCGAAGCTGCTCAGTCAGCGGACAGTTCGGGGCAAAGCCGGCATCGACGTCGCCGGCAACGGTCGCTATGCGCGCCAACTGGTGGAGGCCGCCGAGCAGTACCGCGACATCCGGCTGACCCAGGCCGCCGACTTCGAGGCTCTCGACGTTGACCGCCTGAGCGAGATCAACGGCGACGACATGGCCGAGGCGATCGCCTCGGTACATGGGCGACTCAACATCACCGACTGACAAGAGGGATCACTGGACAACGAATGGCGGGTTTTCGGCTTACTACCAAGGTCCAGGTGAGTGGCTGGCGTTTTCTGCTCCGGCGATTGGAGCATGCCATCGTTCGCCGCGACACCCGCATGTTCGACGACCCGCTGTCCTTCTACGGCAGGTCGGCCGCGCTCGGCGTTGTCGTCTCCGTGCTGATCCTGGTGGGCGCCCTGGCGCTGGCATACTTCAAGCCCCAGGGCAAACTCGGCAGCGGCAATCTGTTCGTCGACCGCACGACCAATGAGCTGTATCTGATGGTGTCGGGGCAGTTGCATCCTGTCTACAACCTGACTTCGGCGCGGCTGGTGCTTGGCAGTCCGGCCGAACCGGCGGCCGTGAAGTCCGCCGAACTGAACAAGCTGCCGAAGGGCCAGCCGGTTGGCATCCCGGGTGCGCCGTATGCCACCCCCGTGTCGTCGGGCTCCACCTCGGCTTGGGCGGTGTGTGACACCGTCACCAAGGCCAACACCATCAATCCCTCCGTCCAGACGGCCGTGCTGGCAATGCCTTTGGCCATCGATCCGTCGGTGGATCCGCTCCTTCCCAACGAGGCGCTGCTGACCATCTACGAGAAGGTTGACTGGGTCATCACGACAAGCGGTCGGCACGCCACCGAATTGGCCGACCGCCCCCTCACCTCCGCGGTGGGCATTCCCCTCAACCCCAATCCCAGCCCCCTGTCTGCCGCGATCTTCAACGCCCTGCCCGACGGCGGGTCGTGGCGGTTGCCGCCCATTCCCGACGAGGGCGCCCCCAATACCCTTGGGCTGCCGGACAATTTGGTGGTCGGGTCGGTGTTCCAGATCCGGACGCCCTCGGGGCCGAAGTACTTCGTCGTCCTCCCGGACGGTGTCGCACCGGTGAACGACAACACGGCCACGGCGCTGCGCGCCATCCAGTCGCACGGCCTGGTCGAACCTCCCGCGGTGGTGTCGAGCGTCGTCGTCAGAATCCCCGAGAAGATCTATCCGTCGCCGCTCCCCGATCAACCGATCAAGATCGTGTCCCGGCCGAACGAGCCCGTGTTGTGCTGGTCCTGGCAACGCAAGACCGGCGAGCATTCGGCGAAGACAACGGTCATAACGGGTCGGAGTCTGCCGATCCCGCCGTCCGCCATGAACCGCGGCGTCCAGCAGATCCAGGGCGCGGCAACCATTTACACCGACGGCGGCAAGTACGTACAGGTGCAGTCACCCGATCCCCGGTACGGCGAATCCCTGTTCTACATCGACCCGCAGGGGGTGCGCTACGGGATACCGGATGAACAGACGGCGAAGGCGCTCGGCTTGTCGTCACCCAAACCGGCTCCGTGGGAGGTCATTCGCCTCTTGGTGGACGGTCCCGTGCTGTCGAAAGACGCCGCGCTGCTGGCGCATGACACGCTGCCCGCGGACCCGAGCCCCGGGAAACTACCGGCGACGTCAGGAGCTCCCGGATGACAACGAAAAAGTTCACCCCGAGCGTCACTCGCGGCCCGAGGCTCAACCCCGGCGAGATAGCCCTCACACCGCCCGAGGACCTCGGCGTCGACGTCCCGCCCTCCTTCGTCCAGCGGGTCATGCCGTATGTGATGGGTGTGTGCATGCTCGGCATGATCGGGATCATGGTGATGAGCGGCACCAAGACGCTGTCGCCCTACATGATGATGATGCCGCTGATGATGATCATGATGTCGTTGAGCATGGTCGGCGCCGGCGGAGGCGGCGGCGGCAAGAAGGTGCCCGAGATCAACGCCGACCGCAGAGAGTATCTGCGTTATCTGGCCGGGCTTCGACCCCGGGTGACGTCCTCGGCCGCCGCCCAGGTCGCGTTCTTCAGCTACCACGCACCCCATCCTGACGATCTGTTGTCACTCGTCGGCACACCCCGGCAGTGGTCCCGCCCGGCCAGTGCGGACTTCTACGCCGCCACCCGCATCGGAATCGGAGACCAGCCGGCGGTCGACCGGCTCATGAAGCCCTCGGTCGGCGGCGAGCTGGCTGGCCCGTCCGCGGCGCCTCAGCCGTATCTGGAGCCGGTCGCCAACATGTGGGCGGTCAAGTTCCTGCGCACGCACGGGCTGATCCACGATTGTCCGAAACTGGTGCAGCTGAGGACGTTTCCGACGATCGCCATCGGCGGCGACCCGGCGGGCGCGGCCGGGTTGTTGACCGCGATCATCTGCCATCTGGCCGTGTTCCATCCGCCCGACCTGCTGGCGATCCGGGTCCTGACCGAAGCCCCCGATGATCCGGCGTGGTCCTGGCTGAAATGGCTTCCGCACGTTCAGCATCCGAGCGACACTGACGCGGCCGGGCCGGTTCGGCTGATCTCGTCCCAGGCGGAAAGCCTGTCCGATCTCGCCGCGCGCGGTCCGCACACTCCCGACTCCATCCCGGGGGGACCCTATGTCGTGGTAGTCGACCTGACCGGCGGCAAGGCGGGAGTTCCGCCCGACGGAAGAGCCGGTGTCACGGTGATCACGCTGGGCAACCACCGCGGCTCGAAATACCGGATAAGGGTGGCCGAGGATGGGACGGCGGACGACCGACTGCCGGGCCAGAACTTCCGCCAGGTGACTGCGACCACCGATCGCATGACACCGCAGCAGGCGACGCGCATCGCGAGAAAGCTTGCGGGATGGTCGATCACCGGCACCATCATCGACAAGAAGAGCACGGGCGCCAAGAAGAAGGTGGCGACCGAATGGCACCAGCTGGTCGGCGCCAAGAGCGTCGAGGAGGTGACGCCGGCCCGTTGGCGAATGTTCGCCGACAAGGACCTTGACCGCCTCAAGATCCCGTTCGGCCACCAACTGAAGACCGGCGAGGTCATGTACTTGGACATCAAGGAGGGCGCGGAATTCGGCGGCGGCCCACACGGAATGCTGATCGGGACCACCGGGTCGGGCAAGTCCGAGTTTCTGCGCACCCTCATCCTGTCGTTGGTGGCGACGCACCACCCGGACCAGGTCAACCTTCTGCTCACCGACTTCAAGGGTGGTTCGACGTTTCTGGGGATGGAAAAGCTTCCCCACACGGCAGCGGTGATCACGAACATGGCGGAGGAAGCGGAGCTCGTCGGTCGGATGGGGGAGGTGTTGACCGGCGAGCTTGACCGCCGGCAGAACCTCCTGCGCCAGGCCGGCATTCAGGTGGGCGCGACCGGGGCGCTGTCCGGCGTGGCCGAGTACGAGAAATATCGGGAGCGCGGCGCCGACCTGAAGCCGTTGCCAACGCTTTTCGTGGTCGTCGACGAGTTCGCCGAGTTGCTGCAGAGTCACCCCGACTTCGTGGGGCTGTTCGATCGAATCTGCCGAGTGGGCCGCTCGCTGCGAGTGCATCTGTTGCTGGCCACCCAGTCGCTGCAGACCGGCGGCGCACGCATCGACAAACTGGAGCCCAACATCACCTATCGAATCGCGCTGCGCACCAGCAGTTCCCACGAATCGAAGTCGGTGATCGGGACACCGGAAGCGGTGTACATCACCAACAAGGAAAGCGGCGTGGGGTTCCTGCGAGTCGGAATGGAGGACCCGGTCAAGTTCAGCACCATCTACACGGGTGCCGCGTACGTTCCGCCCGCGCATGCCGAGGCAGATGGCGAGGCCGGTGTGGACGGAACGCGCAATGGCTCCCGAGCGCTGCGCATCCGCCAGTTCACCGCGGCCCCGATGCTCGAAGAACTGGAGCGGCAATGAGTCGCGCCGGCGACGATGCAGAGCGTAGCGATGAGGTGGGGG
>Ga0213876_10002011_pt1 | contig 12176 bp, 11 predicted proteins | sample BarmaccomBMRX_R9_FD_160113 | JGI IMG/M metagenome (GOLD analysis project Ga0213876, IMG submission 160113) | Root-associated microbial communities from Barbacenia macrantha in rupestrian grasslands, the National Park of Serra do Cipo, Brazil - RX_R9 | ecosystem: Host-associated > Plants > Roots...
AGACCAGAACCTCGTGGCCACAAACCTTGACTTGGTTGACGCAGAGGAGCGCGAGCGGCGGCTGCAAACCGCAATCGACGACATCCGCGGCAGCTACGATTACATCGTGATCGACTGCCCTCCCGCGCTCGACCTGCTCACCTTGAATGCGCTCGTAGCCTCCGATGCGGTCGTCATCCCCATCCAGTGCGAATTCTTTGCGCTGGAGGGAATTTCGCAGTTGATGGACACGATTGATCGCATCAAAGAGGCCTTCAATCCGAATCTTCGTGTCGAAGGCGTGCTGCTGACCATGTACGATGATCGAACTAACCTGACGCGGCAGGTTGAGGCGGATCTGCGCGAGTTTTTCGGGAAGGAAGTTTTCAAAACCGTTGTTCCGCGCAGTGTCCGGCTGGCCGAAGCGCCCAGCTTTGGTAAAAGTATTTTGGCTTACGATCCTCGTTCGCGCGGAGCGGAAGCTTACATCAAACTTGCGAAGGAAATATTGGCCCATGAACAAAGAGGCAGAGCGGAATCAGCGCAAAGCGCTCGGTAAAGGCCTTTCGGCGCTGCTGCCGGCACGCGGGGCATCGGCCGCCGCGGCGCCTCCGACGATGCCGCGCCCGTCAACCATTGAAACTCGGGAGTTACCGGAGCACTTCGAAGCCTTCGAAAGCATACCGCTGAACCAGATTGTACCCGGCAGTGAGCAGCCGCGATCAAACTTTGATCCCCAGAAACTGAATGAGCTCGCCGAATCGATTCGCAACAATGGGCTCATTCAGCCCATCACGGTGAGCCAGGATGGGTCGGGCAAGTACCGCATCATCGCCGGCGAGCGGCGCTGGCGGGCGGCGCAGATCGCCGGCTTGGCAACGATTCCGGCTTTGATTCGCACTGCCGATCAGCATGAGCGGCTAGAACTGGCTCTGATCGAAAATCTGCAACGAGAAGATCTCAATCCCATTGAGGTGGCCACTGCCTTTCAACGCCTGCTTGAGGAGCACAAGCTCACTCATGAGCAGATCGCGCAGAGGACCGGCAAAGATAGATCGACAGTGACGAATTTTCTTCGGCTGTTGAAATGTGCGCCTTTTGTTCGCTCCGCACTCATTGAGGGGACTATCTCGATGGGGCATGCTCGGGCATTGCTCAATCTCCCCACTGACGCAATGCAGGACTCCGCCTGCAAGTCGGTCATAGAAAAGCAGTTCTCAGTGCGGCATACGGAAACGTTCGTGAAATGGATTATGGCGCCGGAGGGGTCTCCAGCTATAAAGCCGCAGGCCGAAACAGTCGAAGATCCGAATGAGCGAGCTGCGCTTGAGGAACTGGAGGCTGCGCTGGGGACAAAAGTTCGGCTAAAGCGCAAGCCGAACGGCAGCGGCCGTCTGGAAGTCGAGTTCTATTCAGCCGACGATCTCGACCGCATCTATTCCGTTATCACGAAGCAGTAACGGTGGGGTGCTGTTTATGGAAATCCGTACACGCTTGGAAGGCGCGGGCGAAGGCAATTATCCGGTTCTCCTGAAAAGGCGGACCGACGATCTGCAAACCCACCGGTAATCCGTTCACAAACCCGCAGGGCACTGTGATGGCGGGCAAGCCGCAAAGGTTGCTCGCTTGCACCAGGCCGGCTACGACGCCCTTCTGATCGGGACGCTTTTTGGGCGTTTCGTCGAACGGCTGATCGGCGCGATCGGGGAGGTTCAGGCGCGTGGGGGCCACAAGCAGGTCGAGACCCGCGAACATCTCGCGGAACGCAGCCTGGATTTGAGCCCGAACGCGCATGGCTTTCAGGTAATCGAGCGCGGAATACGTCATCGAGGCCTTCAATCCATCGATTTGGCTTTGATCGGCAAGCTGATTAATTTGCCCGCTGCGAATCAATTGCTCAAACACCGAAGCGCCTTCCGAATCGATGATCGTCCCGATGACCGGGCCGTACGGAAAATCCGGGAGCTTCGTTTCCGTCATGTGGCCACCGAGCGACTTGACGACGGACAAGGCGTTCGCGAAGGCGGGACGCAATGGCTCGTCGGGCCATTCGCTCCAATCGATCTCGGCGTAGCCGACGTTGAGGTCACTCGTGGGCCGATAATATTGCGGCGTGTAATAGAAGCTTTTGCGCGCTGAGGCGGGGTCGGCCTCATCCCCGCCCGCGATCGAGCGCAGCACTAACGCGCAGTCTTCGGCAGTGCGTGCCAGCACGCCGATCTTGTCGAGGGTCCAGGAGAGCGCCATGCAGCCATGCCGGCTGACCAGGCCGTAAGTAGGCCGCAGGCCGGTTACGCCGCAGAAGCAGGCGGGTGTCAGAATGGAGCCCGAGGTTTCCGAGCCCAGCGCGAACGGAACCAGGCCCGCGGCAACCGCCGCGCCTGAACCGCTCGAAGACCCGCCGGACCAATACTGTTTGTTCCACGGATTGAGCCCCGGACCTTGCAACGATGCCGACGCCGAGCTGTAGCCACCGCCGCCGGCCAGTTCCACCATCGAAAGTTTCGCGATGACGAGGGCGCGTTCGCCTTCGAGCCGCTGAATGACGGTGGCGCTTTCTTCAAAGACCTGGTCGGCGTAAGGCTTGGCGCCCCAAGTGGTGGGGAATTTGGCGACCGAAATGAGGTCCTTGGCGCCGTAGGGAATACCTTGCAGCGGGCCGCGCAAGCGATCGCGCTTGAATTCGTCGTCAATATCGCCTGCGTCGCGCTTCAGGTGCTTTGTGATGAGACAGGCGAGCGCGTTGTACTGCGGTCCGAATTTTTCGAGGCGCTGGCTGAAAAACTTGACCAGTTCACGGCAGGAGATATCGCGATTCTTGAGAGCCGTATTCAGTTCGGGAATGGTCGCGAACGGCAGCGTAGAATCGTCGAGCTTCGTTTTCGGCATTCACGTATTGCTAAGCGCGGAAGGCAAACGCGGGCTCGATGTTCATAGGCACTTCGAGCTTCGCAAGCTGGTCACTGACGGCATGAACGTCGGCGTAGGCTTTTTGCAGGCGTTGTTCCGGAGTGGACGGCGAAGTGGGCGGAGCGGGCGCCCCTTGGGGCGGCGTTTTTTGTGTTATCTGGGCGGCCAGTGGCGCGGCGCCGACCGCGGCGGCCAAGCGTTTCGTCCATTCCCGTCGACTGAAAACCACTGTACCGGTACGACGACAAACCATTCCTGAATTATAGGCCGCGTTTTGTCCTTGCGAAGCTAATCCCCTAGGTGTAATACATTCCTATGATCCGATTTGCCCTCAGCTTCCTGGTACTGGCTTGTTGGGCTGACGCCAGCATCGTGACGAGTACGACATGCACGGCTACGGGTTTCGCATCGATGTCCAATCCGACATCCTGCAGCATTACCGTAGCGCCATCGGTGACGACCAACGCATCCATCTCCCCCGGCACGTTGGTAATTAATTCGGCAGGCGTAAGCTCCGGTTTCGCAAACTCTCAAGCAGTGGCAATCCCGCCGCTTCCGCCGCTAAACGGACCGGGCACACAAGCCAGTGCATCTGCCAAGGGGAGCCTATCTGCGGAGCTAGCGACCGGAGGTCCGGTCAGATCCGGGTACATACTACTTTCTGAAAACATCGTCCTCACGAATGGCCCGGGTGCTCCTGTGGTCGGGACCGCTGATGTCACAATAGGTTCCCTTAGCACGACGTGCAGCGCCGTTAACAGCCCGTTGCCGGGCGCAAACTGTACCGGCTCTCTCGCCGCTGCAAACGGTCATATTTTCCCATTTGTGCAATTGCCCTTTACGCTGGGCCAGGCGTTCCTGCTTAGCGAGGACGTATCGCTGTTCGCATCCTTGCAGTCCAGCCAACTTTCCATTGACGGGGACAGCACAGGAACGGGTATGTTGTCCGTGGGGTTCAGCTTCACCGACCTTAACGGCGCGCCGGTCCAGGCATATGCGGTTCCCGAACCGAAGAGCTGGGCATTGCTGCTGGCCGGGAGTTTTGTCCTAGCGGGATGGAGCTTTGCGCGGCTGTCTCAGAAAGTGCGCCGAATGTAGCTGTGCCGGCCGTAGCGGAACCAGGCGGGCGAACAGGTCAAAGCGGGCAGGACAAAAAACAGAAGTACCAGGATCAGACATCCGAGGCCGATGGCGCGCGCGGGCGTCTTGCGTGTGCCGCCTTCGTTTTCGGCATTCACTTGTTGCTAAGCGCGGAAGGCAAACGCGGGCTCGACGTTCATAGGCACTTCGAGCTTCGAAAGCTGATCGCTCACGGCGTGAACATCAGCGTAGGCTTTTAGCAGGCGTTGTTCCGGAGTGGACGGCGAAGTGGGCGGAGCGGGTGCGCCTTGGGGCGGCGTTTTTTGTGTTATCTGGGCGGCCAGTGGCGCGGCGCCGACCGCGGCGGCCAAGCGTTTCGTCCATTCCCGTCGACTGAAAACGACTGTACCGGTACGACGACAAACCATTCCTGAATTATAGGCCGCGTTTTGTCCTTGCCAATGTACCTCCACAGGTGTACTAGACTTCTATGACTCGTCTGATCCTCGGCTTGTTGCTTTCGGCGCTCCTGGCCGGTGCAACAGTAATCACGAATACGACCTGCACAGCCACCGGTTTTGCCACAGTGTCAAACCCGTCGTCGTGCAGCATCACTGTCGGGACGGGCGTTACAACGAACGCCTCTGTTTCAGGAGGCTTTTTCGCGGTTAATATCACCGGCGTGAGCGCTTCCTTTCCCAATTTGCAAGCGCAGGCGATTCCGCCTCTCCCGGCATTGAACCAACCGCCCACACAGGCCACTGCTTCGGCAAACGGCAGTATCTCAGCCGAACTTGCCACTGGCGGCCCGGTAAGGCCGGGGTATATTGCAATCGCTGAGGAGGTCTTTCTGAGCACGGGCCTTGGCGCTCCCTCGACCGACACTGCCGATATCACGATAGGTTCGCTCAGCACAACTTGCAGCGGGGTTGGCGGACTTGTCAATCCGCCCGTCGCAACCTGTAGCGGCACGCTCGGCGCACTGAACGGCGGCCCTGCGTTTACGAAGTTGCCCTTCACACTCGGGGAACCGTTTCTGTTCAGTGCCGACATTTCGCTATTGGGATCCCTCAGTTCGACTCTTCTGGGATTGGACGGAAATAGCAGTGGGAACGGATCCCTGCTGCTCGGGTTCTCCTTCAGTGACATCAATAACTCACCGGTTCAGGTATATGCGGTACCCGAACCGAAGAGCTGGGCATTGCTGCTGGCCGGAAGTTTTGTCCTAGCGGGATGGAGCTTTGCGCGGCTGTCTCAGAAAGTGCGCCGAATGTAGCTGTGCCGGCCGTAGCGGAAACAGGCCCGCGAGCAGGTCAAAGCCGGCAGGACAAAAAACAGAAGTACCAGGATCAGGCACCCGAGGCCGATGGCGCGCGCGGGACTCATGCGCGTGCCGCCTACGTTGTAACCGCCACTCATGTTGTATGGCTGGCTGCTGCCCTGGTTGTACTGTCCGCCGGGCTGGGGAGTGTAACCGGGGTTCGGCGGTGGAGGCGCAGAACCAGAGAGCGTGGTTCCGCAGTTGGCGCAGAAGCGCGCATTGGGCGGATTGTTTAGACCACAATTGGGACAAATCATGTTAATCGAAACAGGATCAGGCTTCACTGTAACCGATTTGCAAGCGTGGCGCGAGGGCTGCTGTGCGCCAGAACTATGGATGCGCGGTGCTGCCCGTTGGGGGCTGTGAGGCTGGCACGCGTACCGGGGCGTTCTTGCGCTCGATGAGCAGGAAGATGCATAGCGCCAGGATGATCAGAATGACCACGCCGGGAAGCATTTTGCGGCGCAGCGATCGTCGCGCGGTTTCGTAGTCGGTAGGGTAGTTTGCCATCAGCGCAGAAATCGTTTATAGAGGCCGTTGTTGTACGTGCTCCAGGGAGTGAAGCCGCCCTTCTCCAGGTATAGCTGGTAGGCGAAATCGATGTTGGCTTTGCAATCGAGCAGGTCGCGCAGGTTCAGACCCGGCCGCTTGAGATGCACGGTGTTGATTTGAAAATAGCCCCAATCGAGTGTGCCGTCGCCGTTGTAATGATAGATTTCGCACTTGCCCTGCGGATTTTCGGCGCGTTGGATGGCGAGCGCGAGCCGGCAGGCGGAGCCGAATTTAGCGCAAGCGTACTGCTGATAGGCGGTCAATGGGTGCCGCTGGTCAAATTGCGCTTCGAACGCATCGGGCGTTTTCGTGCGCAACGCAACGACCAGCGGCGACTGGAAGTGCAGGCGCAGCGGAGACTGCAGGCTGAATGTGTAACGCGCATGGATCTGTACGGCGGCGAAGACGATGAAGAGCCCGATGCTGAGCGCGATGCCGCTCAACAAGAAGCCGGGGGGGCGGAACGCGAGGCGAAGCTGCGAACTGCCGACGCGCTTGCGGCTAGTGGCAGGCCGACGATTTTTGCTCGCGCGCGGCGCGGCCAACGTTGCCGAATTGCGTGGCATTCGCAAACTTAGTGTAGCGACTTGCGGTATTATTGTCCCGCTGCGAACGCTTAGCGGCACTGCCCAGGTCTACAGTTCGAGTTCAGTTTCCGTGTCAATGATATAGGGTTAAGGGAACAGCGAGTTTATGGACGTTCATCATCCGAACCTGGCGCCTCCTTCGGCGATCGATGAACGGAGTAGCGCTGCTGGGTTGCGTGCAGTGGCGACGTTCGAGGCGGTCAAAGGGATTGCCGTTTTGGGGCTCGGAATACTGCTGCTGTTTGTGCATTCGCACGCGGAAGATTTCACTTCGAGCCTGCTCTACCATCTGCACATCGACCCCGACCGGCGCATGGGGCATGCGCTGATGAATGCTGCCGCGAAGATCAGTGACGCGCGTCTCTGGACAATTGCGTCGGCAGCGGTGAGCTACGCGACGGTGCGTTTTGTCGAATCGTGGGGGCTTTGGAACCGGCGTGTGTGGGCAGAGTGGTTTGCGCTGCTTTCGGGTTGTCTGTATCTGCCGTGGGAGTTCCTGAAGCTGATGGAGCGTGTGGATTGGGAACGCGTCTCGGTGCTCCTCATTAACATCACGATCATCATATACATGCTTTGGGTACGCATCCAGTCCTGCCGATGGCCCGCGCAATGCGCTGCGGACGGGACGGTGTTGGGCGAGGCGACGAAGGTAAGCCGGGACTGAGTGCAGTGTCGCCGCGTAGGTGGCCGACTCGCCGCGTTTCGGCCCGTAGCTTCCAGCGATAAGCTTGCATCAACGTCAATATGGAATATCGGCAGCTTGGTCACTCCGGTTTGAAAGTGTCCTCCCTGAGTTTTGGCGCAGGAACATTTGGCGGAGGAAACGAATTCTTTCGCGCGTGGGGTTCTACCGACGTCGCAGAGGCGAAAAAGATTGTCGATGTGTGTCTCGAAGCGGGCATCAACCTGTTCGACACAGCGGATATTTACTCGAACGGCCTTTCAGAAGAAGTCCTGGGAAAAGCAATCGAAGGCAAGCGCGATCAACTATTAATCTCTTCGAAGGCGACGTTTCGATTCGGTGAAGGGCCGAACGAGGTCGGCTCCTCGCGATATCACCTGATCCGCTCGTGTGAGGCGAGCTTGCGCCGATTGAACACGGATCGCATCGATATCTATCACATGCACGGCTTCGACGCGACCACGCCGGTTGACGAAACGATTGAAACGCTCGACAGTCTTGTGCGCGCCGGCAAGGTTCGTTACATCGCATGCTCGAATTTTTCCGGCTGGCACCTGATGAAGTCACTCGCGGTATCGGAGAGATACGGTTGGGCACGCTATGTCGCGCATCAGGTCTACTACTCACTCGTAGGCCGCGATTACGAGTGGGAATTGATGCCGCTTGGATTGGATCAAAAGGTGGGCGCGCTGGTATGGAGTCCGCTTGGGTGGGGAAGACTGACCGGAAAAATTCGCCGCGGCCAGCCTCTGCCGGAGACGAGCCGGCTGCATAAGACGGCGGAACTCGGCCCGCAGGTTCCCGAAGAGTATCTCTACAAAGTTGTCGACGCCTTGGATGAAGTCGGCCGCGACATCGGCAGGAGCGTTCCTGAAACCGCTCTCAACTGGCTGCTGCAACGGCCGACGGTCGCGAGCGTCATCATTGGCGCGCGCAACGAAGAGCAGCTCAAACAAAACTTGCGGGCTGCCGATTGGAAGCTCACGCCGGAGCAGATAAAAAAGCTGGACGACGCGAGTGCCGTGGAGCGGCCGTATCCCTACTGGCACCAGGCGCAGTTTGCTGAACGGAATCCGCTCCCCGTCTAGAAGTTCGCGGCATAAAGTGACCCAACGTGAACAGCCGGCCGTTGCTCACGCCGGTCTAACCGTGTGGTTGACTGGCCTCAGTGCCGCAGGTAAATCGACGATCAGTCGCATTGTGCAACAACAGCTCACGACGCAAGGCTATCGAGCGGAGATCCTCGACGGAGACATCATTCGCGAACATCTCAGCAAAGGTTTAGGATTTTCGCGCCAGGATCGGGACGAAAACATTCGCAGAATCGGCTTTGTTGCCAACCTGCTCACCCGCAACGGCGTGATTGTGCTGGTGGCCGCGATCTCACCGTATCGCGCTGCACGCGACGAAGTTCGTTCCACCATCGGGCGATTCCTGGAGGTGTACGTCAATGCGCCTCTGGGCGTGTGTGAAAGGCGCGATCCCAAAGGGCTCTACCAAAAGGCGCGTCAGGGCGAGATGCATGGGCTCACCGGCGTTGACGATCCTTACGAGCCTCCCGTGCAACCCGACGTGGAATGCCGCACCGACAAGGAGACAATTAGCGAGAGCGTTTCGAAAGTTCTTACTGCCGTACATCGCGCTCTCGCCAGCTAGCAGATTCACGACATGCACCAGTCTTTTAATCCGGCCGCGCCGCAGCAGGTGACGCTTCTACTTGCCCAGGCCGCTGAGTTACTCGCGGCCGGGCGGCCGGCAGATGCCATCGCGCCGTTGCGCGAGGCAGCGTTGATGCAGCCGTCCAATTCAATCATTCAGCATGATCTTGGCCTCGCCTGCCTGGAGGTCGGCCGCATACCGGAGGCCGTCGAAGCGTTCCAGCAGGCCGTCGACAGCAACCCGAATTACACGGACGCCTATTTCCGCCTGGGAATGGCCTTCGAGAAGCTGGGCGACATCGGCGCGGCCATAACCGCGTACGATCATGCTACTGAGCTGTTGCCATCCCATGCCGAGGCATGGTTCCGCGCCGGCGCGCTGGTCTATACATTGGGCTATCGCGACGAGGCGATCGGCTGCTTTCGCCGCGCCGCCGCCACCGGAGGCGCATCCAGCTTCGGCCGCCTGGCCAAAGCGCGCGCGCTGCTGATCGAGCATCGCAACCAGGAGGCGGAAAAGGTTCTGCGACATACCTTGGCGCGCGATCCGAAAAACGGCATGGCGCATGATCTGTTGGGCAATCTGCTCTCTGAGTTCGGCCGTTTCGAGAAGGCCCGCGAATGCTTTGCACGCGCACTCGAGTTTGCGCCGCTGCTCGCGGGAAGCTACTACGATCTGGTCCGGTGCCGCCCCATCACCAGCGCTGACGCAGGTCTGCTTAAACAGATGACGGACTCGCTCGACACGCCCGGCCTTGAAGCGATGCAACGCCATCGGCTTCACCTGGCAATCGGAAAAGCGGCCGATGATCTTGGCAACTACGGCTTGGCCATGCAGCATTTCGATGCTGCAGACGCGGTGCGGCGCGAATCTACGCGCTTCGACTCGCGTGCGTTCTCGATCGAGATCGATCGCTTAATCGATCGCTGGAAACCCGCACTCATCGCTCAGACGAAGGAACTCGGCAGCGCTGATGAAACGCCGCTGCTGATCCTCGGGATGCCGCGCTCCGGCACAACGCTCGTCGAACAGATCGTCTCGATGCATCCCGACGTGGGAGCCGGCGACGAGTTGAACTTCTGGAACGAGCGCGGAGTCGCGTGGCGCCGCAGCGGCGCGGCCGGAAATGAGAAGGCGTTCCTCGCCCAAGCCGCGGCAGACTATCTGAGCGTTTTATGCGCCATTGCGCCGAAGGCCGCGCGCGTGACCGACAAGATGCCATTCAACTTTCTCTGGGCCGGACTGATCCATGTGACATTCCCGCGCGCCCTCATCATCCATTGCCGGCGCGCTGCCGTCGACACAGCGCTTTCCATCCATCAAACTCATTTCCACCCGAGCTTGGCTTTTCCCACCGGCGGTGACGATTTGGTGTCGTACTTCCGAAGCTACCAGCGCCTGATGGACCATTGGCGCAGCGTGCTGCCGGCCGATCGTTTCCTCGAGCTCGATTACGAGGACCTCACTCGCGAGCCCGAACCAATCATCCGTCGCATCATCGCGGCTTCCGGCCTGACGTGGAATGACGACTGCTTGCGCCCCGAATCCAATCCGCGCGCCGTGCGCACTCCGAGCAAGTGGCAGACACGGCAACCGATCTATCGGACCTCCGTCGCCCGCTGGCGCCGCTACGAGCCTTGGCTCGGCCCGCTGCGCGCGCTGATCGACGACGGTCGGAACTGAACGCAAACATCACGACTCCTGACATGCCGCAGCACGCGTATGACATACGCGTAGTGGAAATTCTGCTGCGTTAGTTATGCTGCGCCCGCGTGAACAACATTTCACTCCATCGTCACAGGGCCGTCATAGGGCCTATCTACTATCGGACCTACGACGTGTGGGGTAGTCGGGCCGTAAAGCCGCGCTGATATCGCACCGCCATTCCAGTTTCTGATCAATTCCCATTTGGAGGGAACGATAGATGTTCCGAAAAAAGATTCGAAAGAAGTCGCGAGATAAAGCCCAAAAGAAATCCCAGGGCAATCGTCTGCGCCCGCTCGCCGGACTGCTGGCGGCGGGGCTGAGCATTCCGGCGTTGGGTGGCGGTCAGTCGGTACCTTATCCGACCTACGTTACCGGCCCGCGGCCGAACGGCTCGTGGGTGGTCAGCAGTGGCCAGATCATTACTCCCGCCGGTACGCAGGTCGATCTGGGTATCCGGGTCCGCGCGAAGGCCGTCGCGCTGAACCCCAACAAAAAGACTCACACCGCCGCCGTCCTCACCATGGGCGCATCGGAGGCAGTGGAGGTCTTCGACACACAGACCGGCGTTGTGCTACAGCAGTACCTCACGTCGGGACACGATTCCAGCGGCAGCTATAGCGGCATTACCTATTCGGCCGACGGCAAGTACCTGGTGTTCAGCCAGGACAGTAGCAACGTCACGATTGCCAAGGTCAATGAAGAGGGTTTGCTCGAAGACGACGCACAGGTGAGCGTTCCGCCTGATAATTCCTTTATCGAGTGCTTTCCAAACAGCCCGCAGGGACCTTATGCACGGCCTTGCGCTACCTTCTATACACCTAGCACTTCTTATCCCGGCGGCCTTGCGCTCTCGGAAGATGGCAAGAGCGCCTATGCACTGTTGAACCAGAACGACACTCTCACCAAGATCGACCTGCACGCCAACCCGCCCAAGCAGGATACGCAGATCCGGGTCGGCAACGCGCCCCACAGCATCGTCATCAGCAGCGACGGAAAGACCGCCTACGTGAGCAACGAAGGTGGACGTCCGGCTTCCGAGGCGGATTTCCAGATCTACTCCGCGGGCACTGAAATCGTTGCCGACGAGTTGGTGGGCGCCGCCATCACCGGTACCGTTTCCGTGGTTGATCTAGCCTCGATGAAGGTTACCAAGAGCATTCCGACCGGTCTGCACCCGACCGGTTTGGCTTTTGACGGAAAATACCTGCTGGTCGCCAATGCCTATAGCGACAGTATTTCGGTCATCAACACGGGCAACGACACAGTAGAGCGGACGATCGACCTCGGGCTGCCGATCAGAGTGCCTGGCGAGGAAAAACCCGCTTATGGTGCTTCGCCCAACTCGATTGCGGTCGATTCCAAAAACAATCGTGCTTTCGTCGCGCTTTACCACGCCAATGCGATCGCAATTGTCGACCTCAACAAAGCGGCGCCGAAACACGTCCTCGGCATGATCCCGGTGGCCTACGCGCCGAGCTCCGTCGTTTACGACAAGGCCGAGAACCTGCTCATCGTTGCCAACGACAAGGGGATCGGCACGCGTTATTCCTTCGAGACCGACTACGGTGTCACCGACTACAACACCCACCAGGACAATGGCACGGTCAGCATCGTCCCGGTGCCGAATAGCGAGACCTTGACGCGGATGACCGCGCAGGTTTACGAGAACAACCACTGGGATCTCGAGCAGAATATCGCG
>Ga0213876_10002012_pt1 | contig 12172 bp, 6 predicted proteins | sample BarmaccomBMRX_R9_FD_160113 | JGI IMG/M metagenome (GOLD analysis project Ga0213876, IMG submission 160113) | Root-associated microbial communities from Barbacenia macrantha in rupestrian grasslands, the National Park of Serra do Cipo, Brazil - RX_R9 | ecosystem: Host-associated > Plants > Roots...
CTGCCTTGGACAATGAAATCTCGCGCCGCGAGCGCCGCAGCCGCGGCCAACTTGTGCTTCGCCTGCCACGGCGTTCCCGCCGCCCGCCCCATCGCGGTGAGCAGCGCCTGAGGCACCTCCTCCAGTAAGCGATCGCGGTCGTACCAGAACACGGACCAGCCGAGCGCGGTGGCGGCGTCGGCGAGCGCGTGGCGATACATCACGGAGTCGGCGTAAGTCTGCGCGCGGTGATCGCGGATCCGTTCCTCGGTGGTCGGCGGGAGGGTGGGGCAGGCGCGGATGGCGATCGTGGCGATCGGCAGAGGGACAGCGGCGGCGAGCGAGGAGAGGCAATTGCGTGCGCCGCGTTCGGCGGCGGCGCGCACGCAGTCCACGAGCGCGACGGCCTCGGCGAGCGGCAGCGAGCGGGCGCCGGGCGTTTCGAGGTAGCGGCCGACGGCCCAAGAGCCTTCGTGATGATGGGGATGCGTCGGTAAGTCAGGTTCGGTGAGCGCGATGTGCCGGCGGTCGAGCAGCGCGCCGTCGGGGCCGATGGTCACGAGCGTTGCCGTGTTGGCGTTCTCCACGACGCCGACCGTCGCTTTCATGCCCGAGACTCCGTGGCGAGGATCATCCGCATCGCGGCGTTCGCGATCGGATTCCCGGGATATTCGCGCAGCACGCGTTCGTACGCGGCTTTCGCCTCGGCACCGCGGCCGAGCTGGGCGAGGCCGAACGCGAGATTGCACAACGCCATCTCGCGATACGAGAACTGCGCCGCGGAAAGCAACGTGATCGCCCGGAAGCGGTCGACTTGCGGATGCGCCGAGAAGAACGCAGCGCTCCGTTCGAAGTAGGGCAGCGCGCGTTCAAACTCGCCGGCCTTCATCAGCCGGAAGCCGGTGCGGTGTTGCCACGTCACCGTGTACCGAAGCGTCATGGCGACCACGAAATACGCCGCGGCGCCCATCATGAACGCGGTCTCATCGAAACCGCCGCGCACCAGCGACACGATCGCGACGAACACCGCGGCGATCCCGAGCTGCAGGAGCACCGAGAGACTCCTCACATCGCGGATGACCGGAACGCTTGCCATGCGCTACCGCGCCACTTCCGCCAGCGCTGCATCCGGCAGCGTGAACGACGAATCGAGCAGCGGCGCATCGAACTCCAGCAGCTCCGGATAGGTGATTCCGTGCAGCAGCTGCACGTCGAACAGCTCCTGCACGGCACCATCGAAGCGCACGAAGCCGGCGTTGCGACCGGTCCGCAGGTCGATGGCCCACACGCCGCACGCGCGTTCCTCCATCGTCAGCCGCTGCGCGAGCGGGATCCCTTCGAACACGCTCTCCCGCACCTGCGACAGCCCGACGAAAGCATACGGACCGGCGAACGCGAGACCGCGCGTGAATCCGGGCAGCTCCGCGATCGTCTCGACGCGTCCAGACGGGAGGTCGATCGTCGCCAGCGTTCCCTTCGCCGACTCCAGCACGAAGAAACGGCCGGCGTACCAGCGCGGCGAGTGCGGCATCGAAAGGCCGCGCGCGACGATCTCGCCGGAGTCGACGTCCATCACGATCCCGTTCGTGGTCTTCCCTTCGCGCCAACCCTGCGCCTCGTTCGTCTCGCCGAACGCGGTCACGAAGCGCGGCCGCCCATCGAGCATGCAAAGCCCATTGAGATGGCATCGATCCTCGGCCGCCAGGTGCGTGATGAACGGCGGGCGCCAGCGAGGCACGAAGCTGTGGTCGCGGTCGAGCGTGCAGAGCGCGGAGAACCGCGTGTTCGTGATCCAAAGCTCGCCCTCGGAATCGAAGGCGATCTCATGGACGCGGATGTCGCCCGTCGCGTGCATGTTCCGCGGGATGAACACCGCGTCGTGACGGCCGGCGGGCTGGATGCGTTGCGACAGCGCGGGCTGGTTGCGGTAGTCCCACACCGCGCCCATCGTCGCCAGCGCCACGCGGTTCGGCGCGACGGCCACACCCATCGGGCTGCGGAACCCGCGGAAGTGCGTGTTCAGCGAGCCGTTGTCGGAGCGCAGCACGACGAGGCGTCCCGACTGATACGTCGAGACGAGCACCGACACGCGCAATTCCTCGAGCAGCGACGGGAACGTCGACGTGTGCACACTCTTGAACGGCACCGCGGGACGCTGTGCCGCGGCTGGCGCCGGATTGCGCCGCACCCGTTGCGCGGGCGGCCGCGCGAACACCTCGCGCGCGCGTTCCGCCACGTCGTTCGTCAGCGCCGCCACCGACTCCAGCTCGTTCGCATTGCGGCGCCACTTCTCCGGGCTGGGCGGCGTGAGGGTGTGGCGGGCATTGGGGAGGGGAGCGGTCAGCTTACGATCGAACTCGATCCCGACGAACTCGCAGAGACGCGCGATCTCCTTCTGCGGATCTTCGATGAGCCGGTCGTAAGACGCCACGCACCACGAATCGGAGGGCAATGCCTCGAGGTCGTCGAGCATCAGGCTCGTCGCCGTCGTCCACTGATGCGCCACCACCTCGGCCAGCGGCTTTCCGATCAGCTCGCGCCAGCCGGGCACGAGGAGCAGCGACCACTTGTGCCCTTCCCATCCGGGCAGATCGGGATACGTCGCGAAGCGGCCCGAGCGCCACGCGTCGAGCATGCTGCTCATCGTCGCCCGCGGATCGCGGTAGAGATAGATGAAGAACGCGTTCGGGAACATCGCCTTGAGGAAGGGGATGCGCAGGCTGTTCTTCGGCGTCTTCTCCAGCATGCGGATCGCGCCGGAGAGCTCGTCGTTGCCATCGCGGTCGTGCAGAGACTCGGCGAAGCGCGAGTAGAGCTCGTCGGCGGAGACGATGTTCGCATCGGCGGCGAGGAGGCGGTTCGAGTCCCAGCCGCGCCGCGACGGATGCAGCTGCGGGATGCCTTCGATCACCTGATGGCTCTCGCCGCCGATCGTGTACACCGACGGCGACTGGGCCAGCGTCTCGAAGAGCAGCGTCGAGCCGGAGCGTGGCGAAGACACGATGAAGATCGGGCGGTCGAAGCGGAAGCCGCGGCCGTGCTCCTCGCGCGGCGCGAGCTCCGGGTTGAGCGCCGAACGGATCAGGATCTGGCGTACCGCCTCGACGGCGTCCATGTGATTCGCGAGTTGAAAGCGTCCGGCGAACGGCGCGAGCTTCGCGTCGACCTGATCGAGGAGCGCGCGATAGCGGCCGAACTCCAGCAGCCCCACTTCCGCATATACCGCGCGCCACGCGGCGCGGAACTCGTCGAGCAACGCGCGCAATTCGTGCGGCAGATGCAACTGCGCCATCAGCGACGCCTGCTCCTCGGGCGTCATGACGGCGGGGAAGTTGTGCACCTCGAACCGAGGCTGGAGCTGGGCGTCGGGGCGGAACGGAAGGAAGCGCGTTTCGCCGCCGGCGAGAAGCGCGCGGAACTCCGGGGAGCCGACCGTATCGGCGACGAGATGGATGCGCCGCGTGGGGTTCGGATTGATCACGTTGTGCCGGCGCCACGTGTCGAAGATCCACGTCTCGCCCGGAGCCATGTGCCGCTCCTCGTCGCCGCAAAGAAACCGGACGGCCGGATCGGTCACGATCGGCACGTGCACGCGCATCCGTTGGAACCAGTAGTAATTCGTGTCGACGTGCGGCGTCGCCTCCGACTCGCCGTCGAGGCGCATGAGGCGCGTGCGGCCGATCGGCGCGCGCAACGCAGCCAGCACCTGGCGCAGGTACGGCGCGCGGTGCAGATGCGGCGTCGCCTGCATCACGCCTTTCACGCTGTCGCTGTTCGGATCGCCTCCGACGGCGACGAGAGGGAGGGCGCTGTTTCCGGGATGGCCTTCCGGATGTGGGCGCCAATCGGACTCGGCAAAAGCAGAGACCTCTTCGGCCAGGCGGGCGGCGTCGAAACGGAGGCGGAGAAGGATGAATGGATGGTCGAGTTGCATGGGTTGAAAATCCGGATTCGCCGCTATACTCGCACAACCCCGGGACATCCTTCGGCGCACCGGCGCGCCCCATCACAAACTGCCTGCATAGAGGACCCGACGAATGACTCGTAAAGAGCGACGTGCAAAAGCAGCATTGGCGGCGATCGCCGCGACTTCCGCATTCCTGATCCCTGCTTCCGAGGCTGATGCGGCGAAGGCGAAGCCGGCGGCGGAGAAGACGAGAACGAAGCATCATCGCCTCGTCGGAAAGCTGTGGGACTCGGAGGTCGTCAAGAAGGCGAGGGTCGGAGCCAAGGCGAAGCCGCGCAAGAAGGGCAGCCATGCGGCGGCGAAGAAGAAGGCTCCGAAGGCCGGCGCGCTCGCGGCGACGATCACCGTCAACTCCCTCGCCGACAACACGACGGCGGGCGACTCGCTCTGCACGTTGCGCGAGGCGCTGAACAACGCGAACAACGACAACGACGGCACCTCCGGCGATTGCGTCGCGGGCTCCGACGCGGCGGACGTCATCAACATCACGCCCACCGGCACGATCAACGCGACCTCGCGGTTCAACATCCTCGATGGTGTGACGATCAACGGTCCGGGCATGGCGGCGCTCACCGTCGACGCCGCGAACAACGATCGGGTCTTCTATCTCTATGCTCCGTCGGAGAGCGTCACGATCTCCAATCTGACCGCCAGCCACGGCGACTCGTCGGACAGCCCGGGCGGCGGCATCGTGTCCTTCAACACGAACGTCACGCTCGACCATGTGACGGTCTCGAGTTCCGACGCGGGCAGCTCGCTCGGCGGAGGGTTCTTCGCCGCCGGCACCGAGGTGCAGGTCACGATTCAGAGCTCGACGTTGAGCGGCAATGCCGCGACGGTCGGCGGCGGCGCCTACATCGCGCTGTACGACGGTTCGGCGTCCGTCGTCGACTCGACCTTCACGAACAACACGGCTTCTTACGGCGGCGGCCTCGGGCTCTACGGCTACATGATCGCCAACCTCAACGGCGCGACGATCACGGAGAACCAGGCGATCTCCGGCGGCGGCCTGATCACGCATCTCTACCAGGTCACGATCGCCGACACGACGATCTCCGGGAACACGGCGCTCGGCGTGGTCGGAGGCGCCCTGCTCGACAACCTCTCCGGCGCGTCCATCCAGGAGTCGAGAATCACCGGCAACGAGGCCGCGGCGAAGGTCGGCGGTCTGATCGTCCGCCACATCCCGTACATCAGCAGCGCAGGCAAGAGCGCCAAAGCAGGAAAGCAGGCGAAGCACAAGCTGAAGACGCGCGCGAACGGCGTCGTTCCGTTCACCTTCAGCAACGCCAACCTCAAAGACACGACGATCTCCGGCAACACGGCGGCCGACAGCGCCGGCCTGCTGCTCTATGGTGGCTCGACCGGCACGAACGGCGTGCAGACGTCGACGATCTCCGGTAACACGGCGGTCAACTTCGGCGGCGGCATCTACCTCTACAACGGCACGGCGCGCATTGAAGACAGCACCATCGCGAACAACCAGGCGACGGACGCGGCCTCGGCCGGCGGCGGCATCTTCTCCTACTACGACGACATCCAGATCTTCCACTCCACGATCGCGGGCAACCAGGCCGGCGACGCGGGCGGGAACATCTTCCTCGTGAACAACATCGTCGGCGGGACGATGCGGAACTCGATCGTGGCCAACGGCATTGCCGACACGGATCCCGACGTCAGCGGCAGCGGCGTGCTCACCGCGTCGTACTCGCTGATCGAGACGCCGAGTCCCACCGTGGTCACGGACGGCACCGACATCACGAACGGTTCCGATCCGCAGCTCGGACCGCTGCAGAACAATGGCGGCCCGACCGAAACGATGCTCATTCCGCTGAACAGTATCGTCGTCAACGCAGGCGATCCGGCGTACGCGCCGCCGCCCGCCACCGATCAGCGCGGCAAGCCGCGGGTCTCGGGCGGCCGCACGGACATGGGCGCGGTCGAGCTGGATGCCGGCACCCTGCAGTTCACGCAGGCGAACTATCCGGTGAGCGAGAGCGTCGGCAACGCCACGATCGGCATCAGCCGCACCGGTGGCAGCGACCCCATCGCGTTCAACTTCCAGACCACCGACCTCACCGCGACCTCGTCCGCCGACTACACCTCGACCACCGGCCTCATCTCGTTCGCCATGAACGAGACTGGCACCAAGAACGGCAACATTCCGATCATCGACGACGCGGTGGTGGAGAGCAGCGAACAGTTCTTCGTCTCGCTGGCCGGCGTGCCCGCGGGGTTCCTCGGGATCCCCTTCAATGCTACGGTCACCATCGCCGACAACGACGTAGCCGCCGCCGTCACGTTCTCGATCAACAGCGTGTCCCTCACTGAAGGCGACTCGGGGACGAAGGCGTTCAACTTCACGGTCACGAAGACCGGAACGACCGCGGCGACGACGACGGTCCAGGTCTCGACCTCGGACGGCACTGCCACCGCACCGAGCGACTACACCGCCCTCCCGCTGCAGACGCTCACGTTCCTCCCAGGCGACACCACGAAGCAGGTGACGGTCAACGTGAACGGCGACACGCTTTTCGAGCCGAATGAGACGTTCACCGTGAACCTCTCCAACCCGAGCGGCGGCACGATCGCCATTGGCACCGGTACGGGCACGATCCAGAACGACGATCTGAACAACGCCGACCTCGCGATCACCAAGACGCCGAATCAGCCGACGGTCGCGCCGGGAGGCACGCTCGCCTGGACGATCTCGGTGACGAACAACGGCCCGCAGGCCGCGACCGGCGTGACCGTGACCGACACGATCCCGGCCGGCACCACGTTCAGCAGCGCGGTTCCGTCCCAGGGCAGCTGCAGCGGCACGACGACCGTGACCTGCAACCTCGGCGGCCTCGCCAACGGCGCCTCCGCCACCATCGTGCTGACCGTGACGAACAACAGCTCGTCCGGCACGAAGGTGAACACCGCCGCGGTCACCGGCTCCCCGACGGATCCGAACGCGTCTAACAACGCCTCGACCGCCACCGCGGTCACGGTCACCAACGCCTCGGTTCCGACGCTCGACGAGTACGGCCTCATGGCCCTCGCCGCGCTGCTCGCACTCGCGGCAATGGTGAAGCTGCGCGACTAAGCGAGACACAACGAACGAAATGGGCGGGCTTCGGCCCGCCCTTTTCGTTTCTACGCTTCGGTCGTCACCAGCTCCGGCGACGCCATCTTTCCCTGCACGCCTTCGACGATCGCGCGCCGCGCACGCCACGCGATCAGCAGCGAGATCGCGACGAGCAGTGCGCCCAGCACCCACAACGCGCCGGAGGAGATGAGCAACACGGTCACCGGATGCTCGCGATCGGCCGACAACATGTCCTGCGAGAACACGCCCTCGCGTTCGCCGGTCGGCATCTGGAACCTGGCCGGCAATCCCTGGTAGTCGGCCTCGGCTTTCTCTTCCTGCGGCGCGAAGTTGACGTTCGCGTTCCTCGTCAATGCATCGCTCCTCCCGGATGCGAGGCCGGCGCCGGAGCTCGCGGGGCTTCGATAGGCCGTGCGCGTGCCGAACGTGCCGATCAGCAAGGCGCCGATGACGAGCGCGACGCCGGTGGCGAGCAGCGTCTTCCACCATTTCCGCTTCTGCATCAGCCACAGCACCGTCAGCAGCGCGTCGCCGATCCCGACGAGCACCGCGAATGCACCGATCGCCGATCCGGTGAGCGCGAGCGATACGGCGAGCATCCCGCGTTGCCCGAGCGGAAGTCCGAGAAACGCGAGCATGCGTTCCGTCCAGAGGAGCAGCACGAGGAAGAGCACGATCGTTTCGACGGACGGCGACCAGAAGATCGTGCGCGACGAGAACGACTGCACGAGCGGCAGCCACTGGTGCGGATAGCTCACCACCACCCCGAGCGCCGTCGCCGGAACGGAGAGCTGCGGAATCGTCAGCTTCCCGATGCCGAAGCCGAGGAAGTGGCGGAGGCTCTGGCGATGCTGCACGAGCACGTCCTGGCGGCCGGCGGAGAGCGGCACCGTCAGCTGGCCGTCGGCGCCTTTCGTCATCAGAAGCGCCTCGTTCTGGATGCTCACGTAAGTCGGCTCCGGCGCGAGCGGCAGCTTCACGTCCGAGGCGCCCTGGTTGTCGATGCCGAAGACCGATTCGCCGAGGACCGGGCCGTCGGTCGGGACGAAGAACTGATGCTGGATGGACGAGACGGCGTAGCTCACGGTGTGCAGCACCTCGAGCTTCGTCTTCGTCCAACGCAACGACTCGCCTTTGCCGAGGAGGAATGCTTGCGGTCCGCGGAATTGGATCGGGACGTCGACCTCGCCGGCGCTGATGCGTTTCGTCGTGCCGGCGATCATCGGACGGACGATCGGGTGGTTCTCGATGGCGAGATACTGCACGCTCGCGTCGACCGGCGGCGTGAACGTGTCGCCGGTGAATTGCCCGGTGAGGACGAGCGTGATGTCGCCGGGCGGGACGTCGAAGCGATACGCGCCGTCGACGACTTCGTACGCCGCGGCCGCATCGACTTGCTGCAGATGCTCGCCGGAACGGAGCCGCACTTCGAAAGCCCTGCGGCTGCGATTCGGGTTATGCACCACGATCGCATAACGAAACCGCGTCTCCTCGGGCAGCAGGGTGACGAGGTAGTGGCCGGTCGCCGTCGCGGCGAGGTTCTCGTTGCCGCCGCCGCTCTGGCGCACGAACGTCCACCGCGAGGAACCGTCTGCGTTGCGCTCGGCCGAGGCGAGGTCGCCGTCGGCGAGGGCGGAGTCGATGGCCAGGACGTCGCTCGTCGCGTGCAGCTCCAGCCGATCGCTGCCCGCCGTTCCGATGCGGCACGTGGCGGAGAAGGAATCCGCCAACGGCGTGATCTGGAACGCCGACTCGGCGCGCGTGATCAACGCGTTGCCGCTGCATCCCCAGATGGCGAGCGCGCCGTCGGCGGCCTCCAGGATCGAGGCGGCCGGATGCTTGCCGACGCTCTTGCCGACGAACGTCGCGAGGAGGTTGCGCTCCTTGAAGCTGCCCGTGAGGCGGATCGTGTCGACGACCGTGACGTTCTCCGCCTGCTCCGGCCTTCGCAAACGCTCGTACTCCGCGAGCGGCATGGTGACTTGTTGGGCGACGAGGGGAACCGTGAGAAAGACGAGGAGGGCGATGAACCACCGTTGCATGGCGAGCTCCTTTCCGCTCTCGATTGGACGCGAAAATCCTCGCCGGGAAACGTAAAAGGCTGGTAAATCGAAAAAAGAATGAGCAACCCGTCGCTTTCCCTCCGCGCCCTCAACCGCGCCACGCTCGCCCGGCAACTGCTGCTGGAGCGTTCCGGGCTCTCCGTCGCCGACGCCGTGGAGGCGCTGGCCGGGATGCAGGCGCAGGTGCCGAAGCCGCCGTACATCGGCCTCTGGTCGCGATTGCGCGCATTCGAACGTGCGGATCTCACGCGCGCGCTCGTCGAGCGCGACGTGATCCGCGCGACGGCGATGCGCGGCACGCTGCATCTGCTCACGAAGGCGGACTACGTCACGTTCCGGCCGCTGCTGCAGGAGATGCTGACGAAAGGCGCGCTCTCGATCCTGAAGGACAAGGCGACGTTCGAGCTCGAGCCGATCCTCGCCGACGCTCGCGCGTTCTTCGACAAACAGCCGCGCACGTTCGACGAGCTGCGCAAGCACCTCGTGGCCATGCATCCAAAGCTCGACGAACGGGCGATGGGCTACATGGTCCGGATGCATCTCCCGCTCGTGCAAGTGCCGGACGAAGCGTCGACGTGGGGCTTCCCGGCGAACGCCGACTTCGCGGTCGCCGAGACGTGGATGAAGAAGAAGCTCGCGCGCAGCCCGAAGGCCGAGGCGCTCGCGTTGCGCTATCTCGCGGCTTTCGGTCCGGCGACGGCCGCCGATTTCCAGACGTGGTCCGGCGCCGCGTTCGCGAAGGAGACGTTCGAGAAGCTCAAGCCGGAGCTGCAGGTTTTCCGCGATCCGCGTGGCAAGGAAGTATTCGATCTGCCCGACGCGCCCCATCCCGACGAAGACACGCCCGCGCCGGCTCGCTTTCTGCCCGAGTTCGACAACCTGCTGCTCGCGCACGCCGACCGGACGCGCGTGGTGGCCGATGAACATCGGCCGCACATCGGCACCGCGAACCTGCGCATCCTCGCGACGTTCACCGTCGACGGCTTCGTCGCCGGCACGTGGGACACGGAGAAGAAGAAAGGCGTCGCGACGCTGAAGCTTTCGCCATTCGGCAAGCTATCGAAGGCGGTGAAGAAGGAGCTCGCGGAGGAAGGGGAGCGCCTGCTGCGCTTCGTGGAGCCCGACGCAAAGTCGTACGCGATCGGGTGAGCGGGTCGTCCGCCCGCCGTCAGCGTCGTAGGTGAAAAAAGCGGCGGCACGAGACGTGCCGCCGCCTGCGGGCGGGACGCCCGCTCACCATCTGTTACTGGCGGTACGCGCCGGCATCGAGCGATGCCACGCGGTACGCTTCGAACACGCCGCGCGTCCATGCGCCGGTGAGCTCGACGTAATCGCCGGGGCGGAGGTCATCCGCCAGGCGGTCGCGCGTGCGCAGCACCGTCGTCACGAAGTCGCCCGAGATGTCGTCGCGGATCACGACCGTGCCGTTCCGGTAGTCCACGCTCTCCACGACGCCGCGCAGGTCGCCGTTCGTGTATGCGTAGCTCGTCCCGATCGGGCCGGCGTCGTAGTAATCGTAGTAGCCGAGCGAGTTGTAGTAACCGCCGAGGCGGATGTCGAGGCCGACCCGGAACGGATAGGAACGGAAGCGAACTTCAGGGATGAAAAACGGATACGGCGCGCCGATGATCCAAACGCGGAAGCCCGAGCCGTAGCGCTCGTACCGCGAGATGCGGCCGCTGTAGTAGTACGGGCGGCTGCGGTCGTAGCGACCGTACGTCGGGTGCCAGTTCCGGTTGTCGTACCGGCCGTGGTTGTAGTTGTTGTTGTTCCGGTTGTAGCCGTAGTTGCGGTTGCGGTTGTCGTAACGGTTGTCGTTCCGCCAGCGGTTGTCGTTGTTGTTCCGATTGCCGTTGTCGTTGCGGTTGTTGTTGTAGTTGCGGTTGTTGTTGTCGTAGCGATGGTCGTTGCGGCTGGAGTTGCGGTTGTCGTAGCGGCTGTCGTTGCGGTTGATGTTCGAGCGGTCGTACGACGGCGACTGCTGCGCCTGAGGCTGCGGGGCGCGGCGAACTTCGGCCTGCGGCGCGCGGCGATAGGAATCGTTCTGCGCGGCGCTGCGACGCTCGACCCGAGGGGCGCTCGACTGCGAAGGCTGCGCTCCTCGGCTTCGCTCCACATGGATGCGTTCCCGCCCTGTCTGGTTTGCAGGACGGTCTTCCGCGAAAGCGGACGTCCCGACCAGCGCCGCGATCGTCGCCGCGCCCGTCAGGATTGAAGCCAACTTACTGGATCTATTCATGTTGTCCCTCCAAGGACGATTGACTGCAGACCATGAATATCGCAAGCGGCGGACCACTTATTTGACCGCCCCCCGCAGCTCCGACACGTGGACCGTTTTCACGGTCGTGGAAGACGGTGTGAGCGTCGGATCGGTGTAGCTGAGCGCGCTGAGGACGATGGCCGAGCGCGCCTGGTTGATGGCCGTGCGCAGCTCCGTGATGTGCACCGCTTTCACGGTCGCGCCGGCCGCGAGCGTCGGGTCGGTGAAGGCAGCGGCGCCGAGGCCGGCGGCGGCGCGGATGGCGTTGGCGGCGATGCGCAGCTGCTGCACGTGCGCGGCCTTGATCTGCGTGCCCGCGCTGAGCGGTTCGTCGACGAAGGCGACCGTCGTCGCCGGATCGATCGCGCTGTACGCGCCCCAGACGCCGCCGGAGAACGCCCGCACCTTGTAGAGGTACGTGGTGTTCGCGACGACCGCGTTGTCGTTGGCCGAAGTGGAAGCCGTCGTCGTGACGAGCGCGAACGCGCCGTTGTTCACGGAGCGATACACCTCGTAGCTCGTCGAGCCGCCGACCCCCGTCCAGCTGAGCGCGACCTGCGGCGTCGCGTTCGCCGTCGCCGTGATGGCCGGCGTCCCGCCCCCGCCCGTTGGCGTCACATGCACCGTCGCGGACGGCGCGCTGGTGCCGGCGGCGTTGATCGCCACGACGGAGCAGTCGTAGCCGACGTTGTTCGTCAGCCCGCTGACCGTGATCGGCGATGCGGAACCGTTCGCGCTGATGCTCCCCGGCACGCACGTCGCCGTGTAGCCGGTGATGTCCGAGCCGCCGTCGTTCGCCGGCGGCGTGA
>Ga0213876_10002013_pt1 | contig 12156 bp, 13 predicted proteins | sample BarmaccomBMRX_R9_FD_160113 | JGI IMG/M metagenome (GOLD analysis project Ga0213876, IMG submission 160113) | Root-associated microbial communities from Barbacenia macrantha in rupestrian grasslands, the National Park of Serra do Cipo, Brazil - RX_R9 | ecosystem: Host-associated > Plants > Roots...
CATGCAGATCACTCCGACGACGCCCGGCACGATCGCGCCGGGATGGTTGAACTCCGCGTAGATGGCGAGCATCCCGATGGCGAACAGGAGGAACGCCACGTTCGGATCGATGAGGACCGAGAGCACTCGTTGGCTGAGCGTCATCTCGACGGTGCGCACCGGCTTGCCGGCGGTGTGCAGCGTGATCGTCGTGCCGTTGAAGCGATGCAGCTGGCGGCCGTCGACGGCGCGCAGAAGCGAGGTCACGTCCGGCGCGATCACATCGATCAGCTTCTGGTTCAGCGCTTCCTGCTCGGTGAATGACTTCGACTCGCGCACCGCACTTTCGGCGATGGCGATGTTGCGTCCGCGTTTGCCGGCGATCGTGCGCATGAACGCCGCGGCGTCGTTCTCCATCTTCGCCTTCATCACGTCGTCGACCTCGTGACCGAGGACGACGGGGTGCGCGGCGCCGGTGTTGGTGCCGGGCGCCATCGCCGCGATGTCCGCAGACTCGAGGATGAAGAAGCCGGCCGAGGCGGCGTAGCTGCCGCTCGGCGAAACGTACACGATCACGGGGACGGGGGAGCGGAGGATCTTCTCGACGATGCCGCGCATCGAGTCCATGAGACCGCCCGGCGTGCGCAGCTCGATGATCACCGCGTCGGCTTTCGTCCGCGCCGCTTCGTCGAGGCCGCGGCCGATGTAGTCGTCGCTGATCGGATGGATCGTGTCGTTCACCGTCAGGCGCAGCACTTCAGCCTGCGCGCCGGCGGCGAAGACGAGGAGAAGAAGAGAGGCGAGTGCGACGCGTTTCATGGCGGCTCCTGCTGCCTATTATGAACGCGCGCGCCTCGCCGTTGTTTCAGGGGTCTTCGAGAGCCGCCGCGGGACGCCATTCGTGGACGAAAGGTCGCCGAGGCTTGCGCAATCAGCGCTGCGGGCCGTGCCCGTGGGTGCATTCGCGGACGGTGTCGAGGAGCTGATCCGTCACGAACGGCTTCTTCACCACCGCGCAGACGCCCTGGAGATGCACGGCATCCTCCGGTTTGGCGGTCAACGCGATCACGCGGGCCATGAGCTTGGGGAGACGGTCGGAGACGCGCCGGATCATCTCCGCTCCGCCGTTGGCGAGATCGATGAGCGCGGCGTCGTACGGCTCCTGGAGGAGCATGCGTTCCGCTTCCTGGGTATCGACGGTGGTGTGGACGACGTAGGAGTTGCGCGTCAGAAGATGCGCGATCAAAACGACGATGATCTCATTTCCCTCGGCGACGAGGATCTTCTTGGGAGCGGCGATCAACTTCGGGAACCTCCACTTCGACTGCGACGGTTGACCGGGGCTTGGACTACGGTTCGGAGACAGTCGCGTGGAACGGGCTCGAGAAGTTATTTTATTTCAAATAACGCATAAAAGCGGTAAGTGACAGAACCGTAACGTGCAAGGCGAGCCGGAGCGCTACTCCGGCGGCATGTAGTCCGGCTGCGGCTCGTAGTTGAAGAACTTCGTGATGTCGTTCCGGAACACGAGCTTGAAGTCGCCGATCGGGCCGTTGCGTTGCTTCGCGATGATGATCTCGGCGATGCCCTTCTCCTCGGTCTCCTTGTTGTACACCTCGTCGCGATAGATGAACGCCACGAGGTCGGCGTCCTGCTCGATCGAGCCCGATTCGCGGAGGTCGGCGAGCTGCGGGCGGTGGTCGCCGGTGCGTTGCTCGGGGCGGCGGGAGAGCTGGGAGAGGGAGATGAGCGGAACGTTCAGTTCCTTCGCGATCGCCTTCAGGCCGCGCGAGATCTGGGACACTTCCTGGTTGCGCGACTCGGTCTTGCCTTTGACGGACATCAGCTGGAGGTAGTCGACCATCACCATGTCCAGGCCGACTTCCATCTTCAGGCGGCGGGCCTTCGCGCGCATCTCCATGATGTCCATGCCCGGCGAGTCGTCGATGAAGATCTTTCCCTTCGACATCCGCGCCGAAGCCTCGGCCAGATCGCGCCAGTTCCTCTCGCTCAACATGCCGGAGCGGATGAGGTGATTGGAGACACCCGATTCCGAGGAGAGGATGCGGAGGCCGATCTGCTCTTTGGACATTTCGAGCGAGAAGACGCCGACGGAATGCAGCCGCTGCAGGCTGCCGCGCGGATTGCCGTTCTTGTCGGGGACGGCGATGGCTTCCGCCATGTTCATCATGAACGACGTTTTTCCCATCGAAGGACGGGCGGCGATGATGATGAGATCCTGCGGCTGGAAGCCGGACGTCATCTCGTTGAAGCGATCGAACCCGGTCGAGACGCCGGTGAGCAGCGTGCTGTTCTCGTGGAGCTGCTCGATGGCCGCGATGTTCTTGCGCGTGATCTTGTCCAGGCCGACGAAGCCCTTGTCGACCGAGCCTTCCGCAATCTCGTACAACGACTTCTCGGCGATGGTGAGGACTTCCGCCGGCTCGCTCGGCGCGTCGAGCGCCGCGCGCATGACGCTGTTGCCCATGACGATCAGCCGCCGGAGCGTCGACTTCTCTTTCACGATGCCGGCGTAGCGCTCGACGTTGGCAACGTCCGGGATGCCGTCGATCAGCGACGCGACGTACGCCAGCCCGCCGACCTGCTCGAGCTGCCCGTGCTTCGCCAATTCTTCTTTGACCGTGAGCGTGTCGATCGCGCGGCTCTCCTCGGCGAGACGGCGGATGGTGCCGAAGATCGTGCGGTTCGAGTCGCGGAAGAAGTCGTCCGTGTCGATCGTGCCGATCACGCGATAGAGCGCGTTGCTGTTGATGAGGATCGAGCCGATCACCGCGCGTTCCGCGTCGGGACTCTGGGGCAAGGGCCGATCGAGTGCTACATCAACTTGTGCAAGGGCCATGAGGACGAAGTGCGGAGGATTCTGGGGCCGGTTTTTCGGCCGGGAACGCGTCCGCAGCGTTTTCAACAACGAGCGACCGTCCGAAACGCGCTTTTCTCCGGTGCGTAGAACCGTTTTCCGCAGCTTTCCACGAACCGTAGAGAAGCCGCTTGACGGGGAAATCGAAGTCGGTGTTCGCTGAAAAAGCTTACAGTGGCTACACCGCCGAAAGCAACCCTTCGATCCGCAACCTGGCGACGACCGGATTGACGTCGAAGACCTCCGCGAGCGTCTCGCTCGCGACGGTCGCTTTCTTCGCCGGCAGCAGCGGTCCGCCGGCGCGCGACGACCGCAAGTGCGGCGCGAGCGCGGGGAGCAGCAGCGGCTTCGGAATCAGCAGCGCGCCGATCGCGGCATTGGCCTGGTACTCCCACCAGCGGCCGGCGTACGCGGACTCGCGCGCGATGTCGGTGTCGCGGCAGAGGATCGCATCCGCCTGGCCGGTGCGATACAGCACGGAATGCAGCAGGCAATGGCCGGCCTCGTGCGCGATCGTGGTCCGCAGGCGGCGTTCGGCGAGGGAAGGATTCAGCACGATGCGCCGCGGGCCGGTCGCGTCGATTTCGGTGAAGCCGAGAATGCCGTGCGGGAGGTCGTCGCGGTATTCGGGTGTGAGGGAAAAGCGCTTCTCGACGAAGCGCTCGATGCGGACCGGAGAGGGCGTCGTCGGCAGCAGGCCGACGGAGTCGAGCGCGATGAGGCAGGCGTCTTCGATCTCGTCGAGCTCGTAGTGGAGCGCGCGAGGGAACGGTCCGGAGCGGGCGGGATAGGTCCTCACTTCTTCTTCAGGAGCTTGCGCAGCTCGTCGGGAGTGCGGAACTCCTCCATGACCTGGCGGAGCATGATGCCGTACTGCGGATCGGCGGCGGTCCGCTGCTTCACTTCCTCCACCACGGCGCGATGGTCGTACTGCTCGAGCGCCGCCAGCGGCACGTGCAGCGCCGACGCCAGCGCCTTCAGCGTGTCTTCCGAGGGGAAGCGCCGGCCGAGCTCGATGTCGGAGAGGAAGGGTGGACTGATCCCGCACTTCGACGCGAGCTCGCGGAGGGAGAGGTCCTTCTCCTCCCGAATCTCGCGCAGCCGTTGGCCGAAAGTCTGTCGGGTGGCCTGCATCGTCAGCTCACGAAGCGTACACCATGTAAGCGCCAGTGGCGCGTAGATGCCAGTGTCATCCTGAGGCGCGGAGACGCCGAAGGATCTCCTGATGCGGACGATGAGCGCTCGTGCCGGGAGATCCTTCGCTCTCTGCGGAGCTCAGGATGACAGTCAGGGCCGGCTCTCCCAAGACGATCACAGGCAATGCTCGCCGCATTGCGCCCGGCCGGACTGCGGAGAGGCCGGCCCTGCGTCCGCTCCGGAATGCTCTCTGGTTGCGCCGCGTTGGGCGCGGCATCGAGGCGGACCGGAACTTCCGGGCGCCGCCAGCGTCTCAAGCTTTCGGTTCTGGAGGACTGAATGAAGCGTTTCACCGTCACGGCCGCGCTGGCGCTCCTTGCGCTCCCCGTTGTGGCCCAGCAGCAACCGCATCAGGATCCGGGCAAGAAGCCGGTGGCCGTCATCAACGGCGAGACCGTCACCCAGCAGCAACTCGACCGGATGTACGACAACCTCGGCACCCGGATGAAGGCGAACTACGAGAAGGCCGGCGGCAAAGGCGCCTTCCTCGAGAACTACGTCGCCAAGCGTCTCGTGATCCAGGAAGCGCTCAAGTCGGGCTTCGACAAGAAGCCGGAGATCGAGGCCGAGCTCATGGCCGCGCGCGAGGCGGCGCTCTTCGACCGCTACGTGCGCGACGTCGTCGCCGCGCCGGTCATCACCGATGACGAGGTGCACAAGTACTACGACGAGCATCCAGATGAGTTCCACACCGCGGAAACCGTCAAGGTGCGGCACATCATCATCATGCCCAACGGCTCCGGTCCGAAGCCGCACACGGAAGAGGAAGCGAAGGCGCTCATCGTCCAGATCGCGAGCGACCTCCGCTCCAAGACGGTGTTCCCCGCCGGTACCGATCCGGACAACGCCGCGCGCATCATGCTCTCCCACTTCGCCCAGGCCGCACAGCAGTTCTCCGAAGACGCCTCCGGCGCCGTCGGCGGTGACCTCGGTTGGGTCGAGCGCGGCCAGCTCGACGCGCAGTTCGCCGACGCCGCCTTCGCGATGAAGAAGGGCGCGCTCTCCGGCGTCATCCAGACGCGTTACGGCTATCACCTCATCTTCGTCGAAGACCGCCGCCCGGCGAGCATCCAGACGTACGACGAGGCGAAGTCGGGCATCCGCGAGTTCCTCATGACCCAGCACGCCGCAGACGTCGTCAACGTCGTCACGAAGCTCACGAACGAGCTTCGCCAGAGCAGCAAGGTCTCCGTCTTCCCCGAAAACCTCAGCCAGTAGTCAGCGATCGGTCGGCCGCGCGCGTGCGCGGCCCATCTCCGACGAAGTAGCGCCGCAGCGACAACACGAACGCGAAGAAGAGCAGCCAGGCCACGCCCATCGTGATCAGAATCGCCGGATCGCGATAGAGGTCGAGAATGCCGAGCTTGCGGATGTCGGGGCTCATGATGCCCATCTTCGTGTAGAGCGCCTCGAAGTCGGTGCGCAGGATCGTCAGCGCACCGACTCCCGCTCCGATGACCTGGAGCAGGAGCAACGTGATCCACGCCGACAGCTTGAGGCGATACAGCCCGAGCGCGAGGAACCCGAACAGGCTCGCCAGTGCGAGGGTGATGATCATCGCCGGCACGCCGGTCACGATGATCCCCGCGAACGGGATGGTCGCGTAGGCCGTCGAGGCGAGCAGCGACAACGCCGAAAAGCCCATCAACACGGAGACGGAAAGCACCGGCAACGGCGCGCGATCCGTCCAACGCACCTTGCGGTCGTAATGCTCGACCGTCGCCTTCACGTTCGGTCCGCGATAGGCGAGCAGGATCACGCCGGGGATGACGACGTAGAGCAGCAGGATCGTGCCGAAGATCACGATGCCGATCACGTTCGCGCTGTCCTGCGGCATCGTGCGCAGAAGCCGCGGCGCGAGTACGCCGAGGACGGCGGTCGAGAGGAGGCCGGTGATCAGCCACATCCACGAGACCATCAACACGAGTGCGCGCGCCCATCGCCGTTTGCGGATCGAGCCGATGCCGACGGAGAAGAAGTAGAGCGTGAGGAAGCCGTGGGTCATGACGTTCGTCGCGAAGACCGGTGTGGGCAGCGGCTGTCCGCCGCGGCGCGTGCCGATCTCCGCCAGCACTGCGAACATCAGGAGGAAGCCGGCGCACACGAGGCCGAAGAGGATGTGAATCACGCCGAAGAGCAGCAGACTGGTCGAACGGTCCTTGAAAGCCGGCCGTTCCGGCACGGCAGTGATCACCTCGGTCATCGAAACCCTCCCTGTGCGGGCGCGACTATAATCCCGCCATTCCAATCGAGGAGTCGTGATGCGCCATTCGTCCGTCCGTTTCTTCGTTCTCTTCCTGCTCGCGCTCGTCATCGCCGGTTCGGCCGCTGCGACTTGCGGCGGCGGTGGGGGCGGTGGAATGGGCGGGATGATGCCCCCGACCGGCAGCATGACCCAGCCTCAGGTCTACTTCGTCCCCTGGAAGGTTCTCAATGCGACGGAGGACGCGGTCAAAGGGCCGCTCGTGCTCTATTGGCTGCCGCTCTCCGCGGAAGACATCAAGCACTCCGACCTTCTCAACTCGCGCCAGCTGACGATCTACTCATCGCAATGCGTGGGGATGCAGGTCATCCGTCCCGATGACAGCGCGACGATCGAGAAACTCTCCGCGACCGGCAAGCTGCCGGCGTGCATCCTCTCCAACGCGGACGGCAAAGAGCTCGCGCGTCTGGAAGGACCGGCGCTGCGCGTGAGCGCCGTCGAGAAGATGGTGCGCGCCGAGATGGATGTGCGCGAGACCGCCGCGCAGAAGTCGCTCGACGACGCGAACGCGAAAGCCACAGCCGGCGAGAAAGACGCCGCCGTCGAGGCTTACAAGAAAGTTTGGGACGACCGTTGCCTGCTGCCGAAGAAAGGCCGCGCGGCGCAGAAGGCGCTGAAGAAGCTCGGCGTCACAGTCGAAGACGCGCGGCTGCGCACGATCGATCCGCAGCTCGACGACAAGACGACCGCGCTCATCGAGGCGAAGATGGAGGCCGGCCTCCACGCCGAGTTGCACGATGACTATCCGACCGCGCGCAAGTACTACGCGGAAGCGGCCGCGATCGACGCCGGGGACCCCGTCCCCCTCCGCTTTCTCGGCGAGCTCTATCGCCATCACCTCGGCGACTGGGTGAAGGCCCGCGAAGTCTTCGGCAAGCTGCTCGCGATGCAGGCCGACCCGCTGTCTCGCGCCGTCGCGCTGCACGGCGTGGGGAAGATGACGATTCATGACGGCGACTACGCGGCCGGCCTGGAGATGTTCGCGCAGTCGATCGCTGCGTTCCCGCTCGCGCTCACGTATCGCAATCTGGCCGTGTACTGGAACTCGGAGAAGGAGCGCGCGAAGGCCGATGGCTACGTGAAGAAGGCGCTCGAGCTCGAGCCCGAGGATCCGTTCAATCTGATCTTCGCCGCGACGTACATGGTCGACAGCGGCCGCAGCGAAGAAGCGCTGGCGATCGCGAAGAAGAACGAAGGGATGATGTGCGCCTCGTACAACCTCGCGGCGATTTACGCGCTGCTCGGCCAGAAGGGGAAGGCGATGGAGATGCTGCATCGCCACTTCTACGAGTTCGAGCGCTACGACCTCGTGCGCGAGAAGGAGATGATGGAGGCGCGCGTCGACTACGTGTTCGAGTCGATGCGGAAGGACCCCGACTTCATCGAGCTCACGAAACTGGCGCGGTAAGATGTAGGGGCCGGCTTCAGCCGGTCCCTAACGAAAAGGGCCGGCTCATCGCCGGCCCGTTCGTTTGTCGCTTCTTACGCTGCCTCGGGGACGCGTTGCAACATGCGCAGCGCGTACTTCCAGTGCCGGCGCGACTGGCGCACGTGCTGGCGCGAACGGCGCCGCGTCTCCCGCCACGTGTCCTTGAGCCCCGCCGCCTTCTCCTCGGCGTGCTGGCGCCAGAGCGCGAACGCGGTCTCGAGATGGCGCGCGGCGGCGTTGATGCGCTTGCGGATGTCAGACGCCGTCGGATGCGGCGCGTGCTCGATCCGCTGCTCCATCATCTGCAGCGCGGCGCGCATGCGCGCCTGTTCGATCTGCGGCGGAGCGGTGGAGCGGAGATCCTTCGCCAGGCCGAGGTAGCGCAGCGAACGGATGAACCACTTCGCTGGATCCCAGTGATACCAGAGGATGCCATTGCGGAAGTCGGCCGGGAAGCGGTGGTGGAAGCTGTGATAGCCCTCGCCGAGGTGAGGAGGGCGACGGCCCAGTTGTCGCGGGCGGAGACTTCGGCGTTGTACTCCGGCTTCCCGAAGAAGTGCGCCAGCGAGTTCACGAAGAACGTCGTGTGGTGGATGACCATGAGGCGCAGGAAGCCGCCCCAGAGCAGGCCGGCGATCGGGTCGCCGAACGCGGCCCCGATCAGCGTCGGGATGCCGAAGCCGCCGACGATCAGGATCACCTTGTGCCAGCGGTGCTGCCACATCACGATCGGGTTCTTCAGCAGATCCGGCGCGTTGTCGAACTGGTTGGCGCGCTCCGGATGCTTCTCGAAGATCCAGAGGATGTGCGCGTACCAGAAGCCGCGGCGGATGTTGTACGGATCCCAGTCTTTGTCGACGTGCTTGTGATGCACGCGGTGCTGGGCCGACCACTCCAGGATCGAGTTCTCGGCCGCCATCGCGCCGAAGAACGCGAAGAAGACCTGCACGATCGGGTGCGCTTCGTAACTCTTGTGGGAGAAGAAGCGGTGGTAGCCGGCGCAGATGGACATGCCGACCAGGAGGTACATGCCGATGGTGAGCAGCGGCATCCAGACGTGGAAGCCATGCGTCATCGTCCAGGCGATCACGCCGACGCTTCCGATGAGCGGCGTGAGGGTGAGGAAAAGGATGTTCACCCAGTCTTTTTGCTTTTGCTCAGTTGCCGAAATGACAGCACCTCCCATTTTGCCCGCGTAGTATGAACCCGCCGGGGTCCGCGTGAGAACGGGGATGTTGAATGTCCTATTCGCGACGCCGGGCTTCGCGCGAATTCCCTCTCCCGGCGAAATTTACCGCACGAACCGCCTCGGGTTGCAAGGGCGTTGTGATCTTGCTAGAACGATCCCTGTGCGCTCGCTGCTCAGGGCACTCGCCATGGTGTTTCTCCTGCTCGCCGCCACGGCGCAGGCTCAGGAGGAGTACCGCCTCGACCTCGGCGAACGGTTGAAAGACGCCGTGCTCGGCTCCGATGGCAAGCTCTGGCTTTTCACGACGGCGAACTACAACCCGACGTCGGACGTGGTGGTCGGCAACGACGGACGCTTCTGGTTCGGAACCCCGAATGGCGTCTCCGTGGTCGACCTCGACCACCATCAGACCAATCTCGCGATCGGCCGCACGGTGACGAGCGTGGCCGCGGCTCCCTACGGCGGCGTCTGGTTCGCGCGGACGAATGCGAACATCGGCTACGTCGACAACTCCGGCGGCACGACGGAACGCCTCGCACCGACCGCGACGCCTTACGATCTCGCTGTCGCCACCGACGGCACCGTCTGGCTGACCCAGCTGTTCGCTGCGAACGTGATCTACCACATTCAGGCTTTGGGCGGCGTCACGCCGCTGCAGCTGCCCGTCCGCTGCTACGGCGGGCGCATCGCTGCCGCTCCCGACGGCACGGTGTGGATCACCAGCCCCGAGTCCAGCTCGGCCGTCCGCATCAGCGCTTTCGGCGACGTGCTGGAGCTGATCAAGCTGCCGAAGGACATCATCTGGACCGAACGGCCGCTGCTCACCGCGGACGGCTCGCTCTGGCTCGGCCAACGGAACGGCGTCGTGCGGATCGTGAACGGCGTGGCGATGCGCTACGGCCTCTCCACCCCCACGTACTGCATCGACTCTTTCTACCTCTACGTGCCCCGCGCCCAGGAGCCGGACGGCTCGCTCTGGATCTCCCGCGAGCTCGTCGCGTCGATCACCCCCGACCCCGCCCACAACTGCGCGACCGAGCCCAGCACGGCCGAGGCGCAGACGGTGGTGATGCGGGTGTCGCCCGAGACGCTGGTGGCCGATCCGCAGGTGCGGCGGCGGGCGGCGCGGTAGGAGCGGTTCAGCGCAGGCCGAGCAACTTCTTGGCGCGGCCCTCGAGGACGCGGGCGGTGGCCACGATCTCCTCGCATCGCCGGACATCCGCGGGCGTCAGCTCACCGACGATCTTCATGCGATGCGAGATCAGCTTCGGCAGCGGGACGACATAGAGCGTGCGAAAGTCGATGGCCGTTTCCAGCGAGAAGCAGGCGTAGGCCCCCGCTTCGAGGAAGAGGATGTCGGAGTGGAGGGATGGCGTCTCACGGAGTCTCGCGACCTTCGACGTACACATGAAGTAATGAACATCGGCGTCGCCTATTGCTGGCTCGGCGTTGAAAACCACGCAGAACTTCGCTCGTGGCTCCTCGCTGCCCCAGGACTCAAACGTGGAGTCGTGCTCTGCACGAAACACAATCCCGCGGTGGAGCGTCGGCGAGGCCATCGACCGCAGTCACCAGGTCAAGGACTCCGCGAAGGACCGGTCTTCCTGATCTTCCCGGAGTAGCCGGCCGAGCGAGGTGTTCTCCTCCGCAAAGACTTCAAAGGGGATCGGCACAGCTTTCTTCTTTTGCTCGGTGCGTTGGCTCGACGCGGCGATGATCTCCGGGTACTCGTGGGCGAGATCGCGCAACTGCCACGCCGTTTTCTGCCCGAAACTCTCGACGACCTCTCGCAACACTTCGAGATCGGTCTCGGAAAAGACATCGAGGTCGGGTTCGCGCTTCGCGATCAACTCCGGATGCGTCCGCGAACGGCCGACGTCGAAGTACTCATTCATGATCTCTGCATCCGGATCGTCGGAGAGCCGGGCGTTGACCAAGTCGTGAGTCACGGAGGCCACGGGACCATGCTCCATGCATACGTACCGGTCGCCAGTGATGGGACGGCCGTAGCGGAGCAGATGGATGCGGTCGGCGAGGAAGAGGAGCTTGGCGATCTTCATCCGGTCCAGGCCGGCAACGCCGTGCTTGGAGAAGAACGCCAACGCGTTCACCAGCTTTTCCTGATCGAATCGGAATCGGATCTTATTCATCGCGAGCCCTTTACCCACCGGGGCAACAGGTTCTGATCGGCGAGTCTTGCGCGGTAAGCGGATCCACAACGATGACGGGGGAGTCGTTCGAAGTATAGCGAGAATGCGTTCGAGCCCATGGTCCCCTACGTTAGCCATGAAGGTCGTGGGCCGCAAAAACTCTTCCGTGAGTAGAACTCACCCCCCTCCCGGAACATCCCTCCCCCTCCCTCTGTTGACCAAACCGTACCATCTTGGTACTGTTTTCGCTCCTCACGGTTTCCGGCGCATGCTCAAAATCTCCAAGCTCACCGACTACGGCCTTCTTGCCTCCGTTTACCTCGCCCGCAAGGCGGGGGAGATCGTCGCTGCGCGGGAGATCGCGGCCTTCTACCACCTTCCCATCCCGATGATCACCAAGGTCCTCAAGACTCTGCATCACGGCGGGATCATCGACTCCCACCGTGGCGTCGGGGGAGGGTACTCGTTCCGGGGCGATGTCGAGGCGGTCACGCTTGGGCAGCTGCTGGAGGCGCTCGAGGGGCCGTGGGACCTCGTCGACTGCGAGACGCAGGATGGCGAGGGAAAGGCGCGTTGCACTATCCGCACGGGCTGTCCCTCGCGGCGCCTCATGTCCGGAATCAATCGAGCCATCAAGGGAGCATTCGACCAGGTCACGCTCGGTGACCTCGTACGCGGCGGCGTCCCGACCGCGCCGGCCCTCGGCGCAGACCTCTTCGCCTCCGCCATGGAGAATCCGTCATGAACGAGACGATCGAACAGATCGCGAATCAGGAGTACAAGTACGGCTTCGTCACCGACATCGAAGCCGACACCGTTCCGCCCGGGCTGAACGAAGACATCGTCCGCCTCATCTCGGAGAAGAAGGGCGAGCCGGAGTGGCTGCTGGAGTGGCGCCTCAAGGCCTTCCGCCACTGGCTCACCCTCTCCGAGCCGACCTGGGCCAACGTCACCATCAATCCGATCGACTACCAGGCGATTCGCTACTACTCCGCGCCGAAGCAGAAGAAGAAGCTGGAGTCGCTGGACGAAGTCGATCCGGAGCTGCGCAAGACGTTCGAGAAGCTCGGC
>Ga0213876_10002014_pt1 | contig 12156 bp, 11 predicted proteins | sample BarmaccomBMRX_R9_FD_160113 | JGI IMG/M metagenome (GOLD analysis project Ga0213876, IMG submission 160113) | Root-associated microbial communities from Barbacenia macrantha in rupestrian grasslands, the National Park of Serra do Cipo, Brazil - RX_R9 | ecosystem: Host-associated > Plants > Roots...
CGATCAGCTGGACGTGGAGCACCGCCTCGAACCCCTGGCCCCAGCCCGACACGTGCATCGTGTGACCCGTGAAGGTCACGTCGCGGGTGTCGATCGAGTCGGTGATCGCCGAGACCACGACCCAGTGCCAGTTCACCCGCTTCATGAAGAGCTTGCTGCGAACGACACCGGGCAGGGCGCTTCCATCGCCGGCAACGCCGTGCAGCTCGATCGTGCCTTCGGTCCATCCGTCGGACACGAAATCCCCCAAGGCCGGATGGTCGACGCCGATCGCTCGGAGGAACGCAGTGGCGACCTGCTCCGGCGACGCACCGGCCTCGCCCGACCCGTCGAACGGGAACGTGACCCAATCGTCGGGCGAGGACACAGGCGGGGAGGTGGCGGTCGTGGTCGTCGCGGCCGGAGGGACGGTCGTCGTCGGCAGCTCGGTCGTGGGCGTCGACGGCGCAGTGGCCGTGGTGGTGGTCGGGTCGTTGCCGCAGCCGTCGCCGGCGCCGATCTCCGATCCGCCGTTGTGCTCGACGACCTCCCCGACCACGGTCCGGTCGCTGGCCGCCGTCGCAGGAGTCGTGGCGTAGGTGGTCGGGGGCACGGTCGTGGTGGTCGAGGCGCAGTCGGCGCCGATGGTCGTCCTCGGGCCGCCGGTGGCGACGTGGGTGTCGTGGTCGTTGCTGCCGGCCGCAGCGCCGATGGCGACGCCGATCACCAGGGCGGCTGCGGCACCGAGCGCCGTCGCACCCACCAGCCGGCGACGACGGGCCACCGCCGCCCGCCGGCGGATCGAGGCCAGCGAGGCGACCTCGTCGACCCGCACCGATTCGGTCTCGGCCGACACCGCGTCGCGCAGCCGGCGCTCGAGCTCGTCTTCGTTCATCGTTCGTCCTCCAAGCGGGCCGCCGTTTCCCCGAGGAGAACAGCTAGGGCGGCGAGCCCGCGGTGCACGTGCGTCTTCACCGCGCCGGCCGACACCCCCATCGCATCGGCGATCTCGGCTTCGCTGAGCTCGCCGTAGAACTTGAGCGCGAGCGCCTCGCGCTGGCGGTCGGGCAGCGCGCGCAGCGCGTCGATCACCCGACGGTGCTCGTCCGACGCGAGCGCGGCGACGTCCGCTGAGGATGCCTCGACCACGCGCAGGTGGCGCGCCGCGTGGCGGTCCACCACCTTCCCGTGCCGCAGCACGGAGCGGGCGCCGTTGAGCACGACGCTGCGCAGGTACGCCGGCGCCCGAGACGGATCGCGCAGCACGCGCGACCGACCCGCGAGCTTCACGAACGCGTCCTGCACGACCTCCTCGGCGCGGCCCCGGTCACCCAGGAGCAGCGACGCCAGCCGCACCAGGTCGAGGTAGTGCGTCCGGTGGAGCCGCTCGAGGGCGTCACCCCCGAGCTCATCCGTCGCCCCCACCATGGATGCCACCACGCAAGACTGACGCTCAGCGCCTCCTGCGCGTTGACACCCTCCAGAGGATCAGCCTCCGGCGACCGCCGGGATGATCGCCACCGTGTCCCCCTCGGCCACCTTGGTGCCGAGGCCGTCGAGGAAGCGGACGTCGTCGTCGGCGACGAAGACGTTGACGAAGCGACGCAGGTTGCCGTCGTCGTCGAGCAGGCGCGACTTGAAGCCGGGGTGGTCCGCCTCGAGGGCGTCGAGCACCGCGCCCACGGTCTCCCCCTCCACCGTGACCTCGGAGGCGCCGGCGGTGAGGGTGCGCAGCGTGGTCGGGACTCGGACGGTGACGGACATCGCGGGGTTCGCTCCTGGTCGACGGGCCGGGCGGCAGGCTAGCGGCGGCCTGCCCCCGATCAGCACGGCGTGCAACCGCCGGCCGGGGCTGTGCCTTCCCGGTGAGGCTCCGTAGGCTGCCTCCGATGGGCACGAGCATCCCGCACATCGACGCGCGGCGGTTCGTCGGTGCCGAGCTGGCCGAGCGCAAGGGCTCGACCACCGTCTCCGTGTGCCTCCCGGCCCGCAACGAGGCCGAGACCGTCGGCCCGATCGTCACTGCGATCCGCCACCGGCTGATGGAGCGGATCGCGCTGGTCGACGAGCTGATCGTCGTCGACGACCACTCGACCGACGCGACTGCGGCGATCGCCCGCGACGCGGGGGCCACGGTGGTCGACGCCTCGACCGTCCTCACCGACCACGACCTCGGGCCCGGCAAGGGCGAGGCGCTCTGGAAGTCGGTGCACGTGTCGACCGGCGACCTCATCGTCTGGTGCGACAGCGACATCACCGACTTCGACACGCGGTTCGTCACCGGTCTGCTCGGCCCGCTCATCGAGGACCCCGGCGTCGCGTTCACGAAGGGCTTCTACGAGCGCCAGGAGCACGACGGCGTCGGTGGCGGTCGGGTCACCGAGCTGACCGCGCGCCCGCTGCTCCAGCTGCTGTTCCCCGACCTGGCCAGCGTCGTCCAGCCGCTGTCAGGCGAGTACGCCGGGCGTCGCTCGGTGCTCGAGCTCCTGCCGTTCACCGTCGGCTACGGCGTCGACCTCGGCCTGCTGATCGACGTGCACCGCCTCGTCGGTCCCGAGGCGATGGTGCAGGTCGACCTCGGCCGGCGCCACCACCGCAACCGGCCGCTCGTCGAGCTCGCGCCCCAGGCGCTGTCGGTGCTGCAGAAGGGCCTCGAGCGGGCCGGCGTCGACGTGCCCGCGGACGCGGAGCTGCCTCCGCTCGTGGAGCTGGCCGACTACCGGGCGAGCGCGCTCAGGTCGTGAGCGCGAGGTCGCCCGGCGGGTCCGGCCCCGCGGCGGGCAGCGGCTCGTCGAGGCCGGGCACGCTCACGCCCATCACGTAGCGCCGCCACAGGTGCCCGCCAAGCACCTTCAGGGTGGCGGTGAGCGGCACCGCGAGCAGCAGGCCGAAGAAGCCGCCGAGCGTGCCGAAGGTCAGCAGCGCGAGCACGACCGCGGCCGGGTGGAGGTGCACCGCGCGCCGCATGACGAACGGGGTGATGAAGTGGTTGTCGATCTGCTGCGCGACGACCATCACGATCGCGACACCGATCGCCGCCTTCAGATCCTTCGTCGCGAGCGCGACGACGATCCCGGGTATCGCGCCGACGTAGGGACCGATCAACGGGATGATGTTGAACAGTCCGGCGATCATCCCCACGACCAACCAGAGCGGAAGCCGGATCGCGAACAGGCCGGCCGAAACCATGCAGCCGACGATGAACGCGACGGCGAGCTGGCCGCGGAAGAACCCACCGACGATCTGGTTGAGCCGGTGCGCGAGGAACAGGACCCGAGGTTTGGCGGCCTCGGGTATCAGCTCCTCGCAACGTCTTCGCGTGTTCGGGAGATCCATCAGCAGGTAGAACGCGATGACGGGGCTGAGGATCAGGATAAGACCGATGTGGAAGCCACGGGTGGCGTAGTGGCGCAGCGTCGTGACCTGCTCGGAGATGTTCTGGTTGTCGCCGCCGCCGGCCTGGTTCTGGATCTGCTTGACCGTCGGGACCTTGATGAACCAGTCCTCCTTCCGTGACCGCTTGGCGTAGTCGTTGATCTTGTCCTCGACGTCGTTGCGGATCTTCGGGAGCTTCTCGGAGAGCTGGTCGAACTGGTTGGCGAGGAGCGGCGACAGCGCGAGCGCGAGCGCGGCCAGCGCCACGATGAAACCGAGGTAGGTCAGCGCGGCGCCGACCACCCGCGGGAGCCCCTTGCCGTGCAGCCACGTGACGATCGGGTTGGCGAGGAACACGATGATCCCGGCGAACACCAGCGGCGGGAAGACCACCCGGATCGTCCACCCGATCGTCGCCAGGATGACGAGGACGATGACGATGCCGATCAGCCACCACGCGGTCCGTCCCATCGTCCGGATCCGCTCCTCCATCGGAGCGACGCTACGCGTGTGAACGGAGAACTTCGGTGACCGCCTCCTCGATGCACGCGGTCGTCTCCTCGAGGGCGCGGTCCTCCCCGAACCGCTCCACCAGTGAGACGGTGGGCAGGCGCGCGTCGACGCCGTCGAACACCTCGCCGGCCACGGCCACGACGGGCACCCGCTCGGTCGCGGCGAGCTCGACGACACCGCCGATGACCTTGCCCTCGAAGGACTGCTCGTCGAGGAAGCCCTCGCCGGTGACGATCAGGTCGGCGCCCTCCACCCGATCGGGCAGCGCGACCTCGTCGGCCACCAGGTCGAATCCGGGGACGAGCTCCGCGCCGAGGGCTGCGAGCCCGCCGGCCAGACCGCCAGCCGCGCCGGAGCCGGGCAGCTCGGTCACGTCGACGCCGTGCTCGTCGCGATACACCTGGGCAAGGCGCTCGAGGCGACGGCGCAGCAGCTCCACCTGGGCGACCGAGGCGCCCTTCTGCGGCGCGAAGATCTCGGCTGCGTCCACGAAGGTCGTGCGCACATCGCAGGCGACGAGCAGATCCACGCCGCGGAGGCGCTGCGCCGGGAAGAGCGCCCGCATCGCACCGAGCCCGCCGTCGGTCGTGGCCGAACCGCCGACGCACACGATGACCCGCTTCGCTCCCGCGTCGACGGCCGCGGCGATGAGCTCGCCGGCGCCGTGGGTCGACGCGGCGATCGGGTCGTTCTCGTCGGGACCGCCGGCGAGCGTGAGCCCGACCGCGTGCGCGATCTCTATCACCGCGGTGCCGCGATGGAGGCGCCACGGCGCTCGCACCGGATCACCGAGCGGGCCGCTCACCACGGTCGCCCGGTTGGGGCCGCCGAGCACCTCGAGGGTGCCCTCGCCGCCGTCGGCCATAGGCACCTCGTCGCAGTCCCACCCCACCCGCGCCGCGGCGCGCGCGACCGCCGCCGCGACCTCGGCGGCGGAGGCGGTGCCCCGGAACTTGTCGGGCGCGGCGACGACTCGCACGGTCGGAGTCTTGCGCGTGAGCGCGCCGTTCCAGCAGGGCACCGACGACCCGTAGGGTGACGACGTGTCGGACCCGGCCCTCGTCGTCGTCTCGAACCGCGGGCCGCTCTCGTTCACGACGGGACCTGACGGGCAGCTGCAGGCCAAGCGGGGAGCGGGCGGGCTCGTGTCCGGGCTCGCCCCGCTGGTGGCCGGGACGTCGACCACGTGGATCGCCGCGGCGCTGTCGGCCGGTGACCGCGAGGCGGCCGCCAGCGGCGTCATCGAAGCCGACGGGTTCCGGGTGCGCACGCTGGCCCTCGACCCCGACGACCAGCGCAGTGCCTACGACGACGTGTGCAACGCAACCCTGTGGTTCGTGCACCACGGCCTGTACGCGCTGGCCCGCGAGCCGTCGTTCGACCCTGCGTGGTGGGCGGCGTGGGCCGCCTACGAGCGGGTCAACGAGGCCTTCGCCCGGGCGGTGATCGAGGTCGCGCCGCAGGGCGCGACCGTCCTCGTGCAGGACTACCACCTCGCGCTGGTCGGCCCGCACCTGCGCCGGGAGCGACCCGACCTGCGCTCGGTGCACTTCAGCCACACGCCCTTCGCCGGCCCCGACGGGCTGCGGGTCCTTCCGCCGGCGCCCCGCCGGGCGCTCCTCGAGGGCATGGCCGCCAACGATGCGTGCGGGTTCCACACCCGCCGCTGGGCCGATGCGTTCGAGGCCGCGTGCGACGCGGACGGGGTCCCTCGACCGCGGACGTTCGTGTCGCCGCTCGCGCCCGACCCCGATGACATCGCGTCGACGGCCGGCTCGAAGCCATGCCTCGACGCGCTGGCCCGCCTCGACGACGCCCTCGGCGACCGGCTCCTCATCACCCGGGTCGACCGCATCGAGCTGTCGAAGAACTTGTTGCGGGGCTTCGCCGCGTTCGACCTCCTGCTCGACGAGCACCCCGAGCTACGCGGCCGCGTCGTGTTCGGTGCGTTCGCCTACCCGTCGCGCGAAGGCGTCCCGGCCTACGCCGAGTACCGGGTTGCGATCGAGGTGGAGGTGGCGCGGGTCAACCGCCGTTGGGGCACCGGGGACTGGGTGCCCGTGCTCTACGACGACTCCGACGACTACCCCGGCTCGGTGGCCGGCCTGCGCCGCGCCGACGTCCTCCTGGTCAACCCGATCCGCGACGGTCTCAACCTCGTCGCCAAGGAGGGCCCGCTGGTGAACGACCGCGACGCGGTCGTGCTGCTCAGCACCGAGGCCGGTGCGTGGGACGAGCTCGCAGGCGCGGCGTGGCCGGTGCACCCGTACGACATCGTCGGTACTGCCGACGCGATGTACCGCGCGTTGACGCTCGACGCACGGGAGCGGGCCGAGCACGCGACCGCGGTGCGGGCGATCGCCGCGGGCCGCACCGCGAAGGACTGGCTGGCCGATCAGGTCGCGGCCGTCGAGGCCTGAGCCAGCTCCTCGAGCAGGGCGACCGCGCCGGCCGGACCGTCTACCGCGACGTCGGCCCGGTCGGTGAGCGCCGCCGGCGTCTCCGGGCCCAGCACGGCGATGCGCACGGTGTGGACGCCGGCCTCCGCCAACCGGTCGAGCCCGTCGTAGCCGGGCAGGTCGCCGAGGTCGTCGGCCAGGTAGCAGACCGCACCGAGATCGGCGGCGAGGGCCTCGATCACCGTGCCCTTGTCGGTGGCCACCGGCGGGTGCAGCTCGATCGAGCGCTTCGCCTCCCGCACGTCGAGGCCTGTCGCCTCGGCCTCGGTCGCGGCCCAGGAACGGATCCGGGGCTCGTCCTCGGGATGGGTGCGGAAGTGCAGCGTGAGCGACAGGCCCTTGCGCTCGACCGAGGTCCCCGGGAGCCCCGCAGCTTCGGCCCGCTGCGCCGCCTGCTCGACGACATCGCGCCACTCCGACACGCCGGGCACCTCCTCGCGGCGCCCGTCGACCGACTCCTCGAGGCCGTACAGGCCGCTCAGCCGCACGCCGCTCGGCATCTGCGCCTCGAGGAAGGACACGGGGCGGCCGGACACGACGGCCACGAGGGCGAACCGGCGGGCGAGCGCGTCGAGCACCTCGACCGCGCCGGGCGCCGGCCGCGCGTCGTCGGCTTCCGCGACGATCGGCGACAGGGTGCCGTCGAAGTCGGTGCAGATGCCGCTCCGCCCGGGCTGGGCCGCCAGGGGCGCGAGCAGCTCAGGGAGCACTAGCCCCCGGTGACGTCGTTGTAGTTCTTGCCGAGCACCACGATGACGTTCGCGTCGGCCGCTTCCGGGATGATCGCCTGGGCGGGCGCGGCCTGCACCGGGACGTTGCCGAAGCCGAGCGCGGCCTTCACCGCGGTCGCGTCGGCCTGGAAGCCCTCGTTGAAGAAGAGGCCCGTCGCGTCGACGTCCTGATCCGAGTTCTTGACCGGCAGGACCTGGAAGCCGGCTTGGGTCAGCTTCTGCGAGTTGTCCGACCCGATGCCGACGATGCCGCCGGCCGCGTTCACCACGATGACCTTCACCTGCTTGGGATCGTGGGCCTTGTCGGTGGCTGCGGCCCCGCCCGTGTTCGTCGGCACCGTGCTCGTCGGGACCGTCGTCGTCGTCCTGGTCGTCTGGGTGGTGGTCGTCGGGCCGGCGCCACCGGCCTCGGCCGAACCGAAGATGCCGCCGTCGCTGCGCGACAGCAGCGCGACGCCGATCAGCACGGCGGCGAAGACGACGATCGCCCCGCGGATGGTCGCCTGCTCGCTCGGACGCCTCGGCGCGGTCACGAGCGGGTCCCGACCGAACGGCCCTCGATCCGGTTCCGCCGGCGCCGCTCACGGGCACGGCGCAACCGCCTCACGAGCAGGGGATCCTCCGCCAGCGCATCAGGATCGTCGATGAGCTCGGAGAGCAGCTGGTAGTAGCGCGACGCCGAGAGCTCGAGCTCCTCGCCGATCACCGCTTCCTTCGCGCGCACCTCCGACCGCGTCCACCAGGACCGCTCGAAGGCGAGGATGTCCCGGTCGCGTCCGGTGAGTGCCACCGCACCAGGGTGCTGTGCGGCGGCACACCGATGCAAGCACCCCGAAAACCGAAGGACCGGCCCGGCTCGGGGAGCGGGGCCGGTCCTTCAGGTTCTGGGCGTCCTACGGGTTGGGCGTGAGCAGCGTGATGTGGCCGCCCGTGCCGTCGGGCTCGTTGCCGAACTCGGCCACGTAGATGCGGCCGGTCGACTGCGAGACCCGGACGTCGAGCGGGTTGAAGAAGCCCGACGCCACCTGGAAGCGGTCGCTCGTGTTGTTCGGGTTGACGGCGATGATGTCGTCACCGTTGGAGAACTCGGCGATCACGAGCTTGCCCTGCATGACCGAGCCGAACTTGTTCGAGCCGTACTCGTCGATGCCGTCGGCCGAGCGGTGCAGACCGAGGTCGAGGATCGGCCGCTGGTACAGCGGATCGGGCTGCGTGCCCACCTTGTACTGCGGGGTCTCGAACGGGTCGACCGCGGCGGTCGGGTTGCCGCCGTTGAGGACGTAGTGGCCCTGCGACGGGTTCGGGTGGCCGTAGTACTTCCCCTGGATGATCTTCGCCAGGTAGTCACGGCCGGCGCCGAGACCGGTGAGCGCCTCGGGGTTGTTGTTCGGGCCGGCCGGGGTGTTGCCCTGCGCCGACTCGTTCACCGGTGCGTACAGCGAGCCCGCCGTGGTCCACACGAGGTCGAACGGGTTGCGGGTGCCCTGGGCGTACACCTTGACCGGCGCGTTGGCCGCCTTCGGGTTGTAGCCGTTGTCGGTGTTGACGTTGACGCTGTTCGTGCCGGCGAAGTGGCTGTCGTGCAGCACGTCGGCCACCAGGATCGACGCCGAGAGCGGCGTCTCGGCCCGGAAGCCCCAGTTCGGGTCGGCGCCGCCGTAGCCGCTCATCGCGCCCTGGGCGATGTACAGCTTGCCGTCGGGACCGAACACGATGCCGTTGTTCATGTGGTCACGGACGGACCGGGGCAGCTGGACGATCTTGTCCTGCACGGTGCTGAGGTTCGGGCCGCTGACGAGCGAGACCTTGCCGGTGAAGTTCGGCACGTTCTTGTCCTGCAGCAGGCCGTGGGACACCCACAGCTTCACGTTCGTCGCGGTCGACGAGGGGTCGAGGGCGATGCCGGTGATCGTGCGGGCGTACTGACCGAACGGCGAGGCGATGAAGGGCGGTCCGCTGAACGTCCCGTTCTGGCCGTTGATCGGGTAGCGGTAGATCTGGCCGAGGGCGGTGCCGACGTACATGTTCTTGTCGGGACCGATGACCATCGTGGTCGGGCCGTTGATGTCCGACAGCGTGGTCGGCGTGAACTTCACCGGCGGCGGGGGCAGGCTGCTCGCCCCGGTCGTGAACGACGCGGTGAACGGCGCGTACGGGTTGCCGTCGGGGTCCTTCAGGCCGGCGGTGGTCTGGATCGTGTACTTGGTGTTGGTCGCGAGCTGGGCGGACGGGGTGAAGCTGATCGTGCCGCCCGCCGCGTCGGTGTTGTAGTGACCCGCCACCTGCGTGTTGTCCGGGCGCAGCAGCTTGACCGTGCCGGAGTTCAGGGTGGAGTCGTCGATGTTGGCGCTCGGGGCGAGCGACACCGAGGAGGTCGTGTCGACGCTCGTCTGGCCGTCGGCCGGATCGCTGCTGAGAATGGTGCGAGCGGTGTTGTTGGCGTCGAGGATGTCGACGTAGTCGATCTTCGTGTTCGTGCCGCCGGCGGCGTCGAGCGTGACCCGCCCGTCGGTCACGTCGACCCGCACCGTCGCGACCCGGAACTTCTCCGAGGAGCTGGCGACGAAGCCGTTGATCGCGACATCGCCCTCGACCGAGATGGTGTGCGTGCTGCCGGTGGTCGTGCTCGCATCACCGACCGAGACCCGCACGTCGTAGGTGCCGTCGGGGACCGCGTACTCCCAGCGGGCCGGCGAGGTCTGCATCTGCATGAACGTGTCGTTGCGCTGGTCCGGCGTCGCGTTGCGATCGACGGCGTTGCCGGTGATCGACTTCCCGGTCGACGTGGTCTCGCTCACCCAGCCGAAGCCGCGGGCCGGGCTGTACGCCGCGCCGCTGTCGGCGGTGTAGCCGTAGGGCACCGGAGCGCCAGCAGGCTGGAAGTTGACCCGGGCGATCGTCGCGCCGATGCCGGACGTGCCGGACACGGGGACGATGTCGATGTAGTCGAGCTTGGTGTTCGTGCCGCCCGCGGCGTCGACGGTCAGCTTGCCGTCCGACACGCGCACGCGGGAGGTGATGGTCGCGATCTTGTTGGAGGTCGTCGGGTGGAAGCCGGCGATGACCGTGGTGCTCTCGAGCGTGATGCGGTCGTTGCTGTCGGTCGCGTTGCCCGCGTCGCCGACCGCGACGGTCACGTCGTAGACGCCGTTGTCGACGACCTGCTCCCACCGGGCCGGCTTCGCGACGCCGCCGCTGGTGCCGGTGAACTGCATGTGGATGAACGTGTCGATCTTCTGATCGCTCGTGAGGTTGCGCTCACGACCGTTGCCGACGATCGACAGCGGCGTCGTGGAGGTCTGGCTGATCCACCCCCGGCCGCTCGACGAGCTGAACGCCTCGCCGTGGTCCCCGACGTAGCCGGGGCTGACCGCGGCACCGACGGGGCCGAAGTCGACCTTGATCGTGCCGGGCGGGTCCGCCGGGGTGCAGGCCGCGAGGCCGGTCACCACCAGGGCGAGGGCCACCAGGCCCACCCGCGTCCGCCGTCCGACCTTCTGCTGGAAGTCCACCACATCCGCTCCAGGGGGATCACTCTGCGTGGTGCTCGATCTGTTCCGAGCACGCTACGCATCCTGTCACGCTGCCGGAGTCGACACCACAGGGCCAAAGGACCCATTTGGTCGCACGCACAGTGCGGCCCAGGCCGGAGCCTGGTCACGGATTGTGACGATCAGGTGAAGGTCAGGAACCGGCCCGCAGGCGGGGCGAGGTGAGCTCCCGCACGTTGTCGTGCAGCACGCAGCGGCGCTGGTCGTCGTCGAGCACCTTCGCCTCGACGAGGTAGTCGAGTGGCTGGGGCAGCCCTTCGATGTGGGGCCAGTCGGATCCGAAGAGCACCCGGTCGGCGCCCATCCACTCGACGACCGAGGCGAGGTCGTCCTCCCAGAACGGGTTGATCCAGACGTGCTCGCGGAAGACCTCGATCGGATCGTCACCGAAGTAGCCCGGCATCTTCTTGTCGATCGAGCGCAGCCGGCGGAACAGCTCGGGCAGGAACTCGGCCCCGTTCTCGACCGAGGCGATCCGCAGGTTGGGGAACCGCTTGAACTGGTTCTCGAACATGAGCGACACGAGGAAGTCGTGGATCGCCCGCTCGATGGCGAGGTTCTTGAGCGATGGCTTGTAGCTGCGGTTCGCGAAGGTGGCCGCGAACCCGTCGATTGCGTAGCCCTGCGACGAGACGCCGGAGTCGCCTGCGTGGACGACCACGGTGATCCCCGCCTCCTCGAGGCGCGACCAGAACGGGTCGAACATCTCGTCGAACGGCGAGCGCTGGCCGAGCACCGTCCTCGGTGCTGCGGGACGCATGACGACGAGCCGTGCGCCGGCACCCAGCGCCCACTCCAGCTCCTCGACCGCCCAGTCCGGGTCGGCCAGGGTGAGGTACGGCGCAGCGAAGACCCGGTCGTCGTGCACGAAGCCCCAGTCCTCGGCCAGCCACCGGTTGAAGGCGCGGAACGTGTGGCACACCGCTTCGGGGTCGTGCGAGAGCGGCTCCTCGTAGATCATCCCGAGCGTCGGGAACATCCAGCACCCCTCCAGGCCCTGGCGGTCCAGCACCTCGATGCGGGCGTCGCGGTCGCGGTACTCGGGCCGGATCGGCTCGTGGTCCCGCAGCGCGGTCAGCGGGTTGATGCCGTCCTGGTTCCCGCGGAGGTAGTCGTGCAGGCAGCCCGGCTTCGAGATCGGGTCGAACGTCGCGTTGGCCACCGCGTGGCTGACCCGTCCACCGAGCACGTGGTACTTGCGGCCGCCGATCTCCGCCCACTCGACGCAGCGCGGCGCGAGCGCCGGATCGAGGTGGCGGGTGAACGCGTCGATCGCCTCGTAGTAGTGATTGTCGGCGTCGAAAACGGGCCCGTCGGTCACACCGTCGCTCATGGCGCGCGAGCGTACGGGACGTGACCGTCGCAGACCTCGCCGGCGTCGACCTGACCGACCTCGACGCCTTCGCCGGGGGCTTCCCGCACGACCTCTTCACCCGGCACCGCGCCGTCGCGCCCGTCTGGTGGCACGAACCCACCGAGCACACGCCCGACGGCGAGGGCTTCTGGTCGGTGGCCACCCACGCCGAGGTGCTCCAGGTGCTCCCGGAC
>Ga0213876_10002015_pt1 | contig 12151 bp, 7 predicted proteins | sample BarmaccomBMRX_R9_FD_160113 | JGI IMG/M metagenome (GOLD analysis project Ga0213876, IMG submission 160113) | Root-associated microbial communities from Barbacenia macrantha in rupestrian grasslands, the National Park of Serra do Cipo, Brazil - RX_R9 | ecosystem: Host-associated > Plants > Roots...
TGCGGGTCAGGTCGAGGGGTAAACGCTGGGCTATGTTCCCTTGGCCCTTCGGGCCGTAAGACGGTCACGGCTGTCCCCGCGCTGCCCTCAAACAATGTGGGTAAAGCTCAGGGATTCACCCTGGGCTATGTTCTACCGACCGCCCCTTCGGGTCTGAAAACCGCTTTGTCGCCGGCGTCGAAGCTCGACGGCATAAGTGGGTTAACTCACAGCAGGAACTTAAGTCAGGTGCCGACTGACTCTCGATCGAGGTCGGCGGCGTGTTCCCGGGGCCGGGTTTCCGCTGCCTGGCGGATTAGTTTGATCGTTCCGTCACAATCTTCTACCAAGGCCGTGCAACTCTCTATCCAATCACCCGTGTTGTAATACTCGGTTGCCCCGATCCTTCGTACCGTCGCCGTATGGAGGTGGCCGCAGATGACTCCATCCACCTTATAATCCTGCGCATAGCGGACAACCGCTTCTTCAAAATTGCTGATGAATGTGGCGACGTTCCTTACCCGCCCTTTTACATAAGCGCTCAGCGACCAGGGCTCGAGTCCCAGCAGGCGCCTGCCCAGATTAACAATCCCGTTGCTTCGCAGCAGCACCGTATACCCGAAATCGCCCGCATGCCCTAGCCAGCCAAGGTTCTGCACCAGGGCATCGAGTTCGTGCCCGTGGAACACCAGAATGCGCCTGCCGTTGGCCGTGGTGTGAATCGCGTGTTTCTGCAGGGTGACGCTTCCATACGTGCCCAAATAGCCGGTCACGAATCCGTCGTGATTTCCGGGAATGTAAATAAGTTCGGTGCCCTTCCTGCCCTTGCGAAGGAGTTTTTGGATGACGTCGTTATGTTCCTGGGGCCAGAAAATCCCGCGCCGCAATGCCAGGACATCGATGATGTCGCCGACGAGGTATAACCTGTCGAAGTCGTTTTCACGGAGAAAGTCCAGCAGCACACCGGCCTTGCTTCCTTTCATGCCGAGGTGAAAATCTGAAATCCAGCCGGTACGCCAATGGGCCATGCAATTTGTCCGGGTTACTCTTTGCACCGGCTTCATTTCATACCGCGGTGGTAATAGCAACCCGCCGATTGTTACAATTTCGACAGATACACCCGCGTCGTGGATAGATCGAATCGATAGACCGAATTCCGCGTGACTTTTCTTGACGTTTCCACCATCATGCCGTTCCTGCATGACCACGCTTCCGGAAGCGTCCCCAGTAAAGTCCCTGGCTGAAGAACTCGAAACCGTTCGCCTGCTCTGGCGCCAGTGCATCGAAACCTATGCGTCCGGCGTTGAAGCCACCCTCGACCAGGTTCAAGCCTCAGTCCGGGGCCAGCAAAGGGCGCGAAAACTTCCGGTCAGCAAGTTAGGGGATCTGCGAGACATGCTCGCCATGTGCCGCGGCCTCAACCTGCGACCGGAAAAGGGTCGCCGTAAAGACCTCAAAAAGATCGAGACCCTGATCGAAGAACTCCGCCTCCTGACGGAGCAATGGTGAGCCTTGCAGGCCGGCCTGGCCCGGTTGGTGGTCGGGTGCAGCCCTCTGGTTTGGCTGGCGCATCACCCGGGAGCGAAGATTTCGAGCCCCGGGAAGGCCGTTGCGTGCCCCCGAACCGTCGCTTGAACGCGTCCGCAACCGCGACGATAATGCCGCGGTGGTTTGTGACCGTACGCGCTTGAGGCAAGCCGGGACGGGATCAAGCGCGCGCTGGCCGCTGTTCCCCCCACGTTTGCGGACCGAAGCGCGAGGCCCTGCCACCCGGTCCGAAACAGGCTAAGCACTCAGACCCTTGTGCGGATTAAGTCCGATGAATTTACGACTAAAGCGCAGTGAGAATTTGAGACAGGGACTCCGGCGAATTGCCGAAGAACGGCTCCGGGAGGTATCGCAACTTGTAGGCAAAGACGGGCTCACGGCCGAGCCCGTGCACACAGCCCGAAAAACCATTAAGCACCTGAGGGCGACCTTGCGGCTCACGCGCGGAGCGCTCCCGGCCGAGGCACGCAAAGAGCGCAACCAGGTGTTGCGGGATTTTGCGGGCCGGCTCTCGGGGCCTCGCGATGCCGCGGTCACGCTGGCTGCCTTTGAGAAAGCCTACCGTGAAAGCCTGGACGCCGGTCGGCGTCCGCGGGTCCGGCTCCGGTGGGTGGCGCAGGTGCGCCAGGCCTTGCGCGGCCAGGCCCACGCGCCGGTCAAGGCCGAAACCTACCGGGACGCGGCTGAAGGCGTGCAACGGTTGGCCGGCAACGTGTTGCCCTTTGAGGATGACACCCGGAAAGACGACTGGACCGATACGGTCGAAACCGGCCTGCGAAAGACTTACCGCCAGGGCCGCCAGCTTCTGGCCGACATCCAAAACACACCGGATGCACCCGACGCGCAGTGGCATGAACTGCGCAAACGCGTCAAGGATCTCGGGTACGAATTGGCGCTGATCAGGAAGGTTAAGGGCGTCAAGCCGCTGCTGGCGAAACTTGACGAGGTCGGCGAAGCGCTCGGCGACGCGCGCGATCTGACCCTCCTGCGCGACTACCTGAACAAGGTGCCCGACAAACGTGAACTTACGTCCGAAGAACAACAAAGTTTCCGGCGCCTCCTGGCGCACATTGACCTCGAGCGCGGACAACTGCACCAGCGCGCGTTGAAGATTGCCCAGGGCGTATACCGGCGCGGAGGCAAAAAGTTCACCACGCGGCTGACGAAACGCTGGCGCTCCTGGTACACGGGGTAGGGGCAACACCGATAGGTAAAGGGGCGGTGAAAGATCTCTGACCACCCTCGCGGGGGGTGCTGTTCCTCACACACCTCCTGACTTTGGCTGGCCGCCAGGATGGCAAAACCGGCTCGTACACTTGCGACGGCAAAGGCTGCGGCGCACTTGGCTAACCGTCCATGCATGCACTAATTATCGAGGACGATCCCAAAACCGCCGCGTTCCTCTGTGAGTCGCTCCGTGAAGCCGGATGGTTTCCGGATACGGCGCGAGACGGGCAGGAAGGTCTGCAAAAGGCCCTGGCTGGAGATTACGCCTTCATCCTGCTCGACGTCATGCTGCCGCGCGGCGACGGCTGGTCGGTCCTCACCTCGTTACGTGAGAAAGGCAAGGCGACCCCCGTGCTGTTTCTTACGGCGCGTGATGCCGTCGGCGATCGGGTGCGCGGGTTGGATCTGGGGGCGGATGATTACCTCGTAAAACCGTTTGCGCTTCCGGAACTGCTCGCGAGAATCCGTTCCATCCAGCGGCGCGGGCTCGAGCGCCCGCCGCTGAGCTTGCGGGTGGCTGACCTTGAAGTCGACCTGCTGAAGCACACGGCCAGCCGGGGCGGCGTTCCGTTGCATCTCACACCCAAGGAGTTTGCCCTTCTGGCGTTGATGGCCCGCCATGCCGGCGAGGTTCTCGGACGCACGCAGATCGCCCGGCAGGTTTGGAAACTGGAGTTCGATGGCGGCTCAAACGTCGTGGACGTCGCGGTCACGCGTCTGCGGCGCAAGGTTGATCTGCCGTCCATGCGACCGCTGATCCGCTCGGTTTACGGGGTAGGCTATGTCCTTGAAGGCAGCTGAACCGGCTCCAGGCCCGGCGCGCAGCTGGTCGATCGTCTTTCGGCTCGCCCTGCTCTATAGCCTTTCTTCAGCGATTTCGTTCGGAGCCGTTGGCGCGTTCCTTTACCGCGCCTTGGGCGAGACCCTGGATTCCGAGGCGGGCACTGTGCTGGCCGACAAGGTCGCGGTCCTGCGCCAGATCGTCCGCGAACGTCCGCACCAGCGCGAGGCGTTGGAAGAGGAGGTCGAATGGGAAAGTGCCGCGCGCAAAAACTCGGCCTACTACGCACGCCTGCTTGACGCCGAAGGAACCGTGAAGCTCGCGTCTGCAGGGGCGGATGCCTTACTGCCGCCGGCATCCCGTTTCCCGGCCGCTGCACCGGTCGACCGCACCCTTGGCGCGACGGCCCGATGGCGCCGGGACGGTCACGCGCTTCTCCTGACGTCGGCCATCGCGCAAACCCCCGACCACGAAACCTATGTTTACCAACTGGGTTTGGACGTGTCCGGCCAGGAACGTGTCCTCGCTGCGTTCCAGGAAAAGCTGCTGCTCGCCCTCTCGATTCTCACCGGCCTTTCGGCTTTTTTGGGAGCATTGATCGCACAGCGCGGAATCCGGCCGCTCGAGAAGATTACCCGCGCCGTGCAACGCGTCAGTGCGACCGCCCTTGGGGAACGCATCGGCACTACCGCCTGGCCGCGGGAGCTGATTCCCCTGGCGCAGGCATTTGATAACATGCTCGAACGCCTGGAGGATTCCTTCACCCGCCTTTCGCAGTTCTCTGCCGATCTGGCCCATGAATTCCGTACTCCCCTCCACAACCTTCTGGGTGAGGCACAGTGGGCGCTCGTCAAACCTCGCACCGCCGAGGATTACCGCCGCGTCGTGCAGTCCGGCTTGGAGGAGTGTGAACGTCTGGCACGGATGGTTGAAGGTATGCTCTTCCTTGCCCGCGCCGATCACGGGACCATCCCGTTGCGCTGGGCCGAGATCCCCGTTTCGGAGGTCGTGCAGGAGTTGCTGGACTTTTTCGAGCCGTGGGCTAACGAACGGGAAGTCACCCTGCGAGCGCAGGGAGACGCGAAACTGCAGGCCGACCCGGACCTGTTTCGCCGGCTTTTGTCCAACCTCACCGCGAACGCGGTCGAACACACGCCTTCAGGCGGGCAAGTCGAGGTCCGATGTGAAGACCAGGGAACCGTGGTGGCGCTGACGGTTCAGGACACCGGAGAGGGCATCGCGCCGGAACATTTGCCCAGGCTGTTTGATCGTTTCTACCGCATCGACGCAGCACGGGCTCATCGAAACGGAAGCGGCCTGGGCCTCGCCATTTGTAAAAAGATCACCGAACTGCATGGCGGAACTATCTGTATCGAAAGCGTGCTCCGGCAGGGAACCGCCGTGCAGGTAGTTTTGCCCAAAAAACTCGCCACCCGGCACGCCCAAACGGTGCAATCATGACAATTCGGTTAATTTGTTACGACACTGTTAACTAACTTTCGTTGCCTCACCCGCCCTTTGGCCTTTAGTGCTGGCCTGATGGAATTCACCTGCCGTTCGACAGGTTGACTGCTTCAGCACCCTAAGGACTACCCCAATGAAAATGAGGCCTTCATTTTGCGGCGCCGTGCATCCGGTTGCGGCGCAGGTTGCGGCCCTGCTGGTCGCACTCGGTTCTGCACTTTCAGCTTCGGCGCAGGATCAGAACGACAACGTTACCCCCGCCGGACAGCTTCTCACCCCGACGGCTGCTCCGGGGTCCGCGTTCGAATACTTCAACCCCGAATTATCGAAGTACCCTGACTTCCGGCCGAGCGGTGGAGCCGCCACGGTCCTCAGCCCTGACAAAAAGACGATGGTGATCGTCATTTCGGGGTACAACCTGTGGTATGACCCGACCGGTAAACAGGATCCCGCGGCCTCCACCGAGTACATTTTTGTCTACGACGTAAGCAGCGGCAAACCGGTTAAGAAACAGGTTATCCAGATTCCGAACACCTTTGTCGGCGCAGCGTTCGATCCCTCAGGAAACACCCTCTACGTCGGAGGTGGTAAAGACGACGACGTGCACATTTTCACGCGCTCGGATGACGGTACGTGGTCGGACACAGGCACGCCGGTCAGCCTTGGCCACAAGGGAATCAACGGCGTCACCCCAAGTGATGCGCCGCCGGAAACCGCGGGCCTGGCGGTCACTCCGGACGGCTCGCGACTGGTCGTCTGCAACCTGGAAAACGATTCCGTTTCGATCGTAGACCCGCACGCCGGCACGGTGGTTGGCGAGGTCGACCTGCGCCCCGGTAAGATCAATCCGGCTCAGCAAGGCGTGCCCGGCGGCGAGTACCCCTATGGCGTGGTGATCAAGGGCAATGACCTTGCGTACGTCTCCAGCCTCAGGGACCGCGAAATCGTGGCGGTCAGCCTGGGGACACTGGGTGAGCAGCCGGCTGTCGTTGCCCGCATCAACGTCAAGGGTTCACCCAACTCGCTGCTGCTGAACCGGAACCAGACCCGTTTGTTCGTGACGGCGGACATGGAGGACGTGGTCAACGTCATTGACGCTAACACGAATTCCTTGCTGCACACCATCAGAACCACAGGTCCGGACTACGCGGTAGGCAACTTTCAACCCTACAGGGGCAGCATCCCCAATAATCTGGCGCTCTCGCCCGACGAGAAAACGCTTTACGTGACCAACGCCGGCAACAACTCGCTCGCCGTCATCGACCTGAGCGCAAGACGCGTCACGGGCCTGATTCCTACCTCGTTCTGGCCCACGGCCGTCGCCACGAGCCAGGATGGCAACTTCCTGTTCGTGACCAATTGGAAGAGCCCCGCCGGTCCCAACCCGGAACATTTCACCAACCCGATAAACAGCAACGCGGCAAACCAGTACGTGTTGCAGTTGGACAAAGCCGGGCTGCTTACCATTCCGCTGGTCACCGACCCGGGCACCCTGGATCAACTTACCCGCACCGTGGCCGCTAACAACGGCTATTCGGTGCAGCCGGACGCCAATGATCAGACAATGATGGCCGGGCTCCGCAACCGGATAAAACACGTGATCTACATCGTCAAGGAGAACCGGACCTATGATCAGCTTCTCGGCGACCTGCCTGAAGGCAACGGCGACCCGTTCATCACCCAGTTCGGGTACGATGTGACGCCGAATTTCCACCGGCTCGTGACCGATTTTGTCCTCCTGGATAATTTCTACACCCCGGGCGACGTCAGCGGCAACGGCTGGCCCTGGAGCACGGCGGGCCGGGAAACCGATTACGGCGTGAAGAGCATCACGGAAAACTACGCCGGCCGCGGATTCTCGTACGATACCGAAGGTACTAACCGCGACGTCAATGTCGGTTACGCAAGATTGGACCGGCGTTTGCAAGCTGCGCCTTACCTGACGAATGACCCGGACATTCTCCCGGGTGCCGTCGACGTCGCCGCCCCTGACGGGCCGGAAGGTCAGAAAGGAAAAGGTTATCTCTGGGACGCAGCCCTGCGTGCAGGGCTGGCCATCCGCGACTACGGCTTTTTCTGTGACCTGGTCCGTTACGGCACCACGTCGGGAAACACCGACATCAGCGCTTACCAGATCCCGCTCGAACGTAACCCGGCCTCGGTAAACCTGCAGGTCGCCTTTCCCACCAAGCCGGCCTTGATCCGCAACTTCGACCCTTACTTCCGCAGCTTCGATACCGCCTTCCCGGATTTCTATCGTGAAGCCGAGTGGGAGCGCGAGTTTGCAGCCTTTGACCAGAACGGCAATTTGCCGCAGCTCAGCTTCGTGCGCCTCATGGAAGATCACATGGGCAACTTCAACCGTGCCCTCGACATGGTAAACACGCCGGAGAAACAGCAGGCGGACAACGATTATGCCGTCGCCCGGCTGGTCGACCGGGTTGCCCACAGCAGTTACAAAAACGATACCCTCATCTTCATCTGCGAGGATGATTCCCAGGATGGTCCCGACCACGTCGACGCACATCGCTCGACGGCCTACGTCGTGGGGCCGTACGTAAAGCATAACGCCCTCGTCTCGGACCGGTACAGCACGGTTAACCTGATCCGTACGATCGAAGACGTCCTCGGCCTCGAGCACCTGAACCTTTACACTGCGACGGCACGCCCCATGACCTCGTGCTTCGACCTTAACCAGCAGGACTGGGACTTCGTCGCACAACCCTCTGCGTACCTCGTATTCGGCACGACCCTGCCCGTGCCTCAGAATCCGCCGGTTTCGGTATCAGGCGGAATTTCGACCCACGACGCGGCGTACTGGGCCGAAAAGACGAAAGACTTCGATTTCAGCCGGGAAGATAACCTCTTCGATCCGCAGCTGTTTAACCGGATCATCTGGGCCGGGCTCAAGGGAACGGCGCCCTACCCCGCGGCCCGGACCGGCCTCGACCTGCGCCGGAACCGGGAGAAACTGCTCGAACAGGCGGCAATTCTGTTCGACCTGGAAACCCATCTGCCGGGATTGGCAACTCAGACGCAGCAGTCCCGGAGGTAGTCTGAGCCGTGGTTTGGGGGGGGAACCGCTCGGGTATATCCGCCGGAAACGCACCTGCCCGGGCGTCCCCCTCGTACGGAAGGTCTGTTACCATTTCGACGGCTATGGAGGTAGAATTTTTGTCTTCCTTCCCAGGCCATGCCGGCGTTACACCTATTAGACCGTATCAACGGTCCAGGCCCAGCGGGCCGGCAGACGGTTTGATGGCCTGAAGGGCCAAAGGAACTTAGCCCAGGGGGTAAAGCCCTGGGCTATGTTCCAGCGCCCCTTCGGGGCTGAAACCCGGTCGAAATGTTACCCGGATAATCGTCTAAATGGTATGTCTATACGGATTGCGGGTCAAACGGATCGCTTTCAGCCGGTGGGAAGTTCACGTTTTGATCCGCAACCGGTATGTTTCAGAATTTGAATTGTACGCCGGCCACGTAGGTTTCCCCGTAAAACTCCCGCTGGATGGGGCGGTTTGTAGACCCTTCATAGACCCTGAACGCTTGGTTGGTAAGATTCTTTGCATGAACGTAGAGCCCTAGACCGTTGCAGAACCGATAGCTTACCGAAAGGTCAAGGTGAAACTCTGTATCGAAGTATCGGTCGGTCAATGTAGATGAGCCGATCGCCTCCAGGCTTCGGTCGGTGAATGTGGCCGCAAGGGAAAATTGGAGCCCGTACTTATCGTAAAAAAGACTGACGTTGTAAAGGTTCGGCGCGGTGTACGGGAGCCTCGTGGCCTGTGTGGGGTGCGCGTTTCCCCTGCTGTCGACGTAAGTGTAATTGGCGGCAATGCCAAACCCGGACAGGAAACCCGGCAGGAATTCGAATTCCTGCTGATAGTTCAGTTCGATTCCACGGGCGTAGGCGCTGCCGCCATTCAAGTAGGTAGTTTCCGTATAGTTAACGTTGTTGACCAGCACGTTAAGAGATCGTTGAAACACGTAATTTGCCAGCTCCTTATCGAACACGCCAACCGTAAACAGAGCCCCTTTGACGGGATAAAAATCGACCGCCAGGTCGAAGCTGTTATCGGTTGTCGGCTTTAAGCCGGGATTGCCGGAGGTGATTGTTCGATCAACCTGGTTCACGATTGTCGCCGCGGTAACTTGTCCGAAGGTGGGACGCCCGATCGCCGTCGAGTACGCAAATCGTGCCTGGAGATAGTCGGTAAACTGGAATTTCGCCTGAAACGAAGGGAACAGGTTAGCGTAGTTCGCGTAACGATTCACAAAGTGGTAGGAGGATGGTGTACCCGGGTCGGTCCCGGGCGCATTGGCGTAGGCGCCATAGTCAGCCTGTGTGGCCTCCAGGCGTACGCCGGCCAGCAAATTGAGCCGGCCGAACGAGATGTCTCCTTGCAGGTAACCCGCATAGACATTTTCCGTGTCGTCGAAGTAAGCCTGAAGCGCGGTCACCTCATCGGCGCGCGCGTTGCGCGCAAATCCGCCGCCGAAAGTTTTCATGAAGGCTTGGAACTTGGGAAGGCTTGGCGAAAATCCCAGGGCATAGTAACCTCCGTACACCGAATAGAATGAGCTGCCCGCAACGTCGGCCAGGGTTAAATTATTCTCTCCGCTCGCCGCAGGACCGTGGTATGCAGAATAGGTCTGCGGATCGTCGTAACGATCCTTGTCTCGGAACCGAAGGTTCGTGCCGAACTTCAGCGCGGCCGAGTAGCCGGCGAGGGTGATCGGAACGGTAACGTTGATGGCACCGGCGACTTCCGTATCCGTGCTGCCGTTGCGGTCGATAGTCAGGGAGCTGAATTTGTACTGGGTCGGATCAAAGGGCCTCGTGAGTCCGGGCGCACCTCCCAGAATGATCGTCGGGCGGTCTGCGGTCCCGGAATTATTGTAGGAAATCACCTCATCCTTCGGCGTGGCGAAGTTCAGGGTCGAATCGAGGGGACTGAAACTATACCCCTGAGCGAACGACCCTCGGAAATCCACGATCAGCGGACCCAACAACGCCCGGCCACCACCGGAGAGGACCTGGTTATCGTGGTGTTCCTCAGTTTTGTACCGGAGGCTTGAAAGAAGCTCGCCCCGGGTCGTCCGAAAGGTCCTGCTGTCCGGCCCGTCTGAGGCGGGGGCATCCGTGGCGCTGACTGCGGTATTCAGGTTGAGCAGGCTTAACCCGTAACGCACGTTCGACTCGACGTAACCGCCGTCATCGAAATTGATGTAAAGCCGAAGATTTTCCGAGGGCCGGTAGTCAACCGAGCCGCCATAACCATACGTGCGGCGGTGGAAAGTGAATCTGTAGAAATCGAGCTCGTTGAGGAGTTTCGTGTCATAAGCGACCGGCGTGCCGTCGTTATAGGCGGCCTGAAAACTGTCAACTCCGACATGATCGTCATAATATGCGGCTCCCCCAAGCACACCGAATGGTCGTGGACCGGCCGCGTTTTCGCCGTTGGCCGGCACGGGGTTACCGGGCCCTTTGCCATCTCCGGACGGGTCCCGTCGGCTGGCAGCGGTGCCCTCCCGGTGCGAACTGAAGGGATTCCCGCCCGCGCCAAATCCGAAGGTGGTTCCGGCCGTGATTGAGCCGTCGATGATCGGGTAACCCGGTCGAAGCGGCAGGAAGCCGGACCCCATCCGGCCTTCGAAGGTGACCTTAGATGAATCAAAGGCACTGCGCGGAGTGAGCTCGATGGTGCCGCCCAAAGCCTCGGCATCCTGGTCAGGAGTATTCGATTCCGTTAATACGATCTGGCTCACCAGGTCAGAGGGGATCTGATTCAGCGAGACGTGACGTCCGAGTGCATCGGTCGCCGGCAAACGGACCCCGCCAAAAGTGACGCCGACGAGGTTGGGATCGATGCCTCGCACCGAGGCATACAGGCCCTGTCCCTGGTTGTATTGCAGCCCGATTCCCGGCAGCCTTTTCAGGGACTCGCCCAACCTCACGTCGGGGTATCGGGCGATTTCCTGACGCGATTGGACGACCTCCAGGTTAGCCGCTTCCTCGGTGATCTCTTCAGCGATGGTTTGGTTTTCCGGGTGCGGCGCCGTTCCCGTAACCACCATCGGATTGAGCATCTGTTCGGCCGTTATTCCACTTGCGTCTGCTGGATCCGGTGGACTGGACGCTTGCTGACATAGGGCCGTCAGGCAAGTAAGGAGAAAAGTACCGCCAACTGCAATCACCCGGTTTTGGAGGCGCCGGTAGAGCCTGTGAAGCCGAACGGTGCGTATTCGATGCATATTGCCTCTTTCCGCCTGTGTTTCATAGGGGGGACCGTGACGTCCGTGAATGCCGGAAATGTGACAAGAACGTCATGTTTTCGCCGGCTGACGCACGCGCGCCTCATGAGTGGCTTCGGCCGGAAACATGGCAAAAGTGTCACATTTCCACCCTTGTGAACGGACCCGGGCGGGTTAACCCTGCGATCCGAACCTCAGGTCGCTACGAAACACCTCCTCTATTATTCGAGTTCCAGCGTGGTCAGCCAGACGATTCGGGTCTTTGGCGTCTTCCTGTCTACTTCACAGGTCGGAGCAAAACCATTCGCGACCTTTGCGAGCGCGCTGATGCTCGTCGGCTTTTGCAACATGCTGCGCGACCTGGGCCAGGATCCCGCCCTCCTGAGCTTGCCTGAACTGAACCGGCGCTACATCCGATTTCATTTTCTGATCACCGCTGCCCTGGGCGTCCTTGCGTGTGGCATCATCTCGGCTTTGGTTTGGTGCAGCCCGTGGTTTATCGATCTGCAGCCGGTATTCATCTTCATGCCTGCATTGATCCTAACGGAGGCCGGCTATCATACGTCGCAAATCGTCGCCCAACGCCGGTTTGCGTTCCGGGCCATCGCGTTGATTGAGGTCTGCGCCGCGATAAGCTGGTTGCTGACGATCGTGCTGGTTTCTTTCTATCACCGCACCGCAGCCGGATTGCTGTTCGCCAACCTGATGGAATTCCTGGTCCGGGGAACGGGTTTGTTGCTGCTCGAGCATACCTGTTTGCGCCCGGTGACAGTCCCGAGAAAGGTCATCCGGTACTTCGGCCGGTACGCCAGAATTTTAACGATCCAATCCTGGATCCAACACGTGGGGGAACATACTGACGTAGCACTCTTACGCCTTCTATCAAACCCGGGCGAG
>Ga0213876_10002016_pt1 | contig 12150 bp, 10 predicted proteins | sample BarmaccomBMRX_R9_FD_160113 | JGI IMG/M metagenome (GOLD analysis project Ga0213876, IMG submission 160113) | Root-associated microbial communities from Barbacenia macrantha in rupestrian grasslands, the National Park of Serra do Cipo, Brazil - RX_R9 | ecosystem: Host-associated > Plants > Roots...
GGCCAGGATCGTCAGCGTCCCGTCGTGCTCGTAGCGCACCAGCCGCCGCAACTGGTCCTGGCAGGTGACCAGCCGCCCCTGGAAGTCGATCGTGTTGCCGTTCCCGAACAGCGACGGCTCGTGGAACTTGGTCACCTGCATGGTCTCCCAGATCAGGCGGTAGGTGACATTCTGCTGGACGTCGCTGAAGACCAGGTAGTTGCCTTCGCTCGACCAGATCGGCCCTTCGAGCCACTTGCCGCCCGTCCACAGCCGATGGATGGCGGTGATACCGAGCAGCTTGCTGCCGAACGACGGGTCGATGACGATGATGTCCGGATCGGGGTAGATCTCCGGGGTGTCGGGACCCCACTGGCGGGGCGGGTTGCTGATCGCGCTGGGCGGGTTCGCCTGGCCGGGTGGCGCGGGCTGGCTGGCCGCGTTGTTCGGCGCGTCGGTCGGTGTAAAGGCCAGGGCGGCGCGCGGCCCGAGCGCCGCGGCACCCATCAAAACGCCCGCCGCGCGGATGATCGTCCGCCGCGAAACTGCGCGACTGAGCCCTACGCTGCGCTTGTGTGTCATGTGAGAACGTTCCCCTCCCTCGAAGGTGATGCGGATGACGTGCGAAGACGAGCGTGTCCGGGACGGGGCTTATGGCGGGTGCCAGGCCGGGTCCAGCGCGGGTCGTGCTGAGTCGCGGCTCATCGTGTGTCCCGGCGCCCGGCCAGCCACGTCTGGACGGCCTGGAGCAGGCCGCCGGGCTCGCGGAAGCGCACCCAGCGCTCGGTGCCGTCGTCCTCATCGGGGCCGCCGACCTCGCCGCTCAGCAACTGGTCGTCGCGATCGACCAGCGCACGGATCAGGAGCACGACATACTGCCGGTCGCTGAGCCGTTCGCTGGAGGGATCGCTGGTCATGGCCGCCACGGAAGCCACGGGCTGCTAGGTCCGATCGTGGCAGGCCACGCCTGAGGTGGCCCTGAGGATGCGATCAGATCTGGCGCAGGTTGCCCCCCAGCGGCTCCGCGGTCGCCGCTCAGACGGTGTCAGGCTGGAGGCGGATGCGCTCGAACAGGGCCACCGTGGCCGGCTCCGGCTCGGCCTCGAGCTCGGCCCGCAGGATCTGGCGCACGCTGTGGTAGTGGCGCACCGCCTGCGAGCGCTCGCCCAGCCGCACGTGGCAGCGCATGACCAGCCGATGGGCGTCCTCGCGACACGGGTCGTGGGCCAGCAGCGCCAGCGCGTAGCGCAGCGACGCCTCGTAGGCCGCGCTGGCGAACGCGTCGTCGGCCAGCCGGATCAGCACCCGCCGGTACGTCGCGCGCAGCCGTTCCCGCTCCAGGATGGCCCAGCCGCTGCGACCGACCGCCGGACTCAGGTCGCCGCCATAGAGCTGAATGGCGCGCTCGTAGACCGCCGCGGCGGCCGCCAGGTGGTCGATGCCGCGCAATCGCTCGCCCTCGGCCACCAACGCCTGGAAGCGGGCCACGTCGACGGCCACGCCGGCGGCCTCGTTCAGCCGGTACTGGCCGGCCGTGGGCACCACCGGCTCGGCGCCGCCGAGGGCCTCGCCGAGCAGGCCCTTCAGGCTGTGCACCAGGCTGTTCAGCGCCTGGCCGGCCAGGGCGCGTTCGCTGTGCGGCCAGATGGCGTCCAGCAGCACCTCGCGCGGCACCCCGCGCCGGCCGGCCAGCCCGAGGTGGACCAGCAGCGCTTCGGTCTTGCCGCCGCTGCGGACCGGGATCAGCTGCCCGCCGCCGACCAGGCGGAAGGCGCCCAGCAGGCGCAACCAGACCAGCGGCCCAGCCGCCGCCTCGCCCACACCCTCGAGCTCCAGCCTCGCCACCCCGCCCACCGGCGCGGGGCCAGTGTATCGCGTCTAGGCGTACAGGCCGCGCAGCGAGCGGGCCTCCATGATGCGTTCGACGGCCAGGATGTAGGCCGCCGTGCGGGCGTCGACCTCGAAGCGCTCGCGCGTGGTCCAGACGGCGTCGAAGGCGGCGACCATCTTCTGTTCGAGGCTGTCGTTGACGTCCTTCTCTTTCCAGAAGTAGCCGTAGCGGTCCTGGACCCACTCGAAGTACGAGACGACCACGCCGCCCGCGTTGGCCAGGATGTCCGGCACCAGCAGCACGCCCCGCCGGCCCAGGATCTCGTCGGCCTCGGGCGTGGTCGGCCCGTTGGCGCCCTCGACGATGATGCGCGCCTGCACCTCGCCGGCGTTGCGATGGGTGATCTGGCTCTCCATGGCCGCCGGCAGCAGGACGTCGACCGGCAGGCTCAGCAGCCGCTGGTTATCGAGCAGTTGGGTGCCCGGGAAGCCGGCCAACTGGCCCGTCTCGCGGTAGTAGGCGCCCACCCGCGGCACGTCCAGCCCGTGCGGATCGTAGATCGCACCGCTCACGTCCGAGACGGCCACCACCCGCGCGCCGGCCGCGTGCAACAGCTTGGCCGCGTTCGAGCCGACGTTGCCGAAGCCCTGGATGGCCACCGTGCTGCCGCCCAGTTCGCGGCCGACCCGCCGCAGCGTCTCGCGGGTGACGATCATCAGCCCGCGGCCGGTCGCCTCCAGTCGGCCGCCCGAGCCGCCCAGGGCGATCGGTTTGCCGGTCACCACGCCCGGCTCGACGTAGCCCTTCTTCATCGAGAACGTGTCCATGACCCAGGCCATGACCCGCGGGCTGGTGCCCACGTCCGGCGCCGGGATGTCGACGGTCGGGCCGATGAGGTCGAAGATCTCGGAGATGTAGCGGCGGGTGGTGCGTTCGAGCTCGCCGTCGGACAGCTTCAGCGGGTCGCAGGCCACGCCGCCCTTGGCGCCGCCGAAGGGGATGTCGACGATGGCGCACTTCCAGGCCATCCAGGCGGCCAGGGCCGTGCAGTCCTCGAGGTTGACGCTGGGGTGGTAGCGGATGCCCCCTTTGCCGGGCCCGCGCGAGTTGTCGTAGACCACCCGATAGCCATCGAAGACGCGCAGGTGGCCGTCGTCCATCATCACCGGCACCGAGACGATCACCTGCCGCCGCGGGTGGCGCAGCGGCTCGAGCGCGTCCGGGTCCGGGTGCAGCACCGCCGCGGCGCGGTCGATCTGTTCGAGGACGTCGTCGAAGGGGTTATGGTGAACGCGGGCCGGCGTCCCCGACTTGAACGCTGAACGCGTGCGGCCGACCGCCGCCCCCGTGCTGGCTAGATTGCCACTGGCCATGGGAGACCGTGCCCGTCCCATCGGGTTTCCACCTCCTCGACGTTGAGCAGATGCGGCCGGCGACGCTGCCGACCCCGCTAGTTCGATCATAGGACATGCGCCCCGCGCCGCCCGGAAACTCGAACGCCGCCGCCGCCTAAAATCGGGTTCCCAGACCGATGCCGCACACCCTGCTCGCCCTGGCCGTCGCGGCGCTGTTCTTCGCCATCGAAGGCGCCCTGCGGCGCGGCCAGGCGGCCACCAGCACCACTCCCGCGCCCACCGACCGCGGCACCACGCGCGTCCTGAGCCTCACCTACGCCCTCACCCTCGGCGCCGGCCTCGGCCTGAGCCGCCTCGGCGTGGGCCGCCTCCCCCGCCAGCCGATCGCCAGCCTCGGGCTGCTAGCCATGGCCGCCGGCCTCGGGCTGCGGGTGTGGGCGATGCGGACCCTCGGTCCGGCCTACACCCGCACGCTGCGCGTCGAGGCCGACCAGCGGCTCGTCCGCAGCGGACCGTACCGCTGCATTCGCCACCCCGGCTACCTCGCCTCGCTGCTGGTGTGGGTGGGCTTCGGCGTGGCCCTGGCCAACTGGCTGCTGAGCGTCTCTAGCGCCGCCGCCCTGGTATGGGCCTACCGACGTCGCATGGCGGCCGAGGAACGCATGCTCGAAGCCGCGCTGGGCGATGCGTACCGCGTCTATGTGCGCCAGACGGCGCGACTCGTGCCGGGCCTGTACTAGCCGGTGCACGGACCGCCTGCTCGCATCGCCGCCGTCGAGGCCTTCATCCTGGTCGGCGACAAGGATTACGTCGCCGAGGCCGGCCTCCAGGCCATCGCCCCCGGCGCCACTGCCGCGCCCGAGCCGAATCAGAGCGACCGGCCGCCGCGGGCGCTGAGCCGCATCGGCGACCTGCACGTGTGCGCCTACCCACCTCAGGCCCAGACCTGCCTGGTCCGCATCACGGCCGACGACGGCAGCGTCGGCTGGGGCGAGGGCCACGCCCCGGTCGGCCCGCGGGCGACCGCGGCGGTCGTCCAGGACGTCCTGGCGCCGCTGCTGCTCGGCCAGGACGCGCTGGCCATCGAGCGCCACTGGGAGCGGCTGTACGGCAGCATGCGTCTGCGCGGCCACGACAGCGGCTATCAGTTGGAGGCCATCGCCGCCTGCGACATCGCCCTGTGGGACCTGGCCGGCCACCTGCTCGACCTGCCCGTCTACCGTCTGCTGGGCGGCCCCTTCCAGACGAGCCTGCCCGTCTACGCCTCGGGCGTGCCGGGCGCCACCGTCGCCGAGCGGGTCGCGGCCGCCCAGCGCCTGGTGGCCGAAGGGTATTCGGCCCTCAAGACCTCGATCGGCCGCGGCGACCTCCAGACCGACCTGGCCGGCGTGCTCGCCATCGCCGACGCCGTTGGCGCGCAGGCCGACGTGCTCGTCGACGCCCACGGCGCCTACACCGCCGACACAGCGCTTTCCGTGGGGCGCCGGCTCGAAGCAGCCGGCGTGCGCTGGCTGGAGGACCCGCTGCCGCCCGAGGACGTCAGTGGCTACGTCCGCCTGAGCGCCGCCCTCGAGATGGCCGTCGCCGCCGGCGAGACCGAGTGCACCCGCTGGCAGTTCGAGGACCGCCTGCGCCGTGGCGCCGTCGACGTGATCCTGCCCGACATCTGCCGCGCCGGTGGCATCTCCGAGGGCCGCCGCATCGCCACCGTGGCCAGCCTGCACAACGTGCGCTGGGCGGCCCACACCAGCATGGGCAGCGCCATCCACACCGCCGCGGCGGCCCACCTGGCCGCGGCCAGCGCCAACTTCCTGATCTTCGAGTTCTCCAGCACGCCCAATCCGATCGGCGACGACCTGCTCAGCGCGCCGCTGCGCCCGGCCCACGGCGCGCTCCGCGTGCCCGACGGCCCCGGGCTCGGCGTCACCTTCGACCCCGACCGCCTGGCCGCCCACCTCGTCGTCCCCGCCTGACGTCGGTGTCGTGCTTGGAGCGCTCAGCCGGGCTCGACCAGCGGCCCGGCCTGCTGGACGAGCAGCACGTAGCCGTCGAGCAGACGCTCCAGTCCGAAGCCGAACAGCGAGTCGAGGTCGAGCTCGACGCCCGGACTGGTGACCATGCCGGCCAGGGTCGGGTAGCGGCCAGTCGCGAACAGGCGCCGAAAGGCGGCGTCCTGTTCGGCCAGCCATTGGTCGTCGCTCAGGCCGGTGGCGAGCTCGTCCTGCACCTGGGTCTCGAAGTTGACGGCCGTGCCGCGGACGTAGTTGACCAGGCACACAGCCATATGCAGCATGACCGTCGGCTCGAGGCCCAGGCCGCTCAGGCTGCGCAGCATCCACTCGGTGTGGGCCACGCCATTCGGCAGCAGTTGTGGTCGGGTGATTGACAGCACGTGCGCCAGCCAGGGGTGGCGGCGGTAGATCGACCACTGGCGCCAGGCGACGAGCGCGAGCCGAGCCCGCCAGCCGGCCGGCGGCCGGCTCGGGAAGGGGTCCTCGGCCAACACCGCATCGGCCATCAGCAACACGAGCTCGTCTTTGCTCGCCACGTGGCGGTACAGTGACATGGCCGCCGCCTCGAGCGCCGTCGCCAGCCGCCGCATCGACAGCGCCCCCAGCCCCTCCGCATCCGCGATGGCGATGGCCGTGCCCACGATCCGCTCCAGCCTGAGCTCCCCCTGCCCCTCCACCGCCGCCCCGACCCGTCCCTGTTCAGTCGCACCAACTCGCCCGCGTTCAGTCGGCCCGACCGGCCCGCGTTCAGTCGCGCCACTCTGCCCGCGTTCGGTCGGCCCAACGGGCCCGCGTTCAGCCGGCCCGGCCCGCCCGCGGTCCGCGGCACCCGCTGTGGTCCCGGCCGCAGCACCAGTCCGCGCCGGTCGCTGGTGCGCCGCGGCCGAGGCGGGCTGGCGCTCGGCCGGCGCGGCGCTCGGCAGGCTGGCTGGCGGGCCGGGCGGGCTCGCTGGGGCCTCGGGCTGGGCAACGACCATCGTGCCGCGGCCGACGACCGGCGCGACGAGGCCTTGGCGCCGCAGCGTCTCCAGGACGCGCGTGGCCGTCGCCAGAGCGATGCCGGCCTCGCGCATCAGCTGCCGCGCCGACGGGACGCGGTCGCCCGGCTGGAGCTGGCCGGCCAGGATCTGCTGGCGGATGTGCTCGGCCAGCTGCCGGTAGCGCGGCCCACCGCCACCACCAGCGCCGCTCGCGGGCTCGATCATCACCGCAGTGTACTAGATCACCAGGTTGCCATGTGTACTAGTACATCCCAGCCACTACTACTATTGCGCGCACGCTGGGCAAACACTGCACACGGCAATGAATGCCGAGAGTTGCACACGTGTTGCGTACAGTGTATTCTGCCGGCTTATGCATGAGAACGCTGTACGAACAAGCGGCCCGCTGCTGCTGGCCGACGGGAGCACGCCGCCGCCGCGGGTGCTCATCTCCGGCGCCGGCATCGCCGGGCCGGCCCTCGCGTTCTGGCTCCGCCGGGCCGGCTTCCAGCCGACCGTCGTCGAACGCGCCCCAGGCCCCCGCCCCGGCGGCCAGGCCGTCGACGTCCGCGGCGCCGCCCGCACCGTCGTCGCCCGCATGGGCCTGCTCGACCAGGTCCGCCGGGCCAGCCTCGACGAGCACGGCTTCGCCTACGTCGACGACCGTGGCCGGCTCGTGGCCCGCATGCCCGCCACGCTCTTCGGCGGCGAGGGCATCGTCGCCGACCTGGAGATGCTGCGCGGCGACCTCTCAGCCATCCTACTCGGGGCAACCCGCGCCGAGACGACCTACCGCTTCAGTGAGTCCATCGCCAGCCTCGAGCAGTCGCCCGACGGGGTGCACGTCACCTTCGCCAGCGGCGCTCAGGAGACGTTCGCGCTGGTCGTCGGCGCCGACGGGGTCCACTCGCGCGTGCGGGCGCTGGCCTTCGGCGGCCAGCCGGCCCAGGCGATCACGCCGCTGGGTGCCACCATGGCCTACTTCAGCGCGCCCTTCCACATCGAGACCAACGGCTGGTTCCTGATGTACAACGCCCCCGGCGGCCGCCTGGCGGCGGTGCGGCCGGCCGGCGACGGGCGCACCGCGGCGCTGCTGGCCTACGCTGCCCGGCCCGACCCGTCCAACCTGAGCCAGGCCGCCCGGCGCGAGCCGTCAGAGTTGGCCCGCACTGCCCGGCCTGATGCGTCAGAGCTGCGCCACGCCACGCGGTGCGACCCGTCCGGGCTGGGCCGGGCGGCCCGGCCGAGTGCGGCCGACCTGGGCCACGCGACCCGGCTTGACGTGTCCGAGCGGCCCGATTCCGAGCAGGCCAAGCGGCGGCTGGCCGAGCGCTTCAGCGACCTGGGCTGGGAGGTGCCGCGCATCCTGGCGGCGATGTGGGACGCGCCCGACCTCTACGTCGACAACCTGGCCCAGGTCCGTCTGCCGCGCTGGTCGGCCGGCCGGGTGGTGCTGCTGGGTGACGCCGGCTACTGCCCCTCGCCGCTGACGGGTCTCGGCACCAGCCTGGCCCTGGTTGGCGCCTACGTCCTGGCCGCCGAACTGGCCCGCGCCGGTGGCGACTACGCCGCTGCCTTCAGCGCCTACGAAGGTCGCTTGCGCGGCTACGTCGAGCGCGCCCAGCAATTGCCGCCGGGTGGCGTGGGCGGCTTCCTGCCGCGCTCGCGGGCGGCCCTGTGGCTGCGCACCCAGTCGATGCGGTTCCTGACCGCCTGGCCGGGCCGCGCCCTGCTGGCGCGCACCTTCGAGACGGCCGCCAGCCTTGACCTACCCGACGAGCCTCGCCTGGCGGCGGCCGCGGCGCCCGACCTAGCGATCCCCACGCGCTGAATGCGTGCTGGGCGGAATCGGTGGGGCGGTGAGGCGCACGGGCCGGTCGCACGGCGAACGTGCGCCCCACGCTCCTCGCGGCTAGATCTTGCCGAAGGTCTGGACCTGCTCGATGTGCAGCCGCAGCGTGATGTGGGGCACCTTGGCGATGTTCTGGGCGATGCCGGGCCCGGCCTGCGGGCCGGCGTAGCGCGAGGCGAGCGTGGTCAGGTCCTCGAGGACGCGGCTGTCGTCGAAGCTGACCGTGCCGAGCAGCGTCGCGTGGCGCGCCTGGCCGCTGTCAACGACGGTGACGGCGGCGCGCGGATCGCGCCTGAGGTTGCGTACCTTCTTCGAGGCCGTGCCGGTGTTCATCATGATGGCGTCGCCCTCGAGGGCGTACCACAGCGCCGTCTGGTGCACCGATCCGTCAGGGTTGCTGGTCCCGATGACCGCGAAGCGGGCCTCCTGCAAGAACGCCCGCACTGAGTCCGTAAGTTCTGCTGGCATAAGCTGATGCCCTCATCGTAGAGGGGAGTCGGCGCGCGCGAGGAGCGCGGCGCGCTCGTCCGGCGCCAGGAAGCTGGCCTCGAAGGCCGCCCGAAGGATCTGCTGGATGGCCGCCGGAGCCAGCTGGAACTGGGTCGCCAGCAGGCTGGCCTCGCTGACCAGCGAGGTGCCGAAGATGGCCGGCGTATCGGTGTTGATGGTCACGCACGCCCCGGCCTCCAGCAGCAGCGGCAGCGGATGTGCCTCGAGGCTGGGGTAGACGCCCAGCGCCACGTTGCTGGTCGGGCACACTTCGAGCGGGATCTGCTGCTCGACGAGGTAGCGTACGAGCGCCGGGTCTTCGATCGCCCGCACGCCGTGGCCGAGGCGTTCGGCGCCCAGGGCGCGCAGGGCGCCCCAGATGCTCTGCGGGCCGGCTGTCTCGCCAGCGTGCGGCGCGCTGTGCAGGCCGGCCCCCCGGGCGCGGTCGAACCACGGCTCGAACGGCTCCGGCGGATAGCCGCGTTCGGTGCCCGCCAGCCCGAGCGCGACCACGCCGTCGTGGCGACCATCGATGGCCATGCGGGTGATGAAGTCGGCCAGCGGCAGGTCGGGGTGGAGGGTGACGGTGCGGCGCGGGATGTCGAAGATCCAGCGAAGGTCGATGCCGAAGTCCTCGCGGACGCGCTGGCGGCCGGCGCTGAGGCCGTCGAAGAAGGTCTCACCGAGGCCGCTGTAGACCTCGGGGCCGGGGGTGAAGGTGACCTCGGCGTAGCGCACCTGCTGGGCGGCGAGCTCGGCGCCCAGCTCGTAGGTCACCAGTTCGTAGTCGGCCACCTCGACCAGGCAGGCGCGCAACGTGGCATAGACCTCGACGAAGTGGGCGAAGTCACGGAACTGGAACCAGCGGCGGAGTCCGTCAGCGTCCTCAGCCGGCAGGGCGATGCGATGGCGGCGGGCCAGGGCCAGCAGCGTCGGCGGCCGGATGGCGCCCTGGAAGTGCAGGTGCAGCTCCGCCTTGGGCGCCGCCGCGATCAGCCCCACGATGTCCGCCAACTCCGCCGCCGCGCTGTTGTCCGACTCAGTCTGAAGCCCATCCACGGTTCACGAGTATGCCGTCCCGCGGGTCGGCCGCGTCTGGCACGCCACCGTACATCGAAGCCGTGCCTGGGCTGCCGCTCAGCGGCGCGCGGGAGAGGCACATCGCCGCGACCCCTCGTGTGGTGAGGCGGCCGAGCTACACTGGTCGGTATACCGCCGGCCTAGGCCCGGTCGGCTTCGTTATGACGGACGCTCCTGTGCGCACCGAGCCGCGTCGCGCTGTCACCGCCGCGTTGCCGCCCAGCGCCGCCCTGCCGCCGAGCGTCGTGCGCGCCCGGGCCGCCCCACCCAACGGCGTCGCCCACGCCGAGACGTCGCCGGCCGAGGCCGCCCTCGACGATCCGAGCCTGTACCTCAACCGCGAGCTGACCTGGCTGCACTTCAACCGCCGCGTCCTGGCCGAGGCCGAGGCCGACCGCAACCCGCTGCTCGAGCGGGTCAAGTTCCTGGCCATCTGCGGCTCGAACCTCGACGACTTCTTCATGAAGCGCATCGGCGGCCTCAAGCAGCAGGCCGCCGCCGGGGTGCCCGAGCCGAGCGTCGACGGCCGCACGCCGCAGCAGCAACTGGTCGAATGCGCCGCCTTTGTGCGCGACTTCGAGGCCCAGCGGGTGCAGGTCGAGCGGCGTCTGCTCCACCTGCTGGCCGACCGCGACATCCGCCTGCTGAACTGGACTGCCCTGCGCCCCGAGCAGCAGGCCCAGCTGCGCGACTACTACCTGCGCAACGTCTTCCCGTTGGTCACGCCGCTGGCGCTGGACCCGGCCCACCCGTTCCCGTTCGTCTCCAACCTGTCGCTGAACCTGCTCGTCACCGGCCAGGCCGGCGACCGCGGCGAGCCCGTCGTCGCCCGCGTCAAGGTGCCGGTCGGCGAGGGCATCCCGCGCCTGTTGCGGGTTGGCGAGGCGCCGCACTTCGTACGCCTCGAGGAGGTCATGGCCCACACCCTGGACATCCTGTTCCCGGGCCTGAGCATCACCTCGTGCGGGCTGTTCCGCATCACCCGCAACGCCAACACCGAGCGCGACGAGGAGGAGGCCGACGACCTGCTCGAGCTGATCGAGGCCGAGGTCCGCGACCGCCGCTTCGCGCCGATCGTGCGGCTGGAGGTGGAGCCGAATATGGACGCCACCCGCCGGGCCATGCTGATCAGCGAGCTCGGCCTGAACGACGCCGACGACGTCTTCGCGCCAGGCGGCATGCTGGCCGTGCGCGACCTGATGGAGGTGGCTGCGTTCGACGACGTGCGGCTGCATGATCCACCCTTCCATCCGCTCGAGCCGACCCGCATTCCCCAGCCGCGCAGCATCTTCCACACCCTGCGCGAGGTCGGCTCGCTGCTGGTGCTGCACCCGTATGAGTCGTTCGCCGCCACTGTCGAGCGGCTGCTGCGCGAGGCCAGCGAGGACCCCAAGGTCCTGGCCATCAAGATGACGCTGTACCGCACGTCGTCCGACGCGCGGATCTTGGGCTACCTGATGCAGGCGGCGGCCAACGGCAAGCAGGTGGCGGTGGTGGTCGAGCTCAAGGCCCGCTTCGACGAGGCCGCCAACATCGCCTTCGCCACCCAACTGGAGCAGACCGGCATCCACGTCAGCTACGGCGTGCTCGGCCTCAAGACCCACTCCAAGCTGCTGCTCGTCGTCAGGCGCGACTACGACGGACTGCGCCGTTACGTGCACGTCGGCACCGGCAACTACCACCCGGTGACGGCCCGCCTGTACGCCGACATCGGACTGTTGAGCGCCGATCCGCTGCTCACCGCCGACGTCAGCGAGCTGTTCAACTACCTGACCACCGGCTACGGCGCCGGGCGCCGCTTCCGCAAGCTGCTGCCCGGACCGGCCCACCTCAAGCCGGCCCTGCTCGAACGCATCGACCGCGAGCGCGCCCTGGGCGAGGCCGGCCTGATCCAGTGCAAGATGAACGCCCTCGAGGACGCCGACATCACCCGCGCGCTCTACCGCGCCGCCCAGGCCGGCGTGCACATCGACCTGATCGTCCGCGACACCTGCCGATTGCGGCCTGGCCTGCCAGGGTTCTCGGAGACGGTGCGCGTGGTCAGCATCGTCGGTCGCTTCCTGGAGCACGCGCGCATCTACTACTTCCGCAACGGCGGCGCCGAGGAGTTCTTCATCGGCTCGGCCGATAGCATGCGGCGCAACCTGGAGCACCGCGTCGAGGTACTGGCGCCGGTCGAGGACCCAGCCGCGCGACAGGCTTTGCGGGCGGTGCTGGACCTGCAACTGCAGCCGAATCGCGACGCCTGGTTGATGCAATCGGACGGGAGCTACGTGCGCGTGCACGTCGATCCGTCGGACTGCGGCTGCCAGCAGGCGCTGCTGGATTGGGTCGCCGCCCGCGATAGCGCCCCGGTCCCGCGCCGCCGCCGCGCGCGGCGCATCGCCACCCGCCGCAGCGCCGAAGCGCGACCGCCTTAGCGGTTCCGCACCCGTGGGTCGAGGGCGTCGCGCAGACCGTCGCCCACCAGGTTGAAGGCCAGGACGGTGATGAAGATGGCCGCGCCGGGGAAGACCGTCTCCCACCACGCCCGCTGCATGTCGACGCGGCCGTCGGCCAGCATCGCCCCCCA
>Ga0213876_10002017_pt1 | contig 12149 bp, 7 predicted proteins | sample BarmaccomBMRX_R9_FD_160113 | JGI IMG/M metagenome (GOLD analysis project Ga0213876, IMG submission 160113) | Root-associated microbial communities from Barbacenia macrantha in rupestrian grasslands, the National Park of Serra do Cipo, Brazil - RX_R9 | ecosystem: Host-associated > Plants > Roots...
CGCGACGCGCTCGGCATCGCCGAGCACGGCATCGGCGAGTCGGTCCGCATGTGCGACCTGCCGCTCGAATGCGCCGACCGAGGCCGCGCGTTCGGGCGGCGAAAGCTCGGCTCCGAAGAGCACGTCGCGAAGGCGCTTCCATGAGGCATCTCTTTCGTTTCGCGCCACGCCGATCGCCTCTCGACTCGGGACGGCATGGGATGCTTCGAGCTTCTCGATCGCGGCTTCCAGTTCGTCGCATCGGCGCTCTGCTGCTTGCGCTTCCCCACGGGCGTGGTCCAAGGCCTTGACGAGCGCGTCCTCGTCCCTTCGAAAGCGCGCAATCGTCTCGACAGCAGGCAAAGAGAGATTGGCCAATTTGTCGAGATCCGGGATGGAGGGTGCGAGCCGGCGCGCCGCTTCCGCAATGGCCTTCGCCTCCGCCTCGATCGCCGGCGCGAGCTCCGCACGCTGCTCGAGCCGACGCAAGACGGGTGCCACGGCAGCGAGCCGCTCGCGCAAAGGATCGGGGTCGATCGCCGGGCCGCCGCGCGCCGCGTCATCTTGTTGCAGCAGGTGCTGGCTTTGGCGCTCGCGCGCGAGATCGTGGTCGAGCTTGCCGATCTCCGCCTCGAGGGCGCGACCTTCGCGGCAAAGCGCGCGTAAAGCGGCAAGCTCGGCATCCGAAGGTTGCCGCGACGCGATCTCGTCCATGTCCGCGAGGCCAAGGCGCGTGGCGAGCGCGCTGAGATCCGCCCGCAACGCCACGGCCTCGCCTTCGACGCGCGGCAAATCTTCCCTCGCTGCCTTGACATAGTTGCCTTTGTCCGAGAGCAGCCTGGTGATCTCTCGGGCTCGCGCGACGAGCGGTTCGTCGATCGAAAGCCTGTCACGCTCGTGCATGAGCTCCTGGACCAAGTGGACGCAGTCGCGATGTTTCTCAACCGCGCTCGCCTCCACGTCGAGTACGGCGCGCAGCCTCGCCGCGAACCCCGGTGGGAGCGCCGGCACCGGCCCCGATTGCGAGAGGCGGCTCGAGGCGGCGTCGAGCAACCCGACCAGGGGAGCGAGCCGTTTGAGCGTTTGCAGCCTTGCCTGCTCGGCAATGTTGTCGGCACGCAGGCGCTCGACTTGCGTAAGCTGTTCCCGCAACCTCTCGATGCGCGCGTTCAGCTCTTTCCAATCGCCGACGCGAAGCTCCCTCTCGCGGAACAATGCCCGCGCCGCCTCGTAACGATCGAGCGCTTCGTTCAGGCGGCGTGTTTTGGCTCTAGGCGCGAAGATGTCGTCCGCTTCGGCTTCGAGCGCGCGGCGCAATTCGCCGGGCCGGCGCAAGCCCGAAGCGGCCGCAAAGAGCGTCGCGCCGGTCTCGCCATCGACGCGCAGCATCTCATGGGCACCTTCGCGCAACGTCGCGGTCGAAAGTCCGAAGGCGCGGACGAACACATCGCGCGTGAGCCCTTGAAGGAAGGGCGCGAGCGCATCACCCCCGAGCGGCTTTTCGCTCATGTCGAGCAAAGTGTCGCCCTTGCCCCTGCGGCGGCGGAAGGCGAGCGTTTCGCCGGAGCGGGCGCGAATGCGCGCGCCGATGCGCAGATCGCGCGCGGCGTGGAGGAAGTCGAAGGCGATGCGGTGCTCGAACCCGAAAAGGAGGTCGGTGATCGCCGAAAGCGCCGTGCTCTTGCCGGCTTCGTTGCGTCCGTAAAGCACATGCAGCTTTGCGCCTTCGCGAAAACGCAAGGCGTGATCCGTGAAGGCGCCGTAGCGGGCAAGGTCGAGGTCGAGAAGACGCATGCCTCAACGCTCCTCGGCCTCGAGCCGGCCGAGGACGAGCGCCACCGCCTCGCTCATGAGCGTGTCGAGATCGTCCGCAAGTCCTTTCTCGCCCGAGAGCGCGCTCGCCGGGAGCTTGCTCGTGATCGTGTTGAAAAGGCCCTCGGCCTCGGCGCGCAAGCCCGCATCTTTTTCGAGTCCCGCAAGAAGCGCCACAGGATCGAGCGCGTCTTCCGCCGCTGCCGGTTTCCGCCCCGCCGTCGGCTCGCTCGTCCGCAAGCGCACATCCTCGACCCAGATGTCCTCGTGCAAACGATGCGCGGCGGCCTGCACCTCGTCGCGAAGGCGCTGCCGATCGGCCGCGAAACGCCGATGCAACGCTGTCGCACCAATGAGCTCGATGCGTGTGGCGACGAGCCGCTCGCCCGCCTCGCGCGCGATGTTGCTTAATCGCTCATCGATGCGGGCCAATGCGGCGACTTCTTCGGTGACGCCGGCAAGGTCGATCTCGATGCGTTCCCAGCGGGCTTTGTCGAGGATGATCCGGCGCGGTTCACGCGCGACGCCGTCCTCGACCTCGACGAGCACCGCGCCTTTCGGGCCGGTCTCGCGAATGCTTCGGCCCTGAAGATTGCCGGGATAGACGACGAGGGGGTCGCGGCTCAGGATTTCATGGGTGTGCACGTGCCCTAGCGCCCAATATTGATAGCCACGCGTCGCGAGGTCCTCCACGGAGCAAGGCGCGTACGGGTCGTGCGGCGGCCTGCCGGTGCATGAGGTGTGCAGCACCCCGATGTTGAACCAGCCGGGACGAGCGGCCGGATAAGTGAGCGCGTAGTTTTCGCCGACCGCCCGATCCGGAAAGCTGCGGCCATGCAGGACGACCTCGAGATCGGCGATTTCGAAGCTCTTGGGGGCGCGGGTTGGAAATTCGCGCACATTCGGGGGCAAGGTGATGCTTTTCGTCACGACGCTTTCGGCGTCGTGGTTGCCTTTGAGGAGAAAGACGCCGATCCCGGCCCGATCGAGCCTCGCCACTTCGCGATTGAAGAAAAGGCCGATCGAGGCATCGCGCCATTCCCCTTCATAAATGTCGCCGGCGATCACGACGAAGGCGACCTTCTCCGAAAGGGCAGCCTCGACGAGGGCGTGAAATGCCTCGCGGCTCGCGGCGGCAAAGCGGCGCGCGAGCTCCTCGTCCTTGAGGGAAAGCCCCTCGAAGGAACTGCCGAGATGCAGATCGGCCGCGTGCAAGAATGAGAATTTCGCCATGTCTCGTCGTCGAATCGCTCGCAAGCGTGCCGATCTTAAGGCGCGCCGCGCTCAATCGGCGAGCCGCGCATACGTCCCGAGATCGCCCGCCCACAGATAAAGCGCCGCAAGCGGGGTTTCGCGCGTGCGCGTCGCATGGACGACGTTCGGCGGGTGGTGGATGACGCAACCGGGCTCGCGGGACACGAATTCGGGTTCCGCGAGGGGCCCGCTCGCTTTGGCCCATTCGGCTCGGCAGAGCGGAATGTAAAGCTCAGCCGCCGGATGACGATGCGCCGGGTATTCGGTGCGCGGCCCGAGCAGCAAGACGCCGAAGGCGAGATCGGGGTTGTGCACGAGCGCCGGCGCGCCATCCCCAGGTCCGGCAAGCACCGCGTAGCCGTAATTTACGAGAAAACTCGGTGACGGCGGCGCGCGACGGTAATTCGGATTTTGCACGAAGCTCAAGAGCGGCTCCAAAAGCCGCAAGGAGGCCGCGATCTCGCCGGCCTCGCCCGTTGCGGCTTGGAGCGCCTCGACGAAATATTCGCACACGGGCAATCGCCTCGGATGGGCTAGCGGAACAACGGCCGTCTGGCTTCGCAACAAGCGCTCCAACCGCTCGCGAAAGCGCGCGAGCTCGGGCTCGCGGGTTTCGGCGAAGGCCGCCGAGACGATCTCTTGGACGGCCGCGACCATGCCGGAGAATGTTTCGGTTGGGGTGGTCATCGGTCTTCCTTCTCGAGTCCCCGGATCGTGGCGAAGACGAGACGCTCGACCTCTTCGCGAAGCGTGGCGAACGCCATCACGCCGAGCTTCTCCTCGAGACCGAGGAGTACCTGGCCGTGGACGGCCGAGAACAGGGAACGCGCCAAGAGCGCGCGTTGCGCAGCATCCAAACGCGGCACGAGCGGACCGAGCAAGGCCTCGACCCTGCGAAAGAGGCGTGACTGATTTTCGACCATCCATTCAGGGACGGCCCTACCTTCCGAGAGACGGTGCTCGAACAAGGCGCGCCAGATCGCGCGATGCGCGTAAGCGAAGTCGAGATAGGCGAGCGCGAGCGCGACGAGCTTTTGCCGCGCGGCCTCACGCGGCGGCGCGTCCGGCGCGGGTTGAATGGCGCTGGCATCGAGATGGGCTTCGAGACGGGCGAGCGTGCGAGCGCTCACGGCGAGTATGAGGGCATCGAGATCGGGAAAAACCGTATAGATGGCACCGAGCGCGCAGCCGGCGGCTTGCGCGAGCGGGCGGGCTTTCACGCCCGCAAGCCCGTGGGCCTCGATGAGGCGCAACGCGGCCTGCGTGAGCTTTTCCCTGAGCTCGCCGCGGCGCTCGGCGGCAGGTACGGCGGATCTGGTCATTTCAGCAACACGCAAAAAAGGGCTTGAACAATGTTCATTCCTCAGTTATGAGGAGCTCGTGAACAAAGTTCATATGCGATGATTCAATTCACTGCAAGGTAGGATCGAGATGACGCAGACGCAGAGCCGCGAAAGCAGGAGGTCCTTTTCATGATCGCCTCGCTGATGAGATCGCGCCGATTCGCGCCCATGTTCTGGTGCCAGTTCTTCGCCGCGCTCGGCGACAATTTCCTCAAGAACACGCTGGCGCTGCTCGTACTCTTCGAGCTCGGCAAGGACGAGGGAGGTTCCGCCGTCACGCTCGCGGGAGCCTTGTTCATCTTGCCCTTCTTCTTCCTTTCGGCGCTGGGCGGAGAACTCGCCGACCGTTTCGACAAGGCGCGCGTCGCACAAAGGGTGAAGCTTGCCGAGATGGGTGCCGCCGCCATCGCCGGCATCGGCATCTTGTTGCACGCCATTCCTTTGCTTTTCGTCGCGCTCTTTCTTTTCGGTGTGCTTTCGGCGCTCTTCGGCCCGGTGAAATACGGCATTCTTCCGGATCAGCTGCGTGAGAGCGAGCTCACGGGAGGCAATGCGCTCATCGAAGCCGCAACCTTCGCGGCGATCCTCCTGGGCACCATCGGGGGCAGCATCGCGGCCGCGCATCTCGATGCTCCCTTGTCGCGGCAAACCCTCGTCGTCGCAGGCTTCATGGTGGCGATCTCGCTTGCGTCTTATGTCTCGTCGCTCTTCATTCGCCCGACCGGGGCCGCCGCGCCACAGCTCGAGATCACCCGAAACCCCCTTGCTTCGACGCTATCGCTCGTCTCGACCTTGCGGGTGGATCGGCGGCTGTGGATCGGCGGCTTGATCGTCTCCTGGTTCTGGCTCGTCGGAGCCATGGCGCTCTCGCTCCTGCCGAGCCTTGTGCAAACCGTCTTCAACGGCAGCGAATACGTCATCAGCCTTTGCCTCGCGATCTTCGCCATCGGCGTCGCGCTCGGCTCGTTTCTCGCCGCCAAGGCGTCGCGCGAGCACCCCAACCTTGCGCTCGTGCCGCTTGCCGCCGCTTTGATGGCGATCTTCTGTTTCGATATCGCACGAATCGCGGCCAGCGTCGCGCCGATGCCCGATCTTCTGTCGCCATCCGAGTTCCTGCTCTCGTCGAGCGGGTGGCATCTTCTCGCCGACCTCCTCGGACTTGCCTTCGCGGGCGGACTTTTCGTCGTCCCCTCCTTCGCGCAGGTGCAAGCCTGGGCGCCGGCGCAGATGCGCGCTCGCGTGGTCGCGGCCGTGAACGTCATTTCGGCCGGCTTCATGACGGGGTCCGGTCTCCTCTTCGGTGTCGCCCAGAAGCTCGGCGTCGGACTGGCCCCGCTGTTCCTCGTGCTCGCGATCGGCAATCTCGCAGCCATGCTCCTCATCTTGCGCGCCTGGGGCCGGGAGGGCCTGCGCGATCTCGGCATGTTCGTGTTCAGCACCTTGTTTCGTGTCGAGGTGCGCGGCCTCGACAACATGCCGCCCTTCGGCACACGCATGGTGATCGCGCCCAACCATGTGAGCCTCATCGACGGACCGCTGGTGCATGTGGCGCTGCCGATCGACGCCGCCTTCGCGGTCGACACCACGATCGCCAATGCCTGGTGGGCCAAACCCTTCATGAGGCTGATCCGCGCCCATCTTCTCGATCCGACGCGCCCGCTGGCGGCGCGCGCCTTGACGCATGCGGTCGCCGATGGCGAGCCGATCGTGATCTTTCCCGAAGGGCGCATCACCGTCACGGGCGGCCTGATGAAAGTCTACGAAGGGGCCGCGATGATCGCCGATAAGGCAGGCGCGGTGATCGTGCCGGTGCGCATCGATGGCGCGGAACGCTCTCCCTTCTCCTATTTGCGGCGCACGCAAATTCGCAAGGCGTGGTTCCCGAAGATCACGGTCACCATCCTGCCGCCGCAGAAGCTCAGCGTCGACCCCGCGCTCAAAGGACGCGCGCGCCGCCTCGCGGCCGGCGTCGCGCTCCAGGACATCATGGCCGAGGCGGCCGTGCTGAACGCGCCGACGGGTCAAACCTTGTTCGATGCCGTGGTCGAGGCGAGCCGAAAGCGCGCCGCGAAGGGACGCGTCGCGGTCGAGGACCCGCTCGGCAACAAGCTCAGCTACCGCAAGCTCGTCCTTTCGGCGCAAATCCTCGGCCGCAAGCTCGCGCGGTTCGCGGCGCCTGGCGAGGCCGTCGGCGTGCTCCTGCCGAACTCGGCCGGCGTGGTCGCAACCTTCTTCGCCTTGCAGGCGAGCGGCCGTGTCCCCGCCATGCTGAACTTCAGCGCCGGGCCGGCGAATGTGATCTCGGCTTGCAAGGCCGCCAAGGTGACGACCGTCCTCACCTCGCGCGCCTTCATCGAGAAGGGCCGGCTCGACAAGCTCATCGAGGTGCTCGCCCCCGTGGTGCGGCTCGTCTATCTCGAGGATATCCGAACCGAGATCGGCGGCCTCGACAGACTCCGAGGCTTGCTCGCCGGCAGGCGCGCGATCGTTCAGCGCTCGCCGGACGATCCCGCCGTAATCCTGTTCACCTCGGGCTCGGAAGGCACGCCGAAAGGCGTCGTGCTCTCACACCGCAACATCTTGACCAACGCGGCGCAGGCGCTGGCGCGCGTCGGTGTGGGCGGCGAGGACAAGGTGTTCAACGTGCTCCCGGTCTTCCACTCCTTCGGCCTGACGGGCGGCCTCATTCTGCCGCTCATCGCCGGCGTGCCGGTCTACATGTATCCATCCCCGCTGCATTACCGCATCGTGCCGGAGCTCGTGTACCAGACGAACGCCACGATCATGTTCGGCACCGACACTTTCCTTGCCGGATATGCGCGCTCGGCTCACCCTTACGACTTCCATTCGCTGCGGCTCGTCTTCGCGGGGGCCGAGGCGATCAAGCCCGAGACGCGCGCCCTCTACATGGAGCGCTTCGGCGTGCGGCTCCTGGAAGGCTACGGAGTCACCGAGACGGCGCCCGTGCTCGCCATCAACACCGAGATGGCGAACCGCGCCGGCAGCGTCGGGCGTCTCTCGCCCTTGATGGAGATGCGCATCGAGCCGGTGCCCGGCGTCGAGCAGGGCGGCCGCCTTTTCGTGCGCGGCCCGAATGTGATGCTCGGCTATTTGACCGCCGCCAATCCCGGCGTGATCGAGCCGCCGGTCGAAGGCTGGCACGACACGGGCGACATCGTGGCGGTCGACGAGAGGGGCTTCATCGCGATCCGAGGTCGCGCCAAGCGCTTCGCCAAGGTCGGCGGAGAGATGGTCTCGCTCTCGGCCGTGGAGGCTCTCGTGTCCGAGCTTTGGCCTTCGGCGCAATCGGCGGTCGTGGCGATGCCCGATCCGCGCAAAGGCGAACGCTTGATCCTCGTGACCACGCGTTCGGACGCGGCGCGCGATGCGTTGATTCGCGAGGCGAAGAACAAGGGCATTTCCGAGTTGATGATCCCCTCCGAGGTGATCATCATCGACAAGCTCCCGCTTCTCGCGACCGGGAAAGCCGATTACCCGGCGATCAGCGAGCTCGCGAAAGAGCGAACGCGCAAATCAGCGCCGGGACTTGCGGCGTAAGCGGAAAGAACGTCCCTGATAGGCGGTTTGGTAGAGCGGTTTCTCCGTTCCGGCCTCTCCTATATTAATCGCGGGTCGCTAGAAGCTGCGGCCCTGCTCGGAGCCTCAGTCGGCATGAAGAAGAATGAAGCCAAGTCGGACGGCCTACCGGCCCGGCCCCGCCAAAACGGCAAGGCCTCACCCTCCACGCGCCGCACGCCTTATCTTCAGGGCCAAATCGACGGGCTGTGCGGGCTCTATGCGATCATCAACGCTTTCCAATGTCTCTTCCCGACGAGCTTCACGGATGATGATGCCTGGGAGCTGATGACCATCCTGTGCGGCGCGATCGCCCACAAATTTCCGGCGGTGATCTGGAAGGGCGCGAACGTCGAGGACACGGTCACGCTGTTCCAGGCCGCGGAGAAATACGCGGCCGGCAAGAAGCACCTCAAAGGCCGCATCGTCGTCACGCGGCCTTTCGCGAGGCGCAAGATCGAGCGCATGCAGGATTTCTGGGACGAGATCGGTGCCTGGCTCGAGGCGAGCGCCCCGGCACCAACGAAGCGCCTCGCCTTCATCGGCATCGGCTATCCGGACAATCACTGGACGCTGGTGGCGAAGATGAGCGAAAAGAGCGTGACCTTCTTCGATTCCTGGGAGCTCAAGCGTCTTGCGCTTCGGCAATTCACCCTCTCGCAGGATGTGGCGAAGACGAATGGCGGCATGCACAAGCTCGACACGCGCCAGACCTTCCTGATCGAGCGCGTTGGGTGAAGAGTAAGGCACGCAGCGGGTACCATGCGCGAAATTTATGCCCTGCGTTGGCAGTAAGCTGAAGGTCATCGACTCCTGAGAACCAGCTTGACCATTTCTTTTCCAGCCCTCAATCAGAGGCTAGCCACATATCGAATGTGGAATGGAGAGTTTCTGGATGATGCGGCTTCACTACTACCCTGGCTTTATCAGTCTCGCTGCTCACATCATCATCGAAGAAATCGGGTTGGAGTACGAGCTTTCTTTCGTCAATTTGCACAAGGGGCCGAATAAGAATCCTTCGTACCTCGCGCTGCACCCCGATGGCCTTGTGCCTGTCCTGGAAAATGATGGTCTCGTTCTCTACGAGAGCACAGCCATCATCCTCTATTTGCTCGAGTTGAACGAGGGAGCAACGCTTAGTCCGAAGCAAGGCAACATGCTCAAGCCGCAGTTCTACCAATGGCTCATGTGGCTCTCGACCACGCTGCACGCCAATTTGTCCCTTTATCTACACCCCAACAAGGTTGCTGTGTCCGTTGAAGCGCAAGCGGAGGTAAGGGCCGTCGCGGAGCAGCGCGTGAACGCTCAATTCGACCGGGTGGAGGAGGAGCTGGCGCGGCATGGTGGTATGTGGTTTTTGGGTGAGACCTACTCCGCTGTTGACGCCTATCTGTTCACGCTCGCACGGTGGTCTCGTGGTATGCCCCGGCCGGCGGCCGGCCGGCCGCAGCTTGGGGCTTACTTGCAGCGCATGATTGATCGACCGGCCGTACAGCGGGCTCACATGCAAGAGCATCTATCGCAGCCATGGGTTTGAAACCGAGGGGCTGCTTGACGTCGTGCTCTTCGAGCGGCTTTTCCCTTTTCACCCCTTCCTTTTCCCTCTAGCTTGCGCCGCCTCGCCGCCGCCGCCAACCGGAACCCGTCATGTCAGAGCTCGATAAAGTTCTCGCCCATCTCGATCAGAATCTCGACGCCGCGATCGAGCGGCTCTTCGCGTTTTTGCGTATTCCCTCGGTCTCGACGGATCCGGCCTACAAGGAGCATTGCGTCACGGCGGCCGAGCATTTGAAGGCCGATGTCGCCTCGATCGGCTTCGACGCGAGCGTGCGCCCGACGAAGGGCCACCCGGTCGTGCTCGGTCGCGCGAAACATGGCGGCAAACGCCCGCACATGCTGTTCTACGGACACTACGACGTGCAGCCCGTCGATCCGTTGAATCTCTGGAAGAGCCCCCCTTTCGAGCCGCGCGTCGCCGAACTCGCGCCGGGCCGCAAGGTGATCCTGGGCCGTGGCGCCTGCGACGACAAAGGACAGTTGATGACCTTTGTCGAGGCTTGCCGCGCCTGGAAGGCCGTGACCGGCTCGCTGCCGATCGACCTCACCTTGCTGATCGAGGGCGAGGAGGAATGCGGTTCAATCCACCTGCCGGCCTTCGTCGAAGCCAACAAGGCCGAGCTCAAGGCCGATGCGGCGCTCGTTTGCGATACCGGCATGTGGGATCGCGACACACCGGCCATCACCTCGACGCTTCGCGGCATGGTCTATGAAGAGGTGACGATCACGGCGGCCGACCGCGATTTGCATTCCGGCGTTTTCGGCGGCGGCGCCGCGAACCCGATCAATGTGCTCACGAAAATCCTCGGCGGGATGAAGGATGAGGACGGCCGCATCCTGCTTCCCGGCTTCTATGACGGCGTGCACGAGCCGCCTTCACAGCTCAAAGCCGATTGGGCCGCGCTCAACCTGCGGGCGGAAGAGTTCCTGGGCCAGATCGGCCTTTCGGTGCCGGTCGGCGAGAAGGGCCGCTTGCTCATCGAGATGGTGCAATCGCGCCCGACCTTCGACATCAACGGTATCTGGGGCGGGTATCAGGGCGAGGGTTCCAAGACCGTGATCGCCTCGCAGGCCTCGGCCAAGGTCTCGTTTCGCCTTGTCGGCGATCAGGATCCAGCCAAGATCTCGGCAGCCTTCGAGAAATATGTGCGCGATCGCCTGCCTCCCGACTGCAAGGCGCAATTCACGCATCATACGAATTCGAAGGCGATCTCGCTTCCGGCCGACAGCCCTCTCCTCACGCGGGCCCGAGAGGCACTCCTCAGCGAATGGGGCAAAGCACCCGTCACGATCGGGAGCGGCGGCTCGGTGCCGATCGTCGGAGATTTCAAGCGCACGCTCGGCCTCGATTCGCTTCTCGTGGGTTTCGGCCTCGACGATGATCGCGTCCATTCGCCGAACGAGAAATACGATCTCTCTAGCTTCCACCACGGCATGCGCTCCTGGGCACGCATTCTGGGTGGACTCGCTCAGTAGAGGGAAAAGTGAGGGGTGAGGAGTGAAGGCGAGATGACTTTCTCTTCACGCTTCACTTTTCCCTTTTCGCTACGTGCATGAGCGCTTCCGCCACACGCAGCCTGCCGGTTTCGATGCCGTTCCAGTTCACGATCGGCTTGTCCGTGTAAGGTTTGACGATCGCGCGTTGCGCATCGGTCATCGGCACGAATGAGCAAATGAGCGAGGCCATCACGGCTTCGGCGGCTCTCCCAGCGCCATCATCGCATTTGAGCGCGATGCCGAGGCCCTGCTCGGGCAGGGCGGCGCAATAGACGCCCTCGGCGCCTGTTTTCGTGAACGCCTTGGTGCCGAGAGCGCCCATCACGATCGTGTCGAAGCGGCGGCTGCCGGCGACCATGAAAGGCTCAGCCGCTGCCGCCTCGCGCAGGCGCCGCGCCGCCGCGGCCCGGTCGCGCGAAAGCTTCGCCCCGGAGCCGAAGCGCGCGAAAGCAAGCGCCAGCGCCTCGAGAGGGGTCGCGTACGTCGGTATGGAGCATCCGTCGACGCCGCGCGCCGCATCGGGAAGCTCAATGCTCATCATCTCTTCGAACACGCTCTTGATACGCCGCTGCACGGCATGGTCGGGACGGATATAGCCGGCAGGATCGACGCCCGTGCCACAGGCGACGCAGATGAAGCCCGAATGCTTTCCCGAGCAATTATTGTGAAGCGCCGTCGGCTCACTCCCGGCAGCCGCGAGCGCTCGCGCGGCCTGGTCGTTCGAAGGCCAGTGCGTGCCGCATTCGAGGCAGGTGACGTCGCGGCCAGCCTTGGCGAGCATCGACGCCGCCGTCTCGGCGTGGCGCGGCTCACCGGAATGGGAAGAGCAGGCGAGTGCGAGCTCGGCTTGGGTCAAACCGTAGCAATCGGCGGCACCCGTCTCGATGAGGCACAAGGCCTGGAGCCCCTTCACGGCGGAACGCGGAAAAATGCGCCTTCCGGTCTCGCCGAGCGAGAACACGGCGCGCCCGTCCGAATCCATCACCACGACGCAACCGCGGTGCTCGCTCTCGACCGCTCCGGCGCGCGTCACCTCGACCAGAATCGGATCGGCCATCGTTCCCTTCCCTTCGCGGGCATCTCGCATCGCGTCCCGGCGGAAGCTTGACGCCGGTTCTGACGCAGTTTCGA
>Ga0213876_10002018_pt1 | contig 12133 bp, 12 predicted proteins | sample BarmaccomBMRX_R9_FD_160113 | JGI IMG/M metagenome (GOLD analysis project Ga0213876, IMG submission 160113) | Root-associated microbial communities from Barbacenia macrantha in rupestrian grasslands, the National Park of Serra do Cipo, Brazil - RX_R9 | ecosystem: Host-associated > Plants > Roots...
TCGATCTTTTAGGCCGCGCCACGATGCACAAATTTACCGCTCCGTCGCCTACGGTTCCTATACCCATATATCCGAGGTCGTTGAGCTCTAGAGCAACATGCGACGGCCGGTCCGCAGAAAAGTAAGTCTGGCACGCGACTCGGTCAGTTATGGTTCGAGGGAAAGCGCCCAGGAATCGAGCTACGGATGAATTTCTTCCGTCGGCAGCCACCAAGAATTTTGTCCTGAGCTGCCGGCGACCCGTCTTAACTAACCAACCGCGCTCGACGCCGGTGACGGGTTCACCTTGCCAGATTTCCGCGCCTGCTTTCTCTGCGTTCAGGAGAAGCGCGTGGTCAAGTACACTCCGTCTGATGCCTGTCTCGGGCGGACCGGCGTTTGGGAATCGGTGTTCGATCTGGCGTCCGCCGATATTAGTGAAAGCTACCCATTGTAAACGAGCGGAAGGTAGCCCCTCGATTTGCTCGGCGACTCCGAGCTGATCGAATACTTCCCAACATCCCGGATTGAGGCAATCTCCGCACACTTTTTCCCTCGGGAAAACCGCTCGATCGATCAACAAAGTCTTTAGCCCGGCTTTGGCGGTGAACGCAGCGGCGGTTGAACCGGCTGGTCCACCTCCGATCACCGCCACATCCCAATCTGTCATACAAACAATTCGCCGATCGCATCCGCCACCATCCGGCCTGAACGGCTCAGGCTGATGGTGCCGGCCCGGCGTTGAAGGTATCCGGCGTCCTCAAGGTCTTGAACATTCGCCGACCACGGCGCCAATAGTTCCTCGGCGATTCCCTGATTCATTCTCAGACCGAACACGATTTTCTCACTAAGTTGTGTCTCCAAACTTAGTGACTCCGAAAATGCCTGGGCATTCCCGCCACGCTTAATTTTCTCAACATAACTGCTGGTGTTAGAAATGTTCTGCCATCGACGCCCCGAAACCGTGGAAAACGCTGAGGGCCCGAGTCCGAGATAATCGTTGCCGCTCCAATAAGCCAGGTTGTGCAGGCATTCCTCGCCCAGCAATGCGTAATTCGAAATTTCGTATTGGGAATAGCCGTCGCGGGTCAGCGTATCCATCGTCACCTCGAACAGGTCGGCATCTTGAAATTCGTCCTGGGAAAGCTGCCCGATAGCGAGTTGTCGAAAAAACTCGGTGTCTTCTTCGTAGGTTAAGCAGTAGGCCGAGATATGTTCCGGGCCCAGATTGATGGTCTGCAAAAGCGATTCTTGCCACTGAGCGGGAGTTTGCCCAGGGATACCGAAGATCAGGTCCAGATTGATTCTTTTGAAACCGGCTCGGCGCAGAATCTGGTACGATCGGAGAGCTTGCGCAGCCGAATGGACTCGCCCGAGCCGGGCCAGTAAATCGCTCTGCCAAGCCTGTACCCCCATGCTAATCCGGTTCACACCCAGCGACAAAAGGAGTTCCGCTTTCTCTTCTGAGACGGTGGCCGGGTTCATTTCGAGCGTCCATTCACGCAAGGCGCTCAGATCAAGCCGTTCCCGAAGCCCGCTGATCAAGTAATCAAGTTGCCGGGTCGACAATGCCGATGGCGTTCCGCCGCCAAAAAAAATAGTGTGCGGTTGAACCCGATCAGATCCGAAGGTTTCCAACTCCAGTAAGACTGCATCAAGGAAGTCCTGAGTTTTGTTCCGGTCCGACGCCTCTTTATAAAAACTGCAATACGGACAAACCTTGGGGCAAAACGGAATATGAACGTAAAGATGTCTCAGGCTCACAGGTTCTAGGTTGGCGGTTTTAAGTTATAAGTTTTACGTTTTCGGTTTTAAGTTATAGGTGCGAGGCGACACAGACGCTCTGTCAACGTTCCGGTTCAACCCAAAAACCCAAAACTTAAAACCTAGAACTTAAAACTTGCGAGTCCTCGTCAAGGTATCCCTAACCGCCGTTTTTGCGACGACGTTCTGCTATGGCGCCGAGAACGAAGCGCCGGCAGCGCCTTTGCCGACCCCTACCCCTGTACCGGCCCGCTCCATCGTCGTTCGGGCCGAAAGCCCGGACGCGATTTTTGATTACAAGACGAATAACTCTGTCGTCGCCAGAATGGTGAACGACGTAGTGATGTCTGTGACCGGCGAAGGCAGCGTCGCTGCTGCCTGGGCGTCCTTGGTAAAGCCGAACGATATCGTCGGAATCAAGGTTTCCGCCAATGGAGCGCCGCTTTTCAGTACCCGGCCGGCTTTAGTCCAGGCGATCGTCAATGGTCTCAGAGAAGCCGGAGTGTCCGCGGACAATATCGTGGTCTGGGATCGAGAAGAAGAACTCCTTAAGAGAGCTGGATTCCATTCGCGTGTCGGTGATTACCGGGTGCTATGGTCCGAGGGCAATTATGACCCTCAAGTTGCCCTCAGTTCCCCTGTATCCGGCCAATTGATCTATGGGGATTTGTTTTTTGTTGGAAAGAATCTCCCCAATTTCAAAGAGGAGCTCAAAGCGGAGGCAGATAACAAAAAAAGGGGACTGCCGGCCAACATCAGCAACGAGAGTCATGTCAGCAAAGTCCTGACCAAAGTAGTGACTAAAGTGATCAATGTACCGGTCCTGGCCGACAACATCTATTGTGGCCTTTCCGGGGCAATGTTTAACATGACTGTGCAAAACGTCGACAATTGGCGCCGTTTGGTGCAACCGCCTGATGAAGGCGAATCGATCCCGGAAATGTATTCTGACCCGAGGATCAGCCAAAAGATAGTGCTCACTATTATGGACGGGCTGGTTGCTCTCTACGCCGGTGCGCCCTTTGGAGACGCGAACTATGCCATCCACTTCGGCACCATTTATGCCAGCAAGGACCCGGTCTCAATCGACGCGGTCGCTTCTAAACAACTCGATAAATGGCGGGTCGACGCCAAAATGGATCCGGTCTCTAAAACGGCGAAATACGTCGAGACCGCCGCTGCGATGCAGTTAGGCAACGCAGAGCTGAGTCGGATCGAAATTCGAGACGTCAGATAAAATCAATCACAGAAGGTCACAAAGAACACAAAGATCAGAGACAGAAAATCCTGTTCGTCTCCCTTACGGCTTTGTTGTGAAATCTTTTATATTGCCTCCACCTGCGAAATCCCGGGCCCGTGAATTAAATCCACTGATTGGAAGTTCTTCTGTTTCTGATCTTCGTGTTCTTTGTGGTCTTCCTGTGAAATTTTGTTTTCGTCTTCGAATCTTGCTGTGAAATGATTGATCCCGAACTTTGGCGCCTGCTCAAGGGCGTTTCGCGTTCGTTCTACCTCAGTGTTCGTTTTCTTCCGAGTCGCATTCGGCCGGCCATTGCTTTGGGATATTTGTTGGCTAGGGCCAGTGATACGATTGCGGATGCCAACTCGCTCGCAGCTGTTGATCGCTTAAAAATCCTCAACCAGTTCCGAACGCAACTTTTCATCGTGGACCCGAGTCTACAGCGTGGTCTTAAAGAATGCGCTCAGCAGCAACCGGATGGTGCAGAACGGCAATTGCTGGAGCGAGTTGAAGAGATCTTAGCATTTGCTCGCCAATTGCCTCAGATCGATCAAGACCTGTTGCTGGAAGTCCTCGGACGCATCATGCGGGGGCAAATTCTGGACATAGAACGATTCGATCTCGCGTCTTCACTGCGTGCCCTCCAATCACCCGAAGAGCTCGACGAGTACATTTACCTTGTTGCGGGCTCTGTCGGCGAGTTTTGGACCAAGCTTTGTTTGCAGGCCTGGACGCCCTATGCGCGCGTAGACCACAAAAAAATCGTTACCTTGGGTACGGAATATGGCAAAGGGCTGCAACTCGTTAACGTCCTTCGCGATTATCCTCAGGACGTCCAACTTGGACGTTCTTATTTGCCGGTTACCGGAGCCCTGTCCGAAGATATAAAAATGGCTGAGCCGGTGTTTCAGGAGTGGCGTGATGTTGCCCGGCGCTACCTTGAGTCCGCAGCTCTATATGTCCAAGCGATCCGCCCAATCCGGGTGCGATTCGCTTGCGCGTTACCGGTCCTGATTGGGATAGAAACGCTCGGCAAAATGAAAACCATCCCTCCGTTCGGGCAAAAGATAAAAGTCTCTCGGGGTCGGGTTTATTGGTTAATGGTGCTCTCCCTGCTGATCGCCGTCGTCCCCGGCTGCGACAAACTGGTTCTAGGCTCTAAATTGTAAGTTTAAAGTTCTAAGTTAGAGGTTGCAGGTCGCGCAGCGACTTCGAACCTGGAACTTATAACTTAAAACTTAGGACTTCTTGTACAGACTCAGCGTGATCAGGAAATCGATCGCGTGTTGCAGAGATTCATCCTTTAGTTGCGCCTTGGTGGTTTTGACGGCTTCCTGCTCTTCGTAAGCATCGAGCTCGGGGTTAGTGCCGTTAACCAAGGCCGCTTCATTTAACCGAGGCCGTTCTTCGTCGGTAATGAATGGATCGAGTGGCCCGGAGTCGCTCTGGGCTAAAACCTGATTTTCAACCTCTTGAGGTTCGTTCACCGCGATGTCCGGGACCAATCCACCCGGGAAAATTAAAGGCAGACCCGCGATCTGAACTTCGCTTTCTGCGACAGAAACCTGCAGGTTCCCTAATGGTTCGGTCTTATATTTTACAGCGCGACCCGCGGTGGTTTGGCCTATCAATAACGCCCGATCCTTTGTTTTCAGCACGCCGGCAATGACCTCGGCTGCACCGGCGGTTTGCCGATCGATCAGCACCGCGATCGGTCCGTGGTAGAGCGGGGTTGATTGGCTTGTAAAGCTCTTTGGTTCAGCTCCCTTTGTGATCAGACTGAAGGTTGGTTCACCGTTGCCGACGAACCGACTGACAATGCTATTTGCTAAATCATAATCGGAATCTTCAGAGACGGTGCGAAGATCGATAATCAAACCTTCCACGTTTCTCGATCGTGATTCACCGATCGCATTATCCAGTTGCGTCAAACTGCTATCCTTTAATGTCCCCAATCGGATATAGCTGAACCGATTCGATACAACGTCGTAGCGAAACGGACGCACTGGGGTAGCTCGGGCGAACTCAGATTCGGTCTGCACTCGAACGCCAGGGCCCAACTTTGCAAGCAACAATTTGATAGCGGCCTGGTTTAGTTCGTCGTTCGTTAACGCTCGAGTATCGACATAGTTGGTCCGCAATTTGTCGAGGATCTCTTTTAGCTGGTTCACATCCAGCTGATCGATCAGGCGGGATGACCCAGATTGAGCCGCGTCGCTTGCCGGCGAGGCGGCCGGTGTGGGCGAGGGAGTTTCCACTGCCAGGGCTGCGGAAGCTAGTCCGGCTAGCAATACAGAAACGGTAACAACGTACTTCATCTCTTTAAATTGTAGGAAGCAATAGCCGCATTTTGCACTTAGTCCAATGTGGACGTGTTTTCCTCCTCGTGGAGCGCCGACTCCCCACCGCCCCGAGACGAAGCCGGCGCCCCTGGAGGGGAGCCGCTTTTAGCCAAACCCCGTTTGCTCGCACGTTCTCGAAACCTCGCGCTTACCGATTGGGCTTGTGAGAGCGGGCGGCTCCCGCGAACGTTTCCTGACGCCCCTACAACCCGCGGTGATTCACTTCGTTCTGTATCAATGCAACGCGTTAAGAACGAACCGCATCGTGGGACGTTTCCGGGAGCCGCCTGCTAAACAACTTCTCAGAAATACGACGATTGTTTGCGCGAATAGATCAGGTTACAGCGAATGGGTAAAAGCGGCTCCCCTCCAAGGCTCCGACCGACTCGGCGTCGTTTCGCGGCCGCGGGAAGGCGGCGCTCCACGATTGCCTACCTTTCCCCAATATCCCGCCGGAAATAGCAGCCATCGAATTCAATCATGCCGGCGGCATCGTAAGCTTTTCGGCGTGCGCTGAGAATGGAATCGCCTACCGCGGTAATTCCTAAGACCCGGCCCCCAGAAGTCACAACCCGACCTTCTTGTTCTCGGGTTCCGGCGTGAAAGACCAGCACATCTTTCAAAGCAGCGACTTCAGGCAACCCGACGATCGGTTTGCCGGTCTCGGCGCGATCCGGGTAACCCCTCGACGCCAGGACAATGCAAACGGACGCCGCAGAGCTCCACTGTGGGGTGACCTCGCGCAACCGGCCGGCTATAGTGGCTTCTAACAATTCTACCAGGTCGCTCGAGAGCCTGGGAAGCAGAGCCTGAGTCTCCGGGTCACCGAACCGAGCATTAAACTCTAACACTGCCGGCCCGCGCTTTGTGAGCATCAACCCCGGGAACAGTAAACCTTGGTAAGTGATTCCCTCCGCTTGGATACCGCGCAAAAAGGGCTGAAGTATATCCCGTTCAATAAGGGCGAGGTCTCGGGGAGAGAGCGTTTGCGAAGGACTAAACGCGCCCATCCCGCCGGTGTTTGGTCCGTGGTTACCGTCGTAGAGCGCCTTATGGTCCTGCGCTGTCGGGAACAAGCAGTAGTTCTGGCCATCGACCAGCGCATGCACCGAACACTCGGTTCCCTGTAGAAATTCTTCGACTACGACCCGGCTACCCGCGTCGCCAAATAGCCGCTCTTCCATCATCCGGCGGATGGCTTGTTCGGCTTCTTGTAGATTGTGGGCGATGACCACCCCTTTGCCCAGAGCCAGTCCGTCCGCCTTTATCACCGTCGGAAAACCGAACCTTTCCACCGTCCGAATTGCTTCGTTGGCAGAATCGCAAATCGCAAAACCTGGACTGGCGATCCCGTATCGAGCCATGAATTCCTTGGCAAAACTCTTCGATGATTCGAGTCGAGCAGCCGCTTTAGTCGGACCGAAAATCTTCAGACCAGCTTGTTGAAACTTATCGACGATCCCGTTAGCCAGCGGGTTGTCCGGTCCAACCACGGTTAGATCGATCGCCTTATCTACCGCGAACTGTTTGAGTTGCGAGATATCATCCGCCGGGATCGCAACGGCGGTCGCGAACTCCTTAATCCCCGCGTTGCCGGGAGCGACGTAGACACCGGTCACGCTCTCGGACTGCTGGAGCTTCCAGGCGAGAGCGTGTTCACGGCCACCGCCCCCAACAACTAAGACTTTCATTGTCTAACGAACAGCAGGTACAAAAACTGTGGTCTCGTCCGGCAACTCCTTGGGCTTTAGGATGAACTGGTTAGGAACCCGCTCCACATGGGACTGGCGTGATAACCATTCTCCTAAGCCGCGGAGCGGTACTTTTGATGAATGTTCCGTCGAATACATCATTGGAATGATGATCTTCGGCTGAATCCGATCGACGGTAGTCTTGCGCATCTGGTCGGTGAAATTCGGTGGGCCGCCAACCGGTAAGAACAAGACATCCACGTGCCCGATATCGATCGCCTCCGTTGGCGTGATGGCGTCTTCGATTGCGCCGAGGTCACAGAAGCGGATCCCATCGTTCGACCAAACGTAAGCAACATTCAGCTTAGTCGAAGTGGAATAACTTTCTGAACTGGTTTTGACCCCGTTAATTTTAACGCCATTAGCGCGATTAACGCCGCTTGCCATCGAGCTTCTCAGGATTACCGGCGACCCGGACGCTAAGTCCGTGAAATTTGCGGTCTCATCCTCATGCGTAATCAGGATAATATCGGCCGGTACCGAGCCCGGCTTTACAGGATAACTTAGGACCGCGGGATTAAATGGGTCGGTTAAAATATTGAGCCCGAGAGACGACGTGATCAGGAAACACGTGTGCCCGAGATACTGGATCGTGACTTGTCGCGGCCCAATCGGGTGCGCTGGTTGTTGTCCTTCGCGCTGACGGCGATGATGCTGGCAACTGGCGAGAAGAAGAATAGCGAGGAGAAAAGGGATGCAGCGACGCATTCGTTGTTCTGTGAGAGAATAAGTGCAGAGACTGGCACAGGGGGGCAACGCCGTCAACGTCGCTTGTCCCCGGAGGGCGACACGGGTGGGGCGAAAACTCGACGCGCCGAGTTTTTCGCCCATCAATCACTTCTCACTTCTCACCTTCATATCCCTTCGGTACTTCACGAATGCTTTCTTGTTCACGGCGGAGAATCCTTGGGCTTCAAAGAACGCGTGCGCTTGCAATCGAGAGCTGTGACTTTGCACCATGATTTTCGAGCAGTTGGCTCGATAGTAGAAGTCCACTGCGTAACGCATCAGCTGGGCTCCGTACCCTTTGGCGCGACAGCGTTCATCGATAACAAAATTCTCCAAGACGGCGTAAGGTTGCCGGTTGTGCATCGGATCCAGACAAAGCGTAACGAACGCCGTGCCGACTACACCCTCTGGTGATTCCAGTATCCATAGAAAATTGTGAAGATCGCTCCGGATTTGTTCGATACGATCGGCACGCACGTCAACCGTAACATCCGGAGCAACCGGCCCCACTAGCTGGCGATACAATCGAAGAATCGCCGCCGTATCGCGGGCGCCGGCCTCGCGGATTTGCAGGCCGGACTCGTTGATGAGGGTATTCATTGCGTCTTGGCCTGATCGTAGAAGTAATCAGTAATCAGTGTGTCAGTAATCAGTTCTGAAATCCGGAAGAAGACAAAAATACTGATTACTGACCGACTGATTACTGATTACTCCTACGATCAGGCCAAGATGACAACCGAAGGATTAGACCGCTAAGTGCCTAGCGGCAAAAAGAAAGAGTTTCTGGGGGGAAGCAGTTGTTTATTCTTCGACCGGCTTCGATAGCGCCTTGATCATCAAGACCAGTGAGACCGCGGCTGTGACTAGGCAGAAAGCGAGCCAGAGGTAGCGCGTCTGAGAGTTCATCGGTATCATGGTCGTCATCACCGCTCCGAAGAACGACAAAAACGACCCGACCGCGAACCACAAGAGTTTAAGCACCCCTCCGGTATCGTGAGAAAGATGGGCCAACAGATTTTCTGCTGGATCTTTTTTTCTGCGACGTCCCGAGCTGATAACCGGTGATTGAGTTTTATCTTGTTGTTTAGCTTCCATGTTCCCGTCTTTCCCTTCACACGAGGATCGGCGCTGCGCAACGATGAAATCGTTTCAAATCCGGTTGCCATGTCATCTGCGGAGCGCTTTAATAAGTCCTATTTGTCCCATAAGGTCTTGTCACACCGTAGGTTGGATGAAGGTGGCTCCCATCCCGGTGTTGGTCCCAACGCTTACTAGCCGACCACTAGTTATTGAAGAGTCCACGGCCGCATCAATCCGAAATTCCTTTGCGTCTTTGCGCCCCTTGGCTGACGTAGCTGGAGGGGAGATGGGGCGACCTGTCCGCCATGGTAAAGGGATATGGGAGGACAGAGGAAGTCCGCTTTGCGTGAGATTTTTTTGATCCTGCACCCACGATGATCGTAATAAAGCAAGCGACTCTGGCCGATCTCGCGACTGTTTCGGGCATTCTAAAAGAAGCAGCTGACTGGCTGCGAATGACCGGCCGCGCGATGTGGCGCGATGATGAACTCCATCCGGATCAAATTCATCAGGACGTTGCCGCCGGTCTATTCAATCTCGCCCATCACGACGGCGAACCCGCCGGAACCATTAAGTTCCAATTGGAAGACCCACGTTTCTGGCCAGACTTCCCAGAGAACGATGCCGCTTACGTGCATCGAATCGCCGTGCGACGCCAATTCGCGGGCCAAGGCGTTTCGAGCAGGATGTTGGAGTGGGCGGCGAGCCATGCTGCCGGTTTAGACCGTTCTTACCTTCGTCTGGACTGCGAGGCTGACCGCCGGGAGCTCCGCACTGTTTATGAACGATTCGGTTTCCGCCTTCACAGCTACCGCGACGTTGGCCCGTATTATCTCTCGCGCTACGAATACGTGATCAACGGGCAGTAACCTCGTTTCGTGCTCGTGCTCGACGGACAGAGTGGGAGCTAAGTCATTTCTAAGGTTGTAGAGGGACGCCAAACCAGTTTGCTCGGTCACAATCATTTTCGACCACGAGCACGAGCACGAGCACGAGCACGAGCACGAGCACGAGCACGAGCACGAGCACGAAACGCCGAACGCCGAACGCCAAACGCCAAGCCATCCGGCCTTTGCGCGCTACCCAACACGTGGTCACAAAAACCGCAATTTCTCAGGCGGCCGAGAATACCTTCGCGAAGGTCCCCAAAATCAACGCGCACGAGGTCGCGCCGGCATCTAGCGTACCTTTCGAGCGCTCGCCCAGGCGGCTGGCTCGGCCGATTTTAGCAACTAACTCACGGGTAGATTCTTTTCCTTGTTCTGCGGCGTCAGCCATCTGCTGAAGCGCTTGAACGAACTCTGATCCGGCGCCGATTGCACTTTGGTATTTTTCTTGGGCGGGGACCAGGGTGTCCATGATGGTCTTGTCCCCAGGTTTTGCGCCGCCGAGATCTTCAACGCCTTTCCGAGCCGCAGCCAGCATGGCGCCAAATACTTCAGCATCGATAGCAGGCTGGTTTTTGGCCTGAATGCTCATCTGAATGAAAAGAGTACCGTAGATCGGGCCCATGGCGCCCCCGATCTCGCTCATCAAGGTTTTGCCGATCAGGGCCAGTCCGTCGGAAACGGAAATGTTCTGCTCACCAAGACGGGTTTTGGCGATAGCAAACCCCTTGCTCATGTTGATGCCGTGATCGCCATCGCCGATTGCCCCATCAATCTCACTGAGATAAGCGCGGTTTGTCTCGATGGTCTCGACCAGGGCTAAGACCAGTGGGCGTCCATCTGCTGGAGGGTAAGATTCGCTAGCCATTTCGTTGTAACTGGGTGAGTCCCATGCTCTCGCATTCCACGTCTACCAATGTCTTCAATTCGTCGTCCAACTTCATTAAAGTAATGGTGATGCCCATCATCTCGAGAGAGGTGAAGTAATTCCCAACGTAGGATCGATAAACGTTGATTCCGGACCCTTTCAGCACGTCGAATATTTTGCTGTACGCGATGTACAACTCCATGACCGGAGTAGCTCCCAATCCGGAGACCAGGACGACCACGTCATCGCCTGATGAAAATGGCAGGTCGGGAAGAATATGATCGAGCGAGAGCTTAGCGATTTCGTCGGCTGACTTTAAGTCGGTCACTTCGACACCGGGTTCCCCGTGATGACCGATACCGACTTCCATTTTGCCTGGTTCGATCTGAAAATTTGGTTTGCCGACTGCCGGAATGGTACAGGGGGTGAGTCCGACGCCGATGCTCCGGCAGTTGTCGATTGCCTTTTGAGCGGCCGCGATGACCTCATCGAGGGATCCCCCGAGCGCAGCTTTTGCTCCGCCAACTTTCCACATCAGCACTTCGCCAGCGACACCCCGGCGTTTCTCCCGCTCCGCTTTGGGGGCTGAAGGCACATCGTCGTTCGCGATCACGGTCTTAACTTGGATGCCATCAAGTTCAGCGAGTTGTTTCGCCATTTTTACATTCAAGTTGTCTCCGGCATAATTTCCATAAAGACAGGCAACGCCTTTGCCGCTGTCGGCGGCCTTGAACGCATCCAGAAATGCTTGAGCGGAGGGTGAAGTGAAAATTTCGCCGACCGCAACGGCGTCGCAAAGATTTTTCCCGACGTAACCGATAAACGCCGGTTTATGTCCCGAACCGCCGCCGGTCACAATACCGACCTTGTTTGCGACCGGAGCACCGGCAAATTTAAGGACACGCGGGTTCTCGGTTTTCGCCACCAAATGCGGATAGGCTTTAGTAAAGCCTTGGAGCATGTCTTCGACGACAAGCGTTGGGTCATTAATGATGCGCTGCATAAAATAGAAACGGGTTTGCGGAACTCTGAGAGGAGGCGTTAACCGCCTTGGGATAAATCCAGTCGAGACCTTAAACACCGGTCCGACGGGGTTGTCAAAATTTCCAGTTTACGAGTTTCAATCAAAATAAATGATTTGTTTGACTAGTTTTACTAAAACGTTGTAGTAAGCCGTTTAAATCGTACCAAATTTAATTTAATCCCCAGAACCTATGAGGCGCGTTTTCGTTTCTCTCCTGTCGCTTGGCTTAATGACGGCTGGCTCTTTGCCAGCCCAGACCAACCACCTCGATTTAAAAGGCAAACAAATTAAACTCGCCATCTTGGGCGTCGCCGGCTGGCTTCCCAGTAAGCTGCCCTCTGATATGTTTCCCGAGTTCGCCAGGTACGCCAAAGAAAAGTATGGCTACGATGTTACTTGCACGTACGCGGATGCTCCCTTTGGCGCCTTATTCCAAAAAGCGGCGGCTTCTCTGGCTACCAAATCGAAA
>Ga0213876_10002019_pt1 | contig 12126 bp, 9 predicted proteins | sample BarmaccomBMRX_R9_FD_160113 | JGI IMG/M metagenome (GOLD analysis project Ga0213876, IMG submission 160113) | Root-associated microbial communities from Barbacenia macrantha in rupestrian grasslands, the National Park of Serra do Cipo, Brazil - RX_R9 | ecosystem: Host-associated > Plants > Roots...
GCCGTTGCCGCTGCCGGATTTTTCCGCCGCGGTCACCTCGCGCTGGCCCACGGACGAAGCGCAGCCGGTGCAAAGATAATCGTAGATTTCCTTGCCCGGCAGCACGAGCAGCAGCCGTTCGCGCACCGGCATCGCGGCGCGGCATTTGTTACAATAAAGACTGCTCGCGCGCAGGCTGCTGAACTGCCCGTTGCGGCGCGACTGCGGCGGTCGCGGTGCAGCGGCGGACGGCGGAAACGGTGAAGGCGAAGACGACGGCGGCATAGGAACGGTCGCCAATGTAACCTCCCCACGCCAACTGACAACTGCCGACCTATCCTTGAATCGGAATGGCGTGGTCGCGCGCGCCCGCCGCGAAGGCGGTCAAATCCGCCCGCGCGGCGTGGTCGCGGCCTGGGCCGGGCTGGGCGGCGTTATGGTTGCCAGCCTTCAGAGGGTGCGCGGTCGGGTCTTCGCCGTCGCCCAGCGCGGTGACGGCGCCGAGGATTTCCCAGAGCACGCGGGCGGGCGATTGCGTGGCGTCGATGGTCTGCACGCGGTCGTCGCCGTAGTATTCCAACACCGGCTTGGTCTCGGCCTCGTAGGTGGCGAGGCGTTTGCGAATGACCGTTTCGCTCGCGTCGTCGTAGCGATTGTCCTTGAGCGCGCGCTTGCGCAAGCGGCGCACGAGTTCATCGCGATCCGGACAGGAGAGGTGAAAAACGCGGCGCACGTTGATGAGATTTTCCATCAGCCGCGCCTGCTCGACGTTGCGTGGGATGCCGTCGAGCACGAGCGAATCGAGATCGGGCTTGAAGCGGTCGGCATTGACTTGGCTGTCGATGAATTCCTGCCAAAGCTCGATCGTCAACACGTCGGGCACCAGCTCGCCGCGGCTGGAATACTCGAAGAATGCCTTGCCTAATTTCGTGCGTGTATCGAGCGAGCGAAAGACATCGCCGCAGGCCACATGAAAAAAACGCGGCACGTTGCCGAGCACCTTGCCCTGCGTGCCCTTGCCCGCGCCGGGCGCGCCAAAGATGAGGTAGGTGTGATAACGGTCGGGCGGCGCGGGCGTCTCGGCCTCGGCAGCGGCAGTGGATGATTTTTGGGGGGAGATAGCTCGGGGGGGCATGAACGGCAGCTTAAGCCCAAAGTTTGCCTCGACAAAAGTCTAAAAGTCGCGGCCCCGCGCCCTCCAATTCACCGCGGAAAATCGGCCAGCGCCGACTCCGCCGCGGCGGCCACCTCGTCGATGGCGAGGTCCGTCAGCCGGCCGCCCGGCGCGCGCAGCACGCGCACGTGCCGGTGCGGCGGCGCCCAGATCGCCGGATCGGTTGGGCCAAACAACAGCACGCTCGGACAACCGACCACCGCGGCGAGGTGCGACACGCCGCTGTCGTGGCCAAGGAACAACCGGCAGCGCGCCAGCAGCGCCCCGAGCCGGGGCAACGGCAAATTGCGCGCGCACCGGAACGCCGCCGGCGGCAATCCAGCCGTTAATGTCGCCAGCGCCGCCGCGTCGGCCTCGCCGCCGACGAGCAGCAAACGCAGACCGCCGCCGCGCCCGCTTTCCAACAGGCGTCGCGCCACCGCCAGCCAGCGTTCCGCCGGCCAGTTCTTGCGCTCGCCCCCACCGCTGCCGGGATGAATGGCCACGAGCAGGTCCGGGTTCCCCGGCATTGCCTCCGAGAATGCCGCCGCGTCCGCGCCGTCGAGGCCGAGCTTGATGCCGAGCGCGTCGTTTTCCAGAAACAATGCCAGTTGCTCCAGCGGACGCGCAAGTTGCTGGACCGCGTGTTCGCCCGCGCCGACCTCGATTTTCCCCGGCCCGACGAGCAAATTCCGCACGCCCGCGCTGCGCAGGTTGGTCGCGAAAAAACCGTCGGGATCATAGAGATAACTGACGATTTGCCCGAAGCCCGCCAGCCACTCGCTCAGTTCCGGATCGAGCGCCGGCGACTTGCGTGGATTGATGAAAAACCGCGCCAGCGCTCCCGACTCCAACGCCCGCACGGAGTCCGCCAATCCCGCGCTGACCGCCAGCGCCGCGACGTGCGGATAGCCAAGAATTTCCAGCCGCGCCTCCGGAAAATTTTCCCGCAGCAACGCGATGGCCGGCAGCGTCAAAATGAAATCCCCGATGGCTCCGCCGCGGATGACGAGGATGCGGGGAGCAGGTGGCGTGGTCGCAGCGGAGGTCGCGTCATTCATCGCGGCTCATCTCTCAGGAAATCAATCGCGGGCCGCGCGGTGCGCCGGCTGGTTTCGCTCTCTCCGAATCGCGCGCCGAAATTCACTTAAATTTTTTGAGTTGACTATTTTTTTAAGAACTTGAATAAATAAAGCAGTCAAATTTTTTAACCACTTGCTTTTTATGCCTAGTCCTGTTCTCGCCCAATCGGCCGCTGATCTGGATTTTTCCAAGGTCGTCGCGGCGGTGCGGGAGGTGCGTCGGCCGGCGCGGCAGCGGCGGCAAGGCGGTGAAGCGCGGGCGTTTGTCGCGCTGGGATTGACGGGGCTGGTGCTCCCGCTGTGCCATTTTGTGCGGCCTTCGCCGACGGTCGAGCTTGGGGAGTTGACGCTCTTTTTCACCATCTGTCTTGGCACCGCCGGCTGGTGCGCCTGGACGAACAATGGGTCGGCTGACACCGCGCCACTGCCATCACCACCCGCTGCCACCGGCGCGGCAAAGACAGCCTTGCTGCCGTGGGCCGCGACCCTTGCGCTGTGCGTGCTGGCGGGCGCGCTCGCGTCGTGGGCGCACGGCGCAGGCGTGTCGCCGCGCGTGGCGTTCGGCGCGGGGTTTGTTGGCTTGGGCGCGCTATGCACGCTGGCGGGCGCGTGGGATCGCACGCGGCGCGCGTGGCTCGGTCTCGGCGGCTCGCTGACCGTGCTCGGGCTGGTGTGGCCGACGCTGCCGGCGGGATTGTGGAACAGCGCTTTCGGGCTGGCGTTTTGCGCCGGCGGGCTGTCGGCGGCGGCGCTCCTGAGTCGGCGAACGCGCCAAGGCGACGGCGGCTGTGGCTGCGGGGACGCTTCCGTGGAACGCGCCGATCATGTTGCCGATTGATTTCAACGGACTCAACGCCGCGGTGCATGGACCGCTGCGGCTCGGCGTGCTCACGTCGCTGCAACTCGACGGCACGCTCGATTTCTCCACGCTCAAGTCGCGGCTCGACACCGCCGATGGCAGCCTGGCGATGCACCTCCGCCGCTTGGAAGAGGAAGGCTATGTGGCGATGACCAAAGAGTTCGTCGGTCGCCGGCCGAAAACGTCCTACAAATTGACGACCACCGGCCGGCGCGCGCTCGGTGACTATCTTTCCACGCTGCGTCAACTCCTCGACGCGATGGACGCCGCGATGCTGAGGCAGCAGCAGCCACGCAAACTTTGATTAATTAATCGCAGGCAGCCCTCCTTACGCTCGCTTGCAGCCATGCTAATAGGGCAGTGATGCCATCACTTTAAATCGGTGTCCTCTGAACGCGCCAACTTCATAAAGTGTGAGATTGCTTCCTCCAACGTAACCACCCGTTGTTCATCGGAATTTCTCCCCGCGTGCTCTACCAGCAGGACTTTCGCTGCTTCTTCGTAGGGCACTGGAGTTAGCCGGTCGTTCAGAATGTCATTCACACTTTGCTCGGTCGAAACCCGAGTTAGTTGCCGGCCCGTTGGAGCGTGTCCAGACCATATCACTACGGCATCGATAGCTTCGCCTTGAGTGAGCAACTCGCATGCACGCCGATAAAGGGCTTCATCAAACTCGAAGTGAGTAGTGACGCAAGCTACCTTCAACCTCCCTTGCTCACCTTGTGAGAACTTTCCTCGAAAGCCGTCATGCCATGACGAGCGCCCGCGATCGCGGTGTGCTCCGTTTTCCAAGCAACTGCTGCTTCAGTTCGCAGGCACGCCCCAGTTTCAGCAGGTCGCCGCAACTGAGACCAGGCATATTCACGGCGAATTGTCCTCTCGCTCCCGGCTCAACTTTATCGAGATCGTAGCGGGGATCGTCAATAGGATACGCGGGATAGGGGCACCAACCGACAGACGGCACAAAGATTTTTTTGCAGCGAGCCAGTCGGGGTTAGCTAACAGTTGTCAGTGGCGGGGCTGCCATTGTTGGCACCGTTTGCGTGGCGCGGGTAGCCGTTTTCGTCGAGGTCGAGTTCGTCCACGGAGAGAACCTGCACGCGGCCATCTTTCCAGACGGCGACTTTTTCGCCGAGCAGCCGGTGGCGCTTGAGCGCGGCAGCGATGCCGTCGCGGATGCCTTCTTCGATGACTTCGTGCAACGGGTGGGTCTTAATCGTTTTCATTTCTCGCCTCTGCTTGAAATCGCTCCCAGCGCTCTGCATCCAAAATTTCGACCGGACCCTGAACAAGCCGTCGCGCGAGCACGAGCAGACGGTCGCCGGAGTTATTGCAAACCGTCCAATGATCCATCAACGGCAGGTAAATTTCCAGCAGATTGCGCCGCGCGCGGTGATAGCGGCGGCGCACGTCTGCTGCGGGGACGCGATGGCCGCCGGCGCGCACGCGATTTTCCACCCGTTCCAAAGCGAGTTCGGGACTGTCGAGCCAGACAAAGAGCACGCCGATTTCGTAATCGACTTCGCGGCAGTGTCGCAGAAACGGCAGCGAAGCTGCGGGTGGAAAGCGTCGATTCGTAAACAAAGCTCTCCCGTGCGGCGAGGAGTTCGTCCAGCCGCGCCAGCATCAAACGGCCGGCGCGAATGGCCATGCGCTCGGGATGCAGCGGCGGCAGGCCGGAAGCAATGGCGTCCGCGTTGACGAACTCGCCGATGTCCAGCCGCTCCGGTAGCGGCGCCTTGGCCGCCGTCGTTTTTCCTGCGCCGTTGGGTCATCCAAGGATGAGGAGCCGGGGCATGGCGCGATGCCAACGGCGCAGACGCTTATTTCTTCAACGCCGCTTTGATCTTCTCAATCAACGCCTCCGCCGTCAGGCCGTGTTTTTTGCGCAGGATGGGAATGCTGCCGTGCTCGATGAATTCATCCGGCCAGCCGAGGCGCACGACTGGGACGGTGAGGCGTTTTTCGGCGAGGTGTTCCATCACGGCGCAGCCGTAGCCGTTGTGCAGGACGTGGTCTTCGAGCGTGGCGAGGACTTCGACGCCGCCGGCAAAAATCTCCAGCGTGTCGGTGTCCAGCGGCTTGATCCAGCGGGCGTTGATGACGGCGGTGGAGATGCCTTCTTTTTCCAGCAAATCGGCAGCTTTCAGCGCGACTTCGCACATGTTGCCGAGCGCGAAGAGCGCGACGCGCTTGCCTTGGCGCAGGACTTCGCTCTTGCCGATTTCCATGAGCTGCGGCTGCGACTTCGGCTTCGCGCCGGTGCCGGCGCCGCGCGGGTAGCGGATGGCGATGGGGCCTTTGTCGTAGTCGGCCATCGTCCAAAGCATGTCGGCGAATTCTTCCTCGTCCTTCGGCTGCATGTGGACGACGTTGGGCACGCCGCGCAGGTAGGCGATGTCGAAGAGGCCGTGGTGCGTCGGGCCGTCGTCGCCGCTGAGACCGGCGCGGTCCATGCACAGGCGCACGGGCAGGTTTTGCAGCGCGATGTCGTGGATGATCATGTCATACGCGCGCTGCATGAAGGTCGAGTAGATCGTCAGGAACGGCTTGAGTTCCTGCACCGCAAGGCCGCAGGCGAACAGCGCGGCGTGCTCCTCGGCGATGCCGACGTCGAAGTATTTTTTCGGGTGCCGTTTTTGGAAATGAATCAAGCCGGTGCCGGTCGGCATCGCGCCGGTGATAGCGGTGATCTTGTCGTCGCGGTCGGCGAAGTCGGCGAGCGTCTTGCCCAGGACTTCGGAAAACGTCACCACGGTCGATTTGGCCGTTTCGCCGGTGGCGTGATTGTATTTGCCGAGGCCGTGGAATTTGTCGGGCTGCGCGAGCGCGGGCGGGTAGCCTTTGCCCTTCTTGGTGAGCACGTGCAGGAGCACCGGTTCGTTTTGTTCCTTCAAGAACTCGAACGTCCGCGTGAGCGCCGCCGTGTCGTGACCGTCGATGGGCCCGTAATAGCGGAAGCCGAAATCCTCGAAGAGCACGCTGGGCAGGAGCAGGTTTTTCATGCCGCTCTCGACGCGGTGCGCGAGTTCGACGACGCCGCGGCCGGCGACGGATTCGACAAAGCGCGCGGCTTTTTCGTGCAAGTGCTGGTAGGTCGGGTTGGTGGCGATCTTGTTGAAATAGCTCGCGATGGAGCCGACGTTTTTCGCGATCGACCACTCGTTGTCGTTGAGCACGACGATGAATTTTTTTGTCGTTTCCGCGACGTTGTTCAGCGCCTCGTAACTCACGCCGCAGGTGAACGCCGCGTCGCCCGCGACCACGACGACATGCTCGTCGCTCCCGCGCAAATCGCGCGCCGCCGCCATGCCGAGACCGGCGCTCAAAGCCGTGCCCGCGTGCCCGGCGCCGTAGCAATCGTGCGCGCTCTCGGTGCGCAGCATGAAGCCATTCAGCCCCTCGTATTGCCGCATCGTGTGCATCCGGTCCGCGCGGCCGGTGAGCATTTTGTGGACATAGACCTGATGGCTCACGTCGAAGAGAATCTTGTCCTTCGGCGTGGAAAAAACGCGGTGCATCGCGAGAGTCAGTTCCACCACGCCGAGGTTCGGCCCGAGGTGGCCGCCGACGGAGTTCGGGTTGCTCTCGCTCATCGCGTAGATGAGGTCGTCGCGGATTTCCTGCGCGAGCTGGCCGAGCTGCTCCTCGGGCAACGCCTTCACGTCCGCCGGCGAGTGGATTTTATCGAGCAGACGGAGTTTCGGCTCGGGCGTGGGCGGAGCCTGCGCGGCAACGGGTTCAGAAGAGGCTGACTTCATGGTTCTTGCGGTTGGAGGAAGAGGGCGGATTGCTGCTACTGCCGCGGCTGCCGGGAGCAGCAGCGGCGGCGGCGCTGGTTTTGCCGGCGGCTTTCGGCGTTGGATTTGCAGGCTGCGCGGTGGACGGCTGGTTTTCCGCGGGGGGCGCGGCGGTGACGCCTGGCGAGGATGGGGGGAAATCGGCGGCTTGCGGCTGGCCGTTTTCGCCGCGGGTGATCAGCTCGATGCGTTGTTCGGCGGCTTGCAGGAAATCGCCGCACGTTTGCAGGAGCCGCGTGCCTTGCTCGTAGCAAGCCAGGAGTTCCTCCAGCGGCAAGCGTTCGCCTTCCATGCGGGCGACGATGGCTTCGAGCCGTTCCAGCGCGCTTTCAAAACTGTCCGGCGCCACCGTCGTCGTCGGCTGGTCGCTGGCAGCCGCGACGACAGCGGGCGGGTGGGATTCGTCGGGACGAGACATCGGCAGCAGCGGCAGGCAACGGGGCAGCCGACAACAAAACACAGCCCTGCCCGCGTGCAAAGCGCAAATCCAAAGGGAGCGCCCTTGGACGTCGGCTCCGCTAGGCTTAATCGTAATCTTAATTCTAATCCTTCTGCGCTCGCAGCGCGTCGCGCAAGCGTGCCTCCGGCGGCAGAGATTAAGATTAGGATTACGATTACGATTAAGCTGACAAACCAATAGCCCAGCAGCTCTTCGTCAGCGCGGCGGACCGATCTCCCAGCGTTTCACGTCGCTGTAAAACGTCATGCTCGGATCGCCCACGGGCACGGCTTCGCGGAAGGGAAAATCGCGCAGCGTGGTGCTGCCAAAGATCAGCTCCGTCCAGTCCTGATAGTCGCCGCGCAGGAGGTCGGTGTAGAACGGCACGTTGCGGCTCACGGGCGACAGGAAGACGCCCGCCAGCGGACCGGGCAGCTTGTTTTGATCGCCCAAGTCCACCAGCTCTTTCATCTTCAGCGGCAGCCAGACGCTGTGCCGGTCGGCATACCAGCCGACGGCCCACGGCATGTCGGAGCCGATCACCTCGTTTGGATTGGTCCAGACGTTCAACCGCGCGATGGCAGCGGGAAAATACGGCGGGAACTGCACCACGCTGGTCTTCGTCATGAGCGTGTTCACCATCGGCATGGCGATGAAGATAAAGAGACCGGTGAAAAACGCCGTCCGCCACAGCGGCACGGTGCCGATGGCTAGCCGGCTGAAGAGCACCAGCACCAGCGCCAGCCCGAAGGCGAGCACGACCGGCAGAAACAGGACGTGCAGATTGCCCGGCGCGACGGGCCATTCTTCAGGCTGGTTGATCCCCAGCACGGCCGTGCTCGCCACCAGCCCCAGCCACATCGTCAGCACCGCCCAGCGAAAGACATCGGTCTCCGGTCGGCGGAAGGGATAGAGCAGACCGACGAAGAACGCCACCGTCAGCAGGCCCGCGCCGAGGAAGCGGGAAGGATCCTGGAGTTGCGCGGCGACGCCGCTTTGGACCTTCCCCCGGAAGAACAACGGCGGCGTGTTGCGCACGCTCGTCTCAAACGCGCGCATCCGGTGCGCCGTCGTGCTGCTGACGCCCTCGTAAAGCGCGTAGCCCGCGATGCCAAACGGATTTTTACTCACCCGATAATTCCGCGCCAGCCACGGCGACACCACGAGGAGGAACGGCACCGTCAGCGCCAGGATCGCCAGCAGGCGCGGGCGGAAATAGATCGTCGAGAACGCCAGCGCGCCGAGGAAAATGCCCACCGCCACGCCATGCCCCAGCACCAAGGCGCCGAGCAGCACGCCGACCAGCGCCAGCCAGAGCAGCGCCGTGCCCGGCGCGCCCGCCCGCCGCGCCTCCACCGCGCGCGCCAGCGCCAGCAGCGCCACCGAGAAAATGAGGAGCAGCAAATTTTGCGGCAGCCCCGCCGCGGCAAATTGCCAAGGCAAGTCGCACACCAGCAGCAGCCCCGCCGCCAGCAGCGCCAGCCGGCCGTCGAACAGCCGCCGCGCCAGCCGGTAGTGCAACAACACGGCGACCACGAAAAACACCATCGACAGCGCCGCGATCGCCCGCTCCGCCGGATGCACAAACTCGCCCGGCGCGTAGGTCGTCCTGGCCGCCTTGCTCGCGATGCCGCGCAGGAGCACCGAGTTCACCGCCGGCCCCAGCGGGGCATTGAACGTGTCGGGAAACGCCTGGCCCGGCGCGGGCAGGAGGCCGCCCTGTTCCAGTTGCGCGACCGCCAGCGGCCGGATGTTCAACGTGGAAAAGCCATGCCCCCGCGCCAGCTCCCGCGCCACCTGCGCCTGGTCGATGGCCTCCGCGCTGGCAAAACCGCGGAATTGCCACGGCAAAAACGCGATCAAGCCCAGATACGACAGCCCCAGCACCACGGCGATGACGACCACCAGCGCCCACTGCACGATCACCCGATAGCGCCCCTGCTCCAGCGCGTGGATGAAACCTTGCAAAACGGGCGATTCAGATGTGCTCATGGAGGCCGGCGCGCGATGGGAAAAGCCGGGGTCGCGTTTCTGTTTTTCAGAAACCTCGCCCGCCTTTCTCCGAAAGGCCCGCTATTGGAAACCAAGCCGCCGCGAGCCGCAAGCCCGAACGCCGCGACAATCCGCACCCGCGCAAAACGGCTTTTTCCCGTCCGTCGCGCGATTGACAACGCGCCGCGGTGGCCGTTATGCAGAGAAAGCTGGTTTTTCCCTCGCCGCAGAAGATGCCCGCGACGCTCCCTCCGCCCGTCACCGCCTGGCTGCCTCCGCCCGGCCGTCGCCGCACGCAAACGCTGGCGAGCCTGGTGCTGGGCGGATTGGCGCTGGCGCAATTGCTGGCGCTCGGCTGGTTTCTCGCCCGCGGCGGAGCGGCGGCGACCGCCCGGCGCGTGGGAGTCAGCCCGGCGACCAACTCCAGCGGCGGCGCCGTGGCGGCCACGACGACGGGAACGCCGGCCCCCAGAGACCTTGCCTCCGCGCCGTCCGGCGAGTTCCCGTCGGCTCCCACGGCGCCGACGCCCGCGGCGGCTTTGCCGACGCCGGGCACCGCTGCTCCCGCCGCCACCGGGTCGGAAGCTGCGGCCGGCGGCTCGGGCGGCTTTGCGTTGCCGACGCCGGCGCCGCGTTACCAAGCCAACCCGGCCGACCTCGTCGAGCAGGCCAAGGTGTTGCGCAGCCGCGGCGACACGCAGAGCGCGCTGGCCAAATTGCGCGAGGCGCAAAACCTTTCCGCCGACAACCCGCTCGTCATCGCCGAGCTGGCGCTGACGTATGAAGCGATGCAGTTGCCCGACCGCGCGACGCTCCAGTGGCAGCGGCTCTACGACCTCGGCGAATCGGTCGGCGCGCCGTATTACCTCGCGCAGATGAAACTCCGCCAGAGTGGCGGCATCCCCGGCGAAACTGCCGCGGCGGCGAGTCCTCCGACCGCTGCCGCCGGCGGTGGCTACGCGGCCAACGCGCTGCTGCGGCTGGTCGAGGTCAAGCAGGAGGAAGTCCCGGACCCGAGCGCGGAGAAAAAAGTCGCCGTGCGCATCGTGGTCAAAAACCGGCCGGGCAGCGCGATTGATCCGCGGCGGGTGAAAGTTTTTGCGGAATTCTACGACCTCGTCGATGGCAAGGACCTCGTGCAAACCGACGCCGAGACCGGCTTTCAATGGCTGACGCCGCCGGTCGATTGGGCCGACGACGCCTCGGAGATTCTGGAAGTCACCTACCTGCGGCGCAAGGACAGCGCCGGCGGTGCGGGCGCAAGCGGCAACAGCAACAGCAGCACGACGCCCTTGCTCCCGCCGCCGCCGATTCCCGCCGCCACGGGCAGCGGACGGAACCGCCGCGGCGGCAACAGCAGCCGGAACGCGGCGGCCACGCCGCTGCCTTCGCAAACGGAGGCGGCGGCGGCGACGCCCGCGCGCACGTATGTCGGCTACGTCGTGCGGCTGTATTACGACCGCCAGTTGCAGGATGGCAAAGCCGAGCCGGAGCAATTGCTCCAAAAGTTCACGCCCCCGCCCACGCTGCCGGCGGAGCAGTAGCAACGCCCGGCGGCGCGTTTTCGCTCGCCAAGACGCGGCGAACTTTGTCTTGTGGCACGGTTTAACCCTGTCGTGCTGCCAAGGCGTCCGGCATCTTTTTTTGAACTATAATTTCCCCCTCTGGGTTCGTGAGATGAAAATCCTGATCGTCGATGAGCAACTGGAGAACGCCGAGTCGCTCGCGCACGCCTTGCGCGTCGCCACGCCCCACGAGGTGCGCACCGCGGCGGGCGGCGCGCAGGCGCTGGCCTTGGCGCAAGGCGAGGCGGGGCTGCCCGACGTGCTCATCACCGAGGTCGTCATGGAAAAGATGGACGGCTTCCGGCTGCGGGAACGCCTGCGCGCCGCGCAACCGGCCTTGCACACGATCTACCTGACCGGCTACGACCTGAGCGCCTACGCCGATTACACCGCCGGCAGCCCCGTGTTGCTGAAGCCGACGGACCCCGCCGCCGTGCTGGCCGCCCTGCCGCCGCCGGTGGTCACGCCCTATCTCGCGCCGGAAAAAGCCGCGCCCTTGGACCGCAGGCGCACCGCGTCGAGCATCGTGCTGCCCGACGACGGCAGCGGCGGCGGCCGGCCGCAATCCCAATCCGCGCGCATCCGCACGCTCGTGCAAAAGCCGGGCTTCAGCGGCCAGCTCGCGCAGTTCGACCTCGCCGACATCGTGCAGATGTGCTGCCTCGGCAAACGCACCGGCCGCATGGTCGTCTCCCGCAACGCCCGCGAGCGCGGGATTCTCTATCTGGCCAACGGCGAGATCGTTCACGCCGTGGCGGGCGAGCATTCCGGCGAAGCCGCTGTCTATGCCATCGTCGGCTGGGCCAACGGGCAGTTTTCCTTTGAAGACAGCCTCCAGCCCGAGGCGCGCACCATCCACGCAAGCTGGCAGCATCTCCTCATGGAAAGCGCCCGGCGGCGCGACGAGGCGGGGGCCGGCGCCGCCGAGGAAGCCGCCGCGTCGGAGGCCGCCGCCGGCGCAGGCGAATTGGCCGGACAAACCCTCGGGCCGTTTGCGCTCAACCGCCTGCTCGGCAAAGACGACGAAGGCGAAGTTTTCGAGGCGGTGCAGACCTCCGTCGGCCGCAAGGTGGCCCTGAAGACGCTGGCGACAGCCGCCGCCAGCGACGCCGCCGCCGCGCAGACATTCCTGGACCGCGCCCGCGTCCGCGCCAACGTCCAGCATCCCTCCATCCTCGCCGTGTATGAAGTCGGCCAGTCCGACGACCGGATTTACTACGCGCGGGAATTTGTCGAAGGCGACACCCTCGCCGACCA
>Ga0213876_10002020_pt1 | contig 12119 bp, 11 predicted proteins | sample BarmaccomBMRX_R9_FD_160113 | JGI IMG/M metagenome (GOLD analysis project Ga0213876, IMG submission 160113) | Root-associated microbial communities from Barbacenia macrantha in rupestrian grasslands, the National Park of Serra do Cipo, Brazil - RX_R9 | ecosystem: Host-associated > Plants > Roots...
GATTATTTGGGCGGCTTGGGATTGCGGCGCGTCGATCTCGGCGGCCACGTACTGGGCTATAAATCGGCGGATTTCACCGTCCACCCCGGCAAGGATGCGCAGCACTTCGCCCCGGAAAGACTTCGACGACACGTTGACGGTGATGTCGGACGACCGCGGTTTGGCGACATCGACGATCAGCAGCAGTGGTTCGGCGGCACGCGCGGTAGCCCGCAGCGCGATGTCGCCTGCGACCACAAACCGCTGCTTGTCGAGTCGCAGGTCGAGCAGTAGGTCTATCGACAGCGGAATGTGGATGACGAACGTGATGAGGTCACCGAGGCGCCGCGTCACCCTGGGCTCCTCGATCTTGACGTTGGCGCTGACCTTGGCAATCCCGCCTGGTCCCTGGGCGATCGGCTCCATAGCGAACTCGCTGCCCGCGATGTCGGCGAATGCCGCGGCGACCCGGTCCGGGGTGACGGCCACCTCGAAGAACCTGCGGCCGAACTCTTCGTAGGTGACGTAGTCCTGGTTTTGCATAGATTTACACCGTCTCACGTCACCAGCTATAACGGCCGCTGATCCGCTCGCGTCGCAGCAAATTCGCGCGCAACTTGTACCACGACGGTGTGATCCGTGACCACCGCAACGAGTTGTGAACAATGCCACAAGCGAGCAATTCAATTCGGTGTGTCGGGCGGCGGCCTGCCAGGCTTGAACGCATGTGTGCCCAAGTAGCTACTGAGCAGCGCTCGGCCGGATCCCGGATCGAGGGCTTGCTCACCTGGCTGGGCGGCGGACACTGGCGCGAACTCGGTGAGCGTCACGAACGGTCCACTCACGCTGTCGCAGGCGCGGTGGTCCTGCTCGGAGCGCTGCTGGCCGGGCTCGTTGCGAGCCTGGCTGTGCACGACGCGGTGCGGTGGCCCCTGTGGGCCCTCCTGGCGCTGACTGTTGTGTTCGGGCTGTTGGTCGGCGCGGTGACCCGCGGCACCGCCAGCGGTTCCGCACAGGGCCGTCCCGGCCTTTTGGGAACGGTGGGACGGGCGTCGGTCGCGATCGCCATCGGCGTCGTCGTCGGTGAACTTGCCGCGGTCGCGGCGTTCTCCGGGGCCATCGACCACCGGCTGGACCAGCGCGCGTTAGAAAACGCCGACTCGGCACCCGGCGTCGCGCAGGCGTCGACGTCCCTCACACAGGCCCAAAGTGCGCGCGCAGCACTGGATACCGCCGTCGATCAGGCCCGTGGCCACCTGGACAACGCCTTGGTCGTGGCGCGCTGTGAGTACAACCCGACACCGCCCTGCCCGCAGACCCGGATCACCGGCATCCCCGGGCCGGGGCCCGAAACCCGCACGGCGAACGAACTTCTCGCCGACGCGCAACGTGAACTTGACAACGCCCTGGCCACCCGCGACCGCCAATCCCCCGAATTGGACGCCGACGTTGCCCGCGACCAGCAGGCCCTCGCCGCCGCGCGGCGCGCGGTGGTGGCGGACGCGGACCGGGGGTTGGGGGCGCGCTGGGTGGCGTTAAATGACCTCACCCTGGCCAGCGCGGGCGCGCTGCTGTTGCGGGTGCTGATGACCGCATTCTTCGCACTGCTGTACCTGCTGCCGTTGATCCTGCGGCGGTGGCGCGGCGAGACCACGCATGACCGCCACGCGGCCGCGCGCGCGGATCGCGATCGTGCCGACCTGGTGCGCGAGCGCGCCGACTTCGAGGCTGATACGGCCATCGCGATCAAGCGCGCCGAGGTGCGCCAGGCCGCCGAAATCATGTGGGCCGAACACCAACTCACCCAGACCCGCCTCGCCATCGAAGCCCAAGCCGAGATCGACCGCGAGCAACAACGTCGCCGCGTCAGCGAAGCGCTCGAGGCTCCCGTGCGGGCCTCGGTGCAACGTGGCTTCGAGCCAGTGCGCAAGCTAGGGGAGGAAGACATGTACCTGCCGATCGCAGCCGAAGCGGAGGCGGCCAGCCGCGCGGTTGCCGAATTGCCCTCTGCCGCAGAGCATCCCCGCGCCGAGGTCGCGGAGAACCTGCCCGCGCCGGCCGAGAAGGGTGGCGACGTTGCGGAGCGGGCGGAGCGCGGGGCACCGCTGATCCCTTCGATTTCGGATGCCACTGGTGCCGCTCGAGCAGCGGCTCGCTGGATTCGACCGTTGGTGCCGCCGATCGTCGCGCGGGCGATCGACAACACGACCCAGCCGCTGCGCACCGCGCGCCAGGTCTTCGAAGAGGTGGAGGAGATCGCGTTCTCGTTCAAGCGCACTCGCAAGGTGACGGTCAACTCTGAGAGCTCCGAGGGCTCTGATCAGCCGCCCGGTGCCGACCCACGGGTTTCGCACGCCGAGGCGCCGGTCAGCCCCACCCGGATCGAATCCATGCGCGACTACGGGAGGCACGCGGGGACGACCGAAAGGCTGGATGCCACCGCCGAGTACGCGCCGCTGCCGGGGGCGGGTGCGAATGACATCGATGCACTCGAGCCGACGGAGCACGGCGCTCATCGCGAGCTCGTACGGCGCGACGGGCCAGCCGAACTGCGTTCACCCGAGGAGCCTCGCCAGCTGCCGCCCGGACGATAACGGCGCATTTCGCCGGCGGCGTAGTATCCAGCCGACGGGACGAAGCGGGTCACTGCGGTTGAGGACCACGTGGCCCGGCCGAGCGATCGGGGGTCGTCGATGGATTGGGAGCGGGGCAGGGATCGCGTGGCGGAGGCGACTAGATGAAGATCACCCTGTTCCTCGCCGACGCGGCGCAACCCGACGCCCAGTCCGGGAAGGTGCATGCCCTCGGGTTGGGGTGGCGGCAATGCCAAACACCAACGCCCGCTTTCGCTTTGGTGGTATTTCTGGACATCGACTGGGATGAGACCAACAAACTGCACAAGCTCACCTGCCAATTGCTCACCACCGACGGCGAACCGGTGACGGTGCCGGGACCCAATGGCCGGCAACGTATCCTGTTCGAAGCGAGCGCCGAAGCGGGTCGTCTTCCAGGGGCAATCCACGGCACCCCGGTGCGCATGCCGCTCACGCTCAACATTCCCGCCGGAATACCGCTGGAGCCCGGGATCTACGAGTGGCGCGTGGAGATCCAGGGTTTCGAGCAGGCGACGGCGGTGGAGACGTTTATCGCGATCGGGCCGCCCCCACCGCAGGCGTCGTCCGGCTAGCGGCGGTTGCCACGACAAACATTGTGCGGCTGGGCGTTGCCCTTTGCGCTATTCGGCGCCGAACGCTTCGTAGAGGTCGGGCAGAAAACCCGCGAGGTGATTCATCTCCTGGGCACAATGGGCCAGCAGGTTACGGGCGGTGGCTTCCGAGGTGCCGAGAACCCGCGACGCGAGGGGCCGCACCGCCTTTGACGCGATGCTCGGGGCATTGCGCACCGCGATGTGCGGTCCGCCCATCCAGAATCGGGACCGCATCTCGGTCCCGCCCCGCGTGGAGCGGATGTGGTGGATGAACCATCCCGCGTCCACCGGGGCGTCACCGGAACCCAGTCGTGCGCAGATCGATACCGCGTCGGCGCTGTCGGGTGGGCAGCCCAAGGTCTCGGGAGCGACGAATTGGATTGCGGCGTTGAGCATTGTCGAACCGATGTACTCGCTGATGATCGACCAGCGCCCGACGTAGCGTTGCGCACCCCGGCGGCCGGCATCGTCGCCGTCTTTCCACGCGGCGAACAGGTGCGCCCGGGGATGCCACAGCTTGTAACGGCGGGTGTCGCTGCCGTGCCAGCCGAACCACCATGACCACATCTGCGGTGTGACCCCGGGCATGTCGGTGCGCACCGAGACCTGGAGGCTGCCGTCGGCGAGGATCCCGTAGCCGTTCTCGGTCTGCTGGTAACCGTCGTCGGCGACGCTCGCCGCGTCGTCGAATGCCAACAATGCCATGCCGCCCTGCGGACCGTGTTGCAGCGCCTCGATGACATGTGTTGCCAGCGGGGCCATTTCGGGCTTGAAGAACTTGCCGAACGGCGTGCTCGCGTCGCCGTCGCGGTAACCAAGGTAGAGATCATCGGCCATCAGATCCGCCCCATCCAACTGTTGAACAGGCCGTCGGGGTCGTATTCGGCGCGCACCCGGTCCAGCTTCGCCATCGCGGCGTCAGTGGCAAACCGTGCCGGACGCCGGCCGAGGTTCTCGTCGGCGAGCTGGATGCCGGTGGCCAAGTGGGACATGGCGGCCATGTTCGACCGCGCCCAGTCGTCGTACTTGGCGTCATCGGCCGGGTCCTTCCACGAGCCGTAGAGCGCGAGGTAGACCTCGTCTTCCAGGCTGTAGGCCATGTCCTCGCGGGTCGGGGATGGCCCCCAGTTCAGCCAGAGGAAGTGCGACGGGTGCGGTGGCATCGTGTCGAGGATCGTGTGGATGCCCGGCAGCAGATCGTCGGCCGGCGCCGACGTCCACATGTTGTCCGCCGTGTATCGGTGGTCGCCCAGGTAATGGCTCATGACGACGTCATACCAAGTGGGCAAATCGGTTGGCAGGTATGGCTGTTTGATGAGGGCCCGGTCGGTGACCGGGCACGTGTCGAATATTTCGAGCGCCTTTGCGGCCTCCGCTTCGGAGTCGGCGAACGCCGGCGACGCGCAGATGATGGCCGGCACATCGAGACCCATTTCCGGAACGCTGCGAGTGGCCAGCATCTGCATCTCGACTCGGCGGTCCACCTCGGCGCTGACGCCGCGTGCCCAGGTGTAAACCTCGTCGGCGGCATCGAACGGATAGATGTACAGGCTGGTGCCGCACACGGCCGGGCGTGGATACAGCTTTAGGTAAAACGATGTGACCACGGCGAAAAAGCCCGGGCCTGCGCCGCGGGCGGCCCAGTAGAGGTCGGCGTGGTCGTTCGCGTCGCAGTGGATCCGCTCCCCGTCGGCGGTGACGACCTCCAGGCCGATGACGCTTTCGCACGCCGGGCCCAGAACCCGGCTGTTCCAGCCGTATCCGCCCTGTAGCAGGTAGCCACCGACGCAGACGCCCTTGCAGTGCCCCCCGGGGAAGAACAGGCCATGCGCTTCCAGGTCGGCCATCAACAAACTGCCGCCCTTGCCGGGACCGACGACGGCCAGGCGCTTGTCGGCGTCGATGGTGACGTGATCGAGGCGGCTCACATCGAGCAGCAGGGCGCCGTCGCGCAGGTGGCTGGCGGCGAAGCTGTGCCCGCCCGACACGATGCTGACCCGATGCCCGTTGGCCTTGGCGTAGCGCAGGGCAGCGCCGATGTCGGCGACATCGGCGGCCTGAACGATCACCTCGGGGTAGCGATCGGGCACCCGTTGGTGCCAGACGGTTTTGCGGCGGGCACCCTCGTACCCGTCCTCGCCGCGGAGGAAGTGCCGGCCCGCAGGTAGCGCACTCATCTGGACTCCCTAGCACCGACGTAGATCCACAATGCGGTTCTTTGTGGTCCGCTATGCGGCACCCTAGTATCTCCGCGGCGGCCATCGCTCGACGGACCGCCGCGCCCTGCGCTCAGCCGGTCGGTACGGCCTTCGTGAACAGTCGGCCCCATTCACGACGCGCCGCGGACTGCGCATCCACGAAGCTGGGTGTCTTCTCGCCCTCGCCCGCCAGGTGCACCAGCGCCCACGCCAGCGCGAACACCGGCACCTTGTGACGCAGTGCCGCGCTGTGCAATTCGTCGAACGCGGCGTCCGAGCGGCACCGGCGCAGACCGATGAGGATGCCGCGCGCGGTGTCGAGGATACGACCGGAGTGCGGATTGCACGAAGTCTGAGCGGCAACCCCGTTCGCCATATTCGCCATAGTGTTGCGATACCTTCCTGTTGCGTCCCACGACATCCGTCACCCACCGGGCGGAACGCTAACCCTGTGGCGGAACAGAATCCGTGCGGTACGCATCGTCGCGACTGTGATCGTCAACTGATGCCCCGATCCTCAATTGACGCCCCGTGCCATGATTTGTGAATCAATCCCGCTGTGCCATACCGCCGCCGATATCGATATGGGGCCGTGACCGTGTTGGTATCACACCGACGTCGTTGTCGCAGAGTCGTTTTAGCGCCCCGCGGCGTTAGGGCCCGAGCACGCGCTGGGTGTCGTGGTTGAGAAGGACCCGGTGGGGATCGAGTCGGTCGCGGAAGTCCGGCAGGTTGTCGTCAATCTTCTTGTACGAGTTGCAGTTTGGTTTTGCACCCAAGCCTCAGAGGATGGCCTTGAGGTCCTTCGCGCGCTCGATTTCATCCCACTCCACGTTGAGTTCGAGCAGGATCTCCTCGGTGTGCTGGCCATGCTCGGGCGCGCGGGCCGGAGCCGGCGGGGTTTCGTCGAACTGCACGGGCGCGGCGACAATCCGGTATCGCTCACCGTGGTCGTCGACGTTGGTCACCGTGTAACCATTGGGTTCGACCTGCGGGTCGTTGAGCGTTTCCCGGGGCGTCGCCAGTGCGGCCCACACCCCCGGTTCGTCTTGGAGGGCCTTGCGCCAATGCGCGAGATCCTGGCTGGCGAAGACTTTCGTGAAAATGGCGGTGGCTTCGGCCGCGTTGGCGATCAGGTTGCTCGACGGCACGAATCGCTCGTCATCGGCCAACTCCGGCAGACCCATGCGCCGGCAGAAACCGGCCCAGAATTTGTCGGGCTGTAGGAACACAAGCTGAATCCACCTGTCGTCTTTGGTTTTATAGCGGTTCACCAGGGCATTGATGGCCAGCCCGGGCGGTGCCCCCGGGATGCCGTCGATGTCGAAGAAGTCGGCGGCCGAAATCGACGGCGCAATGGCCCACATCGCCTGAGCCAACAGCGAGGAGTCCACGATGGTCGGCTCACCGGTGCGCTGCCGGTGGAACAACGCGGCGCACACCCCACCGGCCAGCGTCGCCCCGCCCTGCAGGTCACCGAATGCCGGGCCCTGAACGGCCGGCGTCTCCGTTCCGAACGGCGTGAGCGTATACGCCACCCCACCACGGGCCAGGTACGTCGCGGCGTCGAACCCCCCGCGGTCGCGGTCCGGACCGCGCACCCCCAGCCCCGTGCCGCGCGCGATGATGATCTTCGGGTTGACGGCGCGGATGTCCTCGACGGTGAGCCGCGCCCGCTCCAATGCGCCGGGTAGCCAGTTGGTGAGGAACACATCCGCACTGGCCAGCAGCCGCGCGAACAGCTCGCGACCGGTCTCCGATTTCACGTCGATCGCGATGCTGCGTTTGCCGCGGTTACCCAACTCCAGGATGAAGTCGGCGTCGACGCGGGCGGCTTCGCGCGTGAAACCGCCGACCACCAGCGCCCGTGCTGGATCGCCCGCGGTCACGCCCTCCACCTTGATGACGTCGGCGCCCCAATCCGACAGAGCGGCACCGGCCGACGGCACATACGTCCACGACGCCAGCTCGACCACCCGGACACCGCTGAGAACGCCGGACATGACCAACCTCCTCGGTCGCCATCATTTCTTGCTATTTTAGATATTCTAGTTACCGTAGAGGATACAGTTAGCCCGACTGCCGCCACGGCGAGTTTTCGTGGCAGTACTTCGTGGGAGAGATCCGATGGAGCCGACCGTTGGTACGATCCCGATCCCTCACGCGGTGCCCGCATTTATCGGACCATTCGAATTTCACGGCGCGCTGACTACGTTGGCGGCGAACGACTTTCGGCCGCGATACCGCATCGGGAGCGGGCACGGCTGTAGGTATTTGCCAACCGCGCGATAGGACGGGCTATGGGCAGGGTGACCGGCAAGGTGGCGGTAATCAGCGGGGCTGCGCGCGGCCAGGGTCGCTCACATGCACGGATGCTCGCGGCCGAGGGTGCCGACATCATCGCGGTGGATCTGTGCGCCGACATCGAGACCAACGAGTACCCGCTTGCCCGGCCGGAGGATCTGGACGAGACGGCACGCCTGGTCGAAAAGGAAGGCCAACGCGCATTCACAGCGATCGCCGACGTTCGTGACCGGGTCGCTCTGGCAGCCGCTATCGACAACGGCGTGGCCGAGTTCGGCCATCTCGACATCGTGGTGGCCAATGCAGGTATCTGCCCGCTCACCGCCGGCCTACCGCCGCAGGCGTTTGTCGACGCCGTCGACGTGGATCTGGTCGGCGTGCTCAACCTCGTGCACACCAGCATCAAACATCTGCAGGCGGGCGCGTCGATCATCGTCATCGGGTCCAATGCGGCGTTCATGTCGTCGATGAACACCAGCGGCATCGACGGCGGCCCCGGCGGGGCCGGCTACGCCTTCGCGAAATTGGCTGGCGCGCATTACGTTAACGACTTTGCACGGTCGCTGGCTCCGTTCTCCATCCGGATGAACGCGGTGCACCCGACCAATGTCAACACGGACATGCTGCACAGCGCACCGATGTACCGGGCGTTCCGGCCCGATCTGAAAAACCCGACCCGCCAGGACGCCGAGCCGGTCTTCCCGCTGGTTCAGTCGATGCCAATCCCCTATGTCGAACCCGAGGACATCAGCGAGGCCGTGCTGTTCCTCGCCTCCGACGCCGCGCGCTACATCACCGGGCAGCAGCTACGCGTGGACGGCGGCGGCTTCCTCAAGGTCAAGCCGTGGTCGGGTGCGTGACGGCGATGCGGAAGCCCGCACGAATCATACTGCCCTGCAAAGGAAACGGAGCTGATGGTGGGCGCGGATCACTCCCGGCATGCTGACCAGACCCAACGCCGACTGTACGCGTTGATGGTTCTGATGAAGGCGGCCGACGACCGGCTGTCCAAGGGCATCGGCACCGGGGAGTTCATGTGCGTGTACTGGCCGTCGCGCGGCCAGGAGGCCGTCGCCGCGGCGATGGGCGTGTCGTTGCGACCCGACGACCAATTGGTGACCACCTACCGCGGGCTGCACGATCTGATCGGCAAGGGCGTTCCGCTCGAGGAGATCTACGGCGAGATGATGGGGCGCACTGTCGGCGCCAGCCGCGGCAAGGGCGGCACCATGCACATCGCCAAGCCCGACAGGGGCGTGATGTTTTCGACCGGCATCGTCGGGGCCGGGCCGCCGGTGGCGGTCGGATTGGCGATGGCCGCCAAGCGCAGGGGCCTGGACCGCGTCACGGTGGTCAGCTTCGGTGACGGCGCGACCAACACCGGTTCGTTCCACGAGGCCGCCAACATGGCCGCCCTGTGGGATCTGCCGCTGGTCTTCGTGTGCCAGAACAACCTCTATGCCGAAATGACGCCCACCCGCGACACGATGAAGCTTGAGCACGTCGCCGAGCGCGCCGCCGGATACGGCATGCCGGGGGTTCGGGTCGACGGCAACGATCCGCTTGCGGTGAAAGCCGCGCTCGATGCGGCGCTGGACCGCGCGCGCGCCGGCGGCGGTCCCACCTTGCTCGAATGCGTGACGTTCCGCTTCCGTGGTCACTACTTCGGCGACCGGATGCCTTACATCCCCAAGGAACAGCTCGCCGCCGCGCTGGAGGCCGACCCGGTGCCGCGGTTCCGCCGCCACCTCGCCGAGGCGGGCGTCTGCGCGGACGACGAGCTCGACCGCATCGACAGCGAGGCGCTGAAGACGGTTGAGACGGCCTTGGGCGCGGTCATGACTGCGGAATCTCCCTCCAGCGCCGAACTCGACCACGACGTGTACGCCAGCCCGATCAACTACCCGGTGTGAGGACATGCAGGACGGGGACATGCAAGACAAAGAGATGACGATGCGCGAGGCGCTGAACCTCGCGCTGGATCAGGCGATGGCGGCCGACGACCGCGTGTTCCTGCTGGGTGAGGATATCGCCGACCCTGGCGCATCCGGGCCAACCGCGGGGTTGTCGACGAAATACGGCCACGAACGGGTGCTGGACACGCCCATCTCGGAAGCGGCGATCGTCGGCGCCGCGATCGGCGCGGCCATCGACGGCCTGCTGCCGGTGGCAGAGATCATGATCATGGACTTCATCGGCATCGCCGCCGACCAGCTGATCAACAGCGCCGCCAAACTGCGGTTCATGACCGCGGGGCGCACCACCGCCCCGATCACCATCCGCACCCAGGTCTATGCCGGACTGGCCACCGGGGCGACGCACTCGCAGACCCTGGAGGCGTGGTTCATGCACATCCCCGGCATGAAGGTGATCGTGCCCGCCACCCCGCGTGACGCCAAAGGCCTACTGACCACGGCGATTTTCGACGAGGACCCGTGCCTGTTCGTCGAAACGATCCGCCTGCAGAGCAAGAAGGGACCGGTTCCCGTCGACCCCGGCTTCTCGATCCCGTTGGGCCACGCCGATATCAAGCGCCCCGGCACCGATCTCACGCTGATCAGTTACGGTCGCGCTGTGCATGACGCGCTCGCGGCGGCGGCCACGCTCGCGGAACAGGGCGTGCGCGCTGAAGTCGTCGATCTACGCACCCTGGTGCCGCTCGACGTCGAGACTATCGTCGAATCCGCCCGTCGGACAAGAAGAGTCGTGATTGTGCACGACGCGGTCCAGTTCGCCGGTCCCGGTGCCGAGATCGCGGCGATCCTGCAGTCGGAACTGTTCGGCGAGCTGGCCGCGCCTATCGAGCGGGTGGGCACCCGGTTCGTGCCCAATCCGGCCGCGGCCGTTCTGGAGGCGCAGGTGTATCCCTCGCCGGGACGAATCGTCGCGGCCGCCCAGCGCACCCTGGAGAAGGCGAAAGTGGATGGCTGACTTCATCATTCGCATTCCACGGGTGTCGGTGGCCGTGTCGGAAGCCGAGCTGACGGAGCTTCTCGTCGATACCGGTCAGCCGGTCGAAGAAGGCACGCCGATCTATGTGATCGCCACCGAGAAGGTGGAACAGGAAATCGAAGCTGGCGCGTCGGGCACCGTGCAATGGACCGGCCAGATAGGGACCACCTACGACATCGGCGCCGAAATCGGCGTGATCACGTCCTAACGGAAGGGAAGAACCTATGGATCTCAACGAGACCCGGGAGAGGATCATCTACGAAAAAGAGGGCCCGATCGCGCGCGTCACGCTCAACTGGCCTGAGAAGGCCAACGCCCAGGACCAAAAGCTGGCCGAGGAAGTCGACGCCGCGCTGTTGGACGCGGACCGCGACTACGACATCAAGGTGCTGATCCTCAAGGCCAACGGCAAGGGCTTCTGCTCGGGACATGCCATCGGCAACAACGCGGTCGACTACCCGGACTTCGTGGCGGGGGCAAAGGTCATGGGCACACCCTGGAAGCCGCAGACCGATCTGTTCGTCAAGCCGATCCTGAACTTGTGGGAGTTCTCCAAGCCGACGATCGCGCAGGTGCACGGCTATTGCGTGGGGGGCGGCACCCACTACGGGCTGACTACCGACATCGTCATCGCCGCCGAGGATGCCTACTTCTCCTACCCGCCGTTGCAGGGCTTCGGCATGCCTTCGGGTGAATGTTCCATCGAGCCTTGGGTCTTCATGAACTGGCGGCGCGCCGCGTACTACCTCTACCTCGCCGAGGTCATCGACGCCAAGAAGGCGCTCGAGGTCGGTCTGGTCAACGAGGTGGTGCCGCGCGACCAGCTCACCGACCGCGTCGAGGCGATCGCCCGCCACATCGCGCAGGCCCCGATGACCACGCTGCTGGCGACCAAGGCCAACCTCAAGCGGGCCTGGGAGCTAATGGGCATGCGGGTGCACTGGCAGAGCTCCAACGACCTCGTTGCGCTCGCGTCGATCAGCAAGGACGTGCAGGAGCTGATCCAGACGGTCTTCAAGGACAAGGTGTTGCCCTCCGAACAGGCCCGGCGGCAGGCAGCGGCGGCCGCGCAGACCGATGGCGCGGCAACAAGTTAGCTGCTCCGGTATGCCAGTCAACATCGCCGACCACGCAACCGCGGCCGCGCCGGCCTTGATCCTGTCCGGCGGCGGCACCGTCTCCTACGCCGAACTGTTTGCCCGCAGCCAGCGCGTCGCCGCGCTGCTGCACGAGGCGGGGCTGCGGCCCGGCGACGGCGTGGCCCTGGTCCTGCCGAACCGGCCCGAGTTCTTCGAAATCACTTGGGGCTGCCAACTTTCCGGGCTTTACTACACCGCCGTCAACACCCACTTCACTCCCGACGAGGTCGGCTACGTGGTCGGCGACTCCGACGCGAAGGCGGTGTTCTTGGACGCTTCGATGACCAGCCTCGCCGCTTACGTCCGGGAGGCGACCGGCGAAGTCGATCTCCACGTGGC
>Ga0213876_10002021_pt1 | contig 12118 bp, 13 predicted proteins | sample BarmaccomBMRX_R9_FD_160113 | JGI IMG/M metagenome (GOLD analysis project Ga0213876, IMG submission 160113) | Root-associated microbial communities from Barbacenia macrantha in rupestrian grasslands, the National Park of Serra do Cipo, Brazil - RX_R9 | ecosystem: Host-associated > Plants > Roots...
GCAACCCTCCTGTAACCGCCACGCTTGTCTAAACGAAGTTAGTCGCCCAAGAGCTTGCCGTAAGGCTCGAGCGACTCAACGTTGTCGCAGACTGCCTTCACGGCGGCAGTTATGGGAACTGCCAGAAGCAGGCCAACACCTCCCCAAACGATGCCCCAAAACATGAGCGCTACCGTTACCATCAGCGGATTCAAACGCACGCGCCGCCCGATGATTTTCGCGTACAGGAAGTTCATAGCAATAACGTGGAACGCGGCCGTAACTACGACAATGGTCAGGATGATCTTGAACCGGTTCGGAATGGCGATGGCGGCCAGCACTGGCGGCAACAGCGACAGCGGCAGACCGACATAGGGCACCAGACTAAAGAACGCGCTGAGTGGCCCGATCAAGGGCCAGTAGGGGACACCGAGAATGAAAAATGTGATTGCGCTAATGCTGCTGAGAAACACCCACAGCAGGAAGTTGCCAAGCACGTAAGCGCGCGTGGACTCGCCGATGCCGGTCCATGTGCGCCCCACTTGATATCGTTCTTCTCCTGGAAACAGGCGCAGAATGCCTTTGTTCAAATGGTCGCGCCAGCTCAGCATGAAGTAGACCAGGAAGGGCACGAAGGAAGCCATCACTAACACGTGGAAGTAACCGGCGACATAGCTGTAAATCACGCTAATGGCCGGTGTGGGATCGGTGTGCAGGCGGACTTCTTGAATAGGAGGTGGTACGTTCGGCAGGGTGATGGTGGTATTCGGTGCTGCGCCACGGCGCCGACGCTTGCTCGTGTCTTGCGGCTTCTGCTGGATTTGTTGATTTTGCTCGCGGAGGCTCTTGGGAACTAGCGCTTCGATGCTGCGCTGCTCCACCTCGTCGATTCGTTGGTTTGCCTTGCTCCAAAGCTCGTTTAGATGGGCCGTGTAGGCGGGCAAATCCTCGGAAAAGGTGGAAAACTGCGACCACGCCATGGCCGAAAGCAGATACACCCCGATGAAAGCGACACCCAACACGATGCCGGTCGCTGCCGCTCTGGGCAGTCGTAGCTTCATTACCAAGACGACAACCGGATCGAGAATAAAGGCGAACAGCGCCGAGATGATGAGAGTTACAAAAAAGTCGCGGCCGTAGTAGAGCAGCGCTACTGCGGCGGCTAGCGCTATCAAAGATGTTGTAAACGGAACGGCTTGTTGAGTTGGCTGCGGAGGGCTGAACAGTGCCAAAGCGACTTGCGGCCTCGGTATCCGTACGATAACACGCGATGCCGCCTTATAATCCAAGTTGACCCAAGGTAGAATTCTGGCGCTGGATGTGGGGCGAAAGCGCATCGGCCTCGCAGTAAGTGACGAGTTGGGAATCACGGCGCAGGGCATCGAGACGCTGCAGCGCACGCGCATTCGCGATGATCTCGCTGCATTGAAAGCCATAGCGGAAGGCTGGAACATTCGTCTGTTGTTGATTGGCCGACCGCTGCACATGAACGGGTCTGAAAGCCGCCAGAACGAGTACACAAAGGAGTTCGCGGAGCGCTTGCAGCAGCACCTTTCGCTTCCCGCTGTGTATTGGGACGAGCGTCTGACCTCGGCCGAAGCCGAGCGGATGCTGCGCGATGCTGGGGCTTCGCTCGATCAGAAGAAGAGATCGGTAGACCGGCTGGCGGCTGTGCTGCTGCTCGAAAGCTATTTGGAATCGCAGCACTTGGCGGCGATAAACGAGGCAAACCTTGCCTAGCCGCCGCGGCCGGGTGCGGCGTTTTCTCGCGATCATAGCGGCTCTCAGCATTTTCGTGATACTCGTGGGGTCGGTCTTTGCCGGCTACTGGTATTTCGGTCCGTATCAGGGGTTTGATGCGGAGACATTCGTGGAACTCGAACACGGCATGTCTTCGCGCCAGATTGCGGGCACTTTGGAACGGCAGGGTGTTGTGAAATCGCGCTGGGCCTTCCTGTTCATACGCCTGCTCCATTCACGCGCGCCGTTGCAGGCTGGTGAATATCGTTTCGGTTCGCCGCAGACGCCGTGGCAGGTGTTTGAAGAGATCCGCAAAGGCGAAACCTTCTATGAAGAGTTGACCATTCCGGAGGGAAGCAACATATTCGATATCGCCGATATCCTGGCACGGGGTGACACAGTAACTCCGGCAGATTTTTTGAAAGCCGCGGCCGATCCGGCGATGATCAAAGATCTGGATCCGCTCGCGCCCAATCTCGAGGGTTATCTGTTTCCGTCTACTTATCGCGTCACACACCGGACCACGGCGCTGCAACTGTGCCAAACGATGACAGCCGAGTTTCGAAAAGTATGGGGCGAAATCGGGGGAACGGCTCGGAAGGCGGACACCCACCGCCTGACGATTATTGCCTCACTCGTAGAAAAAGAAACCGCCATGCCGCCCGAGCGGCCGCTGGTGGCTGCCGTGTTCGACAACCGTCTCGCTGCCAACATGCCGTTGCAGTGCGACCCAACGACCGTCTATGCAGCGCAGTTGGAGAATCACTACAAGGGCGTTATTCACAAATCGGATCTCGCCAGCACAAACCCTTACAACACCTACACTCACGCCGGACTTCCGCCAGGGCCGATCGCCAATGCGGGCATCTCGTCGTTACGCGCTGCTCTGCATCCGGCCGATGCGGCTTACATGTATTTCGTGGCCAATCCCAACGGCTCGGGCACGCACCATTTTTCGGCTACGCTCGAGGAACACGAAAAAGCAGTGCTTGCCTACCGTCAGGGCACGCACCGCTGATCAGGCCTTGAGCGGGGGTCGCTGAGTGCGATAGGGATGGATTCTGAAAACGTTATGTATGGAAAGAGATTTCGAACAAGATAACTCCGAATTCGCTGAAGAAGACCTGACGGGATACCAATCACTCAGGAATACATTCCTGCGCCTGATCCGAGAAGTCAACTCAGACCCGGCGGCGCTGGTGGTACTAAGGGCCATCTCTCGTCGTCGAGGAGAAGATTACGGCTGCAATTAGAAGTTTCGTGTTTCACCCGGAACAACTGGAGCGAGCACGCTTGAGCTTCGCAGACAAGGTGGCGATTGCCCGATCGATTTCGCTCGATGGGGCAAATAACAGCATGTGGATGTCGTGCTGAAGTTGAACGCGCTTAGAAACAGACTGGCGCATTCACTTGATAGTGCGGCAAGGCCTAAACCGCTGCACGAACTTCGGTCAACGTACATCAAAGAAGGTGAAGGCAGAACAAGGTAGTACGGAGGACTAGACAATGCCCATCTGTTAGCGGGAGCAAGCGCGATGTGTATCGGATTCTTGTCTGGTTTAGAAAAGGAAGGATTGTGCCCGTAAACTTCTGTAAATAGGCGAGCACTGGCGAGCACTTCAGGGCGAAGCAGAGCGAGCCAAACAGAATCTCCTTAAAATGTTTGTGGCAAGAAACGTTGAAAGGAGAGAACGGAATGGCTCGCAAGAGCAACGATAGCGAACTGAAACAGGCATGGCAAGCAGCGGCATCCGGTGATGGCGGAATGCGCGCACTGCTACAGAGGGTGGTGCAGCAAGTGCTTGAGGCGGAGATGACGAGCTTTCTGGGGCGGCGCGGCTACCGGAACGGCTATAAGCAGAGGCTGCTCAAGACGCGGGTGGGCGAGCTGGAACTGTTGGTTCCCAAGGACCGGCACGGCGAGTTCCAGACCGAGCTGTTCGAGCGCCTTCAGCGCAGCGGGAAAGCGCTGGTGCTGGCGATTATGCAGATGTACGTGGAAGGGGTTTCCACACGCAAGGTGCGCGACATTACCGAAGCGCTTGCGGGCTGGAGATTGGCAAGAGCCAGGTTTCTGCTTTGGCGCAAAAACTGGATGAGGAGGTCCAACAATGGCGCGCTCGCACGATCGAGAACAACTATCCCGACCTGATGGTCGATGCACGGTATGAGAAAGTGCGACGTGGTGGGGAGGTGATCAGCCAGGGCGTGCTGATCGTGGTGGGCATCAGCGCCGAGGGTATGCGCGAGGTGCTGGGCGTATGGGTGGCGGATTCCGAGAGCGAGGCCAGCTGGGGCGAGGTGTTCAGTGATCTGAGCCGGCCCGGTTGCGGGGTGTGCGGTATGTAGTTTCCCGACGATCACCAGAGCAGAGCCATCGACCGGCACTTTCAGGGAGTGATGTGGCAGTGCTGTCAAGTGCATTTCGTGCGCAACGTCCTGAACCACACGGCGGCGCGCGAAAGGACATGGGTGCTCGGGCTATTGAAGGTGATCACCGAAGCTCCGAGGCTTGTGACAGCACGAAAGGCGCTGCCGAAGCAGTCGAGGCGCTGGGACGGCGGGTGCCGAAAGCGGCTGCTCCTGCTGGACACCTGTGGCGAAGAGATCCTGGCCATATACCAGTTGCCCGAAGCGCATCGGAAACGCATGCGCTCGACCAACATGCTCGAGCGAGTCAACCAGGAGATCAAGCGCCGCACGCGAGTGATTCGAATCTTTCCCAATGAACAAGCCTGTGTGGCGGCTGGTGAGCACGCTGATGATGGAGCTCAACCAGGAATGGATGGAACGCATTTATCTCAACATTGAGGCGAACACCGAAAGCGCCGAGCCGAGCAAAGCGGCGGCCTAATTCACTACCTGGGTTCCTGGCTACGACGCGCGAACATGTCGATAACGGAAGCGATTGCGGATGTTTTTGGAAAAGTATTGGCCTTTGGAGTCGGAGGCCAGAAAGGCGCGATACTGTTGCGGTGGGAAGTCGAAGTAGCAGTACAGTTCGCCGCTATGAAAACGCAGGTACAGCGTGCGCGTGGCAGGAACGTACGCAGTTGCGGTGAATACGCTGGAATCCAATGGCAACCAGTCCACCATTCCCTTCCTCTCCACATTTTCGACCTCGGGCTACCCCACGACCTGATTCACTGCCTGCGTTCCGGGCTCCGCCCTCCACTACGGCAGCGAATCGAATAAGGAAGCAGATGATTAACTTCGGAGATTCAATTTACAGACAACTTCGGGCTTGATTAAGGAAAGCTCGTTCAGCGTTCTGGTCGAAAGGCTGCTCCGTCCATCAGCTCTGTCACAATTTTGATCAGTTCCGCCCGGGGAATGCTAAATAAGCTCGCCATTTGGTCGAGATGAGCCAGCATGGTCGGAGTAAGGGCTGGCCCTTACCCGGTGTTTGGATATCCCACAGCTTCAGCAGAAGAATCTCATCGATTCCGCGCTGGTTTCCAGGCGTTCCGATTGCTTCTTGCGTTCTCTGTTTCTCATAACCTGCTCCCTGCGACATGTTCACGGACCGGGGATATCGCGGAGATTTCATTCCGTGATGGTTTGCCAGAAATCTTACATACTCGTCGCGATATTCTTCATCGTTCACGTGAGCCCACAAGGAACTTGTACTTGAGTCCATCGCAAACTTGCAGCCAAGCTTTACCTTGCCGCCCTGCTAAGGGCTTCGATACAAATCGGGTAGCGAGTCCTCAAGAAGGTCGGGGTCTTCTCCACTACGTGCAAATCCGGCACGGCGCAATACGGGCGAACCTGCATCTTCGCGATACCTTCGGGGAAGAGATACTCGGTCATCAGAGCGTCGCGCTCCTGTTTCCGGATGTCCTCGAGTGTCACTTTACGCTCTGCTTAGCTCCCCAAGCTTGTAGCACCGCCCGTTCCACGACGTTGACATGCGGGCCGGACCATATTTCCATGGATGTAAAATTAAGAAAGCAGTCGACCAATGGAACTCAAGGAAGTAGTGAAGGAGAAATACGGACAGGCCGCGCTACGCGTCAACAACGGCGGTAGCTCGTGCTTCAGAGCTTCGACGGCGCTCGATGGGTGTTGCGACCCGATTACGTCAAATCTATACGACGCCGCGCAAACCGGCGAACTGCCGCAAGAGGCGGTCTTGGCTTCGCTCGGGTGCGGCAATCCAACTGCGTTAGCGCAGCTTCATGCGGGGGAAACGGTGCTCGATCTCGGCTCGGGGGGCGGAATTGATGTGTTGCTGTCGGCGCGGCGTGTCGGGCCTTCGGGCAAAGCGTATGGCCTCGATATGACGGATGAAATGCTGGCGCTGGCGCGCGAGAACCAGCGCAAGGCCGGAGTTGAGAATGTCGAACTTCTCAAAGGGGAAATTGAAAACATCCCGCTGCCGGATAACTCGGTGGATGTGATCATCAGCAATTGCGTTATCAACCTGTCCGGCGATAAGGACCGGGTGTTGCGCGAGGCGTTTCGCGTGCTGAAGCGGGGCGGACGCTTGGCGGTGTCGGATGTAGTAACATGCGGCGAGGTCCCGGCAGAGGTGCGGCACAATATGCTGCTGTGGGTGGGCTGCATCGCAGGAGCGCTTCGGGATGACGAGTACGTGGCGAAGCTCGCCCAGGCTGGCTTCGACAACATCGAGATTGAGCCCACGCGCATATAGACATCGAGGACGCCCGAACATTTTTGAGTGGACAGGGCGTCGATGTGGACGCGATTGCGCCACAGGTGCAGGGCAGATTCATGAGTGCGTTTATTCGCGCAGTCAAAGCCCTATAATTTCCTGATGGCGAAACCCGCTTACCCACATCCGGACAAACTTGAGCTGTACGAGAAATTGATAGCGACGAATCCCGAAGTTCAGTTGAAAGGAGCCAGCGTTCCCAACACGATCCATGACGGCCACATGTTCAGTTACCTGACAAAGGATGGCAAACTGGCGCTGCGTCTGCCGAAGGGCGTACGCGAGGAATTCCTCAAGAAGTATAAAGCGAATCTTTGCGTGGCTTACGGAAGGGTACAGCCGGAGTATGTCGAAGTGCCTGATGCGCTGCTAAGCAAAACGCCGGAGTTGAAGAAGTATTTCAAAGCCAGTTTCGACTATGTCAGTTCGCTCAAGCCGAAACGCGCAAAATAAGGACTGGGCCTTTCGGCCCGCGTTGCTATGGAGGCGTTTGCAGCCTCGGAACGCGGTACAACATCAGTTCGCGGAAAAGCCGCTCACTCAGGTGCTTCGAGAGCCAGCTCCCCATGAACCAGTTCCGGAGCGCTTCGAGAAATGGATGATCGAGTTGCAACAATCGGCCGCTTTGCCAGGAATTGCGCACGATCGCCGACGTACGCGGGATGCGGCGTTGCTCGTACTCGCGCAAGGCCGCTTGGACGGTTGCGGTTGTTGGCGCAGACAATCGGCCAGGACGATGGCATCCTCCAGGGCCTGGCAGGCGCCCTGTCCTAGATTCGGAGTGGTGGCGTGGGCTGCGTCTCCCAGCAAGGTGACGGGGCCGCGTCCCCACCAGGAGAGCGGCGGCCGGTCGATGATGTCGTTTTGAATGATCGAACTCGCGGAAGTGCGGGCGACTATTTCGGGGATTGGACTTGGCCAGCGGTCACAGGTTGCGACAGCTTGGGAGCTTGCGTCTACTTTGGAGTTGCGGAGGGATGAGTTCTTGGTGAGAAACCAATAGAACTGACCTGGTCCGCAGGGCCAGAGCCCGAACTGGCTTCCGCGACCGACAGCGAGGAGAGACGTACGATCGGGGATGACTCCCTCGCCGTGAAAAATTCCGCGCCAGCAGGTGTAACCGGCGTAGCGAGGCTCCGCCGGCCCGTGCAGTTGATCGCGAATCACAGAGAAGATACCGTCGGCACCGACAACGATGTCGCCCTCGATGTGCCGGCCGCCTTCGAGTACAGCAGCCGAGCCCTCGAAACCGATGCAGCGGGCACCAGCTTGAACCGCCGAGGAGGGCAGTTCTTCGAGCAGAATCTGTTGGAGAGCCGCGCGATGAACGCAGACGTTGGGCGCGCCCGCCCTGCGGGTGATTTCCGAAAGGTCGATGACGCCTATGTGCCGCCCGGTGACAGTTTGCGAGACGAGACGCTCAACGACCGAGCCAGCCCCGCGGACCTTGTCATCGAGGCCCAATTCGTGCAACGCATTCATTGCGTTCGACCAGAGGGAAAGACCGGCGCCCACTTCGGCGATTTGGGCGGCGCGCTCTATCACCAGGCTTTCCACGCCAACACGCCGAAGCGCTACAGCGGCTGCGAGGCCGCCGATCCCTGCGCCGACGATGACGACGCGCACGAGGCAAGTCTAGCAATGGGGAGGCGTATCGCCTCGGCACCGCTACCGGTCGCGATCATTTCCTGAAGGTGGCGTTCATTTGACTAGCACAGGTCTTCGCGGTTGCGTTGAAGGTTTGCAGCGATTCGTAACCGTGCGAAGTTAGCCAGTCGATGACGCGCGCGGTGATGTTTTCAGCGCTGAAGGGTCGCTGCGGTTTATACGCTGCAGTTTTCGGGAGGAGGGCCACGATGATCTCGTGCGATCCCGTATCGAGCACCTTTGTCTCGGAGTAAGTTCTGGGCTGGTGCGTGTTCTTCAACAGCGACATATTCAAAGCAACAGAACCTTCGCCGAGGTTGTCGGTTGGCCCGGAGTCACCCACGACGGCGGCCTGAACTACGCCGTTGGCCGGATTCAGCGCAATCAGCAGATCGCCTGTGCTTACGCCAAAGTGCTTCAAAGGATTGCTGCCTCCGGCAATCACCAGTGCCGGGACATAGCGTTCATCCAACTGGTCTGCAGCGCTGCATTCGCCGGCTGCGGCGCCGGACAGGTTATTCCTAAGTGCTGTTAGTGAACCGAAATATCCCTTGTTCTCGCCTGAGGTGAAGACACACGGAACCTTGCGCGACCCCTCCGTGCGCGCGGCCAGAACATTTTGCCAGGTGAGCTGGTATCCCGCAGGCACGGTCCAGTCATGGTCACGAAAGTCTTCGAAGACACGAATGGTGTCCGCATAGGAAACGGACTTGCCGTCTTTGCGCACGCTGATGGCGTTTGCGATATTGTTTATCGCTTTGGTCTGACCTTTCGGATCGTCGGGGTGGTAGGAGGTTGGAGCGCCGTCCGTGTTGACGCGCAACTTACTTTGGAAAAGGACGAAGCGCGCATCGGCCGGTGCGCCGGGTCGGGAAGCAAGAACGACAGGCTTGCCTTGCGGTGCGAAGACCTCCTGTTGCTGGATGGTGCACTCAGTCTGTGACTGACACGGCAAAGCTAATGAGACCGCTGCGCTTATAAGGATGAAGTTACGCACTGATCCTCTCGAGGTGAAGAGCATTTTGGTGCAAGAACATCATAGTCCGGATTTCAGTCACAGATTTTGAAAAAAATTTGCAACGTCAAATCAACATGTTGCGGCGGTGAACGGCGGGGTTTGGCCAATCTCCTCTTCAGACTCGAATCGGGCGCAGAAAAACGTGCCCGAGAAAAAAGAGATTATGTATGTTCGGTGTTTTAAATCAGGGCTGGCGGAAGCAGCGCAAGTCCACCTGGAAGCTGAAGTATCCGGTGATCGGGGAAACGAGAGATGCCGATGGCCATCTCTGGTATGTGCGACAGGTCCGCGAGACGAAGCACGGATTCGATTTGCTGTTCGGCTCGCCCGAAAGCAGGGTTCAGCCTCTGCCCACGGGTCTGCCGCGACTGATTCCCACACAAGCTCTGAAAGATTTTTGGGAAGCACATAAAATGCTGCACGACAGCACGCTGTTTGACTTGCCTGCGGGGCGAACAACACTCAAGCGTGCACGCCACCGCTTCGGCTTCCACGTGGGAAGGGACGCGACCAGTTATTGGAAAAAGCACATTGACGATCTGCGCTTGCTGTCAGCATCTCAGGTCGCGGCCAAGCATCAGATAAACGACTGCGTCATTCACGAGATCAGATATAAGCTTCTGGGCAAGATGACTCGTGAAATGGGCTGGTGGCGCGAACCGCGAGTGATCAACATTCTTTTGTCTCCGCTGACGCTGCGTGAGATGGGGAAGAAGCTCGGCATTGGGACGAGTCATGCGGGGCGGCTTCGGCGGCGGGCGCAGGAGGAACAGGCGTCGTCTTAGGACGGCGCCTTCGCAGATTCGGCTCAGAGTCAAAAGATGAACTTGAGGGCCAATTGGAGCAGGCGCGGCGAGGCGGCTTGCAGAATCTGGCCAAATTCGGGTGAGGCCAGATCGTTTTCGGGCAGCATGAAATTCGCGTGATTGAGCGCGTTGAAGGCTTCGGCTCGGAATTGCACGCGCGATCTTTCCGTCACCGCAAAGTTCTTGAACAGGGAGATGTCGGCGGTGGCGAGGCCGGGTCCGCGTACCGCGTTGCGGCCTTCGTTGCCGAATTGGCCCGGGTTCGCCGCGGGCGTCAGTTGCTGAAAATCATTGCGGCTGACCCATTGATTGGGCGTATGAGGGCCGGCATCGGGGTTTGACAGGACATTGGGACGGCTGGACGAGAAGCCGGTGATTTCGGGCGCCGAACCTTGCATAGGCGCGTTGTCGCTATCGTATACGGTGAATGGCGTGCCGGAGGCGAGCGTCACGATGCTGTTCACTTGCCACCCGTTCAACAGCCAGCGCGCCGGCGGCGGTCCGGATTGCCACACAGGCAGCGCATAGGTTCCGCTGAACACGAAGCGGTGCTTGGCGTCGAACAGCGATGGGCCATGTTCGGCGGCAAGATCGAAGGGGTTCTGAGCCAGATCATTTTCGCCGGCGACCAGCGTGGGCGCGGAGCCGGCTATGTTCAAAGACGAAATGTAATCGAGACTCTTCGACCACCAGTAGGAGACCTGGAACGTGAGATTGTTCGTAAGCTGCCGGTTGAGCGAGACCTGCAACGCATGATAGGTGGAACTATTGTTGTCGGCGATCAGACCTACGGACGCGAAGGCGCAGGAGCCGGTAGCATTGCAGTTGGCGTATTGACGGCGCTGATCGGCATTGCCGGTTGTGGCGCCGGGGCCGTAGATGGACGGGTTGGCTTCGATGAAGCGGGGCAGGTGGGTGCCCTTGTTGCCGACATAGCGAACGTCGAGTAAGTAGCAGCGAGCGAGTACGCGCTCGATGGAAAAAGTCCAGTTCTGCGAATACGGCGGCAGCATTCCGGATTCGACGGTGAGGACGGTGGCAGGGCGCACGAACTGCTGCACGTCGAAGGGCGGCGGCGCGCCGTTATAAGGATTGGCGAAGTTCATGCCGGGACCTGGTAGCTGGTACGCCTCGGTCCAGGGAAGCGCGCTTACTCCGGCTTGTATTGGGCCGCCTGTGCCATTCGTGTAGCCATCGTAGAAAATCCCGTAGCCGGCTCGGATTGTGGTCTTAGCGTTGCCGGCGGGGTCCCAGGCGAGCCCGATGCGCGGCATGAACTCTTTGTAGTCGACCGGAGCAATGCCCGCTGGAACGCCTGGGTCGCCGGGAAACAAGAGGCCTGCCGGGGCGCTCGGATTGACGACAGATTGACGGCCCGGGGCCCAGGCATTCAGGCGATTGCGGATTTCGGTATACGGTGTGTTGACTTCATAGCGCAGGCCGTAACTGAGCGTTAGCTTGGGCGTGACGCGCCATTCGTCCTGCGCATAGCCGGCGCCGATCCATTTGCGCAATCCACGGCTGAAGTCACCGCCGCCCTGAAAAAACTGAACCGGCTGCCCGAGCAAAAAGCTGGCGAACGAATCGCTGGCGGGAAAAGGCGCGAACACGAAGAAGCCGTTGGTGGCGATGCCCAGCAGCACGTTGATCTGCTGCCGATCGATTTCGCCGCCGAATTTAAGATTGTGGGCGCCGTGCGTCCAAGCGAGCGAATAGTAGCCCTGATAGTCGTTTTGATACGTGTTCTGGGGGCCGGTGATGGGATTGCCTACATCCGTGTAGCCGCTGAGGATGAGATAGGGATCACCTAATGCGGAGGGTAGCGTGGGCTGATACGTGAAGCCGAGAGCGCTGGCAGGACTGTGATTAGTCGCCGCGCCCTCCAAGAAGGCATTCCGGAAAAACGCGACGCGGGCGGTTTGCACTAACCTCGGCGAGAAGATGTGCACCTGCGAAATGGTGGCGGAGTTGGTCGTGATGTCATTGGTGACCGGAAAGCCCGGCACGCCTGAGCCATTGATGGGCAGCGGATCGAGTTCGTGTTGGGAAGAGGTTGCGTAGCGAGCGAAGATCTGGTCGTTGTTGCCGAAGTAATGATCGAAGCGGAAGCCGCCTTGGTTGTAGTTGTTCGTCAAGATCTGAGTGGAGGAAAAGAGTTCGGGCCCAATGTTCGGCAATGGAATGAGCGATTCCGCTTTCAGCGCGATAGGGCTCAAGAGGAAAGGCGGTATCTGGCCGAATACGCCGTTA
>Ga0213876_10002022_pt1 | contig 12093 bp, 10 predicted proteins | sample BarmaccomBMRX_R9_FD_160113 | JGI IMG/M metagenome (GOLD analysis project Ga0213876, IMG submission 160113) | Root-associated microbial communities from Barbacenia macrantha in rupestrian grasslands, the National Park of Serra do Cipo, Brazil - RX_R9 | ecosystem: Host-associated > Plants > Roots...
AGCTATTCTCGACCTGTTCATCGACGGGATTGCGAAGTGATAGACCCTCATGGTGAGGAGGCGCGCGCTGATCCGAGAAGGTCGACCGGTGGGGAGGCGGTGCGCGCCGTCTCGAACCATGAGGCCCGGACCTTGGCCTCATCCTTCGAAAAGCGGCGAAGACGCCGCTCTCAAGATGAGGGTCGGGCGTGGTCGTGCCGACATTTCTACATTAAGCGAGGGTCTGAGCCGCGCTCGCATTGCGCTCATGTGACAGTTCAACTACAGTTTTATGACGCGCTGCGTGATCCCGGTGCGGCGTCCCGTCTGCTGGCCTCCGCCAGCCAAGACGTCGAACCCAAAGACGGGAGCAGCAAGCCTCCACCTCCATGGGGTCCGCGCCCAATCCTGGTCCGACCGTCACGTCAGCCTCCGCGGGACCGACGTCGGTCGGCTTGGTCAGGCTATCGGCCGTGGCCGCGCCACAGGTTGCGGCACTCGGCCTGATGTTGGCGACCGAGACCGACTTCGCCTCGCGCATCGGCTTTCTGCTGTCCTGGAGCATTTTGAACTTCTTCTGGATCGCCCTGCTGCGCCGCCCGGCGCTGTCGGGCGCGCTGTCGCTGACGCTGGTCGTGCTGCTCGTGCTGCTGTCGCGGCTCAAGCACGATGTCGTGCAGATGACCGCGAACTTCGTCGACCTGATGGTGATCGACCGCGATACCGCGGCGTTTCTGTTCACGATCTTCCCGAACCTGCGCTGGTCGGTGATCGCGGCCGCTCTCGTCATCCTGCCGCTAATGTACACGCTGTGGTGGCTCGATCCGTTCCGGATTCCGCGGCTGCCGGCGCTCGCCGGCAAGCTCGCCTGTCTGGCCGCGCTGGTCGCTTATTCGCTGACCTTTCCGGACGAGGCCTGGCGCGGCTATTACGACGACGGCTATTTGTCGAAATTTGCGCGCTCCGGTGTCATCGCCGTCTCCGATTTCGTCAAGGACGGTTTTATGGAATCCGCTCCAGCGACAAACGAGCACCTCAAGGTGCCGCTGGTCGATGCCTGCTATCCCGCCGGCCGCCGCCCCAACATCATCATGATCCATGACGAATCGAGTTTCGACATTCGCGCCGCAGGCGGCATCAAGGTGCCGCGCAACTATGGCAGCCATTTCCTGTCCTTCGACGGCAAGGCGCGCCAGTTCATGGCCGAGAGCAATGGCGGCCCGAGCTGGTTCACCGAATACAACGTGCTCGCAGGACTGTCGTCGCGCTCGTTCGGCCGCTTCGCCTATTTCGTTACCCGGATCGCCTCCGGCCGCGTCGAGCGCGGCCTGCCGCTCGCGCTGAGGCGCTGCGGCTATGACACGCTCTCGCTCTATCCCGCTTTTGGCGGCTTCATGAGCGCGCGCGCATTCCAGACCACGACCGGCGTGGCGCATTTCTACGACGCGCATGATCTCGGCGCCAGGGATGTGGAGCCCGACAGCTTCTTCTATGACCGGGCCCTCGACCTGATGTCGCAGGAACAGCCGAGCAAACCACTGTTCGCCTTCGTCTATCTCGCGGCCAATCATTTCCCATGGGAGACGAAGTTTCGCCCCGAACTACTGCCGGCCTGGCGCGCACCCGGCAATGCGTCTGCGATCGACGAATATCTGCGGCGTCAGGACCTCAGCGCCGAGCAGTACCAGGCCTTCATGGCCGGCCTGAAGAAGAAATTTCCGAACCAACCGTTTCTGATCGTGCGCTACGGCGACCATCAGCCGGAATTTGCGCCGCACATTCTCGATCCCGGCCTGGATGAGGCAGGGGTCGGCAAGAAGCTCGAGAACTACGATCCGCGCTACTACGCAACCTATTACGCAATCGATGCGATCAACTTCGAACCGGTGAAGAGTGATGCGGTGATGGACCGCATCGACGCGGCCTATTTGCCGCTGGTGATCCTGGAGGCCGCCGGTATTCCGCTCGATCCGTCATTCGAGGAACAGAAGGCCATCATGCTCCGCTGCGGCGGCGTATTCTATGCCTGTCGCGGCGGCGCCGAGGCGCGCCGCTTCAACCGCCTCCTGATCGACGCCGGCCTGATCCACGGGCTTTGAAACTCTCCCTCCGCTCTTGCGGTCAGTATGACGTCATCAGATATCCCTGATCGGCGGCATCGTCGCGGGCTTTTTGGCAACCGCGTTCGTTTGATAATTGCGGTAGGGTGGGCAAAGCGAAGCGTGCCCACCATCTAACGTGGAATGTGCGGAGAGACGGTGGGCACGGCGCAAGGGCGCCTTTGCCCACCCTACCTTCTTTGCACATCCACCGATCCTAATCAGTCGAGAGGAGCTTTCAGATGGCATCGAGCGTCAAACAGATGCTGGAGGCGGCGAACGCCGCGGTCCCAAAAATTACGCCCGCGGAGGCGCGCGAGATGATCGCAAAAGGTGGCACGCTCGTGGTCGATGTACGCGACGCGGGCGAGGTCGCGGCCAGCGGCAAGGCCGCCGGCGCGGTGAATGTCTCGCGCGGCATGCTGGAGTTCCGCGCCGACCAGGACTCGCCTTATCACGACAAGAATTTTTCCAAGGACAAGACCGTGATCCTCTATTGCGGCTCCGGAGGTCGTGCGGCGCTCGCCGGCAAGACGCTGAGGGATCTCGGCTACGACAAGGTCTACAATGTCGGCGGCTTCAAGGACTGGGTCGAGGCCGGCGGCGCAGTGGAGAAGCCGTAAGATGGGTAGGGTGGGCAACGGCGCTTTTGCGCCGTGCCCACCGCCTCTCCGCGAGCATCTTCTGGATGGTGGGCGCTTCGCTTTGCCCACTCAAGTCAGCGCGCCTTGATCTGGTCCCACAGCCATTTCGCGACCGCATCGGGCGAGGAGTCGGCATTGCTGCCGCTGGCGCGCAAATTGGCTTCGCGCATGGTCGTGATGTCGATCTTGCCGAGCAGCGGCTTGAGCGCGCCCTGCAGCGCCTCGTCGTGCAGGCGCCGCGGCGCCAGCAGTAGCACCGCGTCATAGGGTGGGATCGCCTGCTTCGGATCATCGAGCGCGACGAGATCGTATTTCGCGATCAGCCCGTCGCTGGTGTAGCCGGTGATGACGTCGACCTCGCCTGCGGCGACCGCCGCATACATGAAATCCGGCTGCATGGTCCGCTGGGTTTTGAACGACAGGCCGTAGACCTTTTGCAGCGCAGCCCATTCCGGGCGCGAGAAGAACTCGTAGTCGCTCGCGATCGAAAGCTCTGAGGCATGCGGGGCAAGATCGGCGATGCTGTGAATGCCGAGTTCGTCGGCCTGCTTGCGCCGCATCACCAGCGCATAGGCGTTCTCGAAGCCGAGTTCGCCGAGCAGCGTGATGTTCTGCTTCGCCAGCATTTCCTTCAATGCCGCGATCATCTCGCCACGCGGCTTGATCTCGGTCTGGTGAAACTGGTTCAGCCACAGCGTGCCGCTGTAGTCGACGTAGATGTCGATATTGCCAGTGGCGAGCGCGTCGAACACCACGTTGGAGCCGAGGCCTTCGCGCTGGGCCGACGACAGTCCGGCCGCGCGCAGCCGCTCGCGGATCAGGCTCGACAGCACATATTGCTCGGCAAAGGTCTTTGCGCCGACGACATAGGTCGATGACGTCAGCGTCAGCGTCGGCACCAGTGTCGCTGCGACCAGCGCCACGATGCCGGCGCTGCCGAGCGCGGTGCGCAGGCGGCTGTGGCCCTGCAAGCCGGTCTCGATCAGGGCGAGCAATTGATCGACCGCGATCGCCAGCACCGCGGCCGCTGCGCAGCCGAACAGCACAAAGACCCAGTTCTGGGTCTGCAGCCCGGCAAAGATGTAGTTGCCGAGGCTGGTCTGGCCGATCGGCGTCGACAGTGTCGCGGTGCCGATCACCCAGACCGCGGCGGTGCGGATGCCGGCCATGATCACCGGCAGCGCCAGGGGCAGCTCGACTGACAAGAGCGACTGCCGCTCCGTCATGCCGACGCCCTTGGCGGCCTCCAGCACGCCCGCGTCGATGCCGTTCAGTCCGGTGATGGTGTTGCGCAGCACCGGCAGCGTGGAATAGAGCGCCAGCGCCAGCACGGCCGGCAAAAAGCCGAACGCGGAAAAGGAGAAGCCGAACGAGGCCAGCGTGAACGAGGCGAGCACCAGCAGCAGCGGATAGAACAGCGCGAGCAGAGCAAGCCCCGGCACCGTCTGCACGATGCTGGCGATCGCAAGCAGGATGCCGCGCAAGACCGGCCGGTCGCGGGCGAGAATCGCAAGCGGCAGTGATACGATGAGCCCAAGCATCAGCGCGGTGAGGCTGACGCGCACATGACTGCCGAGATAGTCGGGCAGATACGAAAACGCCTGTGCGATGCGCGGATCGGAGAAAAGGCTCATGCGCCGCCCCGTGGCAGAAGGGCGCTCAGCCGCTCGGCTTGGCGGCGTGGCGTCGAGAGCAGTTCGGCGACGTAAGCGTCGGCGCTGCTGCCGAGCTCGGCCGCGCGCGCCAGCGCCAGCAGCTTTCCCGTCCGCATCACCGCGATGCGGTCGGCAAGCAGGATCGCCTCCGTCATGTCATGTGTGATCATCACGGTGGTCAGGCCGAGCTTGCGATGCAGGGCGAGATAGTCGTCGCCGAGCGCGTCGCGGGTCAAGGGATCGAGCGCGCCGAACGGCTCGTCCATCAGCACGATTCGCGGCCGCGCCGCCAGCGCCCGAGCCACGCTGACGCGCTGCCGTTCGCCGCCGGAGAGCTCTTGCGGCAGGCGGTCGCGATAGACGCGATCGAGCCGGACCAGGTCGAGCAGCTCGTCGACCCGCGCGCTGATGTCGGCCGCCGGCCAGCCCAGCAGCTTTGGCGTGACGCCGATATTGTCGGCGACGCTGATATGCGGAAACAACCCACCACTCTGGAACACATAGCCGATGCCGCGGCGCAACGTGACCGGATCGGCCGCGCGCACGTCCTGCCCCGCGATCGTGATGGTGCCGCTGTCAGCATCGATCAGGCGGTTGGCGAGCCGCAGCAGCGTGGTCTTGCCGGAGCCGGAGCCGCCGACGATGGCGAGAAATTCACCCTCGGCAACGTCGAGCGACACGTCGTTCACCGCCCGCACGGAGGCGGCGCCGCGCCGTCCGGCAAAACTCTTGCCCACATGGGCATAGGCGATCAGCGGAGCGGATGGCATGCTGGTTCTCTCTCGCGCGATCGCCGCGTTGAACTTGTTCGCCCAAGGCGCTAAGGCATCTTCGCTAAGCAGATTGGAGGAAATGCGTGGAGAAGGCAACGCCGACGGCGGTCGCGCTGCAGGATGCGACGGTGGCTTTCCGCGTTGCCGATGGCCGCGTCTACACCGCGGTGGAGCAGGCCGATCTCGCCGTGGCGGACGGCGAGTTCGTCGCCATTGTCGGCCCTACCGGCTGTGGAAAATCGACGCTTTTGAACGTCGCCGCCGGGCTCCTGCAGCCGGCCGCGGGGCGGGTGCGGATTTTTGACAAGCCGCTTGTCGGCCTCAACCGCGACGCCGGCTACCTGTTCCAGGCCGATGCGCTGTTTCCCTGGAAAACCGCGCTCGACAATGTCGCGATCGGGCTCGAAATCGCCGGCACCTCGCGCGGCGAGGCGCTGGCGCGCGCAAAGCAGTGGCTCGGCTCGGTCGGGCTTGGCGCGTTCGCAAGCCGCTATCCGCACATGCTCTCGGGCGGGCAGCGCAAGCGCGTCGGCCTCGCGCAGGTGTTGATCCGCAACCCAAAAATCCTGTTGATGGACGAGCCGTTCGGGCCGCTCGACGCGCAGACCCGCCAGATCATGGGCAACCTCCTGCTCGAGCTCTGGAGCGCGGACAAGAAGGCGGTGCTGTTCGTCACCCATGATCTGGAGGAGGCGATCGCGCTCGCCGACCGTGTCGTCATCATGTCGGCGGGGCCAAGCGCACGGATCATCGGCGACTGGCGCGTGCCGCTCGCGCGCCCGCGCGACATCTTTGAGGCGCGGCTGGACAAGGATTTTCACGCGCTGCACCGGGAGATCTGGAGCGTGTTGAAAGAGCAGGTGATGAAGGGTTATGCGCAGTCCTCGCAAGGCGCGGAGGCCTCGTGATGTCCCGCTTGAGGCTCCTTTCGCTGCAGCTTTTGGTCGCCATTGTCGCACTGGTGCTGTGGCAGTTCTTCGCCACGGTTCCGGTGTTCGGAAAAGTATGGCTGCCGCCATTCTTCTTCTCCAACCCGGTCGATGTCGGCACCCAGGTGGTCGCCTGGTTTGCGAGCGGCGTGATCTGGAAGCATCTTCTGATCACGCTCTGGGAATCGATCCTGGCGTTCGTGATCGGGTCGGCCATGGGCGCCGCGGTCGGCTTCTGGTTCGCACGCCAGCCCAGGGTGGCGGCCGTGTTCGATCCCTATGTGAAGATGGTCAACGCGCTGCCGCGCGTGGTGCTGGCGCCGATCTTCACGCTCTGGCTCGGCCTCGGGATCTGGTCGAAGGTCGCGCTCGGCGTCACGCTCGTGTTCTTCATCGTGTTCTTCAACGTCTATCAGGGCGTTAAGGAGGTGAGCACGACGGTGCGCGACAATGCGCGGATGCTCGGCATGAGCGAGCGGCAATTGACGCGGCATGTCTACTTTCCCTCCGCGCTGTCCTGGATGTTCTCCTCGCTGCACACCTCAGTCGGCTTTGCCGTGGTGGGCGCGGTGGTCGGCGAATATCTCGGCTCGGCGGCGGGGCTCGGCTACCTGATCCAGCAGGCCGAGGGTGTGTTCGATGTCGCCGGCGTGTTCGCCGGCATGTTCGTGCTGTCGGCGTTCGTGATCCTGATCGATGTCGGCGTGACGCTGGTGGAGCGCAGGCTCTTGGTGTGGCGGCCGGTCGCGGGCGAGGGCAGGGGGTAGATGTCGCCTTGGCGCTGCTCTATGTTGCGGCCAAAGCGAATGGAGGAAGCAATGAAGAACACATTCGGCAAGCTCGCCGCGGCCCTGTTCGCGCTGGCGCTGGTCTCGCCGGCGGCGACGGCCGAGAGCAAGGTCACCATCGCGGTCGGCGGCGGCGCCTGCCTGTGCTACCTGCCGACCGTGCTCGCCAAACAGCTCGGCGAATTCGACAAGGCCGGCGTCAATGTCGACCTGGTCGACCTCAAGGGCGGCTCGGATGCGCTGAAGGCCGTGCTCGGCGGCAGCGCCGACGTGGTCTCCGGCTATTTCGACCATTGCGTCAATCTCGCTGCCAAGAAACAGGAGCTGGTGTCCTTCGTGGTCTATGACCGTTATCCCGGGCTGGTGCTGGTGGTGTCGCCGTCGCATACGGCCGAGATCAAGTCGGTGAAGGACCTCGCCGGCAAGAAGGTCGGCGTCTCGGCGCCGGGCTCCTCGACCGACTTCTTCCTGAAATATCTTTTGAAGAAGAACGGGCTCGATCCGGCAAGCGCCGCGGTGATCGGCGTCGGCCTCGGCGCGACCGCGGTTGCCGCGATGGAGCAGGGCCAGATCGATGCGGCCGTGATGCTCGATCCTTCCGTCACCGTGCTGCAGGGCAAGTTTCCCGATCTCAGGATTCTCGCCGACACCCGAACGCAGAAGGATACGCTCGCCACGTTCGGCGGCGAATATCCGGGCGGCGCGCTCTACTCCACCGCGGCCTGGGTCGCCGGCCATGAGAAGGAGACGCAGGCGCTGACCAACGCGATCGTCGCGACGCTCGCCTGGATCCACGGCCATTCGGCCGAAGACGTCATGGCAAAGATGCCGGAAGAGATGGTCGGCAAGGACAAGCAGCTCTATCTCGCCGCGCTGAAGAACACGATCCCGATGTATTCGGAGACCGGCAAGATGGACCCGAAGGGCGCCGATGCCGTGCTCGCGGTGTTCAGCGAGGGATCGCCCGATGTCGCCAAGGCCAACATCGACGTGTCAAAAACCTTCACCAACAAGTTCGTCGATCAGGTCAAGAAGACCACGGGGATGAATGCCAAGTAGATGTGGCTTCGGGTCATGACGCCCGCCTCCATTCATCGCGTCACGACGCTCGAGCTCAGATACGAGCCGCGGCCCTGGCCATTCGCGGAGGCGCGGCGCGCCGAGATATCGGCGCATTTCGCCGAGAAGCAGCGCGAAAAACCCGCGATCTGGAATGGCCGCGTGCTGCTGGCGCGCGATCCCGTGCTGGAGGAGGCGCAGCTGTCGGCCCGTTATTTCGACGCCGATTTTGCCAGCTTTTTGGCCTGGCGCGACTGGGGCTTTCCGGACAAGGAGGTGTTCAACGGCTTTGGCGTGGGCGCGCTGCGTTCGTCGGACGGCGCCTTCGTGCTCGGCGAGATGAACCAGCATACCGCAAATGCCGGGCGGATCTATTTTCCGGCCGGCACGCCGGAGCCCGGCGATATCCGCGACGGCGCGGTCGATCTCGCCGGCAGCATTTTGCGGGAAATGCAGGAGGAGACCGGGCTCACGGCGGATGACTACGCTATCGATCCCGGCTGGTATTGCGTGCGCGCGGGCGCTGCGATCGCGCTGCTCAGGCCGCTGGTTGCGGATTGTCCGGGCGAGGAGCTCAAGGCGCGCATCGAAGCCAATCTCGCGAGCCAGGCGCGCCCCGAACTCGCCGCCATCCATCTGGTGCGCGAGACGCGCGAACTCAGGGGTGAACTCGGCGCCGCCATGCCGCGTTACGTCACCGCGTTCATCGAGCACCAGCTCGGTGGTTGATTTCATCGTCATTGCGAGGGGCGAAGCGACGCAGCAATCCAGTCTTCCCGAGTGGCAGGTCTGGATTGCTTCGCTCGCTCGCAATGACTGACGAAGTGGAGGCAGACCTCGTTCCATGGCCAAGAAATCCCTCAGCACCGAGCTCGATGCATTCATCTCCCCGTTTCGCATCGACGGTTCGAGCAAATTCCATCTGCAGTCGCACAAGACCAACGCAAAGGGCGGTCTCGACAAGGAGGCGGGTGAAAAGATCCTCGATGCCAATCGCAAGCGGCTTGCCGAGTTCCAGGAGAAACTGTTCGCGCAGGACCGCTGGTCGGTTTTGGTGATCCTGCAGGGCCTGGATGCCGCGGGCAAGGACAGCGCGATCAAGGCGATTTTCGAGGGCATCAATCCGCAGGGCTGCGAGGTCACCTCGTTCAAGCAGCCGACCAACCACGAGCTCGAACATGATTTCATGTGGCGCTGCGTGGCATCATTGCCCAAGCGCGGCGACATCGGCATCTTCAATCGCTCCTATTATGAGGACTGCCTGGTGACGCGGGTGCATCCGGAATTGATCAGGCACGCGAAGATTCCGCCAAAACTCGTCACCAAGAACATCTGGCGCGAACGGTTCGAGGACATCACCGCCTTCGAGCGCTATCTGTCGCGCAACGGCACCATGATCCTGAAATTCTTTCTCAACATTTCCAAGGAGGAGCAGCGCAAGCGATTCCTCGATCGCCTGGAGGAGCCCGGAAAAATCTGGAAGTTCTCCATGAACGACGTCACGGAGCGGGCACGCTGGGGCCGCTATCAGGCCGTCTACCAGGACATCGTCCGGCACACCTCGACCAAGGTGGCGCCATGGCATGTGGTGCCGTCGGACCACAAATGGTTCGCGCGCGTGGTGATCGGCTCGACCATCGTCGCCGCCCTCGATCGGCTCGATCTAAGATTCCCGCGTGCCGACAAGGCCTCGCTGGAGGAATTCGCAAAGGTGCGCAAGGCGCTGGAGCAGGAGGACGCGGGGACACGCAAGAAAAAGCAGCCGTGAGCCGGATCTCGCGCGGTCATCCCGTGATGCTCCGCCGCCGGATACGATCTCTTGCCCAACGGTTCCAAAGCATCGGTGCGCTGGTCGACATTTTGCCCTAAAATGCCGGCTCATCGGGCCGCGTTGCTTGAAGTCCTTTGTGGAGGTGTCATCGTGAAGAGATCGATCCGTTCGGGATGTGTTGCGTTCGCTTTCCTCCTCTCGATCGACATCGCCGCCGCGCAAACCCCCGGATGTTCCACCGTCAGTCAGACGCCGGCTGCGCAGACACTGCATTGTGAAGGCGGGATTACAATCGTAGTCGAAAACGGCGCCCGCTACAGCCTGAAGGATCGCAATCATGACGGCCGTATCGATTCGGCCGAATTGAGCAGCAAGGCCTTGCTTCTGGACGTCCCGAAACAGCCACGCGACAAGACCTTTGAGGTCAGGACGCCGCAGGCCATCGCGGCGGTGCGTGGCACCAAATGGGCCGTCGACGCGGCCGATGACAAGACCTCGGTGTTCGTGGCGCGCGGGCGTGTGGCTGTGGGGCGAAGCGGAGGAGGCGGCCCGGGCGTCGTGCTGGGTCCCGGTGAAGGCGTGGACGTGGAGTCGGCGGGACCGCTGATCGTGAAGCGCTGGCCGCCGGCGCGCGTCGCCGCGCTGATGGCGCGGCTCGGACAATAGGACCAAAGCCACGGGAATGGGCAGGACGCTGCAGAACATCGTTGCCGTCGTGCTCGCCGGGCTTTGGGGGCTCGGCGTGTACGTGGCGCACTCGCGCGGCCAGCTGCATTCTCTCGATCGCGCCGAAGCCGCACTTGCGGGATATCGCTTGATCCTGCGCGGCGTCAGGACGCCGCCCGACCTGGTGACGATTGTCGAGATCGATGATGCCGCGGTCAGGCAGCTCGGCACCTACCCGCTGACGCGGCTCGATCTGGCCAGGATCGTCGATGCCGTCGCCCGGCTGAAGCCGAAGGTGATCGCGCTCGATTTTCTGCTTGTGGACAAGGGGCCTGCGGATGGGGATGACGCATTGGCGAGATCGCTCAACGCCGCCCCTGCCGTCATCGCCGCCGCCGCGGTGTTCTCGAGGTCCCTCCAGGCGGTTCGCGTTCAGGACGAGCAAGGTCCGCTGTCCGGACTGCCCAAGGCCGAACGATTTCTGCTGCCCTTGAAGGCGTTCGCCGATCAGGCCCAGGTCGGCATCGTCAACATCACGACAGACCAGACGGGCACGCCGGTCGCGATCCCGATGCTGTTCCGGAGCGATGACGGGCTTGCGATGTCATTTCCGCTGCGTGTCGCCGCGCTGGCGACCGGCGCCGAGCCGTTGATCGAGCCGGAGCGCCTGGTGCTTGGCGGGCTTTCGATTCCGACCGATGCCGATCACGCCCTGCCGATTGCCTTCTATGGGCCGCGCCGGACCATCCGGACCATCGGTGCCGATGCGTTGCTGTCCGGCGAGGCCGATCCTGCTGCCATTCAGGACCGGATCGTCGTGATCGGCATGACCGTGATCGGCGTGGGCGATATCTTTCCGACCCCGTTCGAATCTTTGCCCGGCGTCGAAGTGATGGCGACCGCCATTACCCATCTGATGGCCGGCGACGTCGTCCTGCGTGATCGAACGGTGCGAACCGTCGACGGGCTCGTCGCCGCGCTGCTGCCCATGATGCTCGTGGCGCTGCTCGCGTGGCGTCGCAGCGTTGCAGGGCTGCTTGCGGCCGCCTCTCTCGTCGTGATCTGGATCGGCGCGAGCACCCTTGCATTCTCGTCCGGCATCTGGCTCAGCGCCGCGCTGCCGATCGCCGCCACCGCCCCTCCGGTCATCCTGTTCGGCGCCGTCCAGCTTCTGTCCGGCCGACGACGTGCGCAGTACTTTGCGAAGAGAAGCCAGCTGCTCGAGGAATTTCAGGCGCCGGTAATCCAGCAATGGCTGACGGCCAACCCCAAGTTTCTGGTTGAGCCTGTTCGCCAGAACGCGGCGATCGTGTTCATCGACCTCTCCGGCTTCACCTCGCTCAGCGAGGCACTCGGGCCCGACCGCGTCCGTGAGCTCTTGAAGGAGTTTCACGCGCTGGTCGACAGGGAGGTGACAGCCTGCGGCGGCATGATCACGAGTTTTCTCGGCGACGGCGCCATGATTCTGTTCGGCCTGCCGGAGCCGGCCTCACATGACGCCGCCAAGGCCGCGGAGTGCGCGGCGCACCTTTGCATCGGTGCCGCGCGCTGGCTGGCCGCGCAGCCTCAATCCCTCGGCGCAAAGCTCGGATTCAAGGTCGGCGCGCATTACGGGACCATCGTCGCGTCCCGCCTCGGCGGCATGAGCCATCACCACATCACCGCGACCGGCGATACGGTGAACGTGGCAAGCCGCCTGATGGAGGTCGCGGCCGGCCATGGCGCCGAAC